>Ga0224505_10000186_pt1 | contig 46620 bp, 38 predicted proteins | sample SF_Jan12_sed_USG_FD_169102 | JGI IMG/M metagenome (GOLD analysis project Ga0224505, IMG submission 169102) | Sediment microbial communities from San Francisco Bay, California, United States - SF_Jan12_sed_USGS_4_1 | ecosystem: Environmental > Aquatic > Marine > Sediment | place: USA: California...
AACGCGCCCAAGGCCATTCTGGATCCGTTCCCCAGCCAGGTGGGCCCAGGTGCGAAGTCGGTCTACTAGTCGAGAGCAGTAGCGGTGTGAGGATGCGGCCCGGAATTCCCATCAGGGGATTCCGGGCGTAAATCTCTGTAGGAGGATTCATTGAAGACGGAAACACGAGGCGTCATTTTGGTGGGTCATGGTGGCATTCCTAAGGGATGCCCACAAGAACTCATCACGAAACTGAAACGGCTGGAAGGTCAACGGCGGGCGGCGAAGCTTCCTCCTTCGGCGGAAGAGCTTGAGCTGGATGCTAAGGTCCGCCAATGGCCCAGAACGGCAGAAACGGACCCCTATCAAGCCGGTCTGGAGAAAGTCGCGGCCTGCCTGCAAGCTCAACTCGACGGCGCACTCTTTGCCGTGGCCTACAATGAGTTTTGCGCACCGACGTTGGAAGAATCGGTCGAGGGGTTGATCAAGAAGGGAGCGACACACATTACCGTGACGACGACGATGTTCACGCCAGGCGGTTCACATTCGGAAGTCGAGATTCCCGAAATCCTGGATCAGTTGCGGCCACAGTATCCCGAGGTCGAACTGCGTTACGCCTGGCCGTTCGATCTTCAGCTGGTCGCCAGCACCTTGGCCGAGCAGGTGAGGCGTTTTTCATGATGATAGCGTAGGCTGTATCCCTACGCGTACGTTTGTTCGGAGGCTAATCCCATGCAATATCTCACTCGTCTTGCGTTGAACCTGGCCGAAGAGGGGCTGTTCCCAGACGTGGTACTCCGATGGGGCATTCGGCAGCTGCTCACACAGCGCCTCCAGGAGATCCGGTCAGGCGACGATCGAATAGCAGCACTCCAGGAAATGCAATTTATCGACAAGATGCGCCGTGCGCCCATCGCAGTGGTACCGGAGAAAGCCAATGCTCAGCACTATGAGGTCCCGGTTGAGTTCTTCCGGCAGGTCCTCGGGCACCACCTGAAATACAGCAGCGCCTTCTGGCCCACCGACGCGACGACCCTAGACCAAGCAGAAGCCGCCGGTTTGCGTGAATCCTGCCTCCATGCGCGGCTGATGAACGGGCAGACAATTCTGGAGCTCGGATGCGGCTGGGGGTCCCTCACATTATGGATGGCTGAGCACTACCCCGACAGCCGTATCACGGCGGTCTCCAATTCTCGCTCGCAGCGGGCTTACATCGAGGCCCAAGCCATAGAACGCGGCCTGCAGAACCAGATTCGGGTCATGACTTGCGACATGAACACGTTCGAGGTCGACTCAGGGCAATTCGATCGCGTAGTCTCGGTGGAAATGTTTGAGCACATGCGTAACTGGCCTGATCTCTTTGCGCGCGTTCGCCGATGGCTTAGACCGGGCGGCCAGTTCTTCATGCACGTGTTCGTGCATCGCGCTACTTCGTACCTGTTCGAAGACCGGGGGCCCGCCGACTGGATGAGTCGTCAGTTTTTCACGGGCGGGATGATGCCCAGCGACGGCCTGCCGCTGGCCTGTCAGGACCATCTTGCCTGCGTGGACCGCTGGCGGTGGGACGGCACGCACTATGAGAGGACGGCCAACGCCTGGTTGGCCAATATGGATGCTGCCCGCGAGACCCTGTGGCCTGTGATCGAGCGTGTCTACGGCAAGGCACAGGCGCGAGCCTGGTGGGGGCGGTGGCGTCTCTTCTTCATGGCCTGTGCCGAGCTCTTCGGTTTTGAGGAGGGCCGTCAGTGGGGGGTCAGTCATTATCTTTTCGAAAAACAGGTGACGAGTGCTTCATGAAGATGAGCACCACCATGATCGTCAGCAACTTTGTCCTGTTTCAGATTGGCTGGTTTGCGTGCGTGTTGAGCGCCGCAGCACATCAACCCTGGTTCGGCATCCTTGTGACGACAGCGGTGGTGGTCACCCACGTGCTTCGCGCTCCCATCCCAACGGCGGAGCTCAAACTGGTCCTCCTCTCACTCGGCTTAGGACTCGTCTTTGATAGCCTGTTGGTTTGGCAGGGCTGGCTTCAGTATTCCTCGGGAATGGTGTTCTCGAATATTGCCCCCTATTGGATCGTGGCATTGTGGGGGCTCTTCGCAACCCTCTTGAATATCTCATTGCGTTGGATGAGGGGCCGCTGGGTCCTCGCAATTGTCTTTGGAGCCGTCGGGGGCCCTGCCGCCTACTACGGCGGTCTCCGCCTCGGGGCGCTGGAATTCGGCAATATGCCCGCAGGGCTGTTGGCTCTGGCCATCGGCTGGGCGGTGCTCACGCCGCTACTGCTGGCGTTGTCTTCGCGCTTTGACGGCTATGCCGGCCTGGTGGAAAAGAAGGCGTCATGAACGTATCGCTCTATCTCTTGGGACTGGTTTCGACGCTGGGTCTGGCGACGCTGACTTGGGTGGTCAGCGTCCTCAAGCGCGACGTAAGCATTGTAGATGGCGCGTGGGCCTTTATGCTCCTCATCGCCGCGACCGTATACGCCACCGGTGCGGAGCCCTATACGGGACGGACGACACTCATCCTGACGCTAGTTGTGCTGTGGGCGCTGCGCCTCTCAGGTCATATCATCCATCGCAACTGGGGTGAGCCTGAGGACCGGCGTTATCGAGACATCCGCCAAAAATACGAACCGCATTTTGCACTGAAGAGTCTTGGCCTCATCTTCTGGTTTCAGGCAGTGCTGGCATGGATCATTTCCTTGCCCCTGTGGCCGGCTCTCACCGTTCCGGTCGATGGGGGGGCATTCGATGTACTCGCGGTGACGGTATGGATCGTCGGCATGCTCTTCGAAGGCATCGGGGATTGGCAGTTGTCACAGTTCAAGGCCGACCCGGAGAACCACGGCAAGGTGATGGACCGCGGACTCTGGCACTATACACGGCATCCCAATTACTTCGGTGAGTGCCTGATCTGGTGCGGCTTCTACATTTTTGCGGTCCCGACAGGAGCCTGGTGGACGCTTGCGGGACCACTGCTCCTCACCTACCTGCTCCTGAAATTCTCAGGCGTAACACTGATGGAGCAGACGATCATCGAACGGCGACCTGCGTATCGAGAGTATATCGCTCACACCAATGCCTTCCTTCCCGGCCCTCCGAAACAGGGCATGGAGGGTTCCATTTGAGGAAACAGCAGTCATGATTAGCGCGTATTCGATGACCAGCGGGTTGCGTATCGCGTTGACACTCCTCGGCTTCCTGACGTGCCTTGGAGGCCTTTCCCAAGAGGCGTGGAGTGCCAGCTCGCAGACCTATGACTTCAAGGTGTTCCTCGGCAATGATGAAATCGGACGCCAACGCTTCGACGTCTCTACGGAAGGCGAGCTGACCCAGGTCAGGGTAGACGCGCAGTTCACGGTCAAGTTCCTGTACATCACCGTCTACACCTATCGTCATACCAACGTCGAAACATGGGAGGGCATCTGCCTGCGCGAGATTCACGCGGAGACGGATGATAACGGCGAGTCCTTCTTCGTGAACGGCACCGTTCGGAACGGGAAGTTGCAGGTGCAGACGCAAGCCGGGAACTGGATCGGCGAAGGATGTATCAAGACCTTTGCCTACTGGAACCCTGAGTGGATTACGGGCGAGCGATTGCTGAATTCACAGACCGGCGAACATCAGCCAGTGTCCATTCTTGCGGTGGGCGAAGAGACGATCCCCGTGCAGGGAGTCCCGACACGAACCACACATCGCCGCATCGTGACAGACAAGTTCGCGGTCGATCTCTGGTACACCTTAAACGGCCGCTGGGTCGCCCTTCACTCCACCACGAAGAAGGGCGATATCCTTCGGTATGTGCTCCAGTGAGGACACCATGTCATCCATGATGCCATCATTCTTCATGCCCGCTCTCCTGCTTGCGTTAGCAGCCTGCAGCAGCCCACCACCTATTCGCACCGCAACGGCCGTGGACTTGGAGCGCTTCATGGGAGATTGGTATGTCATCGCCAATATTCCAACCTTTATCGAAACGAACGCCTACAACGCCATCGAGTCCTATCGCTTGGCCGAGGACGGGACGGTGGCCACCACCTTCAGCTTCCGTGAGGGCGCCTTTGAGGGCGCACGCAAGACCTATCATCCGACCGGCTATATCACCGACACGCAATCAAATGCCGTCTGGGGCATGCAGTTCATCTGGCCGATCAAGGCCGACTATCGGATCATCTATGTGGACGATGCATACAATCACACCATCATCGGACGGATACAGCGCGATTACGTCTGGCTGATGGCGCGCACACCGCAAGTCTCTGAGGTTGAGTACCAGCGGTTCCTGCAGCTCATCGCCGAGGAAGGCTACGATGTCTCCAAAGTCCGGAAGGTGCCTCAACGGTGGAATTAGTGTGCCCCAGCAAGTCATGGGACACGTCGATTGTACTGTGGTGACAGACATGCCGGCCGTCGGGACCGGGTTGGCGCTCAACACCAGCGTAAGGGAATCATACCGGCTGTCGATATTCTTGAGGCCTCTTACACAGTCTCGCTTGGTCCGGACCGGATCAACGAGACACTGAAGCGCATATGAAGATTGCGATTGTCGGCACAGGCATTTCGGGAATGGTCACAGCGTATCTCCTACACCGAGATCATGAGATCACCGTCTTCGAGGCTGGTGATCATATCGGCGGACATACCAATACAGTCGACGTCCCGGTGGAAGGCCGACGTTACGCCATAGACACCGGATTCATTGTGTTTAACGATTGGACCTACCCGAACTTCATGGCCTTGCTCCAGAAGTTGAGCGTGGAATCACAACCGAGCGACATGAGCTTCGGTGTGAAGTGCGAGCGAACCGGCCTCGAGTACAATGGGACGTCGCTGAATACCTTGTTCGCCCAGCGGCGTAACCTGCTTCGCCCTTCGTTCTACCGGATGATACGGGACATCCTGCGCTTCAATCGTGACTCGCTTGAACTGCTGACTTTGCCGGAGGCAGGTCCTTCACTCGGTTCCTATCTGGAGACTCATCGATACTCAAGGGAGTTCATCGAGCACTACATCGTCCCGATGGGAGCTGCCATTTGGTCAGCTAGTCACGAGAACATGTGGAAGTTTCCGGCCCGGTACTTAGTCCAGTTTTTCAAGAACCATGGCATGCTTTCGGTGGATGAGCGGCCAACGTGGCGAGTCATAACGGGTGGCTCGCAGCGGTATGCTGAGAAACTCATCGCACCGTTCAACAACCGGATTCATCTCAACTCCCCGGTCGAGTCGATGGCACGCTTCCCAGGTTACGTGGAGATCCGCGCGAAGATGCAAGGGCGCGAATACCGAGCCTTGCGGTTCGACCACGCGATCATCGCCACGCACAGCGATCAAGCCCTCTCAATTCTGGCCGACCCCTCACCGACGGAAAAGGAGGTGTTGGGTGCGATCCAGTATCAAGAGAATGAAGCGGTGTTGCACACTGACACGTCGTTGCTCCCCAAACGCAAACTAGCCTGGGCTGCATGGAATTACCATCTGCTCGGCGCCCAGCCGGATCGCGCGGTCCTGACCTACCACATGAACAAGCTGCAGAGCCTGACCGCACCCTGCGAGTTTTGCGTGACCCTCAACCACACGCACGCCATCAAACCCGCCACGATCCTGCGTCGCATCACTTATCATCATCCTGTGTACTCACCGGAAGCCGTTGCCGCACAGAAGCGCCACGGCGAGATCAACGGCGTCAATCGGACGTCCTATTGCGGTGCCTACTGGGGTTTTGGGTTTCACGAGGATGGAGTGAACAGTGCTCTGGCCGTCTGTAAGCACTTCGGAAAGGATCTCTCATCATGAAGAGCGCAATCTATGCTGGACACGTTCGGCACCGGCGGTTCAGCCCGGTTCCGCACGAGTTTACCTACCGGTTGTTCATGATGTATGTGGACCTGGAGGAACTCCCGACCGTTTTTGAGAATCGCTGGTTCTGGTCTGTTGATCGCACCAACCTCGCTTCGTTCAATCGCGTTGACCATGTTGGCGATCCAAGCCTTCCATTGGATGAATCCATCCGACAACTCGTGGAGACAAGAACGGGCAGTCGACCGGTTGGACCGATCCACCTCCTGACACACTTCCGCTATTTTGGATATGTCTTCAACCCCGTCAGCTTCTATTTTTGCTATGACCGAGCCGGTGATTCTGTTGACACCATCGTCGCGGAAATCACGAATACTCCATGGGGGGAGCGTCACTGTTACGTCTTGGGAACTGCACAGAATCGCGCCAGCGGCAGAAGGAAGCGCTACCGATTCGACAAAGTGTTCCACATCTCGCCCTTTATCGACATGGACGTGGCCTACGATTGGCGGTTCACCGAGCCGACATCGCAATTGGCCATCCATATGGATAATCTTCGTGACGGACGGCCGTTCTTCGACGCCACAATGAGACTGGAACGGCGAGAGCTATCCGCATCGTCTATGGCACGCGTCCTTGCGCAGTATCCCTTGATGACGGCCAAGGTCATCTGTGCCATCCACTGGCAGGCATTGAAACTCTGGATCAAGGGTGTTCCCTTCCTTGCTCACCCTAAGAAACGAAAGGAGCCGTCGCCTGTGGCGACGCGTCAGACACCATCATGAATAACCAGACGATTGTTTCCGGTCTTGCGCTTGACGATCGGCCCAGCAAGAGCCAGGTTTCTTCGAAAATCGCACCTTGGTTCTACCGTCTGGCACGTCGCGCGGTGTTCTCTCACCTGTCGAAGCTCGAGTTCGGCACAGTGACAATCGTCGAAGGAGATGAGCACTTCCAGTTTGGCCAACCCACCACCAGCTGTCGTTTGGAGGCCACCGTAACGATCCATGACCCCTGCGTCTATGCGGATATCACGCTGGGTGGCACGGTGGGAGCAGGGAACGCCTACCGCCGTGGTTTATGGCGCTGTGACGATCTGACGACGTTGGTCAGGATCTCCGTCCGAAATCGTGCGCTCTTAGAGGGTATGGATGGAGGCCTCGCGCTACTATCCCAGCCCATGCGAAAGGCAGTGCATTGGCTAAACCGTAACACGAAGGCCGGCAGCCAAAAGAACATTGCAGCCCACTATGATCTGGGAAACGAGTTCTTTCGTCTCATGCTTGATGAGACAATGATGTATTCTTGCGCCTATTTTGAGCGAACAGATGCGACGTTGGCGGAAGCCTCACGTGCGAAGAACGATCGTATCTGCCAAAAGCTACAGTTGGTTGCCAGCGACCATCTCCTTGAGATCGGCTCCGGTTGGGGTGGCTTTGCCATCCATGCCGCGTCTCATTATGGTTGCCGTGTGACGACCACGACGATCTCGCAACAGCAGTATGACCTGGCGCTGCAACGAGTTCGAGATGCTGGCTTGAGCGACTACGTCACGGTGCTGCTCACGGATTATCGGGATTTGACGAAACTTGGTCTGCAATTCGACAAGCTCGTCTCGATCGAAATGATCGAGGCCGTTGGACATCAGTATTACAAAGCATTTTTCGAGATCTGCAGTCGCATGTTGACGTCGCACGGGCTGGCCTTAATCCAGGGCATCACGATTGACGAACAGTTCTACGAACGGGCAAAGCGGTCCGTGGACTTTATCCAGCGCTTCATGTTCCCCGGCAGCTGCATCCCGTCCGTGAGTGCGTTAACGCAAGCATCGGCGAAAGTTGGAGATCTGGGCCTGATTCACCTTGAAGATATCGGAGTACATTATGCTCCCACGCTGCGTGCCTGGGGGAGGAACCTTGTCACGAATCTTCCGGAGGTCAAGGGGCTGGGGTATCAACCTGAATTCCTTCGCCTGTGGGAGTTCTATCTGTCCTACTGTGAAGGCGGCTTCCTTGAGCGCACAATCAGCACCGTGCACATGCTCTTTTGCAAACCGGATTGGCGGCCTCAATCTACAGGATGCTGATGCATTGCCGTGGCCCTCTCTGCTCGTAGAGAGCTTCGTCTTGCTAGCGTTCCTTTGCCGTGAAAAGACATGTTATGAGCCGGCCCTACAGTGTAGAATGCTCGCGAGTATCGGCCACTCCACAAGGGGGGATAAAAGTGACGGTTCGTGAGCAACTGGCGAAAGCGTTCCATGACACTCAGTCGTTTAAATGGGATCGTGACAAGGGTTTCAAGCTCGCCTCTGGCGAGATCAGTCCTTTCTATGTCGATTGTCGCGCGCTCATGGCACATCCGGAAGCGCGTCGTCTGGTCGCCCAACTGGCCTATGAAGCGCTCACTGACATTGAATTCGATTGTCTGGGCGGTCTCGAACTCGGAGCTATCCCGATCGCTATGACCATTTCAGATTTTGCCTGCGCTGCTTCGCGTCAACGCCTCTGGCGGACATTTGTGGTGCGCAAGCAACCCAAAGACCATGGGCTAGGGAAATTGATCGAAGGCAGTATTCGTTCCGGCGATCGAGCACTGATCGTGGATGATGTACTCACGAGCGGTGGGTCCTTGTTGAAAGCAGTGGCGGTCGCTCGGGAAGCTGGGCTTAGTGTGGATCATGCATTAGTGATTGTGGACCGCCAAGAGCAGGATGGGAGAGCACGTGTGGAAAGAGAAAAGATTCAGCTTATCAGCCTTTTAACCATTCAGGACCTCATAGGTATGGTGACGAAGCGCTAGTGCCACCCGTATAGATGGTGCATTTCGCATCCATTCATTTACATTCGAACTGAATCCCCCAGCGCCGCTCCTCTACGAGTTCTTGTGCCCCATCAAGCGGACTCACGACTCGAGTGCGCCCTTTGGCTTCTCCCTCGCGAACGATGCTGTAGGATCTACCGCCGCATTTCTCTTTCATGAGGTCAAGCGCCTCCTTACGGAAGGAGGAGAGGATTGGCCCCTGTCCCTCTTTAAATGGATAGATGACAACTCCGCCCGTGTCGTGTTGCTGAACGATCTTTGCACCATCGGCACAGCCTCCAATGGCTAGGCACGCCACTGCCAGGACGGTTTTCAGCCAAGATGTAGTCATTACCTGGGACTGGCCCCAATCACGGTAGGCAACGGGATATGACTGCCCGTGCTTCCCCCGAACAAACTCTTCCAGGAAGCATGTTCTGGCACCAGAAAGTCTTTTTCCCACAATGATCCTAAAATTCGGACGTCTGAGGACGACCCACCATCCATTGCCATCGCTTGACGCACAGCGGGAAGCGCATCTTTGAAACACTGAGCGATGTCGTATAAGCGAACGGCTCCAAGGCTCTTCAAGAGAAGAATGTGTCCAGCTTCCGTTTCCGCGACAATCGTCTGATAGGCATGTTTCCCACCCTCGCGGACACGGATCTTGCCGGTTAGATCTAACAGCATTAACGCCTGTGCTGCTTCACGGTAGCCTGGTTGTTCTTCATCGAAACGCTCTGCGGTCAGATCAAGAATCCGCGCCTTCTTCAACCCCAAGGCGATCGGTTCTGCGACAAACAATCCCTGCCATGATGTGTGGCGCCGGCTTCCCAACGGGCGCCCGTCCTTATAGAGAAGACCAAGATACGCAAAGTTTTCCCGGAACAACCCGGCATTGAATAGCACATGATGGCCCGTTCGCTTCTGCCATTCGTCGATCCTGGGCGGCTCTGAAAGCGCTTCTTGGGCGTAATGATGGACGGAGAACTTTGTACGTTCCGGATCCATATCGACAACCAGCATGGTCGGCACGGTAGGACACACATCGCCTGGCTTCCACACCGACACCATGAGACCGTCAGATAGGCGTTCCCACGAAATATCTTGGGCTGGACACAAGCTAGGCAGTAGAACGACACTCAGGAAGAGGATGCGCACGGCATGCTTGGCTTCTTTACACCACCAGGATCTGCTCATGACGGCCCCTACGGACATCCAGTTGGAGCGAGCAGGCAGGTCACAACAGTTCATAGTTCAGGAGCGAGTGACGCTCCGTGACTGTTCACCTGCCTCCGGTTGGTGATCGCCCCTTGTCCGCGTTGTCAGCTTCATATCTAACAACTCACGTACGGAACTTGCCAATGCTTCCGGTGTAAACGGCTTCTGCAGAAAAGCACTCGCCGGGTCGCCGGCTCCGATACCGACATCATCCGTATACCCAGATATGAAGAGAAGCTTCAATTCCGGTTTAATCACGCGAAGATGCCTCGCCAGTTCAGTCCCACTCATCCCCGGCATCACGATATCCGTAAGCAATAGTTTGAGCTTCCCAATATGCGGCGTGGCCACCAGACAAGCCTCTATACCGTTTCTTGCTTCGACGATGCGATAGCCGAGCTTCCGAAGCTCATCCCGGATCAGCACACGAACCTCCTCCTCATCCTCAACAAGGAGAATGGTTTCATGGCCCTCGAGCGACTGCACCAGTACGTTCTCGTCTGCTGGCACCTCAATCTCGCTGATCGCACGCGGGAGGTAGACATCAAAACGCGTCCCCTCTCCTATCTCGCTGATCACATCCAATCCTCCACCACTCTCGGTCACGATACCCAACACAGTCGATAGCCCAAGTCCGGTTCCTTTTCCTTCCTCCTTGGTCGTAAAAAACGGCTTGAAGATCTGCGCCTGTACCTCAGGAGACATTCCGCAGCCTGTGTCAGACACCGATATCTTCACATACTCTCCTTGCACGATCGGATTGACCTGATACTTCGGCGCGTAGTCGAGATCGACCGATGTAGTCTCAATCATCAGCTTGCCGCCGGTCGGCATCGCATCTCGTGCGTTGACGACCAGATTCATCAGAATCTGCTCGACAAAAATAGGATCAGCCTTGATTCGGAGGTCGTCTACACTCAGCCTCAACGTCAGTTCAATATCCGCTCCTATCAACCTCCGAAGCATGCTCTCACAGTTACTGAGGATGGTGTTCAAGCTCAGAACTTTCGATCCGGAAAGCTGTTTTCTGCTGAAGGTGAGCAACTGCCGGATGAGCACCCTCGCGCGCTCACCCGCCTTCTGAATTTCTTCCACCCTATTCCTCAGCGGGTGATCCAAACCCATTTCACTGAGCAGAACCTGACTCTGTCCCATGATAACCATCAGTAAGTTATTAAAATCGTGTGCCAGACCTCCCGCCAAACGGCCGACGGCCTCGAGTTTCTGGAGCTGCCGAAGTTGCATTTCGCTTTGTCGCAGCGCATCCTCTGCTTGCGTTCGTGCCGCTCGTGCTTCTCGCTCACGTAGGACACGGCGCACCGATGGGATCAGTCGACCTAATCCTTCTTTGGAAATGCAATCCGTCGCACCACGATGCATGTGCTCGATACACCGCGTCTCAGCATCTGCTGCCGAGATAAAGATAAACGGCACGTCAGGAGCTGCCTGCTGAGCCACCGCTAGAGCGCCTCCCTCATCAAACCCATGAAGGGAGAACGCAGCCAATATGAGGTCCACCTGGCCATCGTTCAGAGCGGAAGTAAAGGCGCGGTGAGTTTCTACCCGTCGCATCGCACACGACAGCCCTCCCTCGACCAACAGAGCCTCGATACGATCGCCATCCTGTGGGTTCGCCTCTAGATGCAAGACTCTCAGCGCAGTCGTCATAGCAAGGTCAGTGGGTGGAACGGCAATTTTCAGGAGGGGGTTCATTGATGACACCCCAGAATGATCCTAGCTCTTTGACCGCGGACAAGAACTTGTGAAACTCCACAGGTTTGACGACGTAGGCGTTGGCCCCCAAGGCATAGCTCTCGGCCAGGTCACGTTCTTCTCGCGACGATGTGAGCATCACGACAGGAATCGGACGAAGATTGACGTCCGTCTTGATGGTACGCAAGACCTCCAGGCCGTTCACTTTTGGCATTTTGAGGTCAAGGAACACAACAGCTGGATTCCCTTTCAGCCGTGACTTGAATTGTCCGCGACAATACAAGTAGTCCAACACTTCAGCGCCGTCATGGCACAGCACGACTTTGTCGGAGATATGCTCTGCCTCCATGGCAGCCAAGGCCAGCTCGGCGTCTCTCGGGTTATCCTCGGCGAGTAGAATCGGTTTGACCGCAGTCATGAGTCACGCCTCCTTGTTGGAAGCAGGACGTAGAACGTCGCTCCCTTGTCCGGGACACTTTCGGCCCAGGTCCGTCCCCCATGACGATGAACGATCCGACGAACGTTGGCGAGGCCAATGCCCGTCCCTTCAAACTCGTCGGCTCGGTGCAGTCTCTGGAACACTCCAAACAGTTTGGGAGCGTACTGCATGTCGAATCCCACACCATTGTCGCGGACGAAAAGAACGATCTCGGTCGAGCTGGGGTGCTGCACACCAATCTCAATCGTCGCCATCGGCCTGGTGCTCGTAAACTTCACGGCATTTGTGATCAAATTCATAAAGACCTGTCGGAGCATGGCCGGATCACCCTGTACTTCAGGCAATACAGCGATTGTCCATGATATCTCTCGTCCTTGCAAGTCCAAGCGGAGATCGGAAAGGATGTTCTTGATCAACTGATCCAGATTAACGGGGGTATGAAGCATTTCTTGTCGACCCATACGAGAGAACACCAACAAGTCGTCGATCAGCTGTCCCATCTGTTTGGCAGAGTCGGAGATCGTCTGCAAATAGCGAGCAGCCTTGTCGTTCAGAGACTCCTCGACCGCTTTCCGCAAGAGCGCGGCATAGCCGTCAATATGTCGCAGCGGAGCTCGGAGGTCGTGGGAAACGGAATAGCTGAACGCCTCCAGCTCCTTGTTTGCGGCCTCCAAGAGCTCTCCTCGCCGTTGGAGTTCCCCTGCTACACGTCGCCGTTCCCTGAGGTCATGACGAATGAGATAGTAGACCCATGCCAGCAGAACCAGCTGCAGCAATGCACCGATGCCGAGGAGTACGACAGTAGTTTTGGTCCCGGCGGATGATTCCACGACACGCCAACTTACTGCCTGTCGCTCATGCACATCCATCTCCGCAATAATTTTGTGAATCACGCCAAGCTCATGTTTTCCGGCCCCTTCAAAGGCCATTTTCTTAACGGCTCGGAAGCCACCCTCCTGAAACTGGGCTATAGCTTTTGATTCAGCGTTCAGTTGCCGGTCCATCATCCGATCGAGAAGTCCGGCCCGTTGTTGCTGCTCCGGTGATTCACGAATCAAGTCATTAAGATATGCGGTGAATGTCGGCTTCTGCTTCACAACCTGCTTGTACGCTTCCAGATACGACGCCTCTCCAGTCACCAGATACCGACGGTGTGTATCTTCTGCTTCATTCATCGCCACATCGATATTGTTCAGGAGCTGGATGAGCTCTTGACTGCGGCCATCTAATCCCCTGTTCGCAAGTAGGATCTTTATATGGCCATAGGATACGGCGCTCACGATAAGAATCCCCACGAACACCAGGCTAAAACCAGCTAACACCCGTTGCTCAATGGCCAGTCGGTAAAACCACGCGACAGCAACACGGTACAAACTGAATGAGCCGGCAGGAACGGAGGATGAAGACGCGGGTTCCTCAGCCGCTAAGGAAGGAGCCTGTGAATGATGGTTGGAGGCTGATTCCATCGATCAGGATGACTTGCATCACGAGACTTCGGCGATGGTACGAAAGCCAGACAGCGAACGCGTCTCTCACTGGTAATTGTACCAGAACTCTTGTAGGGCGGAAGCAGAAACTACCCACCCAGCGAAGCGCCAGGAGGAATGATCGTCACCGAAGGACCGACAAAATTGGCGAACATGAGAGTCGCGGAGACGACCCAGTCGGTGAAGGGTTGCGGGTAAATGCCGATCACCAACGTTCCGGCTAACCCGACATAGATCACCGTCTTCATCGGACCGGAAATCGCGATCGGAGAGGGATCGATCGGCTCATTGATATACATCTGTTTCACGACGATGAGGTAATAGTACATCGAGATGACGATATTGATCAAACCGACCACGATCAACGTATAGAGACCTTCTTTGATGGCTGCCACGAAAATGTAGAGCTTGCCGATAAATCCGGCGAGAGGTGGCACCCCGGCGAGAGACAGGAGAAATAGCAACATCGCAAACGCCAGAAACGGCGACCGTCTACTGAGGCCTCGGTAATCCTCAATCTCATCTGTTCCAATAGCCTGGCTGACCGCGATCACGACGGCGAAGGCTCCGATATTCGCAAACAGGTAGGCGAGAAGATAAAACAAAATGGCATCGTTTCCCATTTTGGTGCCTGCTGCAAGGCCGATCAATACATTCCCGACTTGGGCGATACCCGAATACGCCAGCAGTCGCTTAATGTTGCGTTGCGCAATTGCCACAATATTGGCATAGGTCATCGAGAGGATGGACACGGCCACTAAGAGAACCACCCATAACGGCTTAAATGTTCCCAAGGCGACCAGGAAAATGCGGAGCAAGATCGCAAAGGCTGCGGCCTTTGGAGCAATCGACAAAAATGTTGTTACAGGAGTCGGAGCTCCATGGTAGGTATCAGGAATCCACGAGTGGAATGGAACGGCACCGACCTTAAATCCCAGGGCAGCAAAGATCAGCAGAAACCCAATGATCAAGCCTGGCGTTGGCTGGGCGGATGCCATGTCCGAAAACACGAGCTTACCGGTTTCACCGTAGACAAGACTGATCCCGTAGGCAAGTAAGCCGGCGGCAAGGACGCCCAGGATAAAAAACTTGAGCCCTCCTTCATTTGAAGCCAAATCATCACGTAGATACGAGACCAGAACGTAGAACCCAAGTGTTGCAAACTCCAGGCTGACGAAGACGGACAGCAGATCATTCGCGGACACCATGAACATCATGCCCAGTGCCGACATGACGACGAGGCAATAATATTCCCCCCGAAAAAGCGTGAAGCGATTGACGTACTCGATCGACGCCAGGATGACGAGTATCGTGGCTCCGAGGATAACGATTTTGAAAAAGATCGCCATGCGATCCAGCACGAACATGTTGCCGAAAAGCGTGCCGGAAACATGATTCATGTCAAGCCACGCCAAACAGCCAAGCGTAACGACAAGACCTGCGACACTGAGATAGGCCAGTCGCTCTTGAGGTACACGCGGAAAGGAAAAATCAACGATGAGGACCACACAGAGCCAGCAGGTTAAAAAGATCTCCGGCAATAACAGCAGAAGATCGGAGAAGGCTAAATTCAGCGAGAACGTCATTCGCCTTCTCCTCGCGAGACCTGAGACGGAAGCGGTAGGAGCTTGCTGGCCACGACCGGAACCGTGGAAGTCGTTCCTGGAATTATCACCTCACTCCGTACCCCTGACCCTTCATAAGTTTGGGCAACTGGAACCACGCGCGTAATCCTCGCCACTAACGGATCGACTCCGGACCGAACGACATCATACAAATGCATCGGGAAAATTCCGAACCCAATACTGATCGAGATCATGATCAACAAAGGGAGACGATCGACCGCAGAGATCGCATCGTGCGCATGACTGTACTTTTGGTTCATGGGACCGTAGAAAAGACCTCGCATCATTTTGAACAGGTAAGCCAAGGTCAGCACAATCCCTAGCATGGCCACGATGACTTGGAGAGGGTACTTATCCCAACTTCCGACAATGATCATGATTTCTGCAATAAAGTTGACCGTGCCCGGCATCCCGATTGATGCCATACAGCCGATGACAAAACACACCGAGATGAACGGCATCTTGTTGGACAGACCACCTAACGACGGGATATCCCTCGTATGCGTTTGGTCATAGACCCAGCCGGCCATCGCGAAGAGCATGCCCGTCGCCATCGCATGGGCAAACATATAAATCACGGCCCCACTCAAGCTGATGTAATTCAACGCTGCCATGCCTAAAAATACATAGCCCATGTGACTGGAACTGGAATAGCCGATCACGTATTTGGTGTCTTTGGCGTAAAACGCAACGAAGCCGCCATACACAATGCTGAACATGCACAGGACCGCGGCGATCGGCATCATTTCTCTGGTCGTTTCAGGGAGAATTTCGAAGGCCACCCGAATAATGGAAAAGTGTCCGAGCTTCATCAAGACGCCCGCATGAAGCATGCTGGTTGCGGCTGGCGCAGCCGCATGGCCGACCGGAGACCATGAGTGCAACGGCCATAGCGGAGCGATCGACGCAAACCCGAAGAACACCAACACCCAGATGATCTTGTCCAAGGTCGTACCAAGCACCGGGATATTCATGAGATTAGCCTGCTCACGAAGCACTAGAATGTCGAAGGTGTTCAGGCCCGAGAATTTGTAGATGAGTAAGATGCCCATCAGCGCGGCAACGGCAAACGTCGACAAGAAGAGCACCAGTTTCATCGCCGCATATTCTTTGCTGTTTGAGCCAAAGTTGAGGATAAACCCGACTGAGTCACGCAGCTTCAGACCTTCAGAATCGTTCATCTCCAAATACTTCTTCGTGTGGCTGCCCCACATCCCCAACAATAAATACATTGGAATGACGGACATCTCGTAGAAGAAATAGAGGAAGAACAGGTCAAGAGACATGAACACACCGATCGTGGCCGCAGCCAAGATCAGAAGCCAGATGTAAAACTCTTTCGCGCGGTCCTTGATATGCCACGACACGAAGATGCCGGCAAACAGCAAAATCGATGAGGCCAGCACGAGAGGCGTGCCAATCCCATCCACCCCGAGGTGCAGTGAAATACCGAGCTGTTTCGACCATTCATATTTCTGGACGAACTGGAACCCACCTTTCACCGGATCATACGCATAAAAGAGATAGAGCGATGCAAGCAGCGACACAAACGCCGCACTCGCCGCGACGCTTCGAACCAGCAGAGGTTGGCGATTGGAAATAAAAATCAATGCCAGGGCGCCTGCGAACGGCGCAAAGAGGATATAGAGCAGTGCGTATTCTCCCATCTCGTGACCTAATACCCTCTTCCAGTTCGGTTGTCTTGTAGTGACATCTTCGTCTCCTGTTGGACTCGATCAACAAGTGCTTGGATCGATCCATTCATGATTCGCAGGAACGGTGACGGATACAGACCGATCCAAAGAATCATGACGGACAGTGACACCGCAATGATCTTCTCGCGCGGTTGCAGATCGCTCATGGTCCCCTTCACCGCAGCACCCAACGGGCCGAACATCGACCGTTCGTAGTACCACAGAAAATAGGCCGCCCCAAAAATCACCCCCAGAACGGCGATAGCACCGAACCACCATTTGGCCTTGAACGCCCCCAACAAGATAAGAAACTCACCGACAAAGCCGTTGGTGCCGGGAAGTCCGATCGACGCCAGCCCGATAATGAGAAAGAAGGTCGCTAACAGAGGCACTTGCTTCGCCATCCCGCCGAACGCCGACAACTCCGTCGTCTGCTGCCGAGAGTAGAGAAACCCGGCGATAAAGAAGAGCCCCGCCGTGCTGAAGCCAAGATTGATCATCGTGAGCAAGCTGCCTTGCAGACCTTGATAATTCAAGGCAAACAACCCGACGACAACAAAGCCAAGATGACTGACGCTGCTGTAGGCCAGTAAGCGTCGAAAATCGGCTTGGACCAAAGCCATCCACGCGCCATAAAGAATCGCGCAGAGCCCAAGCCCGACCACAACCATGACGACCGTCTCGCTTTTCGACGCATCTGGGAGCAGCGGAATGCTGAAGCGGATGAAACCGAACGTGCCCAGCTTCAAACCCGCCAAGACCACAGCCATCCCAATCGGCCCCTCCAACAGCGCATCGGGCAGCCATGTGTGAAAGGGAAACACAGGCGCTTTGAACGCAAAGCCCAGGAACATCAGCCAAAAGATGACGAGTTGTTGAGAGACCGGAATCGGCACCCGCAGGAGATCGAGCAGATCAAACGAATAAGTCTGCTCCGTGTGATGCAGCAACGCCCACTGATGATAATTGAGATCCAGTAACGCGATGCCTACCAGCATGAAGACACTGCCCAAGAGCGTATACAGGACGAACTTCAGCGCGGCATAGTGACGCTCGGCCCCTCCCCCCCACAGTTTGATCAGGAAGTAGCTGGGAATCAGCATCAGCTCCCAGAACACGAAGAACAGAATCAAATCCAATGACACGAAAACGCCCATCGTCGTCGTCTCGAGCGCTAACAGGCACATCATGTACAGCTTGACTTGATGCCGGATCGTATCCCACGAGTACACCACCACCAGAACCGTCAGAAAAGCCGTGAGCCCCACGAACAACACGCTGATTCCATCGACTGCCAGGTGATAGCTGATGCCTAAGGCCGGAATCCATGGAACACGTTCTGTAAACTGCATGGCAGCCGATTCCGGAACGAAACGCAGCAGGACAAATACAGAGAGCGCAAGCTCAACCAGCGCAATCGTGAGGGCTGAGGTCCTGACCATGTCTTCTTCCTCGAACAGCCAGAGCACAGCCGCTCCGACAACTGGGAGGAAGAGAATACAGGACAGAATCGGGAATCCGGCTGTGAGTTCTTCGAGCATGAAAGACCGTCTAACTAATCCGGTTAACGCCTACATCTGAACAAATAGTTGAACAATAAGAACTAAAAGGAACAGTCCCGCAACAATAATGGCGGCATAATGATGGACCATTCCACTCTGCATCTTCCGCCCTTCGCGAGCTGCGAGGTGATTGCCATAACCGATCACGTTGAGCCCGGCATACACGATGTGCTTCTCCATCCATGTGGAGCCAGAGGCACCCCAATCCGTCAGCCGTCCCACCCCGCGCACGATACCGTCTATGATGGTACGATCGAACCAGTCAAGCAGTGCACCCAGACGCTTGAGCGGCTCAACAAAAAGAAAGTCGTAGAGTTCATCCACGTAGTACTTGTTCAATAAGACCCGATAGGCTCCTGAAAATCTCTCCGCCCATCCTTCCGCAGTCATCGGACTCACGGCATACAGGAAATGTGCGAGACCCCAGCCGACCAACGCAATGACGATCGCGATGCACATCAGCAGAATCACTATGCCGGTACCAGCCTCATGTTCAGCCCCACCCCCGACGACCGGCCCCAAAAATCCATGCAGCCATCCATGCTCTGGTGGAAACCCCAAGATCAATCCACCCACGATCGAGAGGAAGGCAAGGACCAGTAAGGGAGCGACCATGACCATCGGAGATTCGTGCACATGCTCGGCCGTATGAGCATCCATCCGAGACGCACCATAGAACGTCAGATAGGTCAGACGGAACATATAAAAAGACGTCATCAGGGCTCCGACGGCCGCCATGCCGTACAGAAGATAGTGGTGATGGGTGAAGGCATGGGCCATAATTTCGTCTTTACTCCAGAATCCCGCTAGAGGAGGAAGCCCAGCGATCGCAATGGTGCCGATCAGAAACAGACGATGAGTCCATGGAATTCGGTTGCTCAGCCCGCCCATCTTCCGGATATCCTGTTCCCCCGATAATGCATGGATCACCGACCCTGCCGACAAGAACAACAACGCCTTGAAGAACGCATGGGTCATGACATGAAACACCGAGGCCGTATAGGCACCGATCCCGCAACCCAGGAACATATAGCCGAGCTGACTGACGGTCGAATAGGCTAAGACGCGCTTGATGTCCGTCTGGACAAGTCCGATGGTGGCCGCAAACAGCGCGGTGCCTCCCCCGACGAATGCGACCATCGACATTGCAAACGGTGAGAGGTCGAAGATAGCGTGATTACGGACGATCATGTAGACACCGGCCGTCACCATCGTCGCCGCATGGATCAACGCGCTCACCGGCGTCGGCCCTTCCATTGCATCGGGCAGCCATGTGTGCAGGGGAAGCTGCGCAGACTTCCCAATCGCACCAACGAGGAGACAGAGGGCAATGGCGGTGGCCATGTCCGGAGACAGTTGCCCAACCTGGGCAAAGACCTTTGTGTAGTCGAGGGTCTTAAAATTGACAAAGACAAGAAAGATGGCCACAAGAAATCCCGCGTCGCCGATCCGGTTGACCACGAACGCCTTGGAGGCTGCTTTGGCGGCGGAAACCTTGTCATAGTAATAGCCGATTAAAAGATACGAGCAGAGCCCGACACCCTCCCAACCGATAAAAAGCACAACATAGTTGTTCCCCATGACAAGAAGCAGCATGGAGACCATGAAGAGATTCATGTAGGTGAAGAAGCGCGTGAATCCGGCTTCTCCGTGCATATAGCCGACGGAATAGACGTGAATGAGAAACCCCACACCGGTGACCACCAGCAACCAGGCACAGGTCAAGGGATCCACCAGGTAGGCTAAATTGATCGCGAGATCACCCCCGAAGATCCACTGATAGACAATGACTTCATGGGAAACCCCTGTCCGCATGACGTCGGTGAAGACACCGACCGTACAGAGAAACGAGAGACCAACCGACCCCCACGCTAATCGATGAGCCAGGTCATGAGAGTAGCGGGATCCCAGCAGTCCGTTCACCAGAACCGCGAGCAGCGGAAACACAGGAATCAATTTAATGAGGAGATCAGTCAAATCGGACACAGTCTCGTGCCATCCCGAGGATGTTCACCTAGCCAACCATTGCTCACGGAGCCGGATCCTAAAGCGTACGCTTGGAAGTACGTTGAGGGCTACAAGCTACCGACTGCGCTGTTGGAGGTGATTACCCACATCCTGCTACCACTTTAATAGGTTCATTTCATCCACATTCGTGGAAATCTTGCCTCTGAACACAACGATGATGATGGCCAACCCGACGGCCGCTTCGCCCGCCGCAATCGCAATGATGAACAGGGCCACAAGTTGCCCTGCCATCGATTCCAAGTAATGCGAAAAGGCGACGAGATTGATATTGGCCGCATTCATCATGATTTCAACTGACAGCAACACAATGATGAAGTTCCGTCTGACAAGTACACCCATGAGCCCTATGATAAAAAGGACGGCACTGACGGCTGTATAAGCAGACAGCGGGATCATGATCGCTCTCTCTCCGTATCGAGCTGTTTCGGCGTCTTAGCCAGGACAATCGCACCAATGACAGCTCCAAGCAAAAAGATGCCAACGATCTCAAACTGCAAGAGATGGTCGCTGAACATCTTAATACCCACGGCGTAGGTATCTCCGTCTTGCAGCACGACAGCGGCCGGCGTATCCCCCTTCGCCCCATCAAATGGAGACCGCAAGAGGTTGTATAGGACATAGCTGGCCCCCAAGATCGCAGGCCCAAGAACATACAGCGCTGATTGGTGGAAATACCGTTCATCTGTTTTGAGATTCATCAACATCAACACAAAGAGATACAGTACCAGAATGGCTCCGACGTAAACGATGACCTGCACGGCCCACAGAAACTCCGCGTTCAGGAGGATGAACAAGCCGGAGACGTGCATCAGCAACACGAGCAAGGAGAGCGCACAGTGAACCGGGTGCCGTAAGGTCACCGTCAAAACGCCAGCGGCAATACTGACCAATGCGAAATACGTGAAAAACACTCCGACCATAGATTCAGCTCAACTCAGATGTTTGGGAGGCGGTTGGGTCGACTTCTGTACCGACTGCGGGAAATAGTAGCGGTACTCGCGGCTCTGTTCGACATCTTTCTCTTGGTTGTGCGCATACAAATATTTCTTTGCATCATCAAGGTGGCGCTCGCCAATATCGTACAACCGCTTTTTATCGAACAGCAAACTGCGTTTGTCGTGGGTTGAATATTCATACATCTTGGTCATTGCCAGCGCATTGACTGGACAGGCCTCAACGCAATAGCCGCAGAAAACGCATTTCGTGATATCGATATAGAATTCGCTGGCGTAGCGCTGAAGTGGACGAGTCGTATCCTCCGCACTAATCACCTTGATGCAATGCGAGGGACAGGCAACCTCGCACAGATCGCAGCCGACACACCGCTCGTGCCCATCGTCGTATCGAAGCAAGCCAAGCGCACCGCGATGGGTATCCGGAATCGTGCGTTGTTCCCGTGGATACTGAAATGTGATCGGTCGATGAAGCATGTGCCGAAACGTGACTTTCATCGCATCCCAAATCTCATAGAAGAGCGCGGCCTGAAGGATTTTTTTGGTCAGGGCTGCAACACTCATCGTAGACTCCTCGTCACGAACGGACGACCGATAGACATCCGCTATACCTGCTCAACACTCACCCAAATCTGCTTGAACGACGGGACACCAGTCGTGGCATCAACCGACACGGTCATCAAATCCTTGACTGGCGGTTCATTAAAATGCTCCGGGAAAAAGCAGGTGCCAGGTGCAATGGACTGGTCAGGCTGTACACCAAGCTGAAGGGAGCCCCGATCCGAGATCAGACGTACCTTCACCCCATCGTGCAGTCCCAGACGTTCCATATCTTGTATATTCATCCGCAGCTTCCCGGTGTTCGGGGCAATCGTGATAAGCCCAGACGCTTGCGTCGACATCTTTCCCGAATGCATCAGCACCTGACCCATCAACAGCGCAAAAGGCCGCGTGAGTTCCCCTGATAAAGGTGAAGGGCGATAACGAGCCTTGACCTCCGCCTCATAGCCGGTAGACAAATATTTATCAGGACCAGGTGTGACTGTTCGTGGTTGACCAAGATTATAGTATCCGGGCAGCAGCTTCATAATCTCGGCTTGAATATCGTTGGCCGATTGGTATTCCCATTGACACCCCATGGCGTTTGCGAGGGCGGTCATGATGTGCCAGTCTGGCAGGCTTTCTCCAAGCGGATCCATCGCCTGACGAACGCGAAGCACACGACCTTCAAGGTTCGTAAAGGTCCCGTCCTTTTCCGCGTAGGTACAGGCTGGGAGTACGAAATGAGCCATCTTCGCCGTGTCGGTTAAGAAAGGATCTTGCACCACCAGCAATTCGAGCCGATCGAGAGCAGCTCGCACCTCCATTGAAGCCGGCAAGGTCGCAAGCGGATTTTCCCCTAGCACGTACAAGGCTTTGATCTGGCCGCTCTTGCACCGCTTCAATATTTCAACGAGGTGGGCACTCGATCCGGTCGGAGGAAGTGGCGCCTCCCATGCTCTGGCAAACCGGTCCCGCGCTGCGGGATCGTCAAACCGAGCTTGCCCAGGGAAAAACTCGGGAGCCACACCCATATCAACGGCGCCCTGTTCGTTCTGCTCCTCCGTCACCGTGTTCACACCGCAACCTGGTTGACCAAGCTTACCGGTGATCCAGGCGAGATCCATCAGTTTTAAGACGTTCTGATAGCCGTTGACCCGCCTGACGATCCCTTCCGCGCACAGGATGATCGACCTCGGCGATTCGGCAAAGATAGCCGCAATTTCTCGGAAGGCTTCTACGGGAACGCCGGTCTGAGCTGCGAGCCGCTCCAACGAAACATCCGCCACCGAACTCTTGAGCGCTTCAAACGCCTGGGGATGTTTCCCAACCACCTCTTCATCAACCAAGTCCTGATCTATGGTCGCCTTGACTAACCCATCGATCACGGCTCCTTCCGTCCCAGGCTTGATCAAAAACGGATGCGATGCCAACTTCCCCATATTCGTGATGGCGCTGTCGAGCGTCACCACTTGAGCCTTGTAGACCCGTATGGCTTCTTTGATTCGCACAGCAGTCAACGGGTTTGTCTCGGTAATATTGGAGCCGATCAAGATGATGGCTTTCGCTTTCGTCAGATCTTCCCAATCATTTGGCGTTCTCCCCAGTCCGACAGCATGTTGGGAAGCGAGCACAAAGTTCATATGGCCGTAGCGGGCGCTGCTATCAAGCTGGTTGGTACCAAAAGCCGTGCGCATGAGCTTCTGAAACAGATACAGCTCTTCATTCGTACAGCGGGCCGTCACGAGGCCAGCGATGGCATCGGCACCGTATTGGCGTTTGATTTCGGTAAAACGGTCTACGAGCAGATGCATCGTGTCCAGCCAAGGTTTCTGCACCAACTGACCGCCTTCGCGGACCAGGGGCTGTGTAAGCCGGCTCTTACTATCCAGATTTTCGAACCCAAAACGTCCACGTACGCAGAGCCCACCATGTCCCTTGGCAGTTTCCGATCGGTCTCCCCACTTGTTCTTCCAGGATAATGGGGAGGTGACTCGAACCACCTCTTCATCTTTCGTTTCTAGATGGAGTTGGCAACCGTCTCCGCAGTAATTGCAGGTCGTCGTCGTCGTCTTCATCTGCCACGGTTTATAGAGATACTTGGAAAACTTGTTCGTGATGGCGCCAACCGGACAGACCGCTAAACAATCTCCGCAGAATTCGCAATCGAGTGCGAGGTCGCCCTTAGCCACAACCTGGTTGAATCCGCCCTTCTTCATGAACTGCAAGGCATCGATCATCAACACATCCTTGCAAACATTGATGCATTCCGCACAGGCGATGCAGCGATTCATGTTGAAGTCGAGCACGGGACTGCGTGTATCTTCCGGAATGAGTTTCTGCTTGGCACTGGCCAGATTCGTCACGCCGTGCTGAAAGGCCATATCTTGAAGTTCACAATGGCCGTCCGCATCGCACACTGGACAGTCGAGAGGATGCACAGACAGGTGTTTCTCGACGGCTTTCTTCCGGGCGAGAAAGAGATCCTCTCCTTCGGTACGGATTACCATTCCCGCCGCCGCCTTGGCAGTACAGGACCGAACAGGAGCTTTCTTCCCCTCTTGCATGACGAGGCACATCCCGCAAGAGCCGAATGGGTCAAATGTGTAGTGGTAGCACATGGCCGGGATAATCTTCCCCGTCATCGAGATGACGTCATACAGCGACACCCCGTCCTGCGCCGTGACGGATTTTCCGTCGATGCTCAATTCGATCCTTGCCGCTTCAATGCCTGGATTAGTAGCCGGCTTCAAACCCATGGTTCTTCTCCGTGAAAGGACACACGTGGACCGTAAAACGAACCCCCGATTTTACCTTTCACTGTTCACATCTCGTGTTTCCATTTATCTGTCGCACTCGCCCATCACAATATCGTAGGACCCGAAGATGGTACAGGCATCCGAGATCATATAGCCTCTGGACATGTGATCGAAGGCGCCCATGTGAATGAACGAAGGGGCTCGAATCTTGAGTCGATAGGGCTTTCCGCCCCCCGTACTGACGATGTAAAAGCCCAGCTCCCCTTTGTGCGCTTCTGTACCGCAGTAGACTTCGCCCGGTGGAGCATCGAACCCCTGCGAGAAGAGCTTGAACTGTTGGATCATCGCCTCTAGATTTGTAAAGACGCGTTCTTTCGGCGGCAGCGTCACGCTTGGAACATCCGCCATGACGGGCCCTTCCTGCATCTGATCCAGACATTGCCGTATGATCTTGACGCTCTCGTAGAGCTCCATCACCCGAATCCAGTAACGATCGTACGTATCCCCGTTTTTTCCGACAGGCACGCTGAACTCGCACTTTGGATAGGCACTATAGGGCTCATACTTGCGAAGGTCGTAGTCCACTCCAGATCCTCGGAGAACTGGACCGCTCAGCCCAAAACTAACCGCATCTTCTGCCGAAATCACGGCGACCCCTTTGGTGCGCCCAAGCCAAATGCGGTTTTTCTCAAGAAACACTTGATATTCATCGATCTTCGGCGGGAAATAGTCGAGAAACTGCTTAAGCTTGTCGATCAACGACGGCGTCAAGTCCCGCTCAACCCCACCAATTCGATACCAGCTGGTTGTGAGACGGGCTCCGCATAGCTCGTTAAACCAATCGAGTAGAATTTCCCGATCTCGAAAACAATAAAAAAAGACGGTCATAGCCCCGATGTCAAGCGCTTGGGCACCCAGCCAAAACTGATGCCCGATGATGCGCTGGACTTCCGCGACGATTGTCCGGAGGTATTCCGCCCGCTCTGGAACTTGTAAATTCAAGAGTTTCTCGACGGCTCTGCAATAGGCAAAGTTGTTATACATCGCACAGACATAGTCGAGCCGATCTGTATGGGGGATGAACTGATGATACGTGCCGTCTTCAGCAAGCTTTTCGACTCCTCGATGGAGGTACCCCATCACCGGCGTGGATTTCACCAGCCGCTCCCCTTCCAATTCCAGAATCACCTTGAGAACACCGTGCGTACTGGGGTGTTGAGGACCCAAGTTGAGCAGAAGTTCCTCCGTTCGCAAAGTCGGCAGCGACTCGCTTTCCGGATGCTCTGGGTCGATCTTATAAACAGTGGTTCTTTGATCTTCGAATGCCATGCTGGTGGAGTATCCTATCGTGGAACTTCATCCAGAAAATCAAACGTGTCTCGCCAGCCTTTGCCGCGAAGTGGAAAATCCTTACGCAAAGGGTAGCCCTCGGTATAGTCATCCGGCATTAAAATTCTGCGGAGATCGGGATGGTTTCGAAACCGGATACCCATCATGTCGAAGACCTCACGTTCCATGAAATCGGCACCTTTCCAAAGATCCGTCAGGGAATCAACGACACAATCGGATTCAGGCACCCTCGTCTTCAGCCGAATGCGATGCCGCTTCCGAATCGAGTAGAACTCCCACACCACTTCGAATCGCTCTTCGTCATCGGGCCAATCCACGGAGCTCACATGGACGATATAATCAAAATCCATCCCGGGATCGTTACGCAGAAACTGTGCAACTTCATGAAGCATATTTCGCGAGACAGTCACCGCCGCATCGCCTCGCCACTCAGCCAAGCCGGTGACTCCGACTGAAAACGTCTGCTGAATTCGCTGGAGCAGTGGATGCATAACGATACGTCAAACCTTCAGACTGGCCTTGACCTGGTCCGGTTGAGTCACAAACACACGTTTTTGCATAATGCGCTCTTGTAGCTTCAGGATGCCGTCCAAGAGGGCCTCGGGAGTCGGAGGACAGCCGGGCACATAAATGTCCACAGGAACAAATCGGTCGACTCCCTGAACGACACTGTAACTGTCATAGATGTTTCCTGAGGTAGCACAGGAACCCATCGCAATCACGTATTTGGGCTCCGGCATCTGGTCATAAATCTTTCGAATCACCGGCGCCATGCGTCGGCACACGGTTCCGGCAACGATCATCAAATCCGACTGCCGCGGCGAACCGCGAAACACTCCTGCTCCAAACCGATCCATGTCGTACCGCGAGGACACGGCGGCAATCATCTCAATGGCGCAGCAGGCGAGTCCGAAGGTCATTGGCCAAAGAGAACCCTTCCTCGCCCAGTTCACGGCTTTTTCAAGAGACCCCGTGATGACGTCCGGAGCCCCGTCTTTTTCATGCCGTCCTAGTTGGATCAGTCCCATACAATCCTCAATCCCACTCCAGTGCGCCTTTTCGCCAGGCATACACGTAGGCCACGATGAACAGCCCGATAAAAATCATCATTTCAATCAACCCAATCACCCCGATCTTGGTGAAGACGACGGCCCATGGGTAGAGGAAGATCACTTCAATGTCGAAAATAACGAACAACATCGCAAAAATGTAATATCTGACAGGGAACGGCATACGGGCGTCGGAAAATGGCTCGGCCCCACATTCATAGGTTGATAATTTTTCTGGCTCCGGGTACCTAGGCTGCACAAAATGACTGACGAGCAAGGTCATCACCCCAAAGGCCAAGGCGACAAAGATAAAGAGAAAGATCGGGAAAAATTTCGTCAGATATTCAAGAAGAGCTTCGCTTCCAGTCATTTAGTTTCCTCTCACAAGGCATTGACCTGGAAAGGGTATTATAGATCTCACGCGTGAAATCTTATTGTTCCGGTCTCGGAGATAGCAAGCGAACAAAGGACCCACTTCAGGCAGACCCAAAAGCCCTAGGGAAGGCGGTCTGGCAGCGGAGAGTTAGGTTGAGCGGTTACATTCTTGCGGCAACTCAGGATCAGACACCAAGTGCCGGATCTCTTTCGCCTTGCTCATCACTCCACAAGAAGATGGGCCAGTCTGGGAACTCTCCCATTCAGATTCCAGAGGAGAAAACGCTTTGACCGTTCGTCGCCGATGGATTTGTGTATCGATTCGGTCCTTCTGGCGGAAACCCCTGGAAAGACGCTGACCCTCTTTTTCACTACCATTCATCGGTCAGTCACCATTGCCCCGGTCAGATAAAGAACGACAAAGTCTCACGCTAGCACTAGAAAGAACGAACCGTCAAGCTCCTACCAATCCAGCTCAAATTCTTGACAATACAGCGTCTTTTGCTATGGTTTTCAAAGCAACACTAGCCTCAAAAGGAATCCACCTATGAAAACCTTCGCCCCTCTCGTCTTGGTCCTGTGTTCAGGAATCGGTGTCTCGCTTGATGAAGCGTTGGCACAGGCACCAGAGATTGATTCCGTTCGATTTTCAGATGCCGCGCGCGCCTTTTCTCATGGCGCTATTCAGAAAACATCTCCGATCGACGGAACCGTAAACTTGATAACTGGTGACAATCAGTCGACAGGCAATCGCATGCTGCTTGGCAAGCGCGATTCACTCTATCTCAAGCTCAATAACCCCACTGAGGTAGCAGTAGGCGATCTTTTCACCGTCTACCGGCGTGTTCGGAAAGTGTTTCACCCAGTGACTAATGAATACCTCGGATTTGTTGTGAATCGTTCGGCGATCGTGAAGGTGACCGCAGCTGACCACGCTCTCACGACCGTAGAGGCTGTGCACAGCTATGGACCAATTTCCCCCGGGGACCCCGTCATGCGTTTTGTGGCACCGATGCCAGACACCGAGGCAAGCCCTGCATCGAACATCTCCGACCTGGAGGGTATGATTGTTGAACTTCAGGCTGACCGGACAATGACCCTCGTTTCACAATCAAATGTTGTGTACGTGGATCGAGGGAGAGAGGACGGACTAAAGACCAGCGATCTCCTCGATATTCACCGTCATAGTGCCGGACTTCCTCCACGAAAGATCGGCCAGCTCAGGGTCCTGTCGGTGGAATCCCACACGGCAACTGCCATTATCCTTAAAGCCAATACCCGCGTCTTCAAAGGAGACCGATTCAAGCTCGTTGGGTACGCTGCACCTCTTCCTCAGCCTGTAGGCGCAATCCCGGAATCGCCCACAACTCAGGCCAGTCAAACGGTTCCGGCTAATCTGGTAGCCAGCAAGCTAAAAATACAGGATGCATTAGGACAAAGCCGACTCAACCTTGGGGACCTTGCGAAGTTCCTGCACTACGACTCAGGGGATGCGGCTATTAAGCCTGACAATTATAAAGTGCTCGATCAGTTGATTGATTACCTGCACACCAGCAGCGACATGAGGATGATCCGAATCGAGGGCCATACAGATAACATGGAGATCGGCCCTTCACTCAAGTCGCGGTATCCAAGCAATTTGGAATTGTCCAAAGTGCGCGCGCACGGAGTCCTCCGATATCTTATTGAAAAGGGCGGCGTTGAACCGAAACGGATCAGTGCGGTGGGTTTGGGTGACACCAAACCAACTGCTACGAATATGGTGGAAGATGGCCGCACGAAGAATCGCCGTGTAGAAATTCTTCTGTATACTCCGGACACGGAGACTCCGGCACCTAAACCAGAGATTGAGACTCAAGTGCAAAAGCCGGAAGGAAGGCTTTCCACTGTGAGTGCTCGTGACGACAACGACCAGCCGCTTCCCGCTACTACTTCCGCCATGACTGATTCCCCTGGTCGAGGAACCATGGCTACGGGCGACTCTCCAGAGACTCCCTCAAAGGATAGGTCAAATCCTGCCAATAACCCTGATGAGAGTGGCTCAACATCGCCCGACACAAACAAGAAAGATAGTACTCCTCAGCAGCCAACCGCTGGAACCCAGACGGAATAGTATCGGACCGAGACGGGGACACGTCGGTATTGGATTCGCCCCCCAAGGGTCTTGTCAAACACCTTCCTCGCCGAGAACGCCGGTGTCCTTCACATTTCTAGACTGCTAGAATGCGACATGGCTTCCGATGAGCTCTCGACCGTTCCGCGTCAAATGCAGGCACTCTATGCAGACGTTATAGTACCTCGCCATATTGCGAAGGCCTTCACCTATCTCGTCCCTCCCACCTTAGCTCAGACCCTAGTAATAGGGCACTGCGTCCTCGTCCCGTTTGGACGTATGGTGCTAGAAGGGGTCGTCATCTCGCTGAGTAACCAGCTCGCGACCGAGATAAAATCCACTTCCCTTAGAGAGATCCGCTCTCTCGCTCACGACGGGCAAACTCCTGCACTGTCTCCGGCGCTGTTCGAACTCTCTCGCAAGATCGCAGAGCATTACGTTGCACCCTGGGGCCAGTGTCTTCGACTCATATTGCCCTCGCTGGCAACGCGAAAAACCTCCCCCCCGCGATACATCCTCACTCCACAGGGTTGCGCGGCGCTGGAAGCCGGCCTTTGTCCAGACGATCTGAGGCCGATTCTGGACCGAATTGCCCGACGAACTCGAGGGATTCTGGCCTCCACACTTCAAGCAACTCGACAGGGAAACACTGTGCGGGGGATCGACACCCTCATCAACAAGTCCTGGATCACACTCATACCTTCGAACAACGCCAACGTTGAGTCCAAAAATCCACGTAGGACACCCACCGCAGGCGAGTCTGATCGTCGAGTGCCAGAGGATGGCATTCTGCCCTCTGACACGCCTCCGAAGATCGAATCCTCATGGAAAGCGCATATCGCTCACTGCCTCCAAAGCAATCACATGAAAAAGCTCGTGCTCCACGCCCCAGGGGAACACCGGCTCAGCCGGCTTGCCAACGCCATTCAGCAAGCCCACTCAATGAAGCGATCCACTCTAGTTCTCACCGGCGAGATCGCGAGAGCATCCTGGTTGACACAACAGCTCTCAAGACTCACTGGCCTCCAGATTACCCTCGCACACCCATCTTCACAATCCGCTCGATGGCCACAGAACCAGGGGCAGACTCCCTCGGTAGTCGTAGGAACCCGTTCGGCCATATTTTCGCCGCTTCAATCGATCGGGCTCATCTGGGTAGAGGGAGAAGAGGACCCTTCCCTGAAAGAGCCTCAGGAGCCTCGCTATCATGCCAGAGAGGTGGCTAGCTTGAGAGCGGAGAGCGAGCACGCGCTCGTTGTGCTGGCATCCGCTCATCCATCTCTTGAATCGAGATTCGATACCGAAGCGGAGATCCATCACGTGCCACAAGAAGCGGCTCTTCAACCTACGATTGAGCTCGTTGACCTCCGCAACGAGTCCGCAAGAACCCTCCTTAGCCACACCCTCATCCGGGCAATGCACGACGCCCTACAGAACCGTGTCAAGATCCTGCTCTTTCTTAATAGGAAAGGGTACGCCGGGACCTTGGTGTGTCGAGACTGTGGCTGGGTCCCTCGTTGCGAGTCCTGTATCGTGCCGCTGACCTATTATCGTGAAGCCGGCAGGCTGACTTGCCGCTACTGTGGCAAGGCAGATCGGTTGCCCGACCTCTGTCCTTCGTGCCGTACTCCCCATATAAGTCCTGTTGGTGGTGGCACCGAGCGTGTTGAAACCGAAGTTCGTCGTATATTCCCACAAGCCAACGTCGCCCGGCTCGATGGTGATACGCTCCGGCATTCGGCGTCCGCTCACGCTCTGCGGGAAGGTGCCAGATCGGGTGTGTGGGATGTTCTTATCGGGACCCAAGCACTGTTTAGCCGAGAGCCACTGCCTCGCTACGGCTTAGTGGGGATCCTTCAGGCAGACTCCGGGTTGCACGTCTCAGACTTTCGAGCGGCTGAACGGACCTATCACCTGCTGATTGATGCTGCCGACCTAGCATGTCCGGCGTCCGCCGGAGGTCGAGTCATCGTACAGACGCGCCTTCCTACACATCATGCTGTACAGGCCTTGATCTCAGGAGATCCCAATCAATTTTACAATGAAGAATTCACGGCACGCCGGCTTCTTCATTATCCTCCCATCTGTCACTTGGCTGATCTTGCGGTAACCGGGCAAGACCTGAGAATCGTCGAAGAGGCCGCCACGCGATGGGGTGCAGACCTAGAACAGAACGCACATGATCAGAAGCCGCTGATTGTTTTAGGACCAGTCCGCGCGATACGCAGGCCTTCCAAAGGCCATCAGCAGTATCGCCTCTTGGTAAAGGGAACGAATCGCACCGCCCTTAGCCGCCGGATCCATAATTCCGTCCAGAATATGGAGCGAGAGTACCGAAAAGGACAGATCAAATTCCTGGTCGACATCGACCCGGTCGAGAATGGATAAGACTACACGCCTTTCTTCTTTTTGTTCGTCCGGGAAGTTGGCACTGTCACAGCCTGCTCCTCCGATAGGGCCGGATCCAGCTTGCGTGCTCGTTTGAAAAGGCCGTAGGAAAACGAAATCCAAAACACGGAGGAGAAGAGACCCAGCACGACGGCTGAGAGGATCGTTCCCATCTCAGATTCGGGAAGTGAGTCAGCCTGGCCTCTGAGTTGAATCATCAACACCACGGGCCAGGCAAAGCTTTCCAGGCCGAGCAACAAGGTAGACCAAGCCCATAGTCCCGTGATCGACTCCGCCATGAACCATAAAAATAGCCCTACGCTCAGGGCCCATCCAACCACGAGGGCTGGCGCGACAGTCCCTCCCCAGATGAGCCAGAACCCGACGGCAGTCACGAGGGTCCCCAGAGACAGATTGAGCACTATCATGATGGGCATGATCCAGGCATGGCAGGCAAAGTCTGACGGGACCCTGTCGTGATGTCAATGTGAAGCGCCTTGAGCGTACCCGGCGAGTTCTCTAGACGGTCAGTTCAGCAGCAACCGCATCGAGGAGGACGTTCAGGTCGAATGGCTTGTGAAGCGTCCGCCTGGCTCCAAACATCTTTGCAACATCCAATAAATCGAGGACGCCGATCGTATCACTTGCCCCTGTCATCGCAATCACACGCGTATCGGGAAACTCCCGGCGAAGCGTCATGATAGCCTCGAGCCCATCTTGGTCCGGCATGAGAAGATCCATGATGATAAGATCCGACGATTTAGCCCGATACCGCTCCACTCCCTCTTTCCCATCAGAGGCCTCTTCAACCTCGTACCCAGCCTGCTCCAAGGTTTCTCGGATGAGCTGACGAACTTGGTCTTGATCATCAACCACGAGGACTGACGGCATCCGACACCTCAATCGATATTCTTGATGGTTCTGGGCCAGAGTTGGCCGGCACACCCATAGCTTCCGGATACGTGGGAGACTGGTCCAAGGCCCGACGGATGGCATAGGCCAGCTCATGCAACGTGAGCGGTTTGAGGAGGCATTCCGTCATGCCCTGTGAACAAACGTCGTCCAGACCAGGTACACCATGTGACCCGCTGCAGAGAAGGACGGAGAGATCCGGTCGAAGTCTCCGACATTCCCGCGCTAGGCGATCCCCGCTCATACCGGGCATCGTCCGATCAGTGATCAGCAAGTCGAACCGGTTGGGCTCAACTTGAAAGACCTCCAAGGCTTCTACGGCTGTTCTACAGACTACTGGATGGTAGCCGAGAGATGTCAGCACCTCTCTTCCGAAACGGGCCACGGCGTCTTCGTCATCGACGAATAAGATACATTCGTGTCCATGAGGAAGGGGATCATCCTGTTGAGCCGTTGATGGGGCACAAGCCCCGAGAATAGGGAGGTAGGCCGATACGGTCGCACTGGCGCCAATGTGGCTCTCAACCGCCAAGATACCGCCATGCGCCGACACGATGCCGTAAACGACGGTGAGCCCCCCACCCTGTTCCTCGCTGACGGTCTTGGACGTCGCAAACGAGTCGACCAATCGACTGATACTCTGGGGGTCTAAGCCCTCGCCCGTATTCCGAACACTCAAGCAGACATACCTTCCAGCAGGGAGTCGACCGGAGGGCATGATTTGATCCGTAACAAACTCCCTGTTCTGAAGCTGAACATCGAGGACTCCTCCCGTCTTCTGCATCGCACGGACGGCGTGATCGACCAGATAGAACATCATCTCATGCATCTGCATGGCATTGGCCGAAATCGGGTTGGTCGCATGCGCAATCTGCGTTCTGAGTTCAATCCACAGGGGGATTGTGGGACGAAGGAACCTGAGGGATTCTTTTGCCAAGGAGTGGAGTAACAATGGACATCGACCGTGGTCGCTCTGACCACCGAAGGCCAGCAACTGTTGGATCAGTTCACGAGATTTTTGGGCCGCCGCCACCACTTGCCCGACATGGCGATGCGACTTCGTCTCAGCCGGAATCAACGGAAGCGCCAACTCACTGAAGCCGAGCACGGCCGTGAGACCATTATTCAACTCGTGGGCGATACCGCCGGCAAAGGTGCTGATCGCTTCCATTCGTGCTGTCTCACGCCAACGGGCCTTGACGTTTTTACGATCGGTCACATTGACGACCGTCCCGAGTGTACGGACCGGTTGCCTCGAGGAACCATCGCCATCAAACGACGTCAGAGAACGAAGACTGATGTGCCGCATGGCGCCGTCTGGTCTGATGAGACGGTACTCAACCTCATGCAGGCCATTGCCTGTCATAGCACGGGCTCGTTGTACCGTAGAGACCACGCGGTCCCGATCATCGGGATGAACGAGTTCAAGGTAACGCTGCCAGGAAGCTGGCTCATCGGTACCGACGCCGGAGATATCCCGCAGGATCGGTGACCAAGAGAGAGAATCTGTCCGGTGATCATGTTCAAAGAACCCAACCTGCCCGACCTGCACGGCAAGATCAAGTCGCGCCTCGCTATCCCGGAGCGCCTGTTCGACCTGCCGACGCGCGGCGATAGCTTCGCCCTGGGTCTTCTCAGGCGCTTCTGTGATCTGCCCAAGTTGTGATACTTCGCTCATCGTCCAAACAACCGACGTCACCCGACCCCGTCGGTTTTTCACCGGGGACAGCGAGACATCACTCCAAAATGAGGTGCCGCTCTTGCGGTAATGACAGATCCGCACACGACACGCCCATCCATCTTGGAGAGCCATCGCGAGCTTTTCCATTGAGGCCCGATCTGTATCCGGCCCGGTCAAGATCGACGTCGTTTGACCGATCACTTCCTGCTCGGCATAGCCGGTCAGTACCAGGAAGGCCGGATTGACAGAGACGATGGGATGATGGGACACCCTCGCATCCGTCACGAGCACACTACAATTCGTCGCCGCGATGACGGTTGAATTCAGAATGTTCTCTTGGCGTTGTCGAAGCAGTATCCAAAGAACACAACTAAGAGACAGGAGCAACCCTAGGAAGAGACCAGCAACCATGCGGGACAACCTCCCCGTGTGTGCACGCGGAGTAGTTATGTATGCTAATAATTTGATGCCACACTACAGGAAGCGCGAGTAGAATGCCCAGGGATGAAGGATAGCTGCAAAACTAACTTTTTGCACCTAAAAGCAGTAGATCCGAATGTTGGTCGCTCATCCTTGCCGTTTCACAAAAAAGGCGGCCGCTTGCGCACGCCGAGTGATGCGAAGCTTTTGAAAGACGTTGGCCAAGTAGTTCTTGACGGTCTTATCGCTGAGCCCGAGCGCGACGGCGATTTCCTTGTTGGTCTTTCCCTCGGCAACCAAAGCAACGACCCGTTCTTCCTGAGAGGACAGTTGGTCCGTACCAGGGGTCGCTGGCAGATCGTGAAGCCCTCTCAGCCACCGCAGAGCCCGTTCAGTCACATGAGAGTCTAAGATCGATTGACCTTTCGCCACCGAGCGGATGGCTTCAAGCAAGGCGGGTGAATCGATTTCTTTAAGGACATAGCCATGAGCGCCGGCGAGTACTGCGGCGAGCACGGAGTCGTCGTCGGCATAGGACGTCAGGAAAATGACCCGTGTTTCCGGCAGGGCTCCGAGAATCTCCCGACAGGCGTCGATACCGGACCCGTCCGGTAGTCGGACATCCATTAAGATCACGTCGGGCTTCAACCTCTGCGCTTGCTGGACTGCCTCCGCCATGGTGCCCGCTTCCCCGATAACCGCGACACCCTGGGTTTGGCCGAGCACTGTCCTCAGTCCCACGCGAATAACCTCATGATCATCGACGAGCAGTATTCGAATAGCTTGAGTTTTAGTTGTGAGCATAATGAGTATCCTTTGGAAGGTCGAGTGAGATCCTTGTCCCCTTGTCAGGTTTCGACTGGATGGCAAACAAGCCCCGGACTTTTTGAGCCCGTGATGCCATGTTGACTAACCCATGGCCAACCCCCTGAACAGAACGGGTATTAAACCCGATACCATCATCCGTCACGGCCAGACGATCAGAGCGGATGAGATCCCGAAGCGAGACGGTGATCTGTTTGGCACGGCTGTGGCGCAATGCATTACTCACCCCCTCCCGTACGATGTTGATGATATGGAGTGCCTGTTCGGTGGAAAGCCGCTGTGCGGCCTCATCGTCGATTTTGACCCGACATCTGGTGGAAGAGGAGACGGACATCGTTTCGACCATAGTCCGCAGGGCGGTCGAAAAGTCTCCACCCTGCAGGACTTGAGATTCGAGGCCGGCAATGAAATTCCTGACTTCCGTCATGACCTGGTTGAGCTGCTTAATGGCGTGATCCAATGTCGCCATGAACTTCTTCGCCACATGATCGCGTCGCTTCCTGATCAGTGGCTTACACGCTTCTAACCCAAGTCCAACAGCATAGAGGGATTGAAGAATACCGTCGTGGAGGTCCTGGCTAATCCGCTCTCGTTCTTGAAGTGCGGCGCTCAAATCTCGTTCACGTTGTACGAGTATCTCCTCCATCCGCTTGCGCTCCGTGATATCCGTCGCGGCACCCAGCACCATGTGAACCTGTCCTTGATCGTCGTAAATCGGCCGCTTGACCGTCTGTAACCAGCGCGTCTTTCCCTCAGCATCGGTCAGCCTTTCCTCCGGGATGAACCGATCCCTCCCAGAATTGAACACCTCAAGATCGCTCCGCCGAAAGAACTCCACCTCTTGGGCATTTGCATTGAAGTCGGAATCCGATTTCCCGATCAACTCTTCCACCGTCGTACCATACCAATCGGCCACGGCCTTGTTGGCCACCGTAAAACGACCGTCGCGATCCTTGGCAAAGATGAGGTCGGGATCGGTGTCGATGACCTGTCGCAAGAATGTATGGGAGCGACGGAGCTCGGCTTCAGCCCGTTTACGTTCTCCGATGTCCCGCAAGATCATGCAGGAGTACTCTTTCCCTTCATGTTGCAGATAATTGACGGTCGCATCCGTCTGCAGGACGAGGCCACTTCGTGACCAAAACTTCGCATCGAATGTCAACGCTCCCTGCTGTTTGAGATTATTCCAATGAGTCACCCACCGCTCTACGGGGAAATTTGGGTCAATATCGTGGACCGTCATGGCCATCAGTTGCTCGCGTGAGTACTCCAACATTCGGCATGCGGTATCATTGACGCTGAATATTCGAGCGTTCGGGTCTAACCACACGATCGCCTCGACGGCCTGATCCACGGAGAACTGGGTCAACCGAAGCGCTTTTTCCAAGCGCTTGCTCTCAGTGATATCGTCGCCAACCGTCACACTGCATTGCTTGCCGTTCAACTCAATCAGTTCGGACGACAAGAGGCACTGGCGAATTTCGCCATTCTTGCTTCGTAGAGCCACTTCCACGTTGCGGACTGATCCCTGGCGCTTCAACAGTTCGAGGTAACGGTCCCGTGCCTCCGTCGAGGGCCAGATTCCTATTTGTTGCGTCGTGCGTCCTACGACTTCTTCTTTACGATAGGCGAACAGCTGACAGGCGGCATCATTGGCGTCCACCACGAGACCAGAGTCCAGCTCGCTAATGACGACCGGATGGGGACTGGCTTGGAACGCCTTCGCAAAACGCTCCTCGCTCCTGCGTAGTGCTTCTTCGGCTTGCTTACGGTCCGTGATGTCGTTAGCGACGGTCACTATACAGAGCGTTCCGTTGAGCTCCGCGAGATCAGCGGAGGCCAGAAGGTAGCGCAATGCACCCGATTTGATCTTCAAAGCAAACTCCAGGTTGCGCACCGGCTGCCCAGCTTTCAAGCGCTCGATGACCCGCACTCTCTCTTCGAGATTCGGCCAGATACCTAGCATCAACGTGGTGTTTCCAATCACTTCCTCTCGACGAAACCCGAACAGCTCAAGACAGGCATCGTTCACCTCGATACAGCGGCCCGTTGCGACCTCCGTGATCCCGATCGGATGAGGACTTGTTCGGAAGGCTTTGGAGAATCGTTCCTCGCTTTCCCGCAGGGCTTGCTCAGCCTGCCTCCGCTCGGTGACATCGAAGATCGCGCCGTCGAGGAAACGCACCTCGCCATTCGGGGTGAACACCCCCTGTCCTTTTTCATAAACCCACCGGACGGTACCATTCGCGTGGATGAGACGGTACTCGATGACATATGGACGGTGCTCCTGCAACCTCGTCCAGGTCGTCTCCTCCACCAACTGGCGATCATCTGGGTGAATCACACTGGCGTAAGAACGGGTGTGGTTGGCGATGAACTCCGTGGCCGGATAACCGACAATGCTCTCAATCGCATTGCTGAGATAAGACATCGTCCACTCCCTGTCCGCGGCGCAGCGATAGATTGCGCCTGGAATATTTGCAACTAGAGTGCGGAACCGTACCTCGCTCTCGGACAATGTTTGTTCCGCTTGCTTGCGCTCCGTAATGTCGACGGTGGCGCCGATCAGGTGCGTCAATCGCCCGTTCTGATCACGAACGCTGTGGCATCGAACGTCAGTCCACACCATGGATCCGTCTTTCCTGACCATTCTCAGCTCGTAGTGACAGGCATCAGCTGCTCCGCTTTGGACCAATTCCCAGTTCTTCATGGCGATCGGCTGGTCCTCCCGACAGACCAGGTTCAGCCACATAAAGGGATCCATGGAGAGTTCTTCAGGAGCATAGCCAAAGAGGGCTTTGAGATTGGCATCTGCGTGGTATTCACCCGCGACGACATCCAATTCCCAAACTCCAACCTTGCCGATGGCCGTGGCGCGTGCGTAGTGTTCTTGGCTGGCCTGCAGCTCTAGGGTCCGCTCGATGACCTTGCGCTCCAATTCATCGTGCGCCTGCTGGAGGGCTTCTTCTGCCCGTTTGCGCTCGGTAATGTCTTGGAACGTTCCGTACGCGCGAACGGCCCGTTCGTTCACGACTTCGACCTTCCCGGCAGCCCGGACTGCAATCCGGCGGCCCTTCGCTGAGACGAGATCTAACTCCAGATCCCAAGACATCCCCTGGGTCGCCGCTTTTCCAAGCGCCTCGGCGAGAAGGAGTCGGCTTTCTGGTGTATAAAAATTCAACGCCGTTTCCACGGTCGGGGTGTACAACTCCGGTGTGGTCTCATGCAGCCGATAGGTTTCGTCGCTCCACGAAAGATGGTTTGTCAGGAAATCGAGCTCCCATCCCCCGATTTTCCCGACCGCTTCTGTTTGAGCTGTCAACGCAAGCTGTTGCCTGTGTTGGGTAATATCCTCCGCAATACCGGCAACGCGATTCTCCCACCCCGCCATTCTGACACGGCGATCAGAAATCCAGCGGACATGACCATCTCGTCCCACGATCCGGTACTCACAATGGAACACCGCGGCTGTCCCTCCTCCAACAAACCGATCATGACTTGCCTTCACTCGCGCGCGGTCATCCGGATGGATCGAGTCGAACCAGAGAAACCAGTTTCGATACATTTCTTCCCGCTCAATGCCCCAGATGCGGGTAAATGCCGAGTTGACATACAAGACCTTCCGTTCGTCCGGCGTCATATCCGCGATCCAGAATGCCGAACCGACCGACTCGGCAAACTGCTGCCACCGAGCCTCGCTCTCCCTCAACGCCTCTTGTGTACGATTACGCTCCGTGACATCAGTGGCAATGATGCCCAGGGCAGAAAGATGGCCCAACGCATCGATTACGGGGAATCTCACCACGATACTGGTATGGGGCCCATCCTCTTGTTGCGTAACTTCCTCGAATTCCTGTCCACAGCCGTTGAGTAGCACCTGTTGGTCGTGCGATTGAGACTGGGCCGCTTGTTCGGGAGAGAACAACTCCTCAACCGTCTTCCCTATGGCTATGCCTGGGGATAGTCTGAATACCTTGTCGAACTGTCGATTGGTATATACATAACGCCCATTGTGGTCTTTCAGAGCGGTCAGATTCGGAGCGTTGTCGAAGAATTGTCGAAAGCGTTCCTCGCTCTGGCGCAGGGCTTGCGTCCGGTCGCACACCTGCTGTTCCAACGTGGCGTTAAGATCGGCCAACGCCTTCTCCGCCTGCTTGCGCACGGTGATGTCCTCGCACACGATGAGGGCTAGCGATTCGCCATCCCCACTCTGCACCACACGCGCGAGCTCGTGTACCCACAGTACCGCGCCATCGCTTCGCACCTTGCGGAATTCCCATTGCGCGACTCCCTCCGGATGACGAAAGAACGCCTCCATCTCGGCACAGACGCGCGCTCGGTCTTCTTCAAAGAAAATCGACGCCACCGACTTCCCAACAAGATCCTCGACGCGATAGCCCAGGTACTGCGCGCCGTACTGGTTGACGGACCTAAGGGTTCCTGTTTCGTCCACGGTAAAATACATGGAGGGGGTTTCATCATAGAGGGCCTTGTATCGTTCCTCGCTCTGACGCAGGGCGTCCAGAGCCGATTGGCGGTCCAACTCCCCGCCGAGCCACCGCGCCATGAGTTGAATGAGATCCCTTTCGGAATCGGTAAACGGCGTGTTGCGGGGTTCGAGGCTCCCAAAACACAGGGTCCCGTAGGTACGCTCCAGTCCGTTGATCACGGTCCCGAGGTACGATTCTAACTTCAGCGCAGCATAGGCTGAGTACTGCTGCCACTCCGGAGAAGCACCGGCATGTTGGAAACTCAATGTCCCGCTCTGGCGAAGCGTCTCGCTGCAGTACGTCTTGCCCAAAGGCACACTCATACCTGGGTGGAAAGCCGTACCTGGTGCTTTCACCTGTCTCACCTCCAACTCGTCGCCCCGGACAAAGGTCTCCATCCCGATCGGCAGGTCGAAGAAGCGGCACCCTAGCTGAAGCAACGCTTCAACCCGTTCCTTGAGCGAGTGGCCCTGCGCCGACGAGATATCGTGAAGCGCGCGGATTGCCTGCCGGCTTTTCCAGAGAGCCTGTTCCGCCTGTTTACGCTCGGTGATGTCGGAGAACAGGCCGAGGATGGCTGGTTTACCATTCCACGTAATCCGAGCTGCCTCGACCTGAACCGGAATCGGCGTTCCATCCATCTTCAGATAGATTCGTTCTGCGCTATGGACAGACACTCCGCCGCTCAGCAGGCGTTTCACATTCTCACGAACATCTTGATGATAGTCCGGATGGATGAACTCAAACGTCGGTCGGTCAAGAATTTCCTGAGCAGTGCTCGCTCCCATGAGGATGGCGCCCGTGGGGTTGAGGTAAACTGTGCGTCCTTCACTGAAGACAAAGACACCCGACGGTGAAAGCTCGACTAACGTCCTGTACCGTTCTTCACTCTCCCGTACCGACTCCTCCATCCGCTTTCGATCAGTAATATCGGTATGTGATCCGAGGAGGCGAATCTGTCGGCCATCTGGCTCTGTGACAAACGAGGCTCGTGCTTCAATCCATCTATACTCCCCATCCTTGTGCTTCAGCCGAAATTCCTGGCGATAGTCTCCCTCGCGATGAGACACGTAGTCTCGTACGTAGGCCATCGCCGCATCACGATCCTCTGGGTGCAGAAGCGTCATCCATGCCTCAAAAGAATCTCCAATCTCCGCCGGCCCGTATCCCAGCTGGTATTTCCATTCCTCGGAAAAGACCACGTCGTTCGTTTCCGTGTTCCATTCCCAGAGTCCAGTCCCTGACGCACGGAGGGCCTGTCGGAGTCTTTCTTGCGAAGTCCGAAGCATCGCCTCCGTACGCTTACGATCGGTAATGTCCAAGGCCGTCCCGGACATACGAAGGGGTTGACCGCCGCTATCACGCACGACCTCGCCGCAACAATGAATCGTCCGTACTTCACCATCGGGGCGGACGATTCGGGATTCCATGTCGTAGGCTGCGGCCCCTGCCAACGCGTCATCGATCGAGGCCAACACTCGATCATGATCGTCCGGCAGTACCGCCGACACAAAGCTGTCGAAGGTGATCGCTCGCGCTCGAGGTTCATAGCCGAAGATCCGGTAGAGTTCGTCGGACCATTCCACTTCGCCACTTGCGATGTCCCAATTCCAACTCCCCAGGTGAGCAAGAGCTTGTGCGATCTCGAAGTGACGAGTCTGTTCGTGCAACACTCGATCCCGTTCGGCAAGCTCATGTGCGAGATCGGCAACCTGCCTGCGCAGCAGATCTAATTCAGGACGGTGACTCGTAGGACTCATGATGAGGCTCCTTGCCGCGCGACGCCCACAGCACCTCAACAGCCAGCTCAACTCACAGGAACGACCATGTCACGTGGCGAATGATGATTGATGATGACGGCCCAGCCTACTGCTTCCTAAGATAAAGACCTCAGGAGAGGGCTAGTGTCCTATGGGAATAGGCGAAAGTCTAGATCCAAATGGCCCGGAGGCACTAGCTGGAAATCGGAAGGAGCTGCATCGATATGTATGATGGTGCCGAAGGCGGGACTTGAACCCGCACGGCTTTCGCCACACGCCCCTCAAACGTGCGTGTCTGCCATTCCACCACTTCGGCACTCAGCAGGATGTTGAAACGAAGCCTACACCTGCGTTGTGGTATCGCTCAAACCCTCAACGTACTCAGAAGTACGCCTCAGGCTTTCGCTCGCTGCGGCCTTGTTGCAGGCTTGTTTGACCATCCTGCATTCTGGCCTCCTGTCAGCAGCTGAGGGGAAAAGGAGTGCGCATTATAGAAGTAGGGTAAAATTGTTGTCAATCAACCGGACGTTCGGTAGAATCGGCATCTCATTGTCCTAGGTCACTCTTTCATGACTCGAACAGACGAACAAGGCCTCTCCTCTTCCATTGCAGCGTTTTTTGATGTCGACAATACCATTTTGCCTGGTGAAGCGAGTGAAATGAGTTTTTTCCGCTGGCTGTGGCGACGCGGTATCGTCGGATGGCCTGAAGCTCGTGAGAGCGTGTCGTGGCTCCTGCAACATTTCCCGGCATTGTCGCTGCACCCGCTCCGTAAGCGGAAGCTGTACCTGGCCGGAAAACCTTCGCAAGTGATTCAACCGTTGGGCGAAGAGTTTTGTCGCGAGGAACTCTGTCCTCGTGTCTCCCCCGCTGCGATGCGGATGCTCGACGAGCATCGCCGTGCCGGCCACGCCATCGTGTTCGTGACAGGGTCCATCGATTTTCTGATCGCCCCCATCGCGGACGCGCTTCGAGCTGATCGTTGCTTTGCCACTCGATTGGAGCAGCAGAATGGACTCTATACCGGTTTCCTTGTGCCACCCCTGCCGTATGGGGAGGGGAAACGCCAACTCATTGATCAGTTGATCCATGAACTGACGCTGGATCTCTCCCAATGCTATGCGTACGGGGATAGCCCGGGTGATTTTGACTTGCTGCGTGCCGTGGGGCATCCAACGGTGGTGAACCCAATTCGCGGCATGGCCTCTATCGCCCGACAGCAGAACTGGCCGATCGTCAAATGGCGATAAGTGACTCCTTGTGATCGAATCAACCGCCTGCTCGGTAAATCATCCAATCGATGATTCAGTTAGTCCACACACGGCTCATGCGCGTCACTGAAATTTTTCATAGTGTTCAAGGCGAGTCGACCTTTGCCGGCCTCCCCTGCGTGTTCGTACGTCTGACCGGTTGCCCGCTGCGATGCACCTGGTGTGACACGGATTATGCGTTCTTTGGCGGAACGGACCGGTCGATCGATGACATTCTCGACACGGTGCGATCCTATGGTTGTCAGTTGGTGGAGGTGACGGGAGGTGAACCGTTAGCGCAACCGGATAGCAGCACGCTGCTCCGTCGATTGTGCCATGAAGGATTCACAGTCCTCCTTGAAACGAGCGGAGCCGTGGATACCGCCATCGTCGATCCATCGGTCCGTATTATCTTGGACGTGAAATGCCCGGGAAGCGGCATGACGGAACGGATGCACTGGCCCAATGTCGAACGATTGCGGCCACAGGATGAAGCAAAATTCGTCATACAGGACCGGAGTGATTACGAATGGGCAAAAAGTATTCTGGATCGCTTCCAGTTGACCGATCGCTGTGCAGTGCACTTTAGTCCGGTATTTGGTGCCCTTGATCCACAGCGGTTGGCTGAATGGCTCTTGGCAGATCGATTACCGATTCGCCTTCAGTTGCAACTCCATAAGCACATCTGGGCACCCAATATGCGGGGAGTGTGAAGAATATCGCCGTCGAGCGAGATGGAGAAGTCCTGACGACAACCAACAATCGGCTGATGCTGCTTGCCCATTGATGCATCAAAGGAGAATCGAATGCCCATTCTGCGAGTTCACGCGAAACAAGGACACGTCGACACCGAGACTACAGACGCGCTGGTCATCCTGCTGTGTGAAGGGGAGGGACTGCCCAAGGAAGATGGGGCGATTCTGGATAGAGCGCTCGGTGGAGCCCTCCGTGACCTTCTCCAGTCACAGGAGTTCGATGGAAAGGCCGGTGAGGTGGTTTTGTTTCATACACACGGGAAAATTCTGGCAAAGCGATTGATTCTTGTCGGGCTTGGGAAAAAACATGACTTGGGTTTGGATCAGATCCGACAGGCGATGGGGCATGCCGTCAAACGGGTTCGCCAAGCCAAATCCGGTGCTTTTGCGGTGGCGCTGCCGAGCATCGTGCCGCATGGGGCGTCGCCGATTGACGTTGGCCAGACCATGACTGAAGGAGCGATCTTAGGAAGTTATCAATTCACGGCCTATCGCAGTGACGCCCCGACGGGTAAGGGAGTGACGGCGATGACGGTTCTGGCTCCGCAGAAAGATCAACTGCGGCAGTTGTCGGAAGGGATTCGTCGCGGTGTCGCGACCGCCGAAGCAACGGTCTATGTTCGAGATCTCTGCAACCATCCATCTAATGTGATGACACCGACCAGGATCGCCAGTGAGGCAAAAACCGTGGCGAAGGAAGTCGGCGTGAATCTCAAGATCCTCGAACAAAAGGAAATGGAACAACTCGGCATGGGTGCGCTACTGGGGGTTGCAAAAGGCAGCCACGAACCGCCGAAGTTCATTGTTCTCCAGTACCATGGAGCCAAGAACAAAAACGACCGCCCGGTCGTGCTCGTCGGCAAGACGATCACCTTCGACACGGGTGGGATCTCGCTCAAACCGGCTGAGAATATGGAACAGATGAAGGCCGATATGACCGGTGGAGCTGAGGTGCTGGCCACGATGCGGGCGGCGGCTCGGCTGAAGCTACCCCTCAATCTCATCAGCATCCTCCCGGCAGCAGAGAATATGCCCGGGGGCCGGGCGATGCGACCTGGTGACGTGGTCAAGACCCTTTCGGGCAAAACCGTGGAGGTGCAGAACACGGACGCCGAGGGCCGACTGATCCTCTCCGACGGCCTTACCTATGCGACGCGATTCAAGCCGGCCGCGCTCATCGACATCGCCACGTTGACGGGGGCGTGTGTCGTCGCGCTGGGTCAGTTCGCGATCGGCATGTTCGGCACCGATACCACGTTGAAAGAAGCGATTCACAAGGCCGGCCTTCGAGCAGGCGAGCGGGTATGGGAAATGCCGTTGTGGGAGGAATATTTCGAGCAACTGCGCAGCGATGTGGCCGACATGCGGAACATCGGCGGACGTGGGGGTGGCATGATCACCGCGGCTCTGTTCTTAAGCAAGTTCGTCGGCGACGCCCCCTGGGTGCATCTCGACATCGCCAGCACCGATTGGAGCGAGCGGGAACGGGCGTATATCCCCAAAGGCCCAACAGGCATCGGGACCAGACTGTTGATCCAGTTCCTCATTAATCGCTCACTATAGAGTAAGAGAAAGACAGTTCGACGATGTCGTACGACCAGATTGGCCAACTTTTCATGATAGGGTTCGATGGCACCACTGTGTCGGCTGACCTCGCCTCCTTCATCAGAGAATATAAGCCTGGTGGAATTATCCTGTTTTCGAGAAATCTCGAATCGATCGCGCAGATCGTGGAATTGACAAGCGATCTTCAACGCTGCAGTCCACACTCCCCCCTCCTGATCTCTATTGATCAAGAAGGTGGACGGGTCTCACGGTTGCCGAAAGACTTTACTATTTTTCCACCATGCGAAGTCCTTGGGCAATGCCGTTCCTCTGAACTAGCCTACGCTGCGGCAGCCACGACCGCAACAGAACTCAAGGCCGTCGGCATCAACATGAATATGTCTCCGGTGCTGGATGTGAACAGCAACCCCACCAATCCGGTGATCGGTGATCGAGCCTTCGGCACAACCCCTGACCTCGTGGCTGAATTGGGGTTGGCCACAGTGGGAGGCCTCCAGGACAATCGTGTCGTGGCTTGTGGGAAGCACTTTCCTGGTCATGGCGACACCAACTCGGACTCGCACAAGGAGTTGCCCATCGTCACGGCGCCGCGCGAACGATTGGAGCATATTGAGTTTCCTCCATTCCGGCTAGCGGTGGCGAACGGCGTGGCAACGATGATGACGGCCCACGTGCTGTATCAGGCGTTGGATGAGAAACGGCCGGCAACCCTGTCCCCGACGATCATCGGGAGATTTCTTCGTGAGGAGTTGCACTACGACGGTGTCGTGTTGACGGATGATCTCGAGATGCATGCCATCATTGATCATTATGGCATCGGCGACGCGACCGTACAGGCCATCCAAGCCGGTTGCGACATGCCGTTGATCTGTAAAGACCGCAACCGCGTCATAGCCGCGATGAATGCCGTTGACAAAGCCGTGGCCGACACGGACATCTCGGCCGGACGGTTGGCCCAGTCTCTCGCGCGTATCCGTCGCGTGAAAGAGCGTTTCCTGCTTCCCTATCGCCCCGTGATGATTTCAGATGCCAAACTTGTGGTGGGGTGCCGAAGCCACAAAGCGCTCTTGCGCTCCATCGACCGGACAC
>Ga0224505_10000187_pt1 | contig 46506 bp, 41 predicted proteins | sample SF_Jan12_sed_USG_FD_169102 | JGI IMG/M metagenome (GOLD analysis project Ga0224505, IMG submission 169102) | Sediment microbial communities from San Francisco Bay, California, United States - SF_Jan12_sed_USGS_4_1 | ecosystem: Environmental > Aquatic > Marine > Sediment | place: USA: California...
CAACGATGACATGAGCCACAATGTAGTCTTCGTCAAACCTGGCGCTGCGCGCGTGGTGGGTGATGCTGCATTCAACATGGGACTTAAGGGTGCTGAATTAAATTACATTCCGTCTACTGCTGACGTCTTATATCACACCAACCTTTTGCAACCCGGTACTTCGGAGGCGATTTACTTCATAGCGCCTGCTGCAACCGGAGATTATACGTATCTCTGCTCATACCCGGGTCATGCCATGATTATGCAGGGTGTCATGAAGGTGGTAAAGTGAAATTGTTTTACGCAAATCTAAAACCGGATGCATGGTTATAATTTTAGCCGGATACCGATTTTGCTTAAACCTCCCGTAACGAATACGCACAGCATAGCAAAGAAAAAGGATTTGATTAGCCCGACACGACCGGCCAAAATTACTTCCGGCAAGTGAATGTGTAGCACGCGTGTTGTGGCATAGGCGAAATATGGAATTAAGTAACAGAGCAAAGTGTCTGTCCCCGCCGGCTTTACGAGTGTGAACCAATTTGTTTTCTGCATTACATCTGCCAACCAATAAATACCGACAAAAGCAAGTATAGTGAACGCACTGCAGAGAAACAGCCATGCAGGCGTAGCACCAAGCTTAGCAAGCCCCCAGTAGGGTCGTGTAACCACGGAAAGTAGGATGAGGGCAGCGGAAAATAACACGAGTACGATGGTCAACGTCTTATTGTCTTGTCGGCTTCTGTAATGATTGAAAATGTACGTGGTCAACACACCCCCCATTGTAAGTCCTGTCAGTGTACCACCAAGAATGGCATCCGGGATAAAATTGAATATCCTGGGGATAAGTCCGGCATGCGATACCATGCTCAACACGCTGAAAAAAGTCCACCCGCCAAGGATGGCGTAGAAATTGTTTTTTGCGAAAATGGTAGTCAAGCCGCTTGCGAGATAGGCCCAGCCAATTAGCCCGAGAATACCCCACCATTGTGGTCTGAAGTACTCTATGTTTCCACTTTCGCCTCCACGGTAGATGTACGCCAGCACAAGTAGAACGGCGATCCCGACGAGCTTTGCAGCTCCCACCATGTACCTATTCGCAGTCTTGGGGTAATTGTTCCAGATTAAGATGAAGCACAGGCAGCAAAGTGGATTCCACAAGTATCTTTCCATCCCTGTAGCGTCGGCGTTGAATGTCTCTCCGTTTACCAGAAAGACACCCATTACCAGCAAGGCCAATGTTCTCAGTAGAACATGCTGCACAAGCTGCCAGTCGGTATCACCCCGCTTTCTTCGGGCATCAAGCGCAAATGGCATGGACAGACCAACGATAAACAGAAAAGCAGGAAATACTACGTCGGACAGTCCGATGCCATCAACACCGAATTCGACATGTTCCATCCATTGCGGGACATCCTTCAGTGACCAAAGGTCATTCACGAAAATCATCAAAATCATTGTAAGCGCACGGAGTATGTCGATGGAAGCAATGCGCTGCGGTAGTTGCTGACTGGAAGGGGATTTCATTTTATGACCTCGGGTAATGGTTATTGATTATTTGAAATTTCTATCGGTGCCAGATTAGGAATGGCCTGGTATTGTACAAAGGATCCCAGATTGTCTTTCTTTACCACTGCATGTACTGAATTTGTTCCCTGTTTAATATTTGCGTTTTTCCAATCCGGTGACACATAAGATTTGAGCGTGAGCGGAAGGTTGTACATACGCTGGTCAAGGTTGTGATTTAACATAACGGTGATCCCATTCTTATTTTCAGTCACCTTAACCGTTGACCCCATACGTTCTCGCATATACTTCGTTGCATCTCCGAACGTGGCAACCCAAATGTCGTCTTCGTTTTGCTTAATGTATTGAAAATACTCATCCAGCAATTCATGTGGCAGTGCTTCATATCCAATTCCGTCAACGCCGTGAAATACGAGTACCAGCCAGTTATTATTGTTGGATGCAACAGTATCCACCCAGGATTTCATCAGGGGCAAGGGTGTGCTGGTTGTAGCGCCACGCTGCCACTGAACGTATGGCTTGTCGGAGGCACCGGGATTCATTTTATGCCAACGATTCAGTTCCTCCAGAAATGGTTCCGGCATTCTGTTGCGCAAGGCAGGATAAATAGGATACATGTATTTCATGGCTCTTTCATTCTCTGTGCCATACGGGCCTTCTGCTGAGAAGGTATGCTTTGGCCCAAGCTGTTCCAGAATTTCAGCTTTGCTTTTTTCAAGTTCGTACAGCATGTTGGGTTCGTCGAGTACTGCTAGTCTCGGGTGGGTTACTGTATGGCTCGCAAATTCATGCCCCTGGGATGCATACGCTCGGATTTGATCCCAGGTAACACCGCTTCTATTGTCTCCATCAGTCTTGCGTTTGAAGGCGCCATGCCGCACTTGATTATAGGCATCATCGAGGATTGCATACACCTCATCAGATTTTGATTCTTTTTCTTCATCATAGAGTCCCCCGGCCAGCGTGTGATATTGCAAAGTACCTTCATAGCCCAGGAACCCGATTGCGGAGGCGCGTTCAAATAAGTTTTCCGAATTGGTTGGCGTTTCTGCCGTTTCAGCAATAATCTGTTCAACAGGTCTTCCAATAAATCTGCCCTGATACCGGGAGCCTGGTATCTGGCCGGTAATGATGAAAAAAGTAGCGGGCAGTGAAAGGCTATTGAGTATTGGTAGGGCTACTGTGAATTGATTGATTGAACCATCATCGAATGTCAGGGAAACGGCGGCATTCTTCCCATATTGCCACGTTGTGATTTCTGTTTTAGCGATCTTCTGACTCCGCGCAGGTGATATGATGAGCAGCATGAAAAGAAGAAGTAGTATTTTTCGCATCGTATAGTTAGTTGTGAATTAAATTTTGTTATGGGGTCACAAGGTGTAATTGATTTTTCGATTTCATTTCTGTTGCCGATCTACTCTACCACTATTTCGTCAACGAGCATATTGGCTGGACGTCCGGCACCCGGATGCCATTCGGGTGTATTTCCAATACTTTGCGCTTTTACTTTGATATAGCGCGCGCGTTTGGGTGCAAACTCAGCCACAAAATCACGCTGGTGACCACCATACTGATCAATTGGCAACGTATTGTCTATGCGCCCTACCAGCTCGAAGTGATCTTCATCTGCTGAAATGAAGTACTCCACTTTTTTTGGCAGCAACCGAAGCCAGAAGCCATATTGAAAATATGCAGATTCAATGCGTTTCACGGTTTTCATTTCTTCCAGGTCAATAACAACTTCCAAATCTTGTCCGGAGAATGCTAGCCAATTGTAGTCATAATCGTGACTTCCACGAATGCCATCTGTAAGCAGAAGGCCGGCGTTGGCAGGCAGATGCGTTGTGTCAGGACTGAGGAACTTAACCTTTTTGCCATAGGCTAGATGTTCGTTCATGCCTTGAGAAAAAAGGCGATACATCGCAGCACGATATTCTTCGGGGGAAGTACTCCATTCTTTTACCTGTGTTACACCTTCTCGGATGCACAAGTCCGTGAAGGGGTCAATCCGCGTCCGGATATCGGTTCGAATTTTCCATTGACCGTCAATTTTTTCGAATACCCCACGCGCACCGGTAAAGGATTTCTTTGCCTGTTCCATCGTCGCGTAAGCGAGCGGAAGACGCGCGATCCTGACGCGTTCAAGAACTGCCGGAGACGCAGAAACTGCTTTTTCTGCTTCATCGAATAACGATTCATACCTTGCGATAAGCGCTGGTGTCAGATAACTGGAAGCGGCCTCGTTCGGCGATCCAAAGATACGCAGCGGTTGACCGGACGCCAGGAGTGCTTCACGCATCATGTCTATGTACTGGCGGATAGGCTTAGCCGCCTCGCCATAATAACCTTGCAGAAAATCGTTCATCAGTTCTTCAACATTTGCGTTGGGGTCCCACATGAGTTTTGAGATCAGGTAGGCGCGAAGCGCTGCGAATTCTCCACCGACTTCACGGTTGCCTTGTTCAAAAAGGGCATTTACGCCGTGCTGTGCAAAAAACTGAATATTTGGTTTTAACACGTGCAGGTTTGGAAAAGGGCTGACGAGGTGATTGAATTGGATCACATAATCCCAAACGATAATGTCTTTCGCGATTTTACCCCAATCCACAACATCGCGAACAAAATCCGCACTCGTGGGGTCTTCAGCTATGGGCTTGTCGCGGGGCGCTTCAATACTGCAAAGCATGATGTTTACATTCTCAAGCGGACGTAATGTCTTTGGCGCCCGCCTGCCGTATTCATAGGCGAGCGTAGAAATGATTTTGTCTGGAAAGGCCTGCGCAATTTGATTGACGAACTGGATAATAGCGCCTGACGGTGATCCTTCCCGTTCATCAATTTCACGACAGTTGCTACATGTGCAATAGTTCCGGTTGTCGTTCTGACTTACTGACCAATAAAGTGCAGTTGGGTTTTGAGCGATTTTCCGACGCAGACTTTGGATAGTAATCTCCACAACCGCTGGATTCGTAAGACAAAGTTGTGTAGGGATACGCTTGCCATTGACCTCAGAAAAATACTCCGGATGATCGCCATAGAATGTCTCAGGCGGAACAAGTTCATTGAACGTGTGAACCCACATGCCCCAGTCAGGTCGGTCTCCCTTTTCATTATGGTCTAGCTTATGCCATTCGGTGTACTCCGGGTCCCACGCAATGCGATAGTGCGTATCTCGAAATCCAATAACAGGTATCTGCACATTGTCGATCTTGCTCAGTTCGATCCGCGCTTGTTTTGGAATCACTTTGACTTTCGGACTGTACATCCTGCAGCCCAGATAGTCCTCCAGGAAAGTATATACGCCGTACAATGTTCCTTTCTCACTTCCCCCGGTAATGATCAGCCGCTGACTATCGGTCTTAATGAAAAAACCATCTTCTTTTAACGTATTAAGATTAAAATTGAGCTTCAATTCATCCAGCCGTTCATTTTGCCCAAGCACAATTTCGTAATCGCTTTTTTGATTATCGGATTTGATAATCGGCAGGGCCGCGCCTGAGATTTCAAGTAGGTAATGCTGGAGCACTGCTGACGCTTTCAACTCAGATGCTGTTGCGGCGGTTGGGACAATGATGCGATATCGGCTAAGCGCATTGTCAGCGAGCACAATATTTTGTGTGGCAGCATTAGCCTGTGGCTTCTTTTTGCTTTTTTTCTGGGCGGCAACTGGCAGGAACGCAAAAAGGAAACCAACTATCAAGCATGTGGCAGTCCTCGCATACAGCTGGAACTTTGCTTTGTTCAACATTCTGAGCATGACGTAATATTTCTACCGAAGTTACTGATAAAACAGATATCAATATGCCGAATTATTGCAGCGGTTTTTTGCATTGGATACGCTTTGGATCGAAATGCATGGATGATTCTCACTTAATGTGAAAAGCTGAGTCTTTAATTGACTGTGGCCCGGCCCGGGTTTCCTACACCGGTGTGCGTGTGTGCACATTTTATGCATTGATATTTTGATAACTTTTCCATGAATGGGCATAATTCGTTTGAGTTTATGAATAGATTGAAATTATATTTGTTTACCCCTAAAATCAGCCACTATGTTAAATCGAAGAGAACTTATTCAGCGTCTGTCTGCATTTCCGTTAGTAGGTGGTTTATTGGGCAGCGTTTCGTTCACATCTGCAATGGCTTCTCCGCCGACAAAAGAGGTTCCCAAGCGTGACTTGTTTAAAGAATTTGGTGTGCGCACCTTCATCAACGCTGCCGGGACTTTGACCTATATGACCGGGTCGCTTATGCATGATGAAGTTTTGGATGCGATCAACAACAGTGCGAAGGATTTCTGCCTGTTAGATGAGTTGCAGGACAAGGTAGGAGAGAAGATTGCCAAAATGGTGCATTCTGAAGCGGCTGTTGTTACATCTGGAGCGTTTTCGGGTATGACGCTAGGCTTGGCTGGTATCCTTACTGGCATGGATGAGAAAAAGGTACGCGAACTCCCACACCTGGAGTACACCGGAATGAAATCTGAAGTCATTTGTCAGGTGAGTCATGACATTGCCTATAATCAGGCGCTTACAAATACTGGTTGCAGAATTGTTCGTGTTGAAACTGCAGAAGATGTGGCCAGGGCAATCAATGAAAGAACCGCACTGCTCCATTTTCTCCACATAGAGTCAGACAAAGGCAAAATCCAACATGAGGAGTGGGTAGCCCTTGGCAGGAAACATGGCATTCCAACGTCGATCGATATTGCTGCTGATGTGCCCCCGGTATCTAATCTTTGGAGATTCAACGATATGGGGTTCGACTTTGTGGTAATATCCGGGGGTAAGGCTATGCGAGGTCCGCAGAGCGCGGGGATACTCATGGGCAAGAAAGATATTATTGCGGCGGCCAGGTTGTCGATGCCACCGAGAGGGTCTACAATTGGTAGGGGAATGAAGATTAACAAGGAAGAAATCCTGGGTATGTATGTGGCACTGGAAAGGTATTTGAATGAGGATCACGATAAGGAATGGAAAGATTGGGAAGACAGGCTTGCACACATTGAAAAGGCAGTCAACTCCGTGCAGGGAGTGACAACTGAAGTGCATGTACCCCCGCTGGGGAATCATACGCCCACGCTGCGAATATCCTGGGATGATGCTAGCGTGAAACTGTCAGATAAGCAGTTGCGTGAGAATTTGCGCAGCGGCAGTCCTTCGATTGAATTAGGAGGTGGAGCCTCCAATAGTGTAAGCGTTACGGTGTTTATGCTCAAGCCTGGGCAGGAGAAGATTGTTGCTTCGCGGCTTAAAGAAGAATTGTCGCGCGCTTAGCGACGATGAAAGTGTTTAATACAAGACAATTATCCTGGCAAGGATACGTAAGATATGCTTATTCCGACATGACATGGTAACATCAATTAGCAAGACCTGCTTCACAATTTTTCTATTTGTATTGGTGATAGCACACCTCACTGGTTGTAGTAAAAAAAACGAATTGCCGGCCGGTGATCCTGACAATGGCGGCCTTTTTCTTCCCAATGATTTTGAAGCTGTCGTCGTTGTGGATAGTCTTACAGGACACGCCAGGCATCTTGCCGTCAATGACAATGGTGACATTTATGTAAAGTCAAGACTTTCTGAAAAAGATGGAAGAAATGTGGCCCTTCGCGATGTTGACAATGACGGTAAAGCAGATATCATTGAAACCTTCAGCCAATATGAAAAAGAGGGAAGCTACGGCACAGCTATGCGGATTCATAATGGGTATTTGTACTTTAGTTCGGATTTGGTTGTTTACAGGCAGAAGTTAACCCCGGGAAAACTGATTCCGGAAAGTGAGTTAGAGGAGATCGTTGTTGACGACCATCCCCATGGTATGCATGAACACATCGGGAAGCCTATTTGCTTTGATAACAAAGGAAATCTGTATGTGCCTTTCGGTGCACCATCAAATGCGTGTCAGGAACTTAACAGAACGCCGGCTAGCCCCGGAATGGACCCTTGCCCGCAGTTGGTAGACCATGGCGGTGTTTGGCGGTTTGATGCCAATAAAAATGGCCAAACTCAAAAAGATGGATACAAATTTTCGACGGGTATAAGGAGCGTTGTGGCGATGGAATGGAATCCGATGGATGAAAATGTATACCTTGTAATGCACGGCAGAGACGATCTGCTGAGATTGTGGGCGTCTCGCTTTACACCCTGGCAGAGTGCAATGCTCCCTTCCGAAGAATTCTTAAAAGTCACGGAAGGATCAGATTTTGGCTGGCCTTATTGCTATTATGATCAAATTCAGGAGGAGAACGTTCTGGCACCTGAATATGGTGGTGATGGAAATGAAATAGGACGGTGTGCAGAATTTCAAAAACCGGTAATGGGATTTCCCGGTCATTGGGCACCCAATGACTTGTTTTTCTATCAAGGGGATCAATTTCCAGCGCGATATAAAAATGGTGCATTTATTGCTTTTCATGGTTCTACAAATCGCGCGCCTTATCCTCAGTCGGGCTACTTTATTTGTTTTGTTCCATTTGAAAATGGAAAACCGACAGGAAAATGGGAAGTATTTGCTGATGGGTTCGCACAGGTAGATCCGATTGTAAATGTGAGCGACGCTGTGTACAGGCCCATGGGCATTGCGATGGGTCCGGACGGATCACTCTATATTGCTGAGACTGAAAAGGGGAAGATATGGAGGATTATGTACAAAGGCGACAAGGGTACATTCGGCTCAGCGCAACTTGCAGCGATGGAAAAGAGAAAATTGCTGTCGCATTTGAGAACACCGGATAAAATAAATGACAATCTTGACAAGGATGTTGTCGCGGGTGGTGCAAAGATCTTTTCTGTTTATTGTGCGACATGCCATCAGCAGGATGGCAAGGGTGCCTCAGGCAGGTTTCCCCCTTTGGCAGGAACCGATTGGGTAACGGGAGATAAGAAACGGTTGATTGGTATATTATTGAACGGACTGGAGGGTAATATCATGGTAAATGGTGAAGAATATATAAACGCGATGCCGCAGCACAGCTTCCTAAGCAACGAGGAAGCCGCCAACGTCCTTACTTACATAAGGCAAAATTTCGGCAACAAGGCCAGTGAAATTAGACCCGAAGAGGTGGCTGCAGCAAGAAGCATGGTGCACGCTAAAAACTAATCTGGAAAATAACTTAATAAAAATTAACACATCTAAATATTACGTATTATGAAAGAGCAAAGAAGATCAACATTGAAAAAATTATTCGCTTCCCTGGCCGGTGTCGTTGGACTTGGGGTCGCCACGAATGTAAAAGCTGAGGGCACGCTTCAAAAAGAAGTCTTTAATGTCGTTAAGGATGACCAGGATGTACCCTTGTTTTCGGGATCGACTAAGCTTGGAAATCTTGTTTTTATAGCCGGGAAAGGGGCGCATTTTGAAGGGGATATATCCTCCCACACAAAGCACGTACTGGATGAACTTGAGAAGGAATTGATTAAAGCAGGATCATCTATGGATAAGGTTCTGAAGTGCAGTGTTTTCCTGCACGATCTGAATGACTATAAAGGGATGAATGAGGCATACAAAGGTCGGTTCGGAAGTAAGCCTCCCGTACGTACAACTGTGGCTGTCTATGGTGGCGTTCCCGGAGATTCGCTGGTAGAAATTGACTGTATTGCCTATATCTAAAAATGATATTCTCGAGAGAGCGACCTGTATTTTAAAATCCTAAAACCCTGAGTTATGCATCAAAAAACATTTCTAATTATATTCTTTATGCTTTGTAGCCTTCTGCGCCCTGCCTGGGCACAAGACTACACCATCGTTATTAAAGGCGGACATCTCATCGATCCTAAAAATAATATCAATGAGGTTATGGATGTCGCAATTCAGGATGATAAAATCGTCTTGGTTGCAAAGAACATTGACGCCAAACAGGCAAGGGTAATTGATGCAAAAGGTCTTTATGTAACGCCAGGATTTATCGACATCCATTCTCATAATTTTCATGGAACAAAGGAGGATCACTACCTGGGTGATGGGCTTGAAGCCCTTCCGCCGGATGGATTTACATTTCGCAGTGGTGTTACGACTGTTGTCGACGCGGGAGGAGCAGGATGGAAAACCTTTTCAACCTTCAAGGAACAAACCATTGACCATTCTAAAACAAGGGTGTTGTCATTTCTGAATATAGTTGGCGAAGGAATGCGCGGTGGTGCTTATGAACAAAACATGAGCGATATGGACGCGAAAATGACAGCCATGGTTGTAGGCCAGCATAAAGAAGAAATAGTGGGTATCAAAGTGGCTCACTATAGTGGGCCGGAATGGGATCCTGTTGATCGTGCAGTAGCGGCCGGAAAAATCGCAAATGTTCCGGTGATGGTGGACTTTGGCGGAACGACACCACCGCTTTCTATTCAAGACTTGTTTATGAAACACCTGCGGCCGGGTGACATCTTTACGCATACTTTCGCGCAACTGGAGTCAAGAATTGCAATTGTAGATGGTCAGGGTAAATTGCGGCCTTATGTGACAGAAGCGCAGAAGAGAGGTATTGTCTTCGATGTAGGTCACGGCGGTGGAAGTTTTCGCTTTTCTCAAGCAATTCCCGCACTCAAGAGCGGGTTTATACCGAATACGATCAGCACAGACTATCATACGGGAAGTATGAATGGTGGTATGAAGGATCAGTCGAATGTAATGTCCAAGTTCTTAAATATGGGCATGAGCATCCAGCAAGTTGCAGCTGCTTCCACCTGGATACCTGCTCAGGTTATTCACCGTGAAGATCTTGGACATTTATCGGCAGGTGCGGGTGCTGACGTGGCTATTTTTGGTATTCGGAAAGGGAAGTTTGGCTTTGTTGACTCCTCAGGTTTCAAGATGGATGGTGATCAGAAACTGGAATGCGAATTAACCATTCGCGATGGAAAAGTGGTATACGACTTGAATGGAATTTCAAGTCCATATTGGGATAAGTAAGGCTTCACCGGGTCTCCTGCTTTCGGACATCAGGGCTTCTTACCAAAAAACCGTATACAACGCCGCTAAAATTCCTACAATTATCACAGCGCCTATGGTAAAGGCAGGCGTCACGATAAACATTTTCTTATCGATAATGATTTCGTGATGCTTGTCCTTTTCAGGAACCGCAATGCTCATGACAACCATAACAAAGACGATGAACAGGAAGGTTATGGACATCCTATCGATGAAAGGATAGTCCGGAAATGTACCATTCGTAATACCCGGCAGAAATTTCAAAATTGTGGAAATCGGAATGGTAAGCAGTGCACCTGTTAGTGCAGCACTTGAAGTCGTCTTTTTCCAAAATAGCCCCATCAAGAAAATCGCCAGTACTCCAGGCGCAATAAATCCGATGTATTCCTGGATAAACTGGTATGCCTGATCCAGGGTTTGCAACGCTGGTGCTACTAATCCGGCAATCACCATGGAAATTATAACAGCCCATCTGCCTGTTCGTACGATACTGCGTTCACTGGCATTTTTATTAATAAATTTCTTGTACAGGTCCAGCGAGAAGATAGTTGATATACTATTGGCTTTGCCGGCCAGGGATGCGACAATTGCTGCCGTTAGTGCTGCAAACGCAACACCCTTTAAGCCAACGGGCAACAGGTTCATGAGGATAGGATAGGCATGATCAGGTTTCACTGTTCCATGGCTGTCCATCATTTCCTGCTGGAACATTCCCTCCTGATGCAATACAAACATGGCAATGCCGGGCAGCACGGCTATAACGGGTATAAGCAATTTCAGGAACGCGGCAAACAGAATTCCATTTCGTGCCGTCTTTAGGTCCGCGCCCAATGCGCGTTGTACGATATACTGGTTGCAACCCCAATAATTAAGTTGATTAATCCACATACCGCCTATCAATACTGACAAGCCGGGCAGATCTTTGTAATAGGGGTGATCGCTGGCAAAGATCATGTGAAAGTGGGAGTCCGCTTTGGCGCGAAGTATCGACAGACCTTTCAGTACATCACTTCCAAAACCAAAATTTTCTGATACCAGGCTCAGTGAGAGGTAGGCTGTTACAAGACCACCAATCATGAGTACCAAGACCTGGATCACGTCTGTATACCCGATTACTTTCATTCCACCAAGTGTAACGATTACAGAAAATACGATCAGTCCGGTGACGCACCACCCGAAGCTGATTGTTGAGATGGAAGTTATGGCTATCGCTCCGAGGTAAATAATAGAAGTAAGGTTGACAAAAACATACACCAGCAGCCAGAAAACAGTCATGGTAGTACTCACGCTATTGTTGTAGCGCGTGGCCAGAAACTGGGGCATGGTGTATATTTTGTTTCTAAGGTAAACCGGTATAAAAAAAATGGCAACGACTATAAGTGTGGCGGCCGCCATCCATTCGTAAGTGGCAATCGCGAGTCCAAGTGCAAAGCCGGAGCCAGACATACCAATAAAATGCTCTGCGGAGATATTGGATGCAATCAGCGATGCGCCGATTGCCCACCAGGTGAGGGAGCCTTCAGCCAGAAAGAAGGCCTTCGAGTCTGAAGAACTGCTTTTCTTTTTTTTATAGATGTAATAGCCATACCCGGAGACTATGATGAAGTACAAAAGGAATACTATATAATCTTCCGTGTAAAGTTTATTCATTGTCTGTTACAGCGTTTCACACGGGGACAACATTAAACATAGCCATAATGCTGTCTCCTATGAATTTTATATAGTGTCCCTATTAAAATTTTAGCGTAGGCGGAAGATATTTGGCAACAAGGTCCTCATAGTAAGGACGCAATGCTTTCCAGTCTGGCGGATTAGGGTTCTTGGAGTACAAATCATATGGATTAAATAGTTTAACCCATTTGAACATTTCACGGTCATGATCATCTAACAAATGATCATATGCATTTTCCCTATGCTGGGCATAAAAGGAATGGTATCGCAACATATAAAGTCCGGATTCAGGCACATAGTCTTTTACCATGTGATATACATATTCATCATGTCCCCACGACATTTGAACATTTCTTAACCCGCAATTTTGCGAATAGACACCGTACTTTGTATTGTATGCAGGGTTCTCGCTGTCCGGGTTCTGCTTAAAAAATTCAGGATAAACGATTTTATCCGAATGGGCACAACCTACCGGGAACGTGTCACCAACAACAGCCCATTGAGGCTCACCGAATAAACAAAGCACTTTGCCCATGTCATGCAGGAGACCTACGAGAACCATCCAATCCGGATGACCATCTTTTCGGATGGCCTCTGCAGTCTGCAGCAAATGCTGCAGCTGGTCAAGGTCTGTATCGGGATCAGAATCATCCACAAGTTGATTCAGAAAATCATAGGCTTCCCAAATGGGCATTTCTTTTTTGTCGAATGCGAGAAACGTTGCCCGCTTGTTTAACACAAAATCATACGTTTGGTATGTATGATTCAGTCGGTAGAATTCGCGGACGGAATCGCGCTCAGGACTGTCATAATTCCTGAATGCTTCCGTAGATTTTCCCTCAGCAATTGAATCCGGATCAGGATATCTTCGCAACAAATCTTCTTCCCATTCGTCTAAGTCCTTAAAAACTATGGGCTCGAAAGTTTTCTTCATCTTTCAGGGGGTAATATCTTTTTATGAATTTAACATCATTTTTCAACAAAAGCATGATATAATCTGGATCCATCAAACAAAGGCAGAAAATTGTGAGTGTTAAGCGTCAAATTTTACGCTAATCTCCAATGTGCGCGCATCGTATTTGACACCGTATTGTGCCAGCACATCCGCGGGTACGCCATCCCATTGATTCGGTTTGTTGCCTGTATACCCAAGATCGGCAATGCCAATCTTACTCGTGAAGAAACCGCAGGCTGTCAGGTCGCGCATCATATTGAAAAAAGCAACGCCTTGCAGCATTTCAGGTTTGGCTTTTTCGGGGAAGGCAATTTCGTCAACAATCTCTATTTGCTGCTGGGCTGAAGTAGCGGCAAAATCAGCATTGTATCGCTTCATGCATTGAATGTCCAGCCATTTTAGTCCGCCACGCAGTGGCGTTTGATAATGGGGCATATCCTTAGCGATAAACTCGATAAACGCCGGAACACCTGCATCGGTTGCGCTTCCGGAAGTTTCATCCTTTGGAATAATAATGTCAGCGAGCAAGGCTATCGTCTCCATTTCGTGCGTATCGAAGAACTTTTCACCTGCAAGCTTACGCTCGCGTTTCAATTCTTCAGGTGTACGATCAATAGCAAACGATTGAGGTGAATCGGCAATCCCCTTACCTTCTTCAGGACCGCACGCATGGAGCATCAAACCGGCGCCGACAGAACCTGCCGCAAGTGTTTTTAAGTATTTCCGTCTGTCCATAATGCTAAATATTTTGTTTCTTAAGTTGATCAATAATGTACTCTGAAGCCCTCATTGATAACGCAAGGATGGTCCAAGTAGGATTTTTATCTGCTTGTGATACGAAAGGTCCGCCATCAACCACAAAAAGATTTTTACATTCGTGCGCCTGGTTAAACTTATTTACAGCCGATTTATTTGGATCGTCACCCATGCGCGTGGTACCGACCTCGTGGATGATTCGTCCAGGGGCTGCGAGACCATAATTATTTTCTGGTCCATCTTTCCCGAAAGTTACGACTCCCCCCATTTTGAAGATAATTTCCTCAAATGTCTGCTTCATGTGACGTGCCTGTTTCACCTCGTGATCGCTCCAATTATAGTGGAAACGTAAAACCGGGATTCCATATTTATCCACTGTATTTGGGTCGATTTCGCAGTAGTTATCTTCCCGGGCTATAGCTTCACCTCTTCCCGACATGCCGAAAGTAGAGCCATAGAAATACCGGTAATCGTCCTTCAGCGATGCACCATACCCGCCGGCATCTTTTTGGCTGCCATCCCTGCCAGGGTATTTTCCGTTAAGCCCCTGCATACCGAATCCAAAACCATAGGAAGGCATGCCCATACCGCCCCAGTATTCGATGTGATATCCGCGCGGAAAATCGAGGTTCTTATTGTCAAGCCACCAGGGTGAATAAACGTGCATACCCCCAACGCCGTCTTCGTTGTAGCGTTTGCGTCCGACAAGTTTAGGAAGGATTCCTCCCATGTCGGCTCCGGTAGAGTCGTGAAGATATTTTCCAACAATACCACTTGCATTGGCCAGTCCATTTGGATGGCGGGATGATTTTGAATTCAATAACAAGCGTGATGATTCGCATGCGCTGGCAGCGAGAATGACAACCTTTGCATTTACGGTGTACTCCTGCATGTCATCTTTGTTGACAAACGAAACGCCGGTAGCCATACCTTTGTCATCCGTCAGTACTTCACGCACCATCGCGTTTGGAATAATATCCACATTTCCTGTTTCGATGGCAGGTTTTACCAAAACGGAGGAAGAAGAGAAATCACCGTATACCGTACATCCTCTGTTGCACTGGGAGCAATAGAAACATTTACCACGTGAATCATTAATTTTTTGGGTAAGAATAGAAAGTCTGGACGGAATCACGGGAACGCCTATTGACGTGGCTGCGTCTTGGATAAAGAGCTCATGAAGTCTTGGCTTCGGAGGAGGAAGAAATATTCCATCGGGTTCATTTAATATTCCCTCTTTTGAACCAAACACACCGATGAGTTTGTCAATCTTATCATAATAAGGTGCAACATCATCGTACCCAATTGGCCAGTCGTCGCCTAATCCATCAATGCTTTTACGCTTGAAATCTTTGGGCCCAAAACGCAAGGAAATTCTTCCCCAGTGATTGGTACGTCCGCCTACCATACGTGACCGGAACCAATCGAATTTAGTGCCGTCTTTATGGGTATAGGGCTCGCCTTCCAGTTCCCATCCACCATAGGCTGCGTCAAAGTCTCCGAAGTTTCGGTAAGGTGTGCTGGCACCACGGCGAGGTGATTCCCATGGCCATTTTAATTGGGTAACATTTTTTGCAGGATCATACAGTGGGCCGGCTTCCAACAAAACTACTTTAATCCCCGCATTGGCGAGTACATAAGCAGCCATCCCACCTCCGGCACCAGATCCTACTACGCATACATCGTAAGCTTTCGATGTCTTCTTTATTTGAAAATCAGCCATAGGGTATAAGTTAACAAGTGATTTCTCAATTTGAAAGTAAAGATTCTAATATGGGGGCTGAAGATAAGTTCATTATTATTCTAATAAAATAGTACGCTTCAAAATGTTCTTACGTTTCAATATTTCAGGATGTCGATGCACGTTGGGCAAACTGATACTTTAGGACAGTCAGTGATCACAAAGTTCTGCGCCTCAGTTTAAACCCTTGGCCTGATTCAGCTCAATCCGGCAGTATTGTTCAGCGGGAAAGAATTGAAATTCAACATGTTCACTTGAAAGTATCAACAGGGCTGTCTTTCTTATCGTGCTTGTTTGTTACCTCGTATTTTTTGGGGACGATCAGGAAGCCAAATGCTTCACCATTTTCTTTTGAATGCTTGCTGTGATGTATGTAGTGGGCATTAATCATGCGGCTCAAATATTTGCTTCTTTTCTTTGGTCTCCACTTTAACCGCTGATGAACGATGACGTCGTGAAAAATCAAATAGAACAGACCATAGCAAACGATACCAATCGCGACAGAAAACAGATAGGCACTTTTGAAAACCGTAGTTGAAATAATAAACAGCGCAATAGCAGGGACACTGAACACAACGGCAAACCAATCATTTTTCTCCAGCAGATGGTTGTGGACGGAATGATGTGACTTGTGCCATACCCATAGAAAACCATGCATGACATACTTATGTGTAAACCATGCCACAAACTCCCAAAACAGGAACGTGCTTATCGCTATCAGTGAGCAGATTAATATTTCGCTAGCATCCATAACTACCAAAAGTCATTTTTCCCGATGGTTATTGCTTAAAATCCTGAACTGCCAGGGTCACGCGTATTCAGCAGACTGGCAATAAGTGGAACAAATTTACAATGTATCGGTTTAATTGTCGAGGGTACATCTTCTGACCGCCGGAATTATACAAAAAAATAGTGCTCATTTGAGAGAGGATGATGTTTTTCGGGATTTATTTCAGGAGAAGTTCCCCAGGCTTGCCGGGTTGACAGGGGGAGCAATAGGGTGTGCCATGGGGCATGGATTTTCATCGTGGAATTAACCCGGTAATTGAAGAATGTTTAACGTTGATCAGTAATTTTGAGCTTTTCAGCTATCTTTTGATGTTTTGTACGTTAAGTCTGCAAAAACCTCCGTAAATGGTCATGCATGCGTTCCTATAAAACATCGTTCCGTATTTTTTGTGTAAAGGCTTGTAACATGATTGACCCAACTATTAATCTCGTATGGCCAAAGCAATCGTGATAGGTTCGGGTATAGGGGGCCTGGCTATTGCGCTCCGTATGCGTAAAAAGGGCTATGATGTTGAGGTATACGAGACCAATGCGTACGCGGGGGGAAAGATGCATGCTTTTGAGAAGGGAAACTATCGGTTTGATGCAGGACCTTCTTTGTTTACAATGCCTCATTTGGTAAACGAACTTTTCCAACTTTTCTGCATTGATCCAACAAATCATTTTAGGTACAAGCCAAAGGAAATCATATGCAACTATTTTTGGGAAGATGGCACGACTTTTTCGGCCATGGCTGATACAGACCAATTTATCGAGAAAGCCGTAAAAGCATTTTCTACCCCTCCGGGGATTCTGCGAAGTTATTTATTCAAAAATCAGCAAAAGTATAACCTCACAGCTGGTATTTTCCTGACAAAGTCGTTGCACAAATGGAGCACTTATTTCTCGGCAGAAACGATGAAGTCGATTGCGCAGCTTTACAAACTGGACCTTTCAAGAACGATGAATGAAGTGAATGAAAAACACTTTTCAAATCCTCATTTAGTTCAACTTTTTAACCGATATGCCACTTACAACGGGTCATCGCCTTATAAGACTCCTGGTATTATGTCTATGATTCCACACCTGGAAATGCATTTTGGCACGTTTTATCCGGAAGGAGGTATGCACTCCATATCGCAGAGTCTGTATCGATTAGCTTTGGATCAAGGCATACAATTCCGGTTCAATCATCGGGTTGAGGCCATCTTACATAAAGATAAGCGCGTTGTCGGCGTAGAAACAAAAGCGGGGATACACGATGCGACTGTAGTTGTTTCAAACATGGACATATTTTCGACGTACACGAAACTCCTCGCGGATGTTCCAAGTCCCGTTAAAATACTTAAGCAGGAAAGATCAAGTTCTGCGCTTATATTTTATTGGGGGGTAAGAAAGGAATTTCCACAGTTGGACTTACACAACATTTTTTTCAGCGGCGATTATGAACAGGAGTTTAAGCATATCTTTGCATATCGGGACTTGTATGATGATCCTACTGTGTACATAAATGTTACTGCAAAGGAAGATAAGCATGCGCCTGAGGGTTGTGAGAATTGGTTCGTAATGATTAATGCCCCAGGGAATTTTGGGCAAGACTGGGAGAAGTTGAAAAAGGATGCCCGAAGGAATATCCTAACCAAGATAAATCGCATGCTAAATGTAAAACTGGAGGAGTTCATTGAGGTGGAAGAGGTGCTCGATCCGGTGGGTATTGAGGCGAACACAAGTTCGCACAGAGGTTCACTTTATGGAACGTCCAGTAATTCCAGATTCTCTGCCTTTTTGAGACACCCCAATTTTTCAGGTTTGCTAAAGAACCTGTATTTCTGCGGGGGGTCCGTACATCCTGGAGGGGGCATTCCACTTTGTCTGTTGTCAGCAAAAATTACAGCGGATTTAATCCCTGAGGTATGATTACCATTACAAAACATAAAAGTTACTACTTAAATATTGAATACATTTCTATTGGACTTGTATGGCTGTTACAGATTTCCGCTTTAATTGGGATAAGCTTGGGGTATCAACAGTGGTTTATAAGCAAGACACCAATTAATCTTCTTCTGATCTTTGTTCTATTGATCATCAATTTCCCGATATCATCACCAAAAAGCATTGCAATTACATTCTTTTTCTTCGCTGTGGGTATGCTGGCAGAGTGGATAGGTATTCATGGCGGGTTTTTATTCGGTAGATATTCTTACGGCGATAGTTTGGGTCTGAAGGTAGGAGGCGTTCCTTTTTTGATCGGACTTACCTGGGCCATACTTGTGCTGGTAACCGGCGTTTGTTCAAATCATATAGCTGAAAACAGAGCTATAAGAATGCTAATAGGGGCAGTACTTATGGTGAGTTTGGATTTTTTTATGGAGGCATCGGCGCCAATATTTGATTTTTGGACCTTTGCTGGCAATGTTACCCCCCTAAAGAATTATATGGCTTGGTTTGTACTGGGGCTACTCCTTCATTTTGTTTTTCAACACAGTAAATTGGCGGGTAGCAAAAGATTTTCGGTGCATGTAGCACTCGCACTATTTTTATTCTTTACTTATTTCAGATTCTTCTACAGGGTATGATGGTGACGTTATTATCTGCAATCACTCTCATCTAACAGAACGCTTGCTTAATTTCCTGATCATCGATTTAAGTTTCTGTGAATCCCGGACATAAGGTTCAAGGTCGAAGAGTTCAACCTTGCGAAATTGTACCGGATGACTTTCGCTCTGCAGCGAGATATAACCCCCTTTCAATGGCTTGCCATCGACTTTCTCCTTTGGGTCATAATTTGATACGGCTCCCCCGCCGATCTGCGGTTTGCTGTATACTAAAACAGTGTCTCCCTCCACGATGTGTCTGATGATAGAATCACCTAAAACAAGGACATCTACCCGAACCCATTGATCGCCGTGATATGTTTTGGAGCTTGAATTTATACAGTGGTCTGTAAAAAGTTTGCCATTCAACATAACATTCGTTCCAGGTGTGCAGAGATTAGCCGTCGGGCGATCTTCATTACCGTTTCCTCCCAGGAGTTGTACTTCGATGGATATGGGAAAATCCTGGTTTAGCCCCATGGTTTCTGGAGCCGGGGAATGAATCATCGCCCCGCTATTGCGATAAGCCCATGCAGGGCCACCCTTGGCCTGGTCACCAATGAAACGGTACTCCATCGTCAGCAGGTAAGATGAATACTTTTTAGCGTAAAATATATGACCGAATTGTTCGTTGAAATCTGTGTACTCCTCGTAACCAACCGTTAAGTTTCCGTCGGTTACCCTGAATGTATTGGCGAAATTATCCCCAAGCGGATGATCTTTAATTTTAATTTTCCAATTGCTCAGATCTTTCCCATTAAAAAGTTTTATCCATTGAGGAGAGGCATTTTTCTCCGGAGACTCAGCAATAAATGCCAATAAGATCAAAAGCAACAATGAACGTATCATAATTTTTTGGAAGGCCCTGGCCTAATAAATGTTTTTCAATTTAGCCAAAAGTGCAAGCAATAATGATCTTGTGCATTACCTTTTTTTCTCACCGCTAAAGGGTTTCAAGTTGTTTGCAGTATACACAGTATTTAATGCTTCCTGACAATATAGATCAGCATATTCCCCCAGGTATTATGATGTTCCTGTCGTTTTAAAATCCTATTTAATACCGGGTTAATAAAGGCGGCTCCGAATTCAACGAATGCTTCCTGCTCAGAGACACTGTGCGGCTGTTTTTGGTAGAACAGCTTATACTCCTGCTTCCAGACCTTTACATTAAAACAAAATTTTTCTTCCAGTAACTCCCAGGTTTTTTCGATGTGTATTGGCGAAAGTTCGTCCTCCACATCGCGGGGCATCTTGCCGTATAATAATCTACTTCGCATATTCTTTCCCAAACCAATATTACTTTACAAGTTTTAGCTGAGATTCGTTTAAGTAACCGCTTATATTGTCGTCTATCTCTTTGTAGAAAGGTTCAGTAGCAACATAAGTTGTCTCTTGCGACATGGCATTTTGAAATATGAACCCATACTTATCCATGTCGACAGATGAATTTTTTAAGAAGGATAGTTTTTCTTTAATGTCCTCCACCTGCTTCGAATTTACTTTGGTATTGAATTTATAATCAATGTAGGTGGGTAAATCCGCCAATAATCTATTGATCAATTTACTGCGATGTGCATCCAGGATTTCGCGTAACTGAATAAGGGCAACCGGATAATCATTGTCCTCTATTTTTTTGTTTCCCAGAACGGTCCTTATTGTTTTCATAATACTAATATAGTTAGTTAATACAAATGTATTAAAACTAATAATATTAGTATACTAAATCCTGATATTTTAATGAATGGTTGTATCAGGCCTAGTCAGGCACGGAATTCGATCTTTACTGTAGGACTAAAGCTTCAAGAAACGCCTTGAATTCAGGCGTGTCAAAGTTAGTGGCACCAGTTTCGTTACTTACAATCTTTCCGTCCGGACTGATTATAAAAGTTGTGGGGATGGTTTTTACCTGAAGTTGATTAGGAAGGTAGTCTGCCGGGGTATATACAGGAAATGTAAATTCCTTCTCGCCAATATAGTTCTTCACTTTATTGAGGTCCTGGGGACGATCAACAGACAACATGATAAATACAATTTTTTCAGTATCAACCTGTTGATACAGCTTCTGAATTGAAGGCATCTCCAGCCTGCAAGGTCCGCACCAGGTAGCCCAGATATTCAAAAAGACAGTTTTTCCTTTAAATTGATCTGCATGAATAGCATTTCCAGCTAAATCTTTAATGCTGAAGTTGTAGTTGAATTTCTTGGTTACTGCTACTTCCTTCGGGCTGGCATCCATCACACCAGTACGCATTATTACATTGCCGGTTAGATATGAAATACCTGCCAGTATGCCGCTATAACGCAAAACTAGAAACAATGTAATAAAAATGAGCCACGGCTTAACCGCCTTCCAGGCTTGCATAACAGTTTTATGACGAAACACTTTTTCCATTTATGGCTTTGTTCTTTGGCAAGTGGTTACCCAAATGTCGCTATTTTAATTAATTTCGAAAGATAATCTGGCTTTAAGATGACAAAACTTGCCTCAATCAAGTTCCTTATACTTTTTTTTATTGTTTCCTCTGCCTGTGGACAGAAGGTTAAGTATAAGGACATTTGGGGCTTGCTCAGCACTAAACAGTACGATGCAGCCGAGCCATTTCTCAAAAAATATCTCCAGGAAGAAAAGAGTGACAATCCGAATGCCCTGCTTTATATGGGTATTATTTTCCAGGAGAAATCCTTGAAGGGCGACCTGCTCAAGCAAACCAGCCAGACTATCGCATATATGGACTCCGCGGTCATTTTCTATGATAGGGCATATAAAACAATTACGGAGAAGGAGATTAAAAGGAATGATGAGTATTACCAGGCCTATAACCGCAGAGATTTACGTACAGGGGAGTTTGGCGTTAAGCTTTCGGATATACAGTTCGATCTGGAGAAGAAAATGGAAGGGCTGCGGGAGCGTATTGATCGGGTGAAAATGGTAAAACACTATTTTTCATTATCCGATAGTTTATACGTGAAATCGAATGAATTATTCAAGACTATTCAAGCCGCTTTTCCGGGAGAGAAAGAATTATACCTGCGGGCAGAGGAGAATACGGTTAAAGACCTCTCCTTGCTGTCCGTCCGTTTTGATTCATGCCTGAAAGCATTTGATCTTTACAAATCAAGTTCTTCCACGATTGGCCGTATGGGATATAATCAGACACTTTCGCTTCAGGAAATAGTGGACTTCAAAAAGGATGGTACGTCGGTTGCCGACTTTTACAAAGATGATTTGCAGATTTGGGACTACAAGAAATTCACAGCTAAGGCGAAGCAAACCATTGAAGGCGAGATTTTTCCAATGCGGGAACAATTGGTCTCTTATGACATAGAAATTAATAAACTGCGTGAGAAACTTAACCATGACTCCGTTTCAGTCAAGACTGACCTTGCTGCTTTGATTGATCGCCAGTTATTGGAGAAACTGAGAAAGTATGATGCGGAGCCGTTGCCCGTCGCAGTTTTTGCCCTCAAGATTTCGGATCTGGAGTATCGTTCTACGGTTTTTGAAAACAGACGTCACGCTGATTCAGCAGACGTTCATCTTCAGCTTAGCTTGTTGCGTAAGGAGTTTATGTACTTGAATACTTTGGATAGCATAACAACAAAACTTTCCGGTGATTATTTCGATAGCAATGCAGCAAACTATGAGTACTTCGTTAAGAACACCTATGATACAATCACCTTGTTAAAAAGTTATATTGTAGGCCTTAAAGATTACGCCCAAAGTGAGAAAAAAATAAAGGAGGAGGAACTTGCCAGGCGTATGGAATCGCTGCGCTGGCTTATTAATGGCGCTGACTCCATACCTTTATTTCAGGGAGGTTCAGACTCCCGATACAAGGCCTTAGTCGTCGTCGATGAGAAATATACCGTAGGGCTTCATTACACAGATTCACTGGACCCGGCTGGATACCTATTTAACATCAACTCTTCGAGGGTTCCTACAGTTAAGGTTTCCTTTCCCGTAGAAAAGCAATATTTCGAACTCTCCAGTTTAGACGATTCAAAAGCGATTTCCTATTCTGACGCCGCAGGTCAGATTTACTTCATTTTGATTTTCTCTGAACACAAAGATGATGAGAGCAAGGTTGGTGCAACGTTGGCAAAGATTTATAGGTCTGACGGATTGTCGTGGAGCATGAACTATAAACTTGATTTTGTTCCGCGGAAAATCTTGTTTGATTCTGCATCCGGAGAACTCGCTATACACGGAGATGACAACCAACTCAGCACAATGGACAAAAATGGGAAGCTGATAAATTAAATCAGACGCCAACAAGCCTTTTCCAGTCACTGAATCGCATCGAGATCCTGTTTTTAATTTTTTGATAGTTCTCCCAGCTATCCGTTACGTGATAAATAGAGGGAAGCGTTTTCACGAGAATTTCATCATAGTCATTGCGGTACAAACCGCCACCATAATAGTAGTATGTGAACATATTACCATGGCGACTAAATAGTTCATAACCAAGGTATCCATCCCAGATCTCACTGAGAATTGTACAAGAAATTTCCCGGCGCTTAAATCGAAAAATCTGGTTTGAAGCTTCCTCTTCAAAATACTCAGAATACAAACCGGTTTCTATGATCCACCCCAGGTAAATGCCGATGTGTACGTATGCCTGTTCAATAGGCAATGAATCAGGAAAGTTCCCAAGAAAGTGGGTCTTCGCGTTATCGTATATGGTTTTTTGGATATCCGCCTTTTTTTCCATACAACAATGTTAAACCTGATTGTCAACCTAAACAAACCAAATATCGCTTTTATCGGTCAATGAAAGAAAAGGTAGCCCACTAAAATTCCGGCAATAACACCGGCGACATCTGCAATTAATCCGCCAGTCAGCGCATATCTGGTTTTCTTAATATTCACAGAACCAAAATAAAGCGCAACGATAAAAAAAGTCGTTTCGGCGCAGCCGCGAAATATTGCTGCAAGATTTGCGACGAATGAGTCGGGACCACCTGGTGTACTTTTTGAAATGTCGATCATCATGCCTCTTGCTGCCTGCCCGCTGAGTGGTTTAAGAAAGGCTACCGGCAGCGCTTCAACGAAGTCCGTATTGATAGCTGCCTGGCTTAACATCCATTGGATACCTGTTTTAATGTAGGGCAGAGTTCCCGACGTGCGGAAAAGACCAATACCTACCAATATGGCAATTAAGAAAGGTATAATCTTAATAGAAATGGCAAAGCCTTCTTTAGCGCCCTCTATGAAAGTCTCAAATAGATGAATTTTCTTAATAAGCCCCAAAACAAAAAAGAAGATAATGATCGACAGAATGCTCACGCTGGTAAACAATGTTGATTGCACTTGGAGTGCTTGCGGAGACAACGATGCAAAATACCAAATACCAAGTCCTACAAAACTCGTCATGCCAACGAGGTATAAAATAACGACAGGATCCAACAAATTTATTTTTTGCCTAATACTCACGTAGGTCAGTCCAACAACCGTGGAGCAAAATGTTGCAATGAGGGTAGGGAGGAATATGCTGGTAGGGTGGAGTGCACCCATTGTGGCACGATCTGCGATGACCGATAGGGGGATAATGGTTAGTCCGGAAGCATTCAATACCAGAAACATAATCTGTGCATTGGATGCAGTGTCTTTGTTTGGGTTAATATCTTGCAGTTCCTTCATTGCTTTTAAACCCAGCGGTGTAGCAGCGTTATCCAGGCCCAGGATGTTGGCGCTGAAGTTCATTATGATTGATCCGGTGGCAGGATGATTTTTGGGTATCTCCGGAAATAACCTGGAGAAAAATGGACCAACTAATTTGGATAATATGGGAACGATTCCTCCTTTTTCTCCAATCTTCATTAGCCCAAGCCAAAGCGACATTACACCGGTGAGTGCAATGGAGATTTCAAATCCCGTTTTGGCCATATCAAAAGTAGACTGAAGCATTTGCGGAAAGACTTCGGTATCCTGAAAGACTATCAGTTTCACTAGTGCGACAACAAAAGCAATCAGGAAAAAAGAAACCCAGATGTAGTTTAAAATCATGCCAATCAATTAACAAGCAACAATGTACAATGATCAGGGCGTGTTTACCAAATTCAAAATATGGCATGCTACAAGGCCTGCTGTTTCAGTCCTTAATCGAATGGAGCCAAGACTTACCCGTTGAAAATTATACGCTGAGGCCATCTGCAATTCATTCTTTGAAAAGTCTCCTTCAGGCCCGATGAGCACCATGTATTTTGAATTTGCGGCTGCAATATCTTTCAGGTGATCCGGATTATTAGGGTCTACACAAGCGATAAACTTCGCCGACGCCGACGTGTCATGCATGATTTCTGAAAATGCAACAGGACCGGAAATAGATGGCAGTGTTGATCTCAACGACTGCTTCATTGCACTGATGGCTATTTTTTGCAACCGTTCGAATTTCAGATGGGTTCGTTCTGAGTGCTCACAATTGATGAGTGTTATTTCATCAACGCCAAGCTCTACTGCTTTTTCAACAAACCACTCAAGACGATCTGCGTTTTTCGTGGGTGCGATGCCTATATGAATGTGGTAATTCCGAAGTGGTTCCTGCACAGTTTCCTGGATGACAAAAAGGCACTGGGTTGCATCCGCTTTTGTGATCAGCGCGTTGTATAGAAATCCTTTCCCATCGGTGATTTGAATCCTGTCGCCTACTTTCATGCGCAATACCTTGGTACTGTGTCTGGATTCTTCAGGTTCGAGGTAATGAACGCCCTCCTGTATGCGTGGTTGGTAGAATAGATTCACGCTATTACGCGTATTGTTGATGGAGTTTATCAACCAAGGTCACATATTCGCGCATAGCCTCCTCTTTGGGCATTCCTTTTAGTGCCTCCCAGGCTTCAAACTTAGCAATTGCCTTAAAATCAAATCCACCTGGTCTTTCGCCGCTGACATCTCCGGCCGTGGCTTGTTTGTATAGTGCATAAAGCTGCAGGAGTTCTTCATTGCTGGGGCGGCTGGTAAATTGCTTTGATCGTTGTACAGCGCCATCAAATTGTCGTACATCCATTGCTGAAGTTGTTATTAAGCGGCAATCAAATCTCCAAACCAGAAGGAATATAGGTGCAAGCGCGAAATGATTAAGTAATCGCTTTACCCTTTATCAGTTTTATCAACGACTTCCAATTGCTTTGTATGGTCTGAGGGTGGCGCCAGTATAAATTTGCCTTGGTCTGCCGATTGGCTCTTTATTTTCACGCATTTCCATCCATTGCGCAATCCAGCCAGGAAGCCTGCCCATGGCAAACATTACGGTAAACATTTCAACGGGAATGCCAAGCGCACGGTAGATGATGCCTGAATAAAAATCGACGTTGGGATACAGCTTTCTTTCTACAAAATATGGATCTTTCAATGCTGCTTCTTCTAGTTTTAGGGCAATTTCAAGCACCGGGTCATTAACACCAAGTTTTTTCAACACATCGTCGGCAGCTTTCTTGATGATCTTTGCGCGCGGATCAAAGTTTTTGTAAACACGGTGCCCAAAACCCATCAGGCGGAACCCGCTATTCTTATCCTTCGCTTTGTTGATCCATTTCTCAGTATCCCCTCCGTCGTTCTTGATATTTTCCAGCATGACGATAACTTCCTGATTGGCGCCACCGTGAAGCGGACCCCAAAGCGCATTTACACCGGCTGAAATAGAGGAATATATACTTGCTTTCGATGATCCGACAATTCTCACAGTCGACGTCGAGCAGTTTTGTTCATGATCAGCATGAAGGATAAGAAGTTTATCCAGGGCTTCCGTGATAACCGGATCCACTTCATAATCCTGGCCCGGGAGGGCAAAGGTCATTTTCAGGAACCGTGCTGTGAATTCCAGCTTGTTATCTGGATAGTTTACCGGATGACCTGCTGCATTTTTATAAGCCCACGCCGCAAATGTCGGCATTTTTGCCAATGAGCGTATGATGCTCAGGTATACTGCATTATTCGCACGATTTGGATCAAGCGATTCAGGATAGAAGGCTGTCTGAGAGCAGAACAAGGATGCTAGTACACCCATGGGATGAGCTGTTGACGGGAATCCATCCAGCATCTTCTTAATATCCTCATGAACTAGCGTATGTGTTCTGATGTCATCGCTGAACTTAATATACTGCTCTTGCGTAGGAAGCTCACCAAAAATAAGGAGGTAAGCAACTTCGATGAAGTTAGACTTTTCTGCCAGGTCTTCAATCGAATACCCGCGGTATCGCAGTATACCTTTATCACCATCCAGGAAAGTTATAGCACTTTTCGTAGAGCCAGTGTTCTTGAAGCCAAGATCCAGCGTGACGGCCCCCGTCTTTTCCATAAGTTGGCTAATATCAACAGCGACCTCATTTTCGCTCCCAACAACAAGCGGAAATACATAGGACTTACCATCGATAATCAGTTCAGCAGTTTTAGACATGTTCGGATAAATTTAGCATAGGTTTTAAATATACGGGGTTATGCGATGATTAGAAAAGAATGAGATAAATAATGTGCTAATGTTAATTATTACCCAGTATCAGTGGCATTCCATCTCCACCAGAGCCAATTACGATTACCTTGGCATTAGGTGATTTAGACAACTCCAGCGTTGCCTCTATCCCCCTCATTTTCAATAGATTATTTGTTAAGCTATTGTTAATGATGTTGTTCGCACGAGACTCGCCTTCAGCAGCAATTCGTTTTCTTTCCGCTTCGCTTTTTTCTTTGTCTAACCGAAATTGATAGGCAAGCGCCTCTTGTTCCTGTTGGAGTTTGTTTTCAATCGCCCCTTTTATTTGCTCAGGAAGCAAAATTGACCGTATCAGCACAGCGGGTGAGTTGACATAATTTTTTTGAAGGACCGTTTCAGTTTCGGTGCGTATAGCGGTTTCTACTTCAGCCCTTTTGGTGGAGTAAATCTCTTCCGCAGTATAGCGGCCCATAACCTGCCGGACTGTTGAACGAACCTCTGGAATGACCAGTACATTAACGTAATTCCGCGTGAACTTCTCATGGATGTACCCGATTTTTTCAGGAATTGGGTAGTAACGGATGGTGATGTCTACGTGTATTGAAAGACCACTCTTGTCCAGCACGTCCATGTTTTCCTCCGATGAAGTTTCATTAACGGCATAGATATAAAGGTCATTCCATGGCGCCTTGAAATGAAATCCTTGGGGGATTATGTTATCCTTATCAAGGCCTTTTCCGAATTTATAGAATATAATGGCCCGTTCTGTAGGGCCCACGGTATAAAAGATGCTGGACGAAATGCCCATAATTACGAAAAGGGCTATGATACCCAATATGATGTAGGGTAGAAATCTTCGATTATTCATAAAGCATGAGGGTTTTAGGGTGAAGTGTTATTTATTATGCTGGATTCAGATGTGGCGTGTTGAATCACATGTCAAGGATCAAAACTACAATAATTTATGCCATACTGCCCGATTCTGAAGCGCTTAAGTTTCAGTTTCAGGAGTTTGCCAATTCCTCGTGCCCAGGATCATGCTGATTCTACCTTGTGGAGAACCTGACAGTGAATCAGTTTAGCATTGTATTCAAGCTATTACCAGATGAATGCTCATTGCCGTGTCTTGGCTGTAAATTATGACCCACAATGATGTTGGGCCAAATACGATTCCCAGGCTGATTTTCTGCATGCAGGAAGGCCGTAGTGATATCTATTGATCGCAAGGATACGGGTATAGGGGTACAGGGGTATACTTTTTCATAAGGCGATGAAAAACGCCTGATTGAATTGCAAAATCACGAGCCTTTCGGCCTTCTGTAATAATACTTTCTCTTGGCATTATAAAGCTTATTATGCCAGGACATGAACATCATCTTAGGTATATAATATTGCAGTGTAATGTTGGTAATGAAATAACCGTCATTTTTCGCGGGGTTTCCGCGCTTGCCGATGGTCTGAGGATTCTTGGGTTGTGTGCCTATTTCAACGCGCCTGTCAGACAAAGCCCTGGAAAGATCACTCTTTAACAGCGAGGGATCCGGGTACCTGGTGACACTGGCATCGTCCAGATAATCGGTAAATGTAATCCTGTAACCAGCTTCAACCAATATATTGAAAAAGGGATCTAGTTTTATGCGCGCGCCAAGACCAAAGGGTATAACAGCCTGTATGCGACTGTATTTCTTGTTTTCTGTCTGCAGTGGCTGGAGGGCATACCATTTGCCCTGATACTGTGCCTTAGGATTAAAGTAAAGCATGCCAATCCCCGCAAAAGCATGAAAGTTTAACTTCGAACGCTGATAGAATCTTAAGCCCATAGGGGTTAGATTAACTGCCCCCAGCACGCTTAATTCGATATTATTGGACCTGAACGAAAGATTTCTTTCCTGGCGGTCATCGTCGGCTTTCTTATCATCTCCGGAAAGCTGGAACCAGGTTAGCTCGGATCTGATACTTATGCGATTCGTTATATAGTACTCAGCTCCGGCTGCGACGTTTGGCTTTAGAATTCCAAACTCCCCCGGGTTGACCATTTCCCCATAGTAATTAGCAGTTCCTGAACCAAGACTCACCAAGAAATTTCTATCCTGCCGAAGGGCATAGAAACTTTGAGAATTCCCGATCATCGGAAATCCGGTAATAATGCCCAAAACAACGATTGCTAACGTTTTCATGCGTTTCTTCATAGGCTTAAGTTGTCTAAATATAGAAAATTTAGACTATTCTTGAAAAAAGGATCAAGCCAGACCCTCCTTATTATCCACCGCTGAGCAAGATTAGCGCAATGCATTCAGCGACAATTTTACCGTTGCTTACCATTGGGACTGTTTCTGGCCAAGCTTTTCTTGATAATTGTTGATAAGAATGGTGTTACATCTTGTGATAGGAGATCATTGGAAAGCCAGGCGTTTAACAGTCGTTCTGTGGTATCTTCTAGCAGCTAAGTAAGGACAAGAGACTTTTGCTGAATTCCAGTAAGTTGCAGGATTTGAGCTGGTTGATGAGCCGAAGCGAATAGAAATCAGCGGCCCTTCGGCCTTCTGTAGTACCACTTTCTTTTGGTATTGTAAAGCTTGTTGCGCCTGTTAAAAAAGAACGTCTCAGGGAGGTAATATTGAAGTGTAATGTTGGTGATCAGATAACCGTCGTTCTTTCCTGGGTTCCCCCTTTTACCCACAAGCGTGGGTTTGCTGGGCTGTGTGCCTATTTCAACTCGCCGGTCTGATAAGGCCCTGGCAAGGTCACTTTTTAACAAGGCACCATCTGGGTATCTTGTGCTGCTCGCATCATCCAGATAATCGGTGAAAGTTATCCGATAACCAGCTTCAATCAATATGTTATAAAAGGGATTTACTTTTATGCGAGCCCCAAGACCTATGGGTATTACGGCCTGTATTCGACTATACTTCCTGTTTTCGGTCTGCAGTGGTTGAAGGGCATGCCACTTGCCCTGATATTCAGCCTTGGGATTGAAGTACAATGCACCAATTCCAGCAAAGGCATGAAGGTTCAATAGTGAACGTTGGTAGAAGCGCATGCCCATGGGAGTTAGATTAATAGCCCCCAGCACACTTAATTCGATATTGTTCGACCTAAAGGAAAGGTTCCTTTCCTGTCGGTCATCATCAGCTTTCGCATCATCTCCGGAAAGTTGAAACCAAGTTAGTTCTGATCTTACACTTATGCGATTCGTTAAATAATACTCGGCTCCTGCTGCAATGTTTGGTTTAAGAATTCCAGACTCTCCGGGGTTCACCATTTCCCCGTAATAATTTGCAGTTCCTGTACCCAGGCTTACCAGGAAATTCCGATCCCTTTGGAATGCATAGAAACTTTGGGAATTCCCGATCAGGGGAATTCCCATATTAAAGACAAGAGCAAGGATTATTAATCTTTTAACGCGTTTCTTGGAATGCATACGTTGACTTATATTACAGAAAACCATGACTTGGCCAAAAAATATTCGGTCAAGCCAAAACTTCCTTCACCTTTTGTGCTGCGTCTTTCAGTACAATTGCCGAGAATACCTGCAGACCGGATTGTTCAATAATCTTAGCCCCCTCTTCAGCATTTGTTCCTTGCAATCGCACAATAATCGGAACGTGAATATCACCAATCTTTTTATAGGCCTCAACAACTCCGTTAGCGACGCGGTCGCATCGAACAATTCCGCCAAAGATGTTAATAAGAATCGCTTTTACGTTAGGGTCCTTTAGGATAATCCTGAAGCCGGCTTCAACTGTTTCCGCATTTGCCCCACCGCCAACGTCGAGGAAATTGGCAGGCTCACCGCCAGATAGCTTAATAATATCCATCGTTGCCATTGCAAGGCCGGCACCATTTACCATGCATCCAACGTTGCCGTCCAGTTTTACATAGTTGAGGCCTGCTTTGCCAGCTTCAACCTCAAGGGGATCTTCTTCGGTGATGTCTCTGAGTTCTGCCAGATCTTTGTGTCTGAAAAGGGCATTATCATCCAGATTAACCTTCGCATCAACGGCTAATATTCTATTGTCGGATGTTTTGAGCAACGGGTTGATTTCAAACATAGAGGCATCTAGTCCAAGGTAAGCGTTATACAATGAATGTATAAATCTTACGCCTTCTTTGAAAGCATTTCCTTCCCATCCCAGTGCAAAAGCAAGCTTACGCGCCTGAAAAGGTTGTAGTCCAATGGCTGGATCAATCCACTCTTTTATAATTTTTTCAGGATTTGTCTCGGCTACCTCTTCAATGTTCATCCCACCTTCAACGGAAGCCATTATCACCGGACATGCTTTTGAACGATCCAGCAAGATGCTCATATAATACTCTTTGGGCTCGTTTTCTCCCGGATAGTATACATCCTCGGCAATCAATACTTTATTTACTTTTTTTCCCTCAGGTCCGGTTTGATGTGTTATCAATGTTCCCCCCAGAATAGCTTTTACTTTCTCTGGCACTTCTGTTATACTTTTTGCGAGTACCACGCCGTTAGACCCGGTTTCCTTCACTTTACCCTTGCCTCTACCACCGGCATGAATCTGAGATTTGATCACAAACCATTTTGTCCCGGTTTCTGCCTGCAATTCCTTGGCTGCACTAATGGCGCTGTCGGGCGTATCGGCCACGATTCCGCGTTGAATGGATACTCCGTATTTTTTGAGAATCTCTTTGCCCTGATATTCGTGGATGTTCATGAATTTTTTCTTTGGGGCGAAACTACTTTATTTACAGCTTTATTTCAAGGAATCAGATCAATTCAACAATGCTTCGCGCCACAAATCTAGAAAAGTCATACGGAGAGTTGCCCGTTTTAAAGGGAATTGATCTGGAGATTAACAAGGGCGAGGTGGTGGCCATAGTAGGTGCTTCAGGTGCGGGAAAGAGCACCTTACTCCACATCTTGGGGACCCTCGATATGCCAGATAGAGGTAAAGTTTTTATTCAGGATATTGATGTCTTTGGCCAATCGGCCAAAAATCTCGCCGCCTTTCGGAATAAATCCATTGGTTTTGTTTTTCAGTTCCACAACCTGCTTCCGGAATTTTCTGCCCTTGAGAATGTGATGATCCCGGGATTGATTGGTCGGAGGGATGATAAGGCGGTTAAACAGCGTGCAACGGAACTTCTGGAAATGCTTGGCCTGTTTGATAGAATTACGCATAAGCCCGCTGAGCTTTCAGGCGGAGAGCAGCAGCGCGTTGCAGTAGCGCGGGCGATGATTAATTCTCCGCAGTTAATTCTAGCCGATGAGCCCAGTGGGAATTTAGATTCTAAGAATGCGGTCGACTTGCACAACTTGTTTTTTCAATTGAGAAAAGAGTTGGGGCAAACGTTCATTATCGTAACGCATAATGCCGAACTAGCTGGAATGTCTGACAGAAAGATAGAGCTTAAGGATGGCAGAATAAAAAAGACGACTGCATAGAAAGGCTTAATGTGTCACAATCTCCAGGGAAGGTTCATCAATTGAAATCAAGCCATTCTCATTCATTTCCAAAAGTTTGACGCTCTTCAGTTCATTGACAAGCATCGGGTCAAACTTTGCGGCTACCCGTATGTAGTTTTCGGTGAAACCATGCATCAAACCATTTTCAATATCATTTTCAAAAAGGACAGTATAGACTTTTCCCAGGTTTTCATGGTAAAACTTTCTCCGTTTTTTGTCCGAAAGATTGTGGAGCATTTTTGATCGCTCAGCGCGTTTCTTTTTGGAGACAGTACCTTCCATTAATGCAGCGGGCGTGTTTTCTCTTTCGGAGTATGTAAATACATGCAGGTATGCAATATCAAGTTCATTTAAGAACTGATATGTTTCCAAAAAGTCCTCATCAGATTCGCCTGGAAATCCTACAATAATATCTACGCCTATGCAACAATGCGGCATCATTGATTTTATCACATCCACGCGTGCTGCATATAACTCCCGGAGGTAACGCCGTTTCATCAGTCGCAAGATTTTGTTTGACCCGGATTGAAGGGGGATATGAAAATGGGGTACAAATCTTTTTGATGTTGTAACAAACGAAATGATTTCATCCGTCAAAAGGTTTGGTTCAATAGATGAAATTCTGAAGCGATCAATTCCATTAACTTCGTCCAAAGCTTTGATTAAATCAATAAAGCGTTCTTCACGTTTGCCATCACGCATGCCGAAATCTCCGGTATTTACGCCGGTCAACACAATTTCCCTGACTTCTGTTCGTGCCAGTTCTTCAGCCGTCTTCACAACCTTAGAAATACTGTCGCTTCGACTATTGCCGCGAGCTAATGGGATTGTACAAAACGTGCAGGCGTAATCGCAGCCATCCTGGACTTTTAGAAATGTGCGCGTTCGATCGTACAGCGAATAGGCAGTGTTAAAACGATTGGCTGTTTCAATAGGCGATGCAAATACTTGTGTGTGAGGTTTACGCACAAATCCATCCAGTAACTCTACAAGCCTGAATTTCTCAGCTGCGCCCAGCACTGCGTCAACGCCTGGTATTTCTGCAATTTCCGCAGGCTTTAGTTGGGCATAACACCCAACGATAGCAATATATGCTTCCGGAGAAATTCCCCGGGCCTCTCTAACAATTTTGTGACACTTTTTGTCAGCGTTTTCAGTCACTGAACACGTGTTGATAATGAAAATATCGGGCGTATCAGTAAAGTCAACTTTTTTATAGCCTTTTTTCTCAAGCATTCGGGAGATCGTTGAGGTCTCAGAATAATTGAGTTTGCATCCAAGTGTATAGAAAGCGACTTTTCTCATAAAGCAGAACGCAAATGTAAGAAGGATTTTATGGTTTTAAAGGAAGTCAGTATTTGCCTGCATGAACGAAATACTACAATAGTCTTCGATGATAATTGACTTGCCCCAAGTGATATGATAAATGGGAGGCCAGGTGAATCAAAAAGAACGTTGTTGTCATGGCATATCCAAAGACCTGTAACGGATATTCTTTCTCCAGCGTCAGGACGTCAAGTTTGTTTAAGGTTGCTTTAACGTCTTCTTTTGTTGCCTGAATTTCTGCGCGCAAATCCTTCTTGAGAACGCCCCGTGCAGAGAACTCATAGTCACGGTTTCGTTCATAGTTCGTATGCCCCAAAACTGTGCCGACAAAGTATCGAAGCCCCCCGCAAACATGGAGACTCAGATTCCCTCCGGAATTCTTTATTGCGCCAGCAACTATCCACAATGATTCCTCCGATTGATAAAGTTTTATCTCTTCCTCAAGCTTTGTTAAGTCCCGCTCGAAGATCGCGGCGAGTGATTGGGTCAGATCGTTCATGCCTTGTGGAGTTATACTGAAAGTAGATATTGTTCTATGCCTTTTATTCGCTTATCCAGTTCATCACCTGCGCTCGTGAATGCTTCTTTCGATGCAAGTTTTGCATGAACGCTGATGTAGAATTTTATTTTGGGTTCCGTACCCGATGGACGTACTGATACTTTGCTGCCATCCTCAAGATAGAATTGCAGAACATCCGATGATGGAAAGTCAAGTGTTGATTCCTTTCCATTCAGAAGATTTCTTTCTTTCTGCACTTTATAGTCCAACAAGCGCGTAACACGAATTCCGGTAATTTCTGCAGGAGGATTATTCCTGAATTTCTCCATCATCGCCTTAATTTCCTGCTCCCCCTGCTGACCTTTTTTCGTTATGTTAAGCAGGTACTCCTTGTAATAACCAAATTCCACATACATGTCAATCAACCAATCGTACATAGACTTACCTTCATCCGTAGCACTTGCCGCCATGGCCGCAAAAAACGCACAGGCAGAGACGGCATCTTTATCACGCACAAAATCGCCCACCATGTAACCATAGCTTTCTTCTCCGGCTGCGATGAATTGTTTCTGGCCATCCAATTCTCCTATCAGCGCAGCGATGTATTTGAAGCCAGTAAGTGTGTTGTAGCAGCCAACCCCAAGCTTAGCTGCCATGGTGTCCACCAACTCGGAAGTCACGATCGTTTTTGCGATATAGGTGTTTTCCTTGTCTTTCAGATTTTTTAAAATGAAATACATCATGAGGCAGAATGCCTGGTTGCCATTGAGCAAGATAAACTCTCCATCTGCCTTTCGCACGCCGATGCCTACCCGATCCGCATCAGGGTCTGTTGCCATAATCAAAGCTGCACCGACTTCTTTTCCCTTTTTTATTGCCAGTTCCATCGCTGATTTCTCTTCCGGATTGGGTGACTTGACAGTTGGAAAATTCCCATCTGGCGTGTTCTGTTCTTCAACGATTTGAATGTTCGTAAATCCGATCTGTTTAAGGCACTTCGGAACCATGGTTATACCTGTGCCATGGATGCCAGTGAATACGAGGGGAATACCGTGATGCCTGGAAATCACTGACTTGTTTGGGATAAGTTTCTTGACCTCCTCGTAATATGCAGCTTCTACATCAGGACCAATGGTGTGAATCTTTGAGGGATCTCCGGCGAACCTGACCTGCCCGAAGGACGTGATTGACTTCACCTCAGTGATGATGTTCTTGTCGTGTGGAGGAACCACCTGCGCACCATCATTCCAGTAGGCTTTGTACCCATTGTATTCCTTTGGATTGTGCGAAGCCGTGACAACGATTCCGGAATCACATTGCAGGTGCCGAATCGCAAACGATAATAGGGGGGTTGGTCTGAGCTCCGGGAACATGTATACTTCGATCCCGTTGGCAGATAGCACATCGGCAACGACCTGAGCAAAAAGACGGCCGTTGTTCCGACTGTCGTGTGCGATAGCAACTTTGATTTTTTTATTGGGAAAGGATTTGATTAAATAATTTGCAAGGCCTTGTGTGGCCACCCCTATGGTATACCGGTTCATGCAATTTGAACCCGCGCCCATAATACCCCGAAGGCCACCAGTTCCGAATTCAAGATCTTTATAGAAGTTGTCGATAAGCTCTTTTGAATCTGGATTGGCCAACAGTGACTTTACTTCCGCTTTAGTAACATCATCTATAACAGGACTTTCGAGCCATGTTTGTGCTTTCGCCTGAACGCTTTGCAATAGGTCTTTCATCTTTTCTTAGTAGTAAATCGGTCCAAAAATAGAAAAGGCAGTGCAATTTGACTTAGCCTACGAAATTTTTTCCAAATATTGTTCAAAGATTGCCCCGCAGTGCCTGCTCTCGCTCGATGGATTCGAAAAGTGCTTTGAAGTTTCCTTTTCCAAAAGATTTGGCGCCGTTCCTTTCAATAATTTCGAAGAATAGGGTAGGGCGATCTTGAATTGGCTTCGTAAAGATTTGAAGAAGATACCCCTCCTCATCCCGATCGATCAGGATGTTCAACTCCTTGAGTTCAGCCAGGTCCTCCTGTATCGACCCAACACGATTGGATACTTCGGCGTAATAGATCTCAGGAACATGCAGGAACGCTATACCTCGCCTGCGCAACTCACGAACGGTAAAAATGATATCATCGGTAGCCAATGCAACATGTTGAACCCCCGGTCCATGATAGAAATCAAGATACTCTTCAATTTGAGATTTCTTTTTGCCTTTAGCGGGTTCATTGATCGGGAATTTGACGTAGCCGTTTCCGTTGGAAACTACTTTTGACATTAAAGCACTGTACGCTGTGGAGATGTCTGCATCATCAAATGTAACGAGGAGCTTAAAGCCCATTACCTTTTCATAAAAATCCACCCATCTGTTCATCTGGCCGAGTTCCACGTTGCCTACGCAGTGGTCAACATATTGCAGGCCAACGGATTCCACATGAAGGTCACTCTTGATAGGTTGAAATCCCGGCAAGAAAATGCCCCTGTAATTTTTTCGTTCCACAAAAGTGTGAATGGTTTCTCCGTACGTCTTAATGGAAGCCACTACAACCTCACCAAAGTCGTCTGATAAGACTTTAGGTTCCTGTACTGTTTCAGCTCCCCGTTTCTTTGTTTCAGCAAAAGACTTTCGCGCATCATCAACGTTTAGGGCCAGCACCTTCACGCCATCACCATGAATCCGCACATGCTCTGAAATTTCCGAATCGATCGTCAACGCGGTGGTCAAGACAAATCGTATTTTATTCTGTTGGAGCACATAAGAAGCTTGTTCCCGAACACCTGTCTCAGGCCCTGCATAGGCTACCAACGCAAAGCCGAGGCAATGTTGATAGAACGATGCCGACTGTTTCGCATTACCAACATACAGTTCAATGTAGTCTGTTCCATTGATGGGCAGAAAATCATCGCTCATATGAGTTCGTTTAGTGAACAAAAATAGACTTTCTGTTGCAATGATTGCGTCGTGCGCAGGAGATTCTGTCGATTCCGGTTTTGTGAATTATTATTTGCCAGGACATGAGAAAAACGAAGTCTGACAGAATTTTATGCATGTCAACTTTGACGCCTTCAATCATAATGGTTGTTTGGATGCCCGTTTCGCAACATCCTGATCTTGGTTTTTTTCAGGGCCACACCTCCAAATCATTTAAAAACGAACGAATTTTTCTAATTCACTGATTTCTTTAATATTTACACAAAAAAGCGGTTATGGACACAAATGCACTTGAGCAGGCTCTTTTGAAAATCGTTGGCAAGAGAGAGGAATTAAGTAAAATTGACTACAGTAATCCCAAGTATGATGACCTGGAGGAGGAATTGCACGATCTTGAGGATGAATTACAGGACAAATACGGTGATTTTCTGGAGGAAGCCTTGCAGCACGTACACGATGAGTATTGCCCGGATAATGATGTTTTGATGCCGATTGGCTATATAGGGCAGGGCGTGCCGGTAGAAGTCGACAAACTTCCAGGCAAGGATACGCGTCTTCTGTTGGCACCAAGTCCGGTCAGGATAATTTTAAGCGTGGGCAAAGATAAGCAACAAGTAGTGTGGTCTTTGGAGAAATAAGCTATACAAGATAATAGGGTGTCCCATTTTACAGGAAGCCTACTGTCTTTCTCACACGGTTCAGGACATCCTGCGCAACCACCCTGGCTTTCGCTTCGCCTCGCAGCATTTTTTTCTCCAGTTCTTGTGGATTGCTCATGTAATAATCAAAGGCCTCTCGTTCTTTGCTAAATTTCTGTAAAATCAATTCGAACAATTCCTGTTTGGCATGGCCGTATCCATAATTGCCTGCAAGATATTTATCACGTATGGCTTGTTGTTGGCCCGGTGTTGCCAGTAAGCTATAGATAGCGTATACATTATCGCCATCCGGATTCTTTGGCGATTCCATTGGGGTGCTATCTGTTTTAATCGATTTGATTTGTTTTAACAACTCTTTCTCAGGAAGAAATATATCAATGATATTACCATACGATTTACTCATCTTCTGACCATCCGTTCCGGGTATAGTCATCACATTCTCCTGAATCTTGGCTTCTGGCACAACGAAGGTATCGCCATAGGTTGCATTGAATGAGGTAGCAATATCACGTGCGATTTCAAGGTGCTGACGCTGATCTTTTCCTACCGGCACGTAGTTTGCATCGTAAAGTATGATGTCGGCCGTCATTAAAACGGGGTAGATAAAAAGGCCCGCATTAACATCCGCAAGTTTTTCCGACTTGTCCTTAAAGGAGTGTGCGTTTGCCAGCATCGGAAATGGTGTCAGGCAGCTGAGATACCAGGTTAGTTCACAAACCTCCGGAATTCTGGATTGACGGTACAAGTAGTTCTTTTCAATGTCAAAACCGAACGCAAGCCAGGCAGCGGCAACGGCGCGAACGTGATCTATGCGAGTCTGAGAGTCCTTTATTGTGGTTAGAGAGTGAAGATCGGCAATAAAAAAGAAGGATTCGTTGCCAGGCTGCTGGGATAGCTGAATAGCTGGTATGATGGCACCCAACAAATTTCCCAAATGCGGTTTGCCGCTACTCTGAATGCCTGTAAGAATTCTAGCCATAGTTTTGCAAATAAATAAAATTAAAGCTGAACTGAATTAGTTTTAACTTTGTGCTGGTAAATAAAATGACAATGAGGGTATTGATTTCAATCTGTTTTGTATTGCTAACGACGCTTGCGACGCCTGTTTTTGGGCAGGTAGCAAAACCACTCGAGTTTCGGGAAGAGTCATTTGATTTTGGATTTGTAAAAGAGGAAGGCGGACCCGTGGTTCATGAGTTTTTGTTCACGAACAATAGTGCCAGGTATGTTAAGATCCTGTCAGTTAAGGCCTCATGCGGCTGCACGACGCCCGCCTGGACGCACGAGCCGATTGGTCCGGGCAAAACCGGTTTTGTTCAAGCCAGCTATAATCCTAATGGGAGGCCTGGATATTTTAACAAGTCGCTGACTGTAGCAACTGATTTAGAGACTAATCCGGTAGTTCTTCAAATAAAAGGTCATGTGACCTCAGACGTCCAGCCCCTGGCCAATGCTGATTTTCAGTCGGCAAATGGAAATTGGAGATTGCGGACAGCATCATTTAACATGGGCAAAGTCTATTTAACGGATGAATATACCGTGCGTGATTTTCAAATTTTAAATGGGGGTAAAAAGGCCATCACCTATTCCGGGACATTTGCCGGTCCTCCTTACATTGGTGTTGAGGTTCAGCCAAAATCGTTGGGGCCTGGTGAAAAGGGACATATCAAAATAAGTTACAACGGCAAAATGAAGGGGCAATATGGATTTCAATCCGATAATATTGAGCTCGCTACAGATGATGAATTGAATCCTTCAAAGTCCTTTACGGTATATGCTACCCTGGAGGATAATTTCAAGGACCTTTCGCCCGAAGAAATTGCAAAAGCAGCGCAGCTCAGACTTCAGGTACAATCCCTTGATTTTGGAAAAATAAAGTCCAATGCCACTACAGTGAAGGAAATTCAGTTTTTGAATATTGGAAAAGGCGTATTGGATATCAGGTCGGTGCAAGGGAATTGCACATGCGTCAGGGCCGCTGCCGAAAAGACGTCAATTAAGCCGGGAGAAAGCAGCACAATCAAAATAGAATTTAACCCATTCGACAGAAAGGGAACTCAGCAAAAAGCCGTTACAGTTTATTCCAATGATCCCAAGAATCCGGTTCAGCGCCTTACATTTACGGCGTACGTTGAAGACTAGACAAAAGCAGGAATTCCTGTGATCTTGTTTCCGAGGATTAGTAAGTGTATGTCCTGGGTTCCTTCATAGGTTAGCACTGATTCCAGATTCATCATGTGGCGCATAAGCGGATATTCGCCCGTAATACCCATACCACCATGGATTTGTCTTGCTTCGCGGGCGATGTCCAGGGCGATTTGAACATTATTTCGTTTCGCCATGGATATCTGGGGAGTAGTTGCTTTCCCTTCATTCATGAGCGTTCCAATTCGCCAGTTGATCAGTTGAGCTTTCGTAATTTCTGTAAGCATCTCTGCCAATTTTTTCTGAATAAGCTGAAAGGATGCAATGGGCTTACCAAACTGAATTCGCTCTGCAGCATATCTGCGGGCGGAATCATAGCAATCCATAGCAGCACCTACAGCACCCCATGCAATGCCATAGCGGGCAGAATCGAGGCACATCATGGGCGCACCTAGTCCGCTTTTGCCTGGCAGTAGATTTTCCTTTGGCACCTGTACATTGTCAAATACCAATTCTCCCGTTGTGCTTGCCCGCAACGACCACTTACCATGTGTCTCGGGTGTTGAAAATCCGGGCATACCCCGTTCAACTATTAGCCCATGAATTCTTCCAGATTCATCCTTTGCCCACACGACAGCAACATCTGCGCGCGGGGAATTTGAGATCCACATTTTGGCGCCATTCAGCTCATAGTGGTCACCCATGTCTTTGAAGTTCGTAACCATTCCTGATGGGTTTGAACCATGGTCAGGTTCAGTAAGCCCAAAACATCCCAGCCATTCACCTGAAGCCAGCTTGGGCAAATATTTTTTCCGTTGTGCTTCAGATCCAAATTTATATATTGGATACATGACAAGCGATCCTTGAACAGATGCTGTAGATCGCATGCCGGAATCACCCCGTTCAATTTCTTGCATGATGAGACCATAAGAAATGTAATCAAGTCCACCACCTCCGTACGCAACAGGAATTGTGGGGCCAAAAGCACCGATTTCTCCAAATTTGCGCACCATATCGTACGGAAAATAAGCTCGCTGTGCCCAGTCTTCCACATAGGGTGATATCTCACGTTTCACAAAATCGCGCATTGAACTCCGAATAAGTTTATGCTCTTCTGTAAATAGGTCGTCCAGGGAATAGAAATCAGGGTGATCGAATAAATCCTGCTTTAATGATTTCTTTGCTGGGGATGTTTCGGTGGAAGTATGTTCTGGCATAAGCATTTTTTATTTATTTGTACGGAGTGCACTGCATGCTGAAGCACTCAAGAGGCAATGAAATAAAATTGTTTTGACCGGCTTTGGTTCGCACTGGAGTCTAATTATTTAACTTCGGTCAAATTTACACAAGTAATTTACATTCTTATTCTGACGCAGATGGAAGAAAACGTCGATCCGGACCTATTGGAGAAGCTAAAAAAGCTTCAGTCGAAATACAGTGCAATGGGGCAGGATATTTCGTCCTACCTTGATGGTTTGTTGTATTCTGATTACACTACCTATTGGGACTACATTCACCTTGATACTTTACTGAGCCTTCAGACACCCAAGACGCAGTTTCGTGACGAGAAGATCTTTATCATTTACCACCAGATTACGGAGTTGTATTTTAACTTGATCCTTTGGGAAATCGATCAAATTGCGTCAACCGAAACACTGACTGAGTCTTTTTTTGTGGAGCGCGTCAAGCGGATTAACCGCTATTTTCAGCAATTAACAGATTCGTTTTCCATCATGATCAGCGGAATGGAGCGTGACCAGTTTCTGAAATTCAGAATGTCGTTGTTGCCGGCCAGTGGATTTCAGTCTGCCCAATACAGGCTCATTGAAATCTGCTGTACAGATATGATTAATTTGGTCAATGATGCTGAACGGGAATCCATGGCTGAATACAGTGATCTTGATCAGCAGCTGGATAAGCTTTATTGGAGAAGCGGAGCAACTGAACTTGCCACCGGAAAACGTACCCTTACGCTGAAGCAATTTGAGGAAAAATACATGCCGAAATTCAAGGCTACTGGTATCCAATATCGCAATAAGAATTTGCGGAAGATTTATTTAAAAGAATTTCCCCAATCAAATTCTGTCATTGAATGCCTTCGTGAACTCGACACCTATTCGAATGTGCGGTGGCCACTTGCGCACCTCAAAGCGTCTGGTCAATACCTTAAGAAGAACCCACGCGACATAAAGGCTACAGGTGGAACAAATTGGCAGCAGTATCTCCCACCACGTTTTCAAAAGATAATCTTCTTCCCCGAACTATGGAATAGACAGGAGAAGGAAGAATGGGGGAAAGCCGCTTTTACAGGCAGCATATAAAAATCGTTTATTGGATCTGATTTATTATTACCTTTGAGATTGCTAAGTAGCTGATTTTGAGATTTTTTGAGCTTATAGTAGTCGTTTTTCTGGCGAGCGTTACTTCTCACGTTTTCGCCCAGGGATTGATGCGCCAGACCTATCACGATCCTGAAAAGAAAAAATTAAAAGAAGTTTATCAGGTTCAGGATACTATTAGAAACATTCCGCATGGCCGGTATATTTCGTATTACTTAAATGGTAATGTTGAATCAAAGGGACTTTTCGATAACAATGAAACCTCTGGGATATGGGAATTTTACTATGAGACGGGCAAGCTAAAAATGCGCGGTATTCTTTTCAAAGGCGCAAACTATGGCATGTGGGAATATTTTTTTGAAAGTGGTCAAAAAAGTATGGAAGGTATTATCTACGGTAAAATGCGTGAAGGGGAGTGGAAAACATACTATGAAAATGGACAAGTGAAGGAGGTCGGTACCTATGAAAACAATAAGCACGTTGGACCCTGGAAGACTTTTTTTGAAGATGGTGCGTTAAAAGGTGAAATTGAATATGCTGATGATTTTGGCCGCCATACGGAGTACTACCATTCCGGTAAGATTCAGGGGGAAGGCCCTCAGGCAGGAACAAAAAAGGTTGGGTTCTGGCGGTACTTTGCTGAAGATGGGACTTTACAAAGTGAAGGTGAATATACTGATGGCAGGAAAAATGGATACTGGACCGACTATTATCCTTCCGGAAAACCTTCTTTAAAAGGGAGCTACATAAATGACAAACCTTCCGGAAAATGGGAATACTACTTTGAAGATGGCACGCTGAGTTCTACAGGCGATTTTGACCAGGGGAAAAAAGATGGTTACTGGAAAGCATTCAGCAGTGGTGGAAAATTAAAAAGCGAAGTGACCTTTGATAGGGGCTCTGGCGAATATCGCGAGTATTATGAAAGTGGTAAATTGAAATTGAAAGGACTCATTGTTGATGACAGAAGACAGGGTACATGGGAGTTTTTCTTCGAGGATGGCAGAAGAGAAGGGACATGCGAATATGATAAGGGTAAGGGTACCTATTACGGATATTATCCTTCAGGCACACTGCAGACGAAGGGAGCACTGGAAGATGACCTCAAAGTAGGTACTTGGGAACTATATGAGAATGATGGAAAACTTTCAGGGTACTATCGTCCGTATTATGATAACCGTGAGCTGAGTGCTGAAATATCCGATCTTGCGAATAAAAGCAATGCAACAAAGAAGAAGGTTACACAGAAAAAGGGATTCACATATTTTGATCCTCGCTTTAATGAGTTTCAGGGTGTAATTTTTGGCACGAACCCGGTTTGGCTAGCTGCCGGAGAATTGCCTTTGGGAATTGAGTTTTACCTGGAGGAACGCATTGGTCATGAGTTTGAATTCATTGGCATCCGTGACCCCTTTTTCAAGGCCGATCAGGATATTGCACCCGGTAAGCAATTTCGACGTGGTTACAGCATCGCGATTAAACAAAAATTCTACAATCCGCTTAGGGCCGGAATGTGGTACTTCGGGCAGGAGATCAGGTTCACTAACCTGGGACATTTTGTAAATCAAAATCAGGTGAATAGCCAAAATCCTGACGACATATTCACATTTAATGCTGTGGAGCAACGCATTGAATGGGGTGCTTTATTGGGTTATCGCATAATGCGACGCAATGATGCAAAGGGCTTTACAATCGACGTCTTTATTTCCGGCGATATTGGGTATCGCGGTTTTGATGTTGATCCTGAATTTGCCATATATTTCAAAGACCTTAATCAGGATAAATTTTCCAGGACGTTTCATTTCGGTTTAAACCTGGGGAACGTCTTTTCATTTCAGTAGTATCGATTACAAGTTGGCGAAAATCCAAGTGACTACGCTGACTTTTGAATTCACCTTATTTGAAGGATAAATACCTTCCTATGCGCACTGTTGAACTTGTATTAAGTCCTGAAAATGCTTTCGATGAAAAGCATTTTATTGAAATCTTGTACAAGAAGGTTGGCCTTGCCAATGATGGTAGTGTATATGTCGTTCCCACAAGAAGGTCAATTGATGCGCGTGGACGGAAAGTCGTGGTCCGCGTTCAATGTGAAGTGCTGACGCCTTCCGAGTATAAGCCGCTTGTTTCGTCCCCCACAGAATTTCGCGATGTAAGTAGAAACACTGCTGTTATTGTCGTGGGTAGTGGACCTGCGGGTTTGTTTTCCGCGCTTCGCTTAATAGGGTTAGGAATCAAGCCGATTGTGCTGGAGAGGGGTAAGGATGTACAAGCCAGGAGAAGAGACATAGCGGCAATTAACAAAGACAACATTGTGAACCCCGAGTCCAACTACTGTTTTGGTGAGGGAGGGGCAGGAACATATTCAGATGGGAAACTTTACACGCGCTCCAAAAAGCGAGGTGATATCCGCAGGATTTTGGAAATACTGGTTGCGCATGGCGCGAAAGAAGAAATTTTGTATGATGCGCATCCCCATATTGGAACAAACAAGCTTCCATTGCTCGTGGCTGGATTGAGGCAAAGTATTCTGGACGCTGGGGGAGAAATTTATTTCAACACAAAAGTGACGGATTTTATTCTTCACGACAATGTCATCAAAGGTGTTGTAACAGAGGACAAAAACAAGATTTCGGGCGAAGCAGTAATTCTTGCCACGGGTCACTCTGCCAGGGATATTTTTGAGCTTTTGAACAAAAAAAATATTTCCATAGCGGTAAAATCCTTTGCGCTGGGCGTGCGTGTTGAGCACCAACAAGATTTCATCGATCAGGTACAATACCATTGTTCTCCCGACCGCGGGGCATACCTGCCGGCCTCTTCGTACGCGCTAGTTCATCAGGCCCATGTGAATGGGACTGACAGGGGAGTTTTTTCGTTTTGCATGTGCCCTGGAGGATTTGTGGTCCCTGCGGCTACATCACCTGGGGAGATAGTTGTAAATGGGATGAGTCCATCCAGAAGAGATTCGAAGTTTGCAAATTCTGGTATCGTTGTAACAGTGGGTGAAAATGATTTCAAGCATTTTCAGGAGCATGGTCCGTTAGCCGGAATGTATTTTCAAGCTGCAATAGAACAGCGGGCATGCAGTCTGGCCGGGGGTACACAACAGGCACCTGCGCAGCGACTGGCAGATTTTGTGCAGGGGAAAGTGTCTTCATCCTTATTGGAGACCTCTTACCAACCTGGGGCGGTATCGGTACAGCTGGAAGAAGTTCTTCCATCCTTTATTTCGGAATCACTCCGGCAGGGCTTTCGTAACTTTGGACGGAAGATGAAGGGTTATCTGACGAACGATGCTCAAATTATCGGTGTTGAAAGCAGGACGTCTTCTCCGGTAAAAATACCACGCAATAGTGAAACCCTGGAACATCCCCAAATCAAAGGACTTTTTCCCTGTGGTGAGGGAGCAGGATATGCAGGCGGAATAGTTTCCGCCGCCATGGACGGGGAAAGATGTGCTGAAGCAGTTGTGAAGCTATTAAGACACTAGTAATTCAATGGTGATGAAAAAGAAAACAGTAGTCATAGGCGCCACGCCAAATTCCGGCAGGTATGCTTATCTGGCAGCCAATATGTTAACGGAATATAAGCACGAAATTGTCCCAATGGGGATCAGGGATGGTGAAGTAGCGGGCAACCCAATACTGGATATTCGAAAGCATCCACAGGTTCAGGATGTACATACCGTGACCATGTATATTGCGCCCCGGCATCAGCCAGCATGGTATGATTACATCCTGGGACTGCAACCTGAGCGGATTATTTTTAATCCAGGCACAGAAAACGAACAATTCGAAAAGTTGGCTGCAGAAAAAGGAA
>Ga0224505_10000191_pt1 | contig 45996 bp, 41 predicted proteins | sample SF_Jan12_sed_USG_FD_169102 | JGI IMG/M metagenome (GOLD analysis project Ga0224505, IMG submission 169102) | Sediment microbial communities from San Francisco Bay, California, United States - SF_Jan12_sed_USGS_4_1 | ecosystem: Environmental > Aquatic > Marine > Sediment | place: USA: California...
GCGTAGCGCAGGCGTTGTAGGCAATCGGTCCCTTGCAACCAAGCTCGAACAGGCACCAGCCTTTGCGCGCGCCTTCGTCATCGAAGCTCTTGGCGAACATGCCGCGCTCGTAGAACGGGCGCCGGTAACACCGGTCGTGGATCGTCTCGCCGAAGAACGCGACCGGCCGCCCGAGGCTGTCGAGCTCGGGGATCGAGCCGAAAGACAGCACGTAGGAGACAGTGCCGGTCATCGCTTCCGGGATCGGCGGGCAGCCGGAGATATTGATCAGCGGCTTGTCCCGGACGATTTCCGAGATCGGCACGGCCCCGGTCGGGTTCGGCCTCGCGTAGGGGATGCCCCCGAACGCGGCGCAGGTCCCGACGGCAATGACGGCAAACGCGTCGGCCACGGTTTCCTCGAGCATTTGCAGATTGCTGATCCCGGCGATGGTCGAATAGACGCCGTTGTCTTTCGTCGGGACGGAGCCGTCGACGACGACGATGTATTTGCCTTTGTTTTCCTGCATCGCCGCGAGCCGCGCTTCCTCGGCTGCATGGCCCGATGCGGCCTGCAAAGTGTGGTGATAATCGAGCGAAATGAAGTCGAAGATCAGCTGCTCGAGCGTCGGCCCGTAGGAGCGGGTGATGGACTCCGTGCAACCGGTGCATTCCTGGAAGGAAAGCCAGATTACCGACTGCCGCCTCGCATCGGCGAGCCCCTGCGCCATGGCTGTGGTCATTGTCGGCGGCAGCGCCATCAGCGATGCCGCATAGGACGCATATTTCATGAACACGCGGCGTGACACGCCACGTTGCGCGAGCATCTCGCCCAGGGTTCTTGCGTCAGACATGCGGGGCCTCCTCCTCATTGCGCTTCGCCGCGGCGGGCTTCATTTCTGCGATCAGCCTTGCGGCGGCGTTGCGCATGTCTTCGGGCGGTGAAATCAGGATGTCGGGAACGCGGGTGACGGCGATCTGTTCGGCTGTCACCCGGCCCTTGCCGTCCAGGTGCCGGATCCACCAGACACCCGTGTAGGCGGTTTCGAGGATCTCGGTGGGGCCGGCGACGTCCAGTGTCGCGGACACCTCGCCGAAGCCGAGGCGCTCCTCCAGGCACGCGCGGTCCTCGTCGCTCATGGGCAAGCTGCGGAGATCGATCGCGCCGTTGATGCCCTCGTCAACCAGGCGTTCGAGCAGTTCCGCGATTTCCATCAGGATCGCGTCCGTGAGTTCGCTCGGGCGGCCGGTGACCCGCACGGGTATCTGTTCGAGTTTCACGCGTGCCACCTCTCGATGATTTCGCTGACGGCGTCGGCAGCGGCTTCGATCGAAGCTCGCGCCGCGGCGGTAGGTTCCAGACCCCAGTCCGTGGAATCCGGCTGTATGGCCACCAGTGCCCGGGCTGCGGGGGGCTGGCCCGTCAGCGTTGCCGCGGCCAGCAGGTCCGCGACGGCGACCTCGTGGACGCTGCGCTTCCGGCCGGAGAGTTGCTGGTCCATGGCACGTTCCTCGAATACGCGCACGGCGCCCGGCGGCTCGCCCAGCTCCGCGGCATCGATGACGATGAGGCCGGCCGAGTCCTCGATTTCGGGCAACAGGGAGAGACCGAGTGTTCCGCCGTCGACGATGGTGACGCGGCAGGCGATGTCCTCTCGCGTTCGGAGATGGCTCGCGACATGGACGCCCAGGCCATCGTCACGGAGCAGGGTATTGCCGACGCCGAGCACCAGGATCCTGCGTGCCGGCACCGGATCAATCGCGGACATACGACTCCCCCTTGCGGATCCGCCGGAGGCACGGGCCTCTGGGCCATGGCGCGCCGGCATCGGCACGCTGACTGGCGCGGCGGAGACTTCATTAGGATTTTCTAATGTGGATTATCGGGAGGCTGCCCCGGCCGCGAAATACGTTAAAACCGCAATGGCCGGCCTGCCCCGGCGGAAACAGGACGTATTCGCACCGGCATCGTTGCCGATGCGGGCCTGCACGCCGCGCCCCGGCGCCCCCCATCGCCTTGCCCGGTCGGTGCCGATCTGGCCAAATGAGGGTCCGCCCGGGGGGAGCGAACGCGGGGATGGATATCTACGCGGCTGGTGTCTTCATCAGCCTCTTCGTCTACATCGTGGTCGGCAACTACGCCGGCCGCAAGGTCCGGCGTCTTGAGGATTACTTCGTTGCCGGCCGGCGCGCCCCGACGCTCCTGATCCTCGGCACGCTGATTGCCAGCGTCAACAGCACCGGCATATTCCTCGGCGAGGTCGGCTTCAGCTACTCCGGTTACCTCGGGATGATGATCCTGGGCCTGCCGCTGACCTCGATCGGCTACGTGCTCGGCGCCGTGTACTTCGGCCGTTTCCTGCGGCGCTGCCGCGTGCTGACGGTGGCGGAATATTTCGGACTTCGTTTTGGCAGTCGGCGCGTGCGGACCGCCGCCGCCATCACGCTGATCATCGGCCTCGGCGGCTACCTGATGGTCGTGACCCAGGGCGTAGCCCTGGTGCTCGGGCAGATCACCGGGCTGCCGCACTGGGCGGCGCTGTGCATGGCCTGGCTCGGCTACACGCTGTTCACGCTGTATGCGGGATCCCGCGGCGTGGTCATCACCGACACGATCATGTTCCTGCTGTTCACGTTCGTCGCCTTCGTCGCGCTGTACTACGTCATCGAGCTCTCGGGCGGCTGGTTTACCGCGATCGACCGCATGGCCAGCCTGGAGTCCCGCCCGGAACTGCTGTCCTGGCACGGCCTGACCGGCCCCGGCGCCGAGTGGGCAACGCCGCTAGAGGCCTTCATCTGGTACACCACGCTGTCGGTCGCCTGGGGCATCGTCTCGGCCGTGAGTCCCTGGCAGTCCAGCCGCTACCTGATGGCGAAGGACGAGCACGTCGTCATCCGCTCGGCCTGCATCGCTACCGTCACGCTGATCGTGTTGCAGCATGTCGTGTACTACGTTGGTGGCACGATCACGCTCGGCAACGATGCGATCGATCCGCCCGACCAGGCGATCATGTGGGCGGCATTCAACATGATGCCCGCGCTGGCGGGCTCGCTGCTGCTCGCCGGCATCCTCGCGGCCGGGTTGTCCTCGGCATCGACGTTCATGTCCCTGGTCGGCTTCAGCGTGTCCTACGACCTGGGCGAGCACGCATCGCTCGACGACCGGCAGATGCTGCGTCTCAGCCGACTCCTGATGTTCGGCGTCGGCATCGTAGCCCTCGTGATCGCGTTGCTGACACCGCCGAACATATTCTGGATCACGTGGTTCGTTGCGACGGTATTCGCATCCTCCTGGGGCCCGGTGGCTTTGCTGAGCGTCTGGAGCGACCGGGTAACTGCCGCCGGCGCCTTCTGGGGTATCGTGTCCGGTTTCCTCGGCAACGTGCTGTCGAAGTTGGCCGACGTGCTCGGCATCATCGACCTGCCGGGCTACTTCGACCCGGTGTTCATCGGCGGCGTCATCAGCCTCGCGGTGGTGCTGCTGGTCTCGCGCCGGGGGACGGTGCCCGAGGAGGCGAAGCGGCTGCGCCGCAAGCTGCACGAGGTGCCGCCGGAGGATCTCGATCCCGTTCGCACGCGCAACACGCTGCTGGCGGCGAAGCTGCTGATCGCCTATGCGTTCATCAGCCCGGTGATGATCCTGACCCTGTACGTCCGGCCGTATCACCAGGCAATTGGACGTCTCGGGGAGGGGCAATGGCTCGACTGGTCCAGCTTCGACACGATCTTGCCGCTGATCGGCGCAACGATCATATTAACGGCCGGCCTGGTTTCGCACCGGGCCGTTCACAAAGCCTATGCCCGCTGAGGCCGGCTTCTGCAGTGCACAGCCAGGGGGGACGCGCTAATGGTCACACTCACAGTCAATGGTTCGGAACGCGATGTCGATGCGGATGGCGATATGCCGCTCCTGTGGGCGCTGCGCGACGAACTCGGGTTAACGGGCACCAAGTACGGCTGTGGTGTCGGCGCCTGCGGCGCCTGCACGGTGCACGTCGACGGCCAGCCGACCCGCGCCTGCCTGACGCCTCTGGCCGCTGCGGCCGGACGCTCTGTGATCACGATCGAGGGTCTCGGCGCAGATGGCCTGACGGTCCTGCAGCAGGCCTGGATAGACGAAAACGTGCCGCAGTGCGGCTATTGCCAGGCCGGTCAGCTGATGAGCGCCGCGGCGCTGCTCGCGCGCAGCCCCGACCCCTCGGACGCCGACATCGACGCGGCGATGGCCGGCAACCTGTGTCGCTGCGGCACCTATCCGCGCATACGCAAGGCGATACGCACGGCGGCCGGGAGGATGAATGATGGCAATGCGTAAAGTCTCGCGCCGCGAGTTGCTGCAAGCGACCGGCGCCGCCGGCGGGCTGTTGGCGCTGGGCGTCTACGTGCCGGGCTGCCAGCAACGGCCGTCGCCGGGTAATGTCGGATCAACGGGGTTCAAGCCGAACGTCTTCGTGGCGTTCGACGCCAGCGGCGACGTCACGATCACGGTAAGCCGCAGCGAGATGGGGCAGGGAGTGCGTACCTCGCTGCCGCGCATCGTCGCCGACGAACTCGAGGCCGATCTCGCGCGTGTGAGCCTGAAACAATCGATAGGCGACCCGATCTACGGCGACCAGAACACCGACGGATCGAAGACGGTGCGGATGATGTTCACACCGCTCCGGGAGGCCGGCGCCGCCGCGCGGAACCTGCTGGAGCAGGCGGCGGCCGACACCTGGGGCGTGCCCATCGACGAGGTCACGGCCCGCAACCACGGCGTCGAGCACGGTGCGACGGGACGGCGGATCGAGTATGCCGAGCTGCTGAATGCGGCGGCCGAAATGCCCTTGCCGGCAAGCCTGCGGCTCAAGGACCCGGCGGAGTTCCGCTACATCGGCAGGAGCGCGACGGGCGTCGACAACGAGGCGATCGTCACCGGCGCGGCGATATACGGCTACGACTTCACGCTGCCCGGGATGAAGTACGCGTGCGTCGCGCGCGCGCCGGTATTCGATGCGCGCATCCGCGACTACGACCCGGCGACCGGTCTGGCGGTGCCCGGTGTCAGCGCGCTCTGCCATATTCCGCACACGGCACACACGCCGGAGTTTGTACCCCAGGAGGGTATCGCCGTCGTCGCCGACAGCAGCTGGGCCGCGATCAGGGGCCGCGACGCGCTGGTCGTCGACTGGGACCTCGGGGCGAATGCGGACTACAACACCGCGGATTACCGTCGCGAGCTGGCGGAGAGCGTGAGGAGTCCGGGTACCGTGCACCGGTCGGCCGGCAATGTCGAAGCCGGGCTCGCCGCCGAAGGAACGCTGCTCGAAGCGACCTGGGAGACCGCGATGCTCGCGCAGGCGCCGATGGAGCCGCCGGTGGCCACCGCCTGGGTCCACGAGAACGGCGACTGCGAGATCTGGGGATCGATCCAGGACGTGCAGGACACGCAGCGGCTCGTCGGCCTGTGGCTTGGCATCGATCCGTCGCGTGTCAGGGTCCAGGCCACGTTGCTGGGCGGCGGCTTCGGGCGCAAGTCGCAGACCGACTACGTCTTCGAGGCGGTCGAAGCGTCGCGGCAGGCTGGTGGTCCCGTCAAGCTGATCTGGACCCGCGAGGACGACATCCGGCACTGCTACTACCACTCCGAGGCCGTGCAGCTGATGCGCGCACGCCTCGGCGAGGACGGCCTGCCGACGGGCTGGCTGATGCGCGCGGCGTATCCCACGATCGACTGGATGTTCCAGGCCGGTCGCGAGGAGCCGATGGACTGGGAGCTGGGCATGGGTTGGACGAACATGCCGTTCGAGGTGCCGAACTTCAGCATCGAGGGCTGCCGGGCGCGCGTCCCGATCCGCATCGGCTGGCTGCGTTCGGTTTGCAATGTCTGGCACGCGTTCTCGATCAACGGCTTCGTCGACGAGATGGCGGCAGCGGCCGGCGAGGACCCGGTAGCTTACCGGCTGCGGCTGCTTGGCAAGGACAGGACCTTCGACGCACCGAACGAGCCGCAGGACCCGATGGAGTCCTTCAACGGTACGACCGTCGACACCGGCAGGTATCGGCGTGTGCTGCAATTCCTCGCTGAGCGCACGGACTGGGGCAAGCCGCTGCCGGAGGGTCACTACCGCGGCATCGCCGTGCACAACAGCTTTTACAGCTACACGGCGTCAGTCGTCGAGATCGCCGTGCAGCCCGACGGGAGTTTCCGCATCGTCAGCGTCGATACCGCGGTCGACTGCGGCCGGATTGTAAATCCCGACGGCGTCACCGCGCAGGTCGAAGGCGCAACGATCTATGGCTTGTCGATCGCACTGCACGGGGAATTGACGGCCAGCGAAGGGCGCGTGCAACAGAGCAACTTCAGCGATTACAGGATCCTGCGTATCCACGAGATACCCGGGATCATCCGCGCCCATCTCGTGGAGAGCGACGCGCCGCCGTCGGGCATCGGCGAACCGCCTACTCCGGTCATCGCGCCGGCACTCGCGAGCGCGCTGCACGCTGCCAGTGGCCGCCGCTACCGCCGGCTGCCGCTACTGGCCGACTGGAACGCTTCCAGGGGACAGTGACCGGAAACGGATCACGATCACTGTCCCGTCGTCACGCTCTCGGCTGTGACGGTTATTTCTTGTGCCAGGCGCCGCCGGCGTCTTGGTAATAGTGCCCGGGTGCTGTCTTCTGTACCGCGAGTTCGTAAAAGCGCGCGCGTACCTGCTCCAGCGTGGCGCCGGTCTTTTCGGCCGTCTTCTCGAATTCAACCTTGCGCTTCGCGTTGACGTCGTTGATCAGCGCCTGCACTTCTGCGCTGGCCGGCGCCTTCACCGCGGCAAGGTAGCCGGTGTTGGCTTCGCCAACGAGTCCCTGCTCCTTGGCGGCGCCGAGGTCGATGGCCCAGGCAGCCTGGAATGCTAGGGCGAGACATATAGCCAGAAATATCTTCTTCATACCGGTCACCCTCAGAATAAGTCGCTGTCTTCTTCGAACAGGTCCTCGAGCTCCTTGTCGACCTGGACCCGGATGTTGTGCTCGATCCTGACGTTGAGATTGATTTCGATCGGCTCTTTCGGCGCCGCAACCTGCACGGTCGGTGTGCAGGCGGAAAGCGCGAGGAGCATGAGTAACGGGATGACTGCGGTTTTCATGGCGATGTGAAACCTCTTCGATGCCCTGCGCAGAGCTTATCCGAAGCCCCGGGTGGGCGAAAGAACATTACTTCCTGCCTCGTTTTTCGAGCACGTCCTCGATGGCTCGCGTAGCCTGCAGGCTGCGCAGCAGCTGCGGAATGTTGTTCTCGACGCCGAGGTTCAGTATCACCGGCTGCCGCTCGTCCATGTCGGGATTTACCCCGGTCAACCGCATCTGCACTTTCAGGTCTCCTGTTTCGGTGTAATTGACATCGGCCGTCAGCGAGTCGTAGCGGAAGTTCGACAAGGCCCTGCTGACCAGCCCCACCCCCGATTGGTCCGCCGGGGTGACCGCGCCGCCCAGGTAGCGGATCACGCCGCCGGGCGAATCGCTGCTCAGCCGGCCGCCGCTAATCGTCACCGTCTCGCCGGCAACCGTGACGGGAAGCGCCCCTGACAGGCTGCCCGTCATGTCTATGCTTTCGAATTCTGCCAGCTTGACGATTAACGGCAGCTGAACCGATTCGACCGCCAGGAGAACGACGGCGTCGCCCGGCGTGATCCGGTAGTCGAATGGCTCGGCGGTAACACGTCCGCCGAGCAGTCCCATGGCAAGATCCGTTACCGCCAGCACGTCGCTCGCGTCCCACTGTACGCTCGCCTCGATGTTTTCGATCGGGACACCGACGTCGAGCAATTCCAGCGTCATGGCGGCCCGCTCTCCGCGCAGCCCCTCGGCCGGGTCGACGGCGAGGCCCATGTTTCCCGCCAGGCCGGTAAAGACGATGTCCCCGACATTACCCGCCACGTCCTCTGCACCGATTCGCATCTTGCCGTCGAGCACGGTCGCACCGTCCAGTTCGCGCCAGCGGAGTGTCGCGTCCGCTGTAAGCCTGCCACCGAACAGGTCCCAGGCCTGCTGCCAGCGCTGCATGCGCTTCGACATCGGCGTGCGCTCGAGGTCGAGGGCACCGTCCGTGAGCAGCATGCTGCCTTGCCCTGTCGCCGGGTCGTGGGCCAGGGCCAGCGTGGCCGCGATCGAGTCGGCGGGATTCGAAACGCTGACCTCGGCGCCGTATGTCGCTCCCATCTCGAAGCGTCCGTCGAACGCTGGTGCGACCAGTTCCGTTTCGCCCCAGCGCAGCGTCGCGGCGCGCGGTGCGACGGAGAACGTCGCATTCGTTCTTGCGCCGTTGTCGAGCACGCGGAGTTCCGTCAATGAAATCGGCAGGCTCGCGCTCAGCGACTCGCCGGCGCGCAGCACGTCGGCGCGCAGCGCCACGCGGTCGAGGTCGGCGCGCCAGCCCGTGTCGTCCAGTTCGACCCGGGCGGCGGCAGGCTCGGTGATCGTGACGGCACTCGCCGACCAGGCTGCCGCGGCGATACCGGCAGCGGCGGCCGTCATGGCATCGACCCGAAGCGCAGCGCCGGGCTCCAGGCGAAGGTCTGCCTGTGCCGACAGCGAGGCGGCCGTCATGTCACCGAATTGCAGGCTGCCCAGCTGAATTGCCGCGCGCGGCAGGTCGGCGCGCCAGCCCCCGGGCGTGAGTTCCAGCTCGATCGCCGCGCCGGTTGCGGCCGACAGGCTCGCTGCCGACCAGTCGCGCCCCGTCAGCCCGGTCAGGGTCGCGGCGAAACCGTCCAGGCGAACGGTTAACGACTCCGCTCGCTCGACGGCAAACTGCGCGCTGGCCTGGACATCCCGAATCGTCGTGCCCGGGACTTCCAGCCGGGAAATGCCGACCGAGCCGCCGAAGCTGCAGCGCAGGCCGCTCGCGCAATCGAGTTCCGACGCCTCGGCGTGAATATCGCCGACGCCGGCGGCGTCGACCCCGACAACGATATTGGCCGAGGCAAGCGACCATTCCAGCGACGGGTACTCGAACCGGATGCGGATTTCCGCGTCCGCGCCAGTGCGTGCGTCGAAGCCTGCGGCGCCGGCGGGCGTATAGTGCAGGCCGGTCCCGCTCGCCGCGTTCAGCGTGACCGACGCGTCGACGGTTTGCGGCGCCTCGTCGTCGAGCGTCGCGCCCAGGTCGACGTCGATACGGCCGGAGCCGCCCTCGGTTGCTGCCGCGTAGCTGCGGACGGACGGCACGGCCAGCAGGCTCTCCAGGTCAATTCTGGCGGCACCTCCGATCGCGTATGCCTGGTCACGCTCCGATATATCCACCGACAGTTGCAGTACTTCGACGTCGGCGGTCGCGCTGCCCACGACAGCGTAGCGCCCCGGCTCGCCGCTCGACACCGCCAGCGTCGCCGCGATGCCCAGCGAGCTGAACTCGATTCGTTGCCGGTCCTCCGTCGCGTGCCAGACCAGGGACTCGACCGGCGGCAGGCCCGGCCATATAACGCGCGCGACAGTAAGGGCCGTATTGGGCGCGACACCGGGGAGCGCAAGAAACAGGCGCAGCATCTCTGCGGGCCTGGCCGGTTGCGGCTCGGCGCGCCCGGGCGCAACCGCCAGCGAGTCGATCCGGACCAGTTCAGGCCGCACGCTGGGCAGCGACAGCGGCAGCGCCAGGCCGCGAATGTCGTAGGTCGTACCGTCCGCCTGCTCGAGCACCAGGTGCGATAGCCGGAGCTCATCGGCCCCCAGCGACTCGATCGACAGGCTGGTCGCCTCGATGCCCTGACCGCGCAGCACCCGGTTGATGATCTCCCGGGCGATGGCCTCGCGCTGGTAGTGTGCGACGAGAGCGGCAAGCGCAACGCCCCCCGCAATGGCGAGTGCCAAGAACCTGAGTAGTCGGCCTGATCGGCTCACGGAGCAATCCTCGACGGCGTGTTAGCGTAGCAGGTCCGGCATCGGCACGCCGACCCGCTCGGCGGCCGTGCAAATTGGTGTTTAGCGATACAGCCTGGCGCCGGCGATTCCAACCGGGATGCGCCAGATCTTGCCACCCTGGCCACCCGAGAACGTCGTGGTCGCGTAGATCGAGTGTTGGTCGAATGAGCCCCTGCCGAAGGCAAGGCTCGCGATGCCGATCATGCCTCCGGCGATCAGCGTCATCGATTCGTCGGCTGGATCATAACGCCATAGCTGGCCGGCCCGGTTGGCGGCAATATAGAGTCGCCCGTCGACGTCCATGGCAAGGCCGTCGACGCCCGCATTCGGGCCGGCATTCGCAATTAGTCTTGCGCCGCGCAGCGGCTGGCCATCCTCCAGCCGCATTGCCCATATCGAGCCGTCCAGCACGACCGGACGGATATTCGTGAATATCTGGGCAACGTACAGCACCGATTCATCGAGCGACAGCGCCAGCCCGTTGGGGTGATTAACTGCAGTGCTGTACAGCTCGACGGCGCCATCCGAGCCGACGCGATAGATATCGGCGGTCGCATCATCGGACACGAGATAACTGCCGTCGGCGAGCACCAGGATGAAGTTCGGGTCGCCGATGCCCGTGGCGGCGGCCGTCTTCACGCCTTCGGGGGTGATCCGGTATACGATTCCGTCGCTGTTGCGACCTTCGCGGAAAGCGTTGGTGGGTCCGAAGTCAGCGACCAGCAGGTCACGTTCACCGATGGCGGCGACGCCCAGGTTCGAATCGAGATCGGCGAGCCTGCTTGCGACGCCGGAGGTGGACAGCTCCCAGAACGCACGGTTGCAGGTCATGAACAGCCGATTCTCTCCATTGAACGCGATGCCCTCGCAGGCGTTCAATGGCTCGTCGGCGAAGAGCTCCGGCTCTACCGGAAACGTTATCGACGATGTTTCGTCCTGGGCGTGTGCGGGCGGAAACGCCAGCCACAGGGTCAACGCCAACGCAGCAGCCTTCGGGTGTCGGGTCCTGTCCACGTCCGGATCCCCCCAGGTCAAATCGACACTTCCTGTAGACCCGCGCGGTGTCAGCCGGTTCCTGTCACTGGTTTCGGTCTGTCTGCAGCCTGCGACGAATTGCCCGGATATCGTCCGGGCCGGTACGGCAGCAGCCGCCGATCAGTTTTGCGCCGGCCCGGTGCCACGACACGACCGCGAACTCTTTGTCCAGGTCGCAGGCCCTGCCGGACCAGCTCTTGTCCGTGACGTTGTATGTCTCGCCCGAATTCGGGTAGACGACGATGGCCTTGCCCGGTACCGCGCGCCGTAGTTCCCGGATCAGCGCCGGGATTAATTGCGGCGGCGTGCAGTTGATGCCGACGGCAAGCACCGTGGGATGGTCCGCGTACAGGGCGGCCGCCTCGGCCAGCGGCGTACCGTCGCTGATTGCACTTTCGTCGCGGCAGGAAAATGACACCCAGGCCGGTGTGTTGGTGTCCCGGAGCAGCTCGCACAGTACCTCTGCCTCGACCATGTCGGGTATCGTTTCGACCGCGAGGATGTCGGCTCCCGATTCGTCGAGGACTGTGAGGCGAGGCAGGTGGAAATCCCTCAGCTCGTCCCGGCTGACTGAGTAGGCCCCGCTGTACTCGGAGCCGTCGGCGAGCGCCGCGCCGTAAGGGCCGACGCTCGCAGCGACCAGCGGCTCGAATCCGGCGGCGGGATGCCCCGCCAGGTACTCCTGCCTGGCGCGCAGGGCGAGTTCGACCGAGCGCGCAATCAGCCGGTCCGCTTCCCCGGCTGATCTGCCCAGCTTCGTGAACCCCATCCGGCTTGCCTGGTAACTCGCGCTGATGATGCAGTCCGCGCCGGCCTCGAGGTAGGCGCGGTGCGCGGCAACAATCGCGTCGGGGTTACGTTCGAGTAATGCAGCCGACCAGAGTACGCCGCGAAGGTCATTGCCCATCGCCTGGAGATGCGTTGCGAGCCCGCCATCGAGGACCAGCGGTCCTGGTCGCTCCAGCGCGCGTCGAAATCTGCTGTTTACTGTCACGAGCTGCGTAGCCTTCCCGGCACAGGGTCGATCATTGTACGAGAATTTACGATGTGGACCCCCGACAAAGTGCCGGGGTCAATCTGATAGGATCGCGGCATGCGAGTGGCCGGCTACCCCGACAGTTATTACGCAGCAACCGCGCAGGGCCTGCACGAATATCCGCGCCTCGACAGCAAGGCGCGCGCCGACGTGTGCGTCATCGGCGGAGGTTTTACGGGGCTGTCGGCTGCGTTGAGCCTGGCGGAGCTCGGCTTCAACGTGGTCGTGCTGGAGGCGGAGCGCATCGGCTTCGGCGCGTCCGGGCGCTGCGGTGGCCTGATCGGCAGCGGCCAGCGCAAGGACGTGCTGGAGATGGAGGAACTCTTCGGCTATGAGCGTTCGCGCGTGCTGTGGGATCTTGCCGAAGCAGCCAAGACGGAGATCCGTAACCGGGTCCGGAAACACGCCATCGACTGCGACTTGCAGGAGGGTCAGCTGGTCGGCATACACACGCCGCGTTACCTCGGCTGGGCGGCGGAACTGGCCACCGCGCTCAACGAACGCTACGACTATCCGCATACGCGGTCGCTGAGCCACGACGAAGTGCGGTCGCTGGTCGCGACCGACCGGTTCATCGAGGGCTTCTGGGATAGTCATGCTCTGACCCTGCACCCGCTGAATTTCACGCTCGGGCTTGCGCGCGCGGCGCGCGAGGCAGGCGTGCGCATCTTCGAGAATTCCCGGGTGACGGGCTACACGCGCAGCGACCCCGTGACGGTCAGTACGGCGGAGGGATCGGTCGAGGCCGCGTTCGTTGTCCTCGGTTGCAACGGCTACCTGGGCAAGCTCGAGTCCCGCGTGGCGGGCCGCATCATGCCGATCAACAATTTCATGATCGCAACCGAGCCTCTGGGCAGGGAGCGCGCATACGAGCTGATCCGCGGGCGCTTCGGCATCCACGACACCCGCTTCGTCGTCAACTACTTCCGCCTGTCCGACGATCACCGGCTGCTGTTCGGTGGCGGCGAGAACTACCGGGCCGGCTTCCCGAGCGATATCCGCGGCTTCGTACGTCCCTACATGCTGAAATTGTTCCCGCAGCTCGGCGACGTCAACATCGACTACTGGTGGGGCGGCACGCTGGCAGTGACCGTCAATCGGCTGCCGCACCTCGGTCGGCTGAAGCCGAACCTGTACTTCGCCCAAGGCTATTCGGGGCACGGGATTTCGACCGCGGTCATCGCCGGCAAGCTGGTGGCCGAGGCCATCAACGGCAACCCGGAGCGTTTCGACGTCATGGCCGATATGCCGATACACCTGTTCCCGGGTGGCACGCTGCTGCGATATCCGGGTATGGTGCTCGGCATGCTGTACTATTCGCTCAAGGACCGGCTCTGAGGAGCGGGCCCACAGCCCACTGGCTTTGCGCGCTGCTGCTGGTTACGTCGCCTGCGGGCGCGCAGTCAATAGAGAACTGGCTCGATGCCAATTGTCCGGACTGTGCAGCGCGCATGCCGGCAGATACCGGCGTCTACATACTCGAGAAGGGCGAGGAGGCGCTGATCGGCCGCGCCTGGCTCGCGCAGCACGCGGCACGCTCCATCGACATCCAGTACTTCATCTGGAGCACCGACAACATCGGCATCCTGGCGGCGGAACAGCTGCTGACCGCGGCCGAGCGCGGCGTCGCGATCCGGGTGCTCGTCGACGATTTCCTGATCGACGCCGAGGACGAGACGCTGCTGCTGCTCGCCGCGCACCCGGACGTGGATATCCGGATCTACAACCCGAACGTCAACGTCGGGCAGGGCCTGCTCCGCAAGGTTTGGAACCTGCTGACCGGGTTTCGCGCGATCAATCAGCGCATGCACGACAAGACGGCGATCTTCGATGGGCTGGTCGGCATTACCGGCGGTCGCAACATGGCCGACGAGTACTTCGACTACGACCACGAGTACAACTTCCGCGATCGGGACGTGCTGCTGCTGGGCGCCGCGGTCGGCGATATGCAGGCCAACTTCGACGAGTTCTGGGAGAGTCCGCTATCGGTCCCGGTCGAACAGCTGCTCGAGGAGGCACTGCCGCAGATTACCGAGGAGGGTACGGTCCGACGCTCGGCCGAACTGCACGCGTACGCCGCCGATCCCCGCAACTTCGAGCCGCAGGTGCGCGACGCGATCGAGAACATGCCGCGTTATTTCCCGGCGCTGCTGGCGGCGATGTCCTGGCAGCCGGTGGAGTTCATCAGCGACGTGCCGGGCAAGAACCCGGGTCGCGAAGGCCTCGGCGGAGGCGGCGTCGCGACCGATCGGCTAATCGAGGCGCTCCGCAGCGCGAAGTCGTCGGTGCTCATCCAGTCGCCCTACCTCGTGATGCCGAAGGGCGGAATCGAACTGCTCGGGGACCTGGCGGCGCGCGGCGTGCGTGTGCGCATCTCGACGAATTCGCTGGCCTCGACCGACAACATCCACGCGTTCAGCGGCTACCACCGACAGCGGCCGAGGCTGCTCGCGGCCGGCGTCGAACTCTACGAGTACAAACCATATCCCGCCATCCAGGCGGAACTCGTCGAACGCTACGAGCGGTTACGCGACAACGATCCGGTGTTCGCGATCCATGCGAAGAGCATGGTCATTGACGATCGCCTGGTATACATCGGAACGTTCAACCTCGACCCGCGCTCCGCCAACCTGAACACCGAGGTCGGTGCGCTCGTCGAAAGCGACGAACTGGCTCGACAGCTGAGTGCCCACATCGAGCGCGACGTCGAGGCGGGCAACAGCTGGCGGACGGGCGCGGACTACAACCCGGACTATGAGGCCGACCGGGACAAGCGCTGGCGTCTCTGGCGGATCAACCTGCTGCCGATCGAGCCACTGTTATAAGTCCCTATGGAAACGATCTTGCCATAGTGATCTATTTACCAGGTGCCGCAGGCCTCCGGGCAATCCGGGTGTAGGGATCGATCGCGATGCGCCGGCGGGAATAATCGGCATCGGCCATATGCCGGAGGTGCTGGCCAGGTGGAAAAGTACCAAATCGAGCGCACGCCTGATGGCGACGTCGTGCGCGTCAACAAAAGCGGCCCAGACCTGCTGCGTTTCCCGATCTACAACAAGGGCACCGGCTTCACGCTCGAGGAGCGTCGCCGGCTCGGGATCGAGGGCCTGCTGCCGGCGCAGGTCAACGACATCGACATCCAGGCCGAGCGCATTTACCGTTCGATCGTCTACAACCCGGACCCGGTCGGCCGGAATATCGCGCTGTCGCTGCTGCAGAACCGGAACGAACACCTTTTCTACAAGGTGCTGCAGCTGCACCTCGAGGAATTCATGCCGATCGTCTACACACCGACGGTCGGCAAGGCGGCGCAGTACTTCTCGCGCGTCTACCGGCGCGGTCGCGGCATCTTCATCACGCCGGATTACGTCGGCCGCATCGAGCAGGTGCTGCGGGATGCCGCGCCCTTCAGCGACGTGCGGCTCATGGTCGTCACCGACAACGAGTCGATACTCGGCATCGGCGACCAGGGCGCCGGCGGCATGGCGATCTCGATCGGTAAGCTGGCGCTCTATTGCGTAGGCGCCGGCATACACCCGGCGGCGACGCTGCCGATCAGCCTCGACGTCGGCACCAACAACCAGGCGCTGCTCGACGATCCTTTTTACCTTGGCTGGCGCAAGCCGCGGCTGCGCGGCGCGGATTACTTCGCCGTCGTCGACGAGTTCGTTGCGGCGGCACGCACGGTATTCCCGGACGTGCTGATCCAGTGGGAGGATCTCCGGAAGGACAACGCGCTGCAGGTGCTCGACCGATACCGCCACGTGCTGCCGTCATTCAACGACGACATCCAGGGTACCGGCGCCGTCGCGACTGCCTGCGTGCTTGCGGCATGCCGGATCAGCGGCAGGCCGCTTATGGACAATCGCATCCTTATCTATGGCGCGGGCGCGGCAGGGCTCGGCATCGAGCGCCAGCTGCGCGTGCAGCTTACCCAGGCCGGGTTGTCGGGCGATGAACTGACCCATGCGCTGCTCGTGATGGACAGTGGCGGCATGGTCACCGAGGATCGCGAGCATCTCGACGAGTACAAACGGGAGCTGGCCTGGCCGGCTGCGATGGCGGCGAAGCTCGGCCTTGAGCGCGAGCAGCGGCGCAACCTGGAGGACGTCGTCGGCGCCTATCGACCGACCGTCCTGATCGGAACGTCAGGGCAGGGCGGCGCCTTCAACGAACGTATCGTCCGGTCGATGGCTGCTGCGACCGAGCGCCCGGTCATTCTGCCGATGTCCAACCCGACCTCGATCACCGAGGCGAGGCCGTCTGACCTGCTGGCGTGGACGGACGGCAGGGCGCTGGTCGCGACCGGCAGCCCGTTCGAGCCGGTGACGGTCGACGGGGAGCTGCGACGAGTCGGCCAGGCGAACAATGTGTTCGTGTTTCCCGGCATCGGGCTGGGCGCGATCGTCACCCGGGCAAGCATCGTGACGGATGCGATGATCGGTGCCTCGGCGACGGCACTCGCGGAGCTGCTCACGGAATCGGACCTGGAGTCGGAATGTCTCGTGCCCGAGGTGACGCGACTGTGGGACGTCTGCGGGGCCGTTGCAGCCGCGGTTGCTCGCCAGGCGATCGAGGACGGCGCCGCCCGGGACGTCGACGCGGCCGGGCTCGAACAGGCGATCGCCAGCTATCGCTGGCAACCCGAGTATCCACACATCATCGCCGAATGAAGCGCAAGCGATCAGCCGCAGCGCGCAGCCGCGTCAGCGCGTAGCCGGCGTGGCGATCAGGCGACTTTCGCCAGCTCGTCGAACAGCGGAGCGTTCGGGCAGAAGTCGTTGCGGCCGGTCTGCTTGCCGGCGAGCCAGCGCTCGCAGACACCCTCGGTCTGGCAGTGCTGGCACCGGTCGCGGATCTCTTTCATGATGGCGCGGTTGTCGGTGTCCAGTGCGAACCTCGGGTCGATGCCCTCCAGGCGCATCATCCTGAGCATGCGCCTTTCGGACTGGCTCATCAGGTAGCTTCGCATCAGGAAGACCAAGAGGCCCGCCAGCACCAGCAGGACGAATGCCATGCCGAACTGGAACGTCGTGTTTTCCATGTCGATAACCCCCCGTCTGGCAAGACGCCCCGGTTACGGCGACGAGGGTCCACTGAGACTGCGGCGGCCGGACAGAAGCCGGGCGCCCCGCCACGTCGAGCCGGGGCGACTCTGGTATGAATCAATGTACGCCGCCCGGCGGGACGCAAAAGTACGTAGAAACCGAGGGGTAAGGGCGGGTCCGCGCGCCCGGAACCGACAGCCCGTTGCAAAACAGGTGCCAGGTGCCGGACTCGCGACCCTGAAATAGAGGCGGACGCACAATTTCGACAGCGTGCTAGTCCCCGAGGCGCTGCTTCAGCGCGGCGAGTTCCTCCTCGAGGGCATCGACACGCCTGGCGAGGTCCAGGATGCTGACGCGCGTCGCCTGCGGGGATTCGGCTTTCGCTTCGACCTCCGCGGCGCGCGCATCGACGTCGATCGGACCACAGAACAGGTGCATGTACTCGGAATCCTTGCGACCGGGGCTGCGCGGCAGCCGGACGACGAGCGGCCCGCCGTCCCGATCGATCAGGCCCTGGAGCGCTTCGACGACGGCTTCGTTATCGGCGAAGGCGTGCAGCCGTCCGCTGTGGGCGCGAAGCTCTCCGGGCGTCTGCGGTCCGCGCAGCAACAGCAAGGTGATAATTGCGTATTGAGCATCGTCGAACTGGAACTCGCTGAACGGCGTGTTGCAGAAGCGCTGCACGTATTTCTCGACGCGGCTGCGGAAATTCTCCTCGATGCGGACGAGGTGTTTCGCCTCGAGGTCCCTGACCGTGTGCTGGACGAGCCCCTGGGCAAGTGACAGGACCGGCTCGCGGGACGATTTCTGGTTGCAGGCATTGGTCAGGGCGTTGAGCGTCAACGGGTACTGCTCGGGCGTGATAACCGACTTTTCGAGCAGGCAGCCGAGCACGCGGGCCTCGTTGGCGGTCAACTGGATTGTCACCGTGGATTCCTCGTTTTCGAAGGGGCGCCAAATGTAGCACCGGACAGCGACCTGCGCCCGCTGCGGCGTCTCAAAACGGCCAGACCCGGGGTGCGATCAGGATCGTCACGAAACCGACGATCAGGTTCAGCGGCAGGCCCATGCGCAGGAAATCGGCATAACGGTAGCCGCCCGGGCCGTAGACCATCAGGTGGGTCTGGTAGCCGAGCGGGGTCGCGAAACCGCAGGACGCAGCGATGGTCATCGCCACGACGAAGGGCATCGGGTCGAGTCCCAGCATGCTGGCGGCGGAGACTGCGACAGGGAACATCAGCACGGCGGCGGCGCTGTTGCTCAGCAACTCCGTCGCCAGCATCGTCGCAAAATAGATGGTGGCCAGCGCCAGCACGGGATGCATTTCGGCACCGTCGCCGGTGAAAAACGCGGCAGCCACGGCGGAGAGACCCGTCATCTCGACCGCTTTGCCGAGCCCCATCGCGCACGCAATGACAATCAGTACCGACCAGTCGACACTGCGCCGGGCTGAATCCACCGAGCAGCAGCCGGTCGCCACCATGAGCAGAGCGGCGGGCAGCGCCGCGTGCAGGATGCCGAAATCACGTTCGCGGAAGAAACCGAGCTGCTCGAACAGGGTTGCCGCGACGATCATCGCCGCCAGGATCAGGAGCGCGACTCCGGCGCGCTCGTGGCGGCGCGGATGCGAGTCCGGTATGCCGCTGACCAGGTAGAAATCGCGGGAATTGCGATGCTGGTCCACGAAGCTCGGTCGGGCTTCGAGCAGCAGGGTGTCGCCTTCCCTCAGCACCACGTCACCGAGCCGCTGGTACAGCCGGGAGCCGCCGCGAGCAACGGCGATCACGACGGCGTTGTAGCGGCTGCGGAACCGGCCTTCCCGAATGCTCTGCCCTACCATCGGGGATCGGTCCGAAACGACGGCCTCGACGAGTACGCGGCCGTTCCGCGGACCGTCGAGCTTGAACATCTGCTCCGTTGCCGGGGCGAGCCCGGGTATGCGCTGCAGGTCGAGTATGGCCTCGACGACGCCGACGAAGACGAGGCGGTCCCCCCCTTGCAGCCGGAACTGCGGGCCAACCGCAATGAACATGTCGTCGCCGCGCTCGACCTCGGCCAGGAAGCAGCCCGGCAGGTGGCGGAGCCCGGCCTCTTCGATGCTGCAGCCGTCGATCGAGTTGCCCGGCAGCACCTGCATCTCGATGGTGTAAGCACGTGGATCGCCCGGGTCACGTACCGGCGACTGGCGCGTCGGCAGGAGCCTGGGCGAGGCAAAGAGCACCCAGGCCGTGCCCGCCGCGAGCGCCGCCAGCCCGACGGGCAACAGCGTGAAGAAATCGTAGCCGCGCGCCACGCGCCCGGCCGCCACCTCGGCATCCAGCAGGCCGGCCACGACCAGGTTCGTGCTCGTCCCGACCAGTGTACAGAGCCCGCCGAGGATGGCGGCGTAACTGAGCGGCATCAGCAGCGCGGACGGCGACAGGCCGATCTTGCGCGCCCATTCGCTCACCGTCGGCAGCATCGCAGCGACGAGCGGCGTGTTGTTCATGAACATCGATGCGCCCGAGACGGGGAGCATCAGCCGCAACTGGGCGCTTGCCAGCCCGCTCGGCCGGCCGAGCCAGCGCTGCGTCAGCCCGACCATCGCATCCGTGTCGCGCAGGCCCGCGACGACGACATAGAGAACGGCGATCGTCGCGACAGCGGGGTTTGCTGCTGCGCTCATGGCCGTGGCCGGATCGATGACGCCGCTGACCAGGAGTACAGTCAGCGCAATGACGAGCACGACGTCCGGCGCAAGGCGCGTCGCAGCCAGGCTCACGAAGACTCCGGCGATGACGGCGAGCGTTATCCAGGCGGCAAGGGAAAATTCGATCACGTCTCGTACCGGCGAAACACCGCAGGTGGCCGGCACATTGCCGACTCACGGCGCAGAAGCCTAATGGGGTTCGGGTGGCCGCACAACCGGTCCCGCGGCATCCGTCCCCCGATTAGCCGGGACCTGGTCTTTATTCTAGAATGCGCCGAAGTACGGAGAACGGCGTGTTTGAAGGACTGCGAAGGCTTTTTTCGCGTAAATCGGCGGCGGATGCCGCGCGGCGGAACCCGGACTTGCGGCAGGTGGTGCAAGAAGCGTCCGAGATCGAGAGCCGGCTACCCCTCCGGGATTATGTCGACGAGCCGCGTCGCAGCGTACTGGCTCGCGAGCTGTTCCTGGAACTCCACGGCATCTTCAACGCGCTCGAACCGCACACGGCCTGTCGCGACCGGCTCGTGCGAACGATGCTCGAATTTGCGCGCCTGCAGGTTCTCTACATCCCACCGGCGCCCGCGCAGGACCCCAGCGGCCTGCGGGGCACGCCCGGCGTCACGGGCGAGCTGCACGGCCGGCTCGAGGAACTGCTGCAGCGGAATACCGATTTCCGGGCCGAGCTGGAAAGCTCCAGCACCTCGGAGCTCGACCCGGAGACCGCGCGCCAGGTGCTCCGGGAGCGCTACTGGACGGCCCGCTGGCGACTGGAGTCATTCGAAGCCGCGCGGCGACGACTCGGCGACACCGGCGGCGACAAGGACTGGTACCCTGCCTTCCTGCACGCCGCCTGCGCGCACCAGGAGCACCAGTTCCGGCGGGATCTCGGGCTGCCGCCGGCCTTCGACCCGGCCAGCGCCACGGCAACCGCCACCGCGTATTCGATCTATACCGACGTGGTCGTGTCCGGTGCAACCGACCCCGATCGCGAGTGGCGCGAGTACGTGCGCGCTTCCGGCCTCAGCCTCCCGGCCATCGAGGCGAAAGTCGCGTGAGGCGAGACGATCGATCTCGACATATTGGATGATCCGGCATGGACCGACTCCTGTGGCGGCGATAAAGTGGCTCGCGCTACGGCGGCGCCAGTGTTCCGCGGCGTCCGTTCCAGGCTGATTTACCGAGGAGCCCCCGATGAGCCAGGCAACTGCCGCGAAGCCATTTACCGTCACGGATGCGAGTTTCGAAAAGGACGTCCTGCAGTCCGACCTGCCGGTCCTGGTCGATTTCTGGGCCGAATGGTGTGGGCCCTGCCGCATGATCGCGCCAGCCCTGGAAGAGCTCGCCGCCGAGTATGACGGGCGCGCCAGGATCGCCAAGCTCAATATCGACGACTGCCCCAAGACCGCTATGCGTTTCGGCGTCCGCAGTATCCCGACCCTGATCCTGTTCAGGGACGGGGAGGCAAGCGACACGTCGATCGGCGTCAAACCGAAGGCGCAGCTCGCGCAACTCATCGATCGCCATCTCGGTTGATTTCAGACGCGTCCGCCGCGTGGAACGCGGAGGGCCCCCGCAGCCTTGGAGGTGCCGGGCGCGTACCGGCAGGCCCGAACCCTCGGGCAGCGGTCGCTTGCGGGAAGGCGATAGGTAGAGTTCCCTATCCGCTTGGGGCTTGCAACGATTTTCACCGACCCGCAGGCGGACTCAAGCTATCGAATGGGATGCTGCGTGATCGATGCGCGTGACGGAGGTGACCCATGGATATCCTGACGATCCTGATCGTCGCGGTGCTAATTGCGACGGTGGCCGTGCTGTTTGCCGGAATCTATTCGATGGCCCGGGGCGGCAAGTATGACGAGCAGCACAGCGAGCAATTCATGTTCGGGCGCGTGGCGTTGCAGGCCGCTGGAATCATCCTGATCGTGGCTGCGGTACTGTACGCGACCATGTAAAGTTCGGTGCCGCTCTGCGGCAGCGCAGGAGTGCCGGCCGGCGGGGCCGACATGCGTGGTGCCGTACACCGGGAGCAGCGAGATACCGGCATGTCGACCGAACCCCTGTCATTGGCGCCCCGGATCGAGGACCTGATCACGCGCGCGGTTGCGCTCGAATCGCGGCTTGCGCCCGAACTGTCGCTGGTCCACCCGGCTTACGAGGCAAGCGCCAGGAACCTCGTTCATTACCTGGCCCTGCGGCAGGTCGATATCCGCGCACTGCAGGACCAGCTCGCGCGTTACGGCCTGTCCTCGCTTGGCCGGGCGGAGCAGCACGTTCTGCCGAGCTTGCGCGCCGTCGCAACGGCCATCGAGGCGATCGGTGGCAAGCTGCCGGCTGCGCCTCTGGCGCAGGATCCGGCCTTCGCCGCGAGCCTGGAGCGGATGCCCAGGCATGTCGAGGCGCTGCTCGGCGGGCGCCGCCGTGGCCGCAACACGCGCATCATGGTCACACTGCCACCCGAGGCGGCCGAAAACCCGGCGATGGTCCGGGACCTCGTGGCAACCGGCATGGATATCGCGCGCATTAACTGCGCCCACGATACCGGGCCGGACTGGGAAATGATGATCCGCCATGTGCGCCAGGCGAGCGCGGAACTCGGCGTGGAGTGCCGCATCGTGATGGACCTGGTGGGGCCGAAGTTCCGCACCGGCGACCTGGTACCGGGCCCGAAGGTGCTGCGCGTGCAGCCGCGGCGGGATGCACTGGGCCGCCTGATTGCGCCGAAGCGGGTCCGTTTTGCCGCCGAGGACGTGCCCTGGCAGGGCAAGAAGGTCGCGGTGGTGCCGGTGCCGCAGGAACTCATCGATCACGCTGCCGTGGGCGACGAGGTTCGCTTCACGGACACGCGGGGCCGCAAGCGCAGCCTGTCGGTAGTCGAGAAGGACGATCGCGGACTCGTGCTGGAGGCCCACAAGACGGCTTATCTCGCAACCGGCACCCGGATGCGGCTGATCAAGGACAAGTCCGGCGATCGCCTGAAGTTCCTGGTCGGCGAGCTGCCGCCGGTCGAGCAGCCGATCATCCTGCGAACGGGGGATGCGCTGGTGCTCGAGAAGTCGGTGCGCCTCGGAGAACCGGCAAGGACAGAAGACGAAATGGCCGAGCCGGCCCATATCACCTGTCTCCCGGGCGACATCTTCGGGCATCTCTCGCCGGGTGCGCCGGTACGCCTGAACGACGGGAAAATCGAGGGATTCGCGGAAGCGGTTTACGATGACTCGATTCGCGTACGGATCACGGGAGCCAAGCCGTCGGGCAGCCGACTGCGCGGCAACAGGAGCATCAATTTCCCGAACGCGGAATTGCACTACCAAGGGCTGACGGCCGCGGATCGCGGCAATCTCGAGTTCATCGCCGCACATGCCGACGCCGTCGACCTGTCCTTCATCCGCGACCCTGGTGACATCGTCGCCCTGCACACCGAACTGGCGCGCTTCCGGCGCGAACCGCTGGGCATCATCTGCAAGATAGAGACCGAGCGGGCGTTCCGGAACCTGCCGAGAATCCTGCTTGCCGCGATGCGCCATTATCCCGCCGGCGTAATGATCGCGCGGGGAGACCTCGCAATCGAGTGCGGCTGGGAGCGGCTGGCCGAGATACAGGAAGAGATCCTGTGGCTATGCGAGGCAGCGCAGCTCCCGGTTATCTGGGCAACCCAGGTGCTGGAGGGCGAGGCGAAAAAGGGCCAGCCGACCCGCGCGGAGATCACGGATGCTGCGATGTCCCAACGCGCCGACTGCGTAATGCTGAACAAGGGTCCCCAGATAATCTCCGCGATCCGGATGCTCGATGACATCATGCGGCGGATGGAGCAGCACCAGAGCCGGAAGAGTTCGAGACTCCGCCGGTTGAGCATCAGCGACCTGTGGCCCGGCAGTTCGTGACGGGATCTACGCGCGGCGTCGCCCGCGGAAGTGAACGAGCAGGCTCGCATGTGGCTGAATCTCCAGCGAAGCCTGATCGCTGGCTTGAGGCTGCCGGATCCCGGCAGGATAATCGTCCGCTTGAGTTCCACATCCTGTAATACAGCGAGGGGGGACGACAATGAGAACAATAATCACAGGCGCAGTTGCGCTCTTGCTCGTAGCCTGCGGCGGGGCCGACACGCCGCCAGCGGAGGAACCCGCGCCGGGCCAGGCTCCCGAGGCGGCAACTGCTGCCGAAGAGGCGGCCGGCGCCGCCGGGCTCGGTGAGATACTCGCGGCCCAGCCCGCGGACGTGCAGGCGAGATACCGCTACCGGCACCCGGCCGAGACGCTGGCGTTCTTCGGCATCGAGCCCGGCATGACGGTGGTCGAAGCGCTGCCCGGTGGCGGCTGGTATACGAAGATACTGCTGCCCTGGCTCGGCGCCGACGGCAAGGTCATCGGCGCGGACTATGCGCTCGACATGTGGCCGCTGTTCGACTTCATGACCGGTGAACGTCTGACCGCCAAGGAGCACTGGGTTGCCGACTGGACCGCCGAGGCAGATTCCTGGCGCGGTCCGGCCGATGCCGGGGTTGCGGCCTTCATGTTCGGTGCGCTGCCGGAGTCGATGCACGGCGCGGCGGATGCGGTGCTGTTCATTCGCGCCCTGCACAACCTGGCGAGCTTCGAGGGCGAACACGGTTTCCTCAGCGAAGCCCTGACGGACACCTACAACGTGTTGAAGCCTGGCGGCATCGTCGGCGTCGTGCAGCATCATGCGCGCGACGACATGCCGGATGCCTGGGCGGATGGCAGCAACGGCTACCTGAAGACCGGGTACGTCATCGATGCCTTTCAAAAGGCGGGTTTCGAATACGTCGGATCGACCGACATAAACGCCAACGAGAAGGACCGGCCGACCGAGACGCAGGGCGTGTGGCGCTTGCCACCCGGCCTGCAGACGAGCCGGGACGACCCGAAGTTGCGTGCCGAGATGGAGGCAATCGGCGAGTCGAACCGGATGACGTTGAAGTTCGTAAAGCCCCGGGGCTGATCGAAACGACTGTACGACAATTTGCCGACGGGCTGCGCGGCCGGCCGCGCAGCCCGGGTACCTTCATGCCGGCTTTTCGCAGGTGAAGCTCGATGCCCGGACCAGGACGGACGTTCCTTCTTGCAGTGTTCGCATTTTCCGCCGCCGTGGCCGATCCGGTGACCGTCCTCGTACCCGAACGCGTGTTCGACGGTGAGCGCCTGCAGACGGACTGGATCGTTCACGTGAACGGCGAATCGATCGCGTATGCGGGACCGGCCGCAAGCGCGCCGGCGGTCGACGGCGCGAGCACGATCGGGCTGCCCGGCCAGACGCTGCTCCCGGGGCTTATCGAGGGTCACTCGCATGTCCTGCTGCATCCCTACGACGAGACGAGCTGGAACGACCAGGTGCTGACGGAGTCCGAGGCCGAGCGCGTCGTGCGTGCAGTCGCGCACCTGCGCGATACACTTTTCGCAGGGATCACGACGATGCGGGATCTCGGCTCGGAGGGGGCGGGTTATGCGGACGTCGGGCTGCGCGACTCGATCGACAAGGGCCTGATTTCGGGGCCGCGCCTGCTGGTCGCCGGCAGGGCGCTCGTCGCGACAGGCAGCTACGGGCCCAAGGGTTTCCACGAACGTGTCGAGGTTCCGCTCGGCGCCGAGCCGGCGGATGGATACGATGCGCTAGTGCGTGCTACGCGAGAGCAGATCGGGCGCGACATCGATTTGGTCAAGGTATACGCCGACTATCGCTGGGGACCGGGAGGCACCGCCGCGCCGACGTTCACGCAGCGCGAGCTCGAGACGATAGTCGAGATCAGCACGAGCAGCGGGCGGCCGGTCGTCGCCCACGCATCCACACCGGAAGCGATGCGGCGCGCGACGCTCGCAGGGGTCGAAACCATCGAGCACGGCGACAACGGCACACCGGAAATTTTTCGGCTGATGGCCGAGCGAGGCGTTGCGCTGTGCCCGACGCTGGCCGCCGGCGACGCGATCGCGCAGTACGCCGGCTGGCGGAAGGGGACGGACCCGGAGCCGCAACGCGTCGCGGCCAAGCGGGCGAGCTTCCGGGCGGCCCTGGATGCCGGCGTCACGATCTGCTTCGGGGGCGATGTCGGCGTGTACCCGCACGGCGACAACCTGCGCGAACTGGAGATGATGGTCGACTACGGCATGTCACCGGCGGCCGCCCTGCGCGCCGCGACCTCCGTGAACGCAGACCTTTTTCATGTTGCCGACGCGGTGGGTCGGGTTCGTACAGGCAAGCTCGCCGACCTCATCGCGGTCGAGGGCGACCCGACGACCGACATGTCGAGCCTGCGCCGGCCGACGCTCGTCATGAAGGGCGGCGCCATTATCCGCAGGAACTGAGGCTCAACCGTCTTCGATCGCGCGGCGCAGCTTGCGCAGGACATCGGTCGCCTTTGCGATCTGCCTCGGCCCCACGCCCGGCTCGGTGCTCGCGAGAAACTTTTCCTCGCGCTGCCGCATCGAGCGAATCAGATGCTCGCCGGCCGGGGTTAGCGCCATCAGCCGCGAGCGGCGGTGCTCGGGGTTTTCGACAGGCTCGACAAAACCGGCTTCCAGCAGCGGATTGACAAGGGACTGCACGTGCTGGCGCGTCACGCGACGCTGGCGGGCGATCGCGGGAACCGTGCCCGGCCCGTTCTTCAGCAGGAACTCCAGCACTGCGCGCTGCGCCATGGTCACGCTGCCGCCCGCATGCAGGTTCTCGCCTCGCTGTACCAGGGCATGGAACAGCAGCCGAACTTCATTGAACAATGCGTCGATTTCCGGGTCCATGATATTTGACAATACTATTGTCAATATGACAACATTACTGTCATTCTAGCCCCGGCCGCAGCATTCCACAAGGCGGTGCTTGCTGGCGGCCGGGTTGTATCGACTGACCTGTACGAGGAATTGACCATGGAACATGAAACCCGGAGGGGCCGGAGACAGGGATTCCGGTCCTGCCTGCTGGTGGCGCTTGGGGCGCTGGCTGGCTTCCTCATAACCGTCGTGCTGCTGGCGAGTTCCTGGAACCTGTTTGCGCCACGTCTGTTCGGCCTGGAGGCGCTCGACATGCGCGGCGCGACGGGCCTGCTCTTATTCGCGCTGCTGTTGTCCGCCGTGTTGCGGGGCCCGGGCTGGCAGCGAATGGGAGCGCGCCATGCACGCAAATAAGCATCGATCGGGCGCCGGCCGCCGCGCGGTGCAGGCATTCCTGGGGCGGCAGTTCGGCAACCCCAGCGGCGTTGCCGGACGCCTGGCCGGTTGGCTGATGGAAACGCGGCCGTCGAACCGGCGCCGTAACGAGTGGACTGTCGATCTGCTCGACATCCAGCCGCGGCACCGGGTGCTCGAACTCGGTTACGGCCCGGGCATCGCGTTGCGCCGTGCGGCGGGGCGCGCCGAACAGGGACTGGTCGTCGGGATCGATCGGTCGGCGACGATGCACGAACTCGCGAGCCGGCGTAACCGCGACCTGGTCGAAGCGGGCCGGGTCGATCTCAATATCGGAGCCGTCGAGCGGATGGACGAGGTGCTCGGTGATGAGGCCCTCCTGCTCTTCGATCGGGTATTCGCCGTCAATGCAATCATGTTCTGGCAGGAGCCGGCGGCGCGTATCCGGGAACTGGCGGCAAGGCTGGCTCCGGGAGGCCGGATGGCCTTCACCTGGCAGCCGCGCCTCGGCGACCAGACAGACGAGGCAGCGCTGCGGACAGGGCTGAAGATCGAGGAGTGGCTGCGCGATGCCGGGCTGACCGGGCTACGAATCGAACGGCTGCCGGAGCTGACGCCGATGGCAGTCTGCGTCCTCGGTGACAAGGCGCCTGCTTGAGCACTTGCCGCCTCAGCGTCGCGCGCCGAGGCGGCTCGCGATGTAGGCCGCACCGATGCGGCTCGCTTCTGCGTCCCGCCGGGCGGCCTGCAGGCCTGCCGCGTCCTCGCGAGCATCGTAGCTGCCATCGCGCAGACCCTTGAGCTGTTGTTTGAATATCCGCAGCACGATCGCGGCCTTCGCGGCGATACTCGCGGCAAGGTCCTGGACCTCGGCCTCGAATTTCTCACCCGGCAGGATTCGGCTCGCGAGCCCGATGCGCAGCGCCTCCGTGGCATCGATCGGCCGGCAGGTCAGCACGAGGTCGGCGGTCATCGTCTCGCCGATCAGTGCGACGAGCCGTTGCATGCCGCCCCAGGCAAGCGGAATGCCGGCGTCGACCTCGGGTATCGAAAAGCGGCAATAGTCGGCGACGACGCGAAGATCGCAAGCCCCGGCCAGCACCACGCCGCCACCGACGCAGTAGCCGCGGACGGCAGCGATCGTGACCTGTGGCAGCTCGGCGATGGCCATTGCGGCACGCCGCCCGAGGTCCGCGCTGGTCTGCGGGTCTGCCTCCAACTCGACATGGAATGCCGGCAGGTCCGCTCCGGCGGAGAAGTTCGGACCGGCGCCGCGCAGCACGACGACGCGAACGGCGTCATCGGCAGAAATTGAGGCGCAGGAATCGATCAGCTCGCGCAGCAGGCCTGGCGACAACGCGTTGAGTACCGGCAGGCGGTTGAACTCCAGCGTCGCGACGCCATCCTTCCGGCTTACATTGAGGTCAGCCACTGCGCATTCTCCTTCTTTGTACAAGTCCGAATGTAACATCGCTGCGCCCCTGCAGCGGCATGCACCGGCTGACACATCGCCTGACCCGAAGCGCGTCTCAAACAGCCGACGAAAACCGGCCGATCAGGTATTCGCCCGCCGCCACCGGCTGATACCGCGGCCGCTCACCGGGGCTTACGCAGCCCGGGATCGCAGCGATCACGGCATCCAAGTCGGGATTCCGGTACCACGCAATCGACCGTCGCCGGGTTCACGCCGTGGTTGGCGACGGCAAGACAGCCCGTTTCGCGGCAGGCCTTGTCCACTTGCCTGCCGACGCTCCGCCGGTAAGCGCTGTCGCCGGCCAGGAAGCTGCCGAGGTCGATTGCCGGGATTGCCGCCCGATTCGTCCTGGCCTCCACCTTCGTCAGTCGTCCGAACGCGTATCGGCCCGGCAGTATGCGTGGGCGATGCGGGCCGCAACGCGCGCATTGTTTACGACGAGCGCGATGTTCGCGGCGAGGCTGCGGCCACCGGTTTGGTCGGCTATTCGCTGCAGCAGGAAAGGCGTTGCCGCCTTGCCAACGACGCCTTGTGCGGGCATTGCCGCGACTGCCTCGTCGATTGCGGCATCGATGTCGGCCGGATCCAGCGCGGCATCCTCGGGTACCGGGACGGCGATGACGATTCCGCCCGACAGGCGGAGCCGCCACTTCGCATGCATCGCGGCGGCGGCTTCGAGCGGGGTGTCGACCCGGTAATCGACCGGCAGGCCGCTGCTCCGCGTGTAGAACGCGGGCAGCGTATCGGTCTTCCAGCCCACGACCGGTACGCCGCGGGTCTCCAGGTACTCCAGCGTGCGGCCCAGGTCGAGCACCGACTTGACGCCCGCGCACACGACCGCGACGTCTGTCCGCCCGAGTTCGTCGAGGTCGGCGGAAATGTCCATGCTGACCTCTGCGCCGCGATGCACGCCGCCGATCCCGCCGGTGGCGAACACGCGGATCCCGGCCATCGCTGCGATGATCATCGTCGCCGCAACGGTCGTGGCGCCGTCGCCGCCGCGTGCCACGATGAATGGAATGTCGCGGCGGCTGACCTTCGCGACACCTGGACCGCCGCGGCCCAGCCGCTCGACCCCGGTCGCGTCGAGCCCGACCGTCAGGCGGCCATCGATTATTGCGATCGTCGCGGGGACCGCGCCTTCTTCCCGGACGGCCGCCTCGACGCGGGTCGCGGTCCGGACATTCTGCGGATAGGGCATGCCGTGGCTGATGATCGTCGACTCGAGCGCGACGACCGGCCGGTTCGCCGCGAGCGCCGCGGCCACTTCCGGGGCGACGTCGAGCACCGGACTGACCGCCTCAGCTGGCACGTCTCAAGCCCTGGGCGCGCGTAACCGCCGCAACCGACATGTCCGGGTTGATCGTTCCCGGGTACGACAGCGTGAGCTGCGCCGCCGCCATGCCGAAGCGCAGCGCATCGGCCAGCGGCCAGTCGCGCAGCCACCCGTAAACCAGGCCCGCAAGCAATGCGTCGCCGGCGCCGCTCGCATTCCGTAGCGCTCCGTCGGCGGGCAACGGCGGCTCGAGCCCGCAGCCGCCCGGCGTGCTGTAGAACACGCCGCCGTCGCCAAGCGAAATGAACAGCCGCTTGACGCCGCGCTCGTGAAACCAGGCGGCGAGCCCGGGCAGCCGCTGCGGTGTCGCCGCGCTGATGCCCGCGATCGCCTCCGCCTCGGCAAGGCTCGGCTTCAGCGTGTGGATCGATCCGAGGTAAGGGCGTAGCCGGGATGCTTTGGCGACCGAGACGGTATCCGCGAACAGCGGTTGCCCGGCGAATGCCGAGCAGAGCCAGGCCACTGCGTCGTCGCAGAGGTTGGTGTCGAGCACGATGACCGCGGCCTGCCGGAGCATTGACTCGTGCGCGCGCAGGCGCTCGGCGTCGAGTGTCCCGAGAATGGCCATGTCCGAGATGGCGACCAGCATGTCGCCGCCGTCGTCCAGGACAGATACGTAGGTCGAGGTCTGGGCGCCTGCCACCCGGTACACGCAGCGCATGTCGATGCCGGCGTCGCGGCCCTGCTGCTCGAGGAGGTCCCCCTGTGCGTCGTTCCCGAGCGGCGCGATGAGTCGCGTATCGACGCCGAGCCGGGCGAGGTTCTCGGCGACATTGCGGGCTACGCCGCCCGGCGAGCTCCGAACCGTCCCGGGGTTCGAGTCGCGCATGCGCAGGGCTCGCGCCGGCGAGCCGTGGATGTCCACATTGGCGCCGCCGATCACGGCGGCGAAGGGCGCTTCGGTCAGCACGTAGCCGCGCCCCTTGATAAGCCCCTTGGCCGTCAGGTTCATGACATGACCGGCGACCGCCGAGCGGCTTATGCCCAGCCTGTCGGCCAGCGACTGCTGGGAAATCAGCGGGTTGGCCCGTATCAGGGCCAGGATCTCCCGTTCCCGCTCGGTCATCGCAAAACTTTTGTTTGGATTGCAAACATATGTTTGGAAAGTACTACTGAACGCCGGGCGAATACAAGCGGCCATGTCGCGCTCGTGCACCCTAGATGCGCAATCGTCGATTGCGGCTGTCGCAAGCGGCGGCGGGCGCCAGCCCGCCGGTACAGGGGGATATCGCGTGACACCGGGCAAAAGGGGCGAGCTGCGTTTCGCCCGCAAGGCCGTCTGTCACCCGCCCGGATCCGGGCACCCTCTCGAGCATGGCGCTGGTGCCGGCCTGCATCCGCCTCCGGATGCCCTGGTACCAGGGCGCCGCGGCCAGGAATTCCGGGCCCGGGGCCCCAATATGAGGCATTGATACTGGCGGCAGGGGCCGCCCGGCGGTAAAGTGACGGCCCTTTTTCAATGGCCCCCGGTCGTTCCATGGCCCAGATGTCGCTCGACAAACTGCAGAGGACTCGCTCCGGCAAGGCCCTGAGCGCTGTCGCGCTGCTTGCCTGGCTGACGGCCGCCATGCAGCCGTGCCTGATGGCGATGGAACTCGTCGATGCGGTCGAGCCCGTCGCGGAGGGACAGGCCGTTGGCCATACGATGCATGTCGTGGCGGAGTCCGAGCCCTGTGACAGCACGCTGCTGAGCGGCTGCGACCTGTTCCCGGATGTCCAGGTCGACACGCGGGCCAAGGCGCAGCAGGCCGGCGATGACATCCAGCCGCCGCCCGTGCTGGTGCTCGACGATCCGCTGTTCGATACCGCCCATGCAGACACAGGTCTGCCGCAGCCTGCCTGCGATCCGGCGCTATTGGCGGCTGGACCCTCCCTTACGATCAGGTACTGCAGCTTCCTGAAGTAGCGCTCGCCTCCCGCCCGAACCCCCGTTCAAGGTTTGTTGCAGGAGGAGATCGCGATGTCGATTTTCCGCGGGACCCGTTCCCGACTCTCATTCGCATTCCGGCGCCCGCCCGCGGGCCGGTGCCGTTTCAAGTTTCCGCTGGCGGCAGTCGCGCTGCTGCTGATGCCGGCTGTCGCGGCAAACGCCGCGGCCGATGGCGTGCTCGAGCTCGACGAAGCGGTCGCGCTGGCGCTCGAGCACAATCCCCAGCTCGCCGGACTACGCGCGCAGGTGGAGGCGGTCGGCACGACGCCCTCGCAGATGCATGCGCTGCCGGACCCGATGCTGTCGCTCAACTTCATGAACCTGCCGACCGACGGATTTGCCTTCGACCAGGAGCCGATGACGCAGGTACAGCTCGCGGTGACGCAGCAGATCCCGTTCCCTGGCAAGCGCGACCTGCAGCACAGGGCGGCGCTTCACCAGGTGGATGCAACCGAGGCCATGCTAGGCGACCGCGAGAGCTGGCTGGCCGGGCAGGTGCGAATCGCCTGGTGGCGATTGATGAACCTCGACCGGTCTTTGCAGATCGTTGCGCAGAACAAGGAGCTGATGCGGGACTTCGTCGAGATCGCGCAGACCAAGTACAAGGTCGGCAGTGGCTTGCAGCAGGACGTGCTGCTCGCGCAGCTCGAGCTGTCGCGGCTGCTGGATCGCGAAATCCGGCTGCGGGGAATGCGTCGAGCCGCCGAGGCAGAGATCAATGCCCTGCTCGATCGGCCCGCGGATCGCGCCGTGATGCTGCCCGAGGGGCCCGCGAATCGTGAACTCCCCGATATACCGGGACGGGAGGCGCTGCTGCAGCAGGCGGCGGACTCAAGGCAGTTGATCGCCGTGCAGCGCGAGCTCGTCGATGCCGCGCGGACCCGCCTCGAGCTGGCACGCAGGGACCGTTACCCGGATCTGCGCGTCGGCGTCGGTTACGGTTTTCGCCAGGACGATCCCGTGACGAACATGGATCGGTCGGACTTCCTGAGCGTCATGTTCACGGTGACCGTGCCGATCTTCGCCGGCGACAAGCAGAACAAGGCCGTGGAACAGCGGACGCACGAAGTCACGCAACAGAATTTCGCCCTGAGCGACACGCTGCGTCGGGTCGAGTCCGAAGTTGCGCGTTCGATTGCGGAGTACGATGCGGCGAGGGACCAGGTGAGCCTGCTGGAGACGGCAATCATCCCGCAGGCCCAGCAGACCGTGGCGTCGATGCTTGCCGGTTACCAGGTCAACCAGGTCGACTTCCTGAACCTGCTCAACACCCAGTTAACGCTCTACAACGCCCAGATCAACTACTGGGACTCGCTCAGCAACGCGAAGCAGGCGCTGGCGCGCCTCGCCGTCGCGACGGGCACGGAGAATCTTTATGAATAACCGGAACCTGGCAATAGCGGGAATCATCGTGGCGCTGCTGGCCGGGCTCGGCGGCGGTTACTGGATCGCAGGCATGCGGCATGCGGCCGATACGCCGGTCGAGTCCGGTAGCGGAAATCGCGAGGTGATGTTCTACCGCAATCCGATGAACCCGGAGATCACCTCGCCCGTACCGGCGAAAGACCAGATGGGTATGGACTACATTCCCGTGTACGCGGATGCGGAGCCGGCACAGCGGACGCCGCTGTTCTACCGAAACCCGATGAACCCGGAGATTACCTCACCCATGCCCGCGAAAGACCACATGGGCATGGACTACGTACCGGTATATGCCGATGAGGCGGACTCGGGACCGGCGGGCACCGTCAGCATCGACCCGGTCACGGTGCAGAAGATCGGCGTGCGAACCGTTCAGGCCAGCCGCCGCGATCTCGCGCGCGACATCAATACCGTTGGCCGCATCGTGTACGACGAGCAGCGAATTGCACGCCTGCATCCGAAGACGCAGGGTTGGATCGAAGAGCTCCGGATCGGCACGACCGGCCAGACGATAGGTCGGGACGAGATCCTGCTGGCCATCTATTCGCCGCAGCTCGTGTCCTCGCAGCAGGAATACCTGCTGGCGCTGAAGAACTACGAGACGCTGAGTGCGAGCCCGTTCGAGGACGTCCGGCGCGGCGCAGCGGAGCTGGTCGAGACATCGCTGGAGCGACTGCGCCTGCTCGACGTGCCGCAGCACCAGCTGGAGATGCTCGAGCGCGAACGCAAAGTGATGAAGTTGCTGCACATTCATTCGCCGGTCGCGGGTGTCGTCGTGAACGTCGGTGCGCGCGAGGGCCAGTACGTCACGCCGGAAACCGAACTGTTCATGGTCGCGGATCTTTCCACCGTGTGGGCGCTCGTCGATATCTTCGAAGACGAGTCCCCCTGGGTCAGCGTCGGCGATCGCGCCGACATGAGAGTCATCGCGGTCCCGGGGCGCAGCTTCGAGGGTCGGCTGACGTATATCTACCCGTATGCCGAGAGCAAGACGCGTTCGATCAAGGCGCGGCTCGAGTTCGACAACCCGGACCGTTTGCTTAAGCCCGACATGTTCGCCGACGTGACGATACACGCGAGTGCCCGCGAGGGCGTGATCGCGGTGCCAGGCGAGGCGATCATCCGCTCGGGGCTGCGCGAGCAGGTGTTCATTGCACAGGGCGGCGGCCGTTTCGAGCCCCGGCCCGTCGAAGTGGGGCTGAGCGGAGGTGGTTACACGGAGATCCGGAGCGGCCTCCAGCCCGGCGACGAGGTCGTCGTCTCGGCGCAGTTCCTGATCGACTCGGAGTCGAAGCTGCGCGAAGCCGTCCGCAAGATGCAGGAGCAGGGCGATGATTGAACGCATCATCGACGCCTCCCTGCGGAACCGTTTCCTGACGCTCCTGCTGGCGGGCGTGCTGGTAGCGGCCGGCCTGTATGCTTTGCGGACGACGCCGCTGGACGCAATACCTGACCTGTCGGATGTGCAGGTCATCGTCTACACCGAATACCCGGGCCAGGGGCCACAGGTCGTCGAGGACCAGGTGACCTACCCGTTGACGACCGCGATGCTTGCTGTGCCCGGGGCGCAGGTCGTTCGCGGCTACTCGTTCTTCGGGCTATCTTTCGTCTACGTGATTTTCGGGGACGGGACCGACCTGTACTGGGCCCGCTCCCGGGTGCTCGAGTACCTGAACTACGTCAGCGACCGTATCCCGCGCGGTGTCACGCCGACGCTCGGCCCCGACGCGACCGGCGTCGGCTGGGTCTACGAGTACGCGCTGGTCGACCGGAGCGGTCGCCACGACCTGTCCGAGTTGCGCTCGCTCCAGGACTGGTACCTGCGCTACCCGTTGCAGACTGTGCCAGGCGTGGCAGAGGTCGCGTCGGTCGGCGGGTATGTCCGGCAGTACCAGGTCGAGGTCGATCCGAATGCCCTGGTCGCCTACCGGATCCCGCTTGCCCGCGTGCGCGATGCGATAACGCGGTCGAATCGCGATGTCGGCGGACGCCTCATCGAGATGGCGGAGACCGAGTACATGGTTCGCGGTCGAGGTTACATTCGTTCGGTCGCGGACATCGAAAGTATTGCGGTCGGCGTCGACGAGCGAGGTACGCCGATCCGGATCAAGGACGTGGCACAGGTACAGCTTGGGCCGGAACTCCGCCGCGGCGCTGCCGATCTCAACGGCGACGGCGAGGTTGCCGGCGGCGTCGTCATAATGCGCTTCGGCGGCAACGCCCTGGAGACGATCCGCGGCGTGCGCGCCAAGCTCGACGAACTGGAGGCGGGGCTGCCCGAGGGCGTCGAAGTCGTGCCGGTTTACGACCGGGGCGCCCTGATCGAGCGCGCGATCAATAATCTTACAAGGACGCTGATCGAGGAGTTCGTGCTGGTCGCGCTGGTTTGCGGCGCATTTCTGCTGCACCTCCGTTCGTCGCTCGTCGCGATCATCTCTGTACCCATAGGCATCCTGCTCGCATTCATCGCGATGCGCCTGCAGGGCTTGAACGCGAACATCATGTCGCTCGGGGGAATCGCGATCGCCATCGGCGCGATGGTCGACGGGCCGATCGTACTGATAGAGAACACGCACAAGCACATAGCCGCGGCCCGCGAACGCTACGGTAATTCGTTGACGCGCAGGCAGCACTGGGCCGCTGTCGGGGATGCAACCCGTGAGGTCGGTCCAGCGCTGTTCTTTTCCCTGCTCGTCGTTGTCGTGTCGTTCTTCGCGGTGTTCACGCTCGAGGCACAGGAGGGCCGCCTGTTCAAGCCGTTGGCCTTCACGAAAACCTACGCGATGGCCGCGGCCGCAATCCTGGCGGTGACCCTGATCCCGGTCCTCTGCGGCCTGATGCTTCGTGGGCGAATCCTGTCGGAATCGGAAAATCCGGTGAGCCGCGTGCTCGCGCGCATCCACGGCCCGATGCTCCGCACTTTCCTGAACAGGCGAAAGCTCACGCTCGGGGTCGTCGCCGCGCTGCTCGTTGCATCCGCGTACCCCGTGACTCAGCTCGGTAGTGAGTTCATGCCGCCGCTCGACGAGGGAGACATCCTGTACATGCCGACGACCTTCCCGGGCATATCGATAACGAAGGCGAAGGAGCTGTTGCAACAGACAGACCGCATCCTCGCAAGCTTCCCGGAAGTCGAGTCGGTGTTCGGCAAGGTCGGGCGCGCGCGCACGGCGACGGACCCGGCGCCGCTTTCGATGATCGAGACCGTCGTCAGGCTTAAGGACCGCTCCCGCTGGCCGGATCCCGGCAAGAGCATGCAGAGCCTGATGCAGGAAATGGATGCGGAAATCCGCTTTCCGGGGCTGGCGAACAGCTGGACGATGCCGATCAAGACGCGTATCGACATGCTGTCGACGGGAATCAAGACACCGGTCGGCATCAAGATCAGCGGGCCGGACCTCGTGGTGCTGGAGGAACTCGCAGGCGAGGCCGAGCGCATCATGAAGACGCTGCCAGGGACCTTATCCGCCTTCGGAGATCGCGCGGCCGGCGGGTATTACCTGGACTTCGACATCGATCGGGAGAAAGTCGCGCGTTACGGTCTGACAATCGGCGACGTGCAGGACGTCATCATGTCGGCGATAGGAGGCATGCAGGTTACCGAGACGGTAGAGGGCCTCGAGCGCTACCCGGTGAGCCTTCGCTATCCGCGCGACCTGCGCGACAATCCGGAACAGCTGGGCCGCGTACTCGTAGCGACACCAAGCGGCGCGCAGGTGCCGCTGAGCCAGCTGGCGGAACTGCGCCTGCTGCGAGGCGCGCCTATGATCAAGAGCGAGGGCGCGCGCCCGAACGCCTGGGTGTATGTCGACCTGCAGGTCAGCGACGTTGGCGGCTTCGTCGCCGAAGCGAAGCGCGCCGTCGCCGCGCAACTGGAGCTCCCGTCCGGGTATGCAATTAGCTGGTCCGGCCAGTTCGAGTACATGGAGCGAGCGGCCGCGCGGCTCAAGATCGTCGTGCCGGTGACGCTCGTGCTCATCTTTCTTTTGCTTTACCTCAATTTCCGCAATGTGTCCGGGCCGACGATAGTGATGATGTCCGTGCCCTTCGCGCTGATCGGCGGGTTCTGGCTAACGTACTGGTACGGGTTCAACCTGTCGGTCGCGATCGCAGTAGGCTTCATCGCCCTGGCCGGCGTCGCAGTGGAGACCGGCGTGCTCGTGATCCACTTCATCGAGGAGGCCATCCGCGAGCGCCGTGACACGAAGGGCTCGATGCTGACCAGTGACGAGATCGTCGCGGCTGTGCACGAAGGTACGGCGCGCCGCGTAAGGCCGGTACTGATGACTGCGCTGTCGACGATCATCGGCCTGCTGCCGGTCATGCTCGACAAGGGCACCGGCGGCGACGTGATGCAGCGTATCGCAGCACCGATGTTCGGCGGCATGCTGACAACGACCGTGCTGTGCCTGCTGGTGTTGCCGGTGGTCTACAGCTATGTGCTGCAGTTTCGCGAGGGGCGGATCCCGGCAGACGATCGGCTGATGGCAGGCTGACCGCGGCGGGAGGAGTAAACGGGTCGCGGCCCGGTGACCGGCGGATGCGGTACACTGGGCGACGCCCCGTGTTGCAGCGAAAGAGGGTTCCAACAACTGGGAAGGGGCAAAAGGGGGGTACCATGAGTGCTTCGGAAGAGAATACGCCGGTCCATCTCTGGATCGTGGCGGTGCTCGCGATCCTGTGGGACGCGATGGGTGCATTCGATTACAGCGCGACTCAGCTGAGGCTCGATTTCTACATGAGCCAGTTCACGCCGGAACAGCTCGACTATTTCTACTCGTTCCCGGCCTGGGCGGACGGCGCGTGGGCGATTGCCGTGTGGGCCTCGCTGGTCGCAGCTTTTGGCCTGCTGCTGCGCAGGGCCTGGTCGGTCTGGTTGTTCGGCCTCGCGATCCTGGCCCTGCTGGCGACGACGATCTACAACTTCGGCCTGTCGGACGGCGCAGCGGTGATGGGCGAGGGGGCGACCGCATTCACGGCCGTGATCTGGCTGATCGCGATCGGCTTGTTCGTTTACGCGCGGGTTATGGTGCAGAAGGGCGTGCTGCACTAGGGCGCCGTCGAGGTCGAAATGAGATTACCCCTGACAGGCAACTGCCAGTGCGGCAGCGTGCGCTACGAGGTGTCCAAGGCACCGATCGTGACGGTCGCCTGCCATTGCCGCGATTGCCAGAAACTCTCGGCGAGTGCATTCAGCATCACGATGGTCATCCCGGCCGACGCGTTTCGGCTCCTGAGTGGAGAACTCGCTGCTTTCGAACGGCCGACTGACTCGGGCGGCACGGCGGTATGCTATTTCTGCCCGACCTGCAGCAACCGGGTCTATCACGTCGATCCCGGGCGGCCGGCGTATTTCCGCCTCAAGCCCGGCGGACTGGACGATACCTCGCAGATAATGCCGGAGGCCCATGTGTGGACGTCCCGCGCGCAGCCCTGGTTCACCTTTCCGGAGGGCGTGCCGACCTACGAGACACAGCCCGACCTGCAGGAGTTCCTGGCCGAGCGAGCCCGGCGTTCAGCCGACTAGCAGGATGTTGAAAAAGGTCGTGCAGACCTGTTTCGACGTCGCGAGTCCGGCGCATGCCCGGAATCGCTCCCTGCGGTTCAAGCACCTGCGCGCCTGAACCGCGGGCGAGACATCCTTGCCTCGCGCTGGCAGGGTGTTTTTCGACACCCTGCCAGTACGACGCGGGGCATCGACCCCGTCAAGCCGAGATGCCGGTCAGAACGCCCTTCATTACCGTGACGGCCTGGCCGCCCAGGACGACACGGTCACCGGCCAGTCGCACGCGGACGATCCCGCTACGGGCAGACGCCTGCAGACCGGTCATCGTTGCCTTGCCGAGCCGCTCGCCCCAGAACGGTCCGAGCGCGCAGTGCGCGGAGCCGGTGACCGGATCCTCGTCGATTCCCGCGGCAGGGCCGAAGAAACGCGATACGAAATGAATGCCGGGCTCAGCGGATACACCGGTGACGATGATGCCCCGCGTTGCGACCTCGCCCAGCAGACGGAAATCCGGCTGCACGGCGCGAACTGCCGCTTCGGATTCGAGCAACACCAGGTAATCGAATTTCGATCGCCCGACGAAGACCGGCTCGACGCCCAGTGCGCTGCAGAGCCCGGCCGGTGCGTCTGTTGCCGCGACGGGCGTCGCCGGAAAGTCGAGTTCGATGAGGGCGCCCTGTCGGGTGCAGGAGAGGATGCCGCTCTTCGTGTGGAAGTGAATCGGGTGCCTGTCCCCGACGATACCCTCCTGCCAGAGCGCGTGCGCGGAGGCGAGGGTCGCATGGCCGCAGAGGTCGACCTCCAGCGTCGGTGTGAACCAGCGCAGCTCGAAGCCGTCGTCCAGCGGCCGGACGAATGCCGTCTCCGCGAGATTCATCTCGGCGGCGACGGCCTGCATCCAGGCCGGGTCGCCCTCGTCATCCAGCAGGCACACCGCCGCAGGATTGCCCCTGAACGGCCGGTCCGTGAATGCGTCGATCTGCAGGCAGGGGGTTTCGGTCATATGGCCGGTCAAGGGGGCGTCTCCCGTCGAGTGAAGCCGATAATGCAGCAAAGAACCCCACCGGTCACGGCCGACCAAGGGCATCGGTTGCTGCGGGCGTCGATTTCGGGTGACTATCGACGAGCAAGCAGGTCCGCCCGAAGGAGGGCGACATGGTGTCAGGGAGGATGAAACCTGGAACTCGTGGAGCGAGCACATCCGGATGTATTTTCACGAGCCGGGCGGGCAAGCCTGGTGGAGCCTGAGAAAAGCCACGTTCGTCCCGGGGTTCCGCGACTATCTCGAATCGTCCGCGCCACCGGGAATGCGCAGCTTCGTGCACGTGCTGCAGGGCAACGGTTGAGGAGCGGGCGCGGCAGCACCGCTCCGGGCAATGCGCTAAACTCCGAGCCGCCAGCCGGAACACCCACATTTTCGTCAGCCAGCTTCAAGCAGGGACCCCGCATGACACCGAAAGCCGGATTACACATACTGGCGTGCACCGCCATCCTGTTATTTCTCGCCTCCTGCACACCCGGCGCGCCGCCATCGGCCACGGTCGACCCGGAACTCGAACGCCTGGCAGCCCGGGCCGCAAACGTCACGATCATTCGCGACGACTTCGGCGTGCCGCACATTTATGCGAAGACGGATGCGGACACGGTCTTCGGATTGCTGTACGCACAGGCCGAGGACGACTTCCCCCGGGTCGAACGCAATTATGTCTGGGCGATCGGCCGGCTGGCCGAGGTGGAGGGCGAGAGCGCGCTGTACAGCGACCTGCGTGCGCGGCTCTACATGACCGAGGACGATGCGAAGGCGGCTTACGCTGCTGCGCCGGACTGGCTGCAGGCGCTGTGCGATGCCTTTGCCGACGGCCTGAATTATTACCTTGCCACCCACCCCGACGTGCGTCCGAAGCTCCTGACGCGCTTTGAGCCCTGGATGCCGATGTTCTTCTTCGAGGGCTCGATCGGCGGCGATATCGAGCAGATCCCGTTGCCCGGCATAGAGGCGTTCTACGGTCGCGGCGAGTCCGTCGACGCGGAGGTCGTCGCGGCGGCGCGGGCGCAGTATTCCGGTTACGAGAACCCGATCGGCTCAAACGGCTTCGCGATTTCCGGGGAGCTGACCGAATCCGGCAACGCGATGCTGCTGATCAATCCGCACACGACCTTCTTCTTCCGCGGAGAGGTACACGTCGTCAGCGAGGAAGGCCTGAACGCCTATGGAGCGGTGACCTGGGGCCAGTTCTTCGTCTACCAGGGTTTCAACGAGCACACCGGCTGGATGCACACGTCGACCGACGTCGACTTCATGGACGACTTCGTCGAGGACGTAATCGAGCGGGACGACGGGGCGATCTTCTATCGATACGGCAACGAATTGCGCCCGGTCGAAGTGTCCGAGGTCACCTTGAAGTATCGTGACGGCGATTCGATGGCGGAACGGACTTTCCCCATGTATCGCACGCACCACGGCCCGATCACCCACATGCTGGGCGGAAAGTGGGTGGCCACGAAGATCAACTGGGACCCGGTCAACGCGCTAAGGCAGTCCTACGTCCGGACCAGGCAGACCGGCCATGAAGGCTTCCGCGAGATGATGGACATCCGCACGAATTCGTCGAACAACACGGTGTACGCGGACTCGTCTGGCAACATCGCCTATTACCACGGCGACTTCATCCCGCGGCGCGACCCGGCATTCGACTATTCGAAGCCGGTCGACGGCAGCGACCCGGCGACCGACTGGCAGGGGCTGCACACGGTCGACGAGATCGTCACGGTCTTCAATCCGCCGAACGGCTGGATCCAGAACTGCAACTCGACACCGTTCACGGCGGCCGGTCCCTACAGCCCCAAGCGCGAGGACTACCCCGTCTACATGGCGCCGGACATGGAGAGCTACCGCGGTATACACGCGGTGCGCGTGCTGTCCGGGGCCAAGGGCCTGACGCTCGACGGCCTGATCGAGCTCGCCTACGACCCGGCACTGCCCGGCTTCGAGAAGCTGATTCCCGGGCTCGTCGCCGCTTACGACGAATCCGGCGCCGACTACCCGGAACTCGCCGAGCCGATCTCCGCGTTGCGAGGCTGGGACTACACGGTCTCGATCGACAGCGTCGCGATGACACTCGCCCATTTCTATGGCATGCGCTATCGCGACGAGGGGGCGAACCCGGACGGCCTGCGCGGTATGGACCTGATCGACTATTTCGGTACCGGCTCGCCCAACGAGGAACGCCTGCGCGTCTTCGCCGCGACGGTCGACATGCTGGCCTCGGACTTCGGCCGGTGGAACACACCCTGGGGCGAGGTCAACCGCTACCAGCGGCTGACCGGGGACATCGTGCATCCCTACGACGACAGCGCGCCGAGCCTGCCGGTTGCGATGGCGTCGGGCGACTGGGGGGCGCTGGCCTCGTTCCGAGCGCGCCGCTACCCGGGCACGAAGCGCATCTACGGCACGTCCGGCAACAGCTTCGTTGCCGTCGTGGAGTTCGGTGACAGGGTCCGAGCGAAGAGCATGCTGGCCGGCGGGCAGAGCGGCGACCCCTCGTCGCCGCACTTCGACGACCAGGCCAGGCGCTACGTCGACCGCCAGTTCAAGGACGTCGCCTTTTACCGCGAAGACGTCGAGCGCCGCGCGGAGCGAAGCTACCACCCGGGCGAGATCTAGGACGGCGCGACCGGAGCATGCCTGATCCGGCCACGCTGGCCACTTTGGCGATAGCGGCGGGCGCATTCCTCGTCGCCGGCCTCGTCAAGGGCGTGGTCGGCTTCGGCTTCCCGGTCATCGCGCTGGCGATCATGACGATCGCCATCGGACTGCTGGACGCGCTCGCCATCGTCATACTGCCTGCGTTCCTGACCAACCTGTGGCAGGCGACCAGCGGCGGGCACCTGCGCGATATCGTCGGCCGGCTGTGGTCCTACATGCTGATGGCGGTGATCTTCATCGTCGTCGGCTCGCGCTACCTGAACGTCGGCAACGCCGCCCAGCTGACCGCGACGCTCGGCGGGCTGCTGTGCCTGTACGCAGTCTTCAGCCTCGCACGAGTATCGTTCGTCGTTCCCCGCAAGGCCGAACCCGTGCTCGCGCCGCTGTTGGGAATAATCAACGGCACGCTAACGGGGCTCACCGGTTCATTCATGGTGCCGTCGGTCTTTTACCTGCATGCGACGGGTTTTCGCGGCGAGTATCTCGTGCAGGCACTCGGTATCTATTTCTGCCTGTCGAGCTTCACGCTGGCTGCGTCCATGGCCGGCAGGGACCTTATCTCGATCGATCACGCTCTGCTGTCCGCGCTCGCCCTGGTCCCGTCATTCGTCGGCATGAGCGCGGGACGCCGCCTGCGCCGGCGCATTGATCCGGCCGGATTCGAGCGCGCGTTCTTTACGGCCGTCCTGCTACTCGGGGCATCGCTGCTGTGGCGCGCCGCGCGTGGATCCGTAGCCTGACGCGCCATCCGGACAGAGACGCCTGCCCCCCAACCGGCGCGCGTCTCCGCGTTGCGCTCACCCGGCCAACGACGCAGGCTCACGCCGCGCGTATGGACCGGCAGACCTCCGACCACGCCTGCAGGCCCCAAAAAAGAGGGCCCTCTTCGCGAGGGCCCTCCAGGTTCGCCAAGGCCGGTCGGCCGGCGCTTACATCCTGTTGCCGCCCCGGCGGTTTCCGGTACCCCGGCTGGATGTCGGATTGCGCTTCAGCTGTGACATTTCCAGGGACCTTGTTTCCGTCCGGACATGCGTCTCTTTGCGGGCCCTGTCCCTGGCAGTGGTCCTTGTCATCCTCTCGCTCTGCTTCGCGGCAGACGATGCTTGCCGGGATTCGGCGTTTCTCGGGTTGCCTTTAAGGTCCCCGGCCGCGTTCGCGCTCGAGTCTGCCGTGTCGAAACGATTCACGCTCCTGGATCCTGCCCCGAACTTGACGAAGTCGCGAAACGCGTCGTTGTCCTGGGTTTCCCGGGTTTCGACCCGGGTATTGTGGATGTCGTTCGGCATGTTCGCCCAGCCCTCGCCGTTCTTGCTGTTGTGATCGGCCATGGCCGGTCCGGCAGCAGCGAACAGCACAGCGGCAATTGCCAGGGTGATCGATCGGTCTTTCACTATCGCTCTCCTTACAAGGGTGTGTACGGGGAGAACAACGGGTGGCGCCGACCGGCGTTTACAGGAGCCACATAGGTATTTTCCGCAGGAACTTTTCGCCTCGGACGCAACACGGTCAGTATTGCGCCGGAATCGAGCGCAATCCGGCCAGGCTACTGGTCGGGCGGAGAACCGCGAGGTTTGAGTTCGTCACAAGGACGCTCGGAACTTATGCCGTCGCTCCACAACCTGACATCGAGCCTGAACTCCTGCGTAATCGTCAGTTCTTCAGGGGTCGGATCATAGTGCGTCGCCAGGGGTTGGTAGGGCGCAGCCTGCTCGATGACGAAGCGAAAGTATCTGTCGACAACGGGAACCGACGAGGACTTCACAATCGATACGTCCTTTACCGAACCGTCGGCAAGAATGGTCGTTGCTATAAGCACGGGTATAAAACAGTCGGCGTGCACATCCCGGTGCAGTCGAGCAATATTCAGCCTGTTCATGGCCGCAAAGTCCGCAACTTCCCTGGCGAACTCCTGCTGATAGGTCGGCGGGTCGGACTGTGCGAATGCCGCCAGTTCCAGCGTCAGGAATAGAGCTGCGACTCCCTGCTTCCATGGATTCACTTCGGGGTTACAAACCAACGAACGACGCTGGTCGACAAGTGAACTCATGCTGCTCGATCCGGACACCATCGCCGCCTGCGGTGTCGGTATTTCCGGCTGATGCGCTCGGGCTGTTCTGTTGTTTCACCAGGACAACTCAGCCAGCCATGCCGTAAACGCCATGTAGGGCCGCGTGTCGACCAGCAGGTAGCGATACGGCACGACCGATAAGGTCAGGATCGGGACAGCGTAGGCCGGGTGCACGCTGCGGTACACGACAGCATCCCTGAGCATTGCAATCCATACGGGCGACAGCCAGACCAGGTCGTAGAGGAGCGGATCCGGAGGGTTGCCGAGGAATGTCATCCGTCCGACGGCGGCAACGAGCAGCATAGTCGTTGCCACGACCATCAGGCGTTTGTGTGTTTCCGGCGAGCGCCGGTAGCGTACCGCGAGTACAAACAGCACCGGGAAGATCAGCATGTCGCTGAGCGGGTGGATCAGGGCAGCCCGGGCCGTGTCCAGTTGCCCGGCCTCGACGAAGTCGGCGAAGCGACTGAAGGTGACGGTCAGCCCGATGACGACCATCAGCACCGCGTAGATGACGAGTTGCCGCCCCAGGCGGCGATGCTGGTCCAGGCGGCCAGCGGCGGGCAGGTTTGCCTGGTAGGTGAACGCCGCCAGCCAGCCGACGTATACCGCGGCATGCACGTGCACCGGCACCGACCGGATCCAGGTTCCGCCGACCAGCGACGACAGGTAACCGGGACCGAAACCCGCAATCGCCAGGGCCCACATCCACAGGCTCAGGTACAGGTAAAACGTGCTGCTGGTTCGACCGAGCGGCTTGCCCGCCGGTTCGTCACCCGGCACTGCGGCAACCTTGCCCATGGCACCCCCCCTTGATGCTCTGGACGAGACTACGGCGTCAGTCTTCCTGGCGCAACGGGTTTCGCCAGGGCGGACCGGCCCGGGAATTCGGCCGGCGGCGGAGGGTTTTGCCGCTACTTTCGACGCACCTTGTAGATGATGTCCAGCGTACTGACCGAACCAGTGCTCGATTCGAGCACGAGCCGCTCGTTGACCTGGTACTTGAGAATCAGCGTGCCGAGCTGGTCCACGAGCCCGTAGCCGTACTCGACCAGCAGCCTGCCGCCAATGCGCTTCCCGGCAACAATGCGACTGTCGTCGATCCCGCCCTGCAAGGTCAGCGTCTCCAGTCCCAGCGAGGAGCGGACCTGCGACGTGATCGCGCCGGCCTGCGACATGCCGAGGGCAAAGGCCGCCTTGTTCATAAGGTCGCCTTCGCCCATGTCGGCCGTCGCGAGCGCATGGCCCGTCAGCAGGTAGGACAGGGCTTCGACCTCGCTCATTGCGGGTTCGCTGAAGACTTCCGAACTCAGCTGACTGGGCGTGCCGGTGACGTGTATGCCTGCGGTCACATCCGGCATTCGCCTTACCGCCCGCAGGTCGAGCAATGGATTGTTGATGGGGCCGCTGAAGATCAGCTCACCGCGCTCGATTTCGAGATCCTGGCCATAGGCCTCGTAGCGGCCGCCCACGAGGCTGATGCGCCCGAGCCCGGTCACTGGCGCACTCGGCGCAACCTGGACCCGCAGGTTGCCGGCAAGATCCGTGGTCAGCCCGAAGCCGGCGAAGCTGACTCCGTCGCCGAGGGTCACGTCGATATCCACATTGGCCCTGCGCGCGCCACCACCCGTATCGACTTCCCGGCCCATGACGACGGCGTCGCCCGAGGGTTTCCTCGCGCCCGCCGGAATCTCCTGCACGACGAAGTTGGCGTTCGGGATCAGCAGGCCGCCCTTGACGG
>Ga0224505_10000192_pt1 | contig 45877 bp, 41 predicted proteins | sample SF_Jan12_sed_USG_FD_169102 | JGI IMG/M metagenome (GOLD analysis project Ga0224505, IMG submission 169102) | Sediment microbial communities from San Francisco Bay, California, United States - SF_Jan12_sed_USGS_4_1 | ecosystem: Environmental > Aquatic > Marine > Sediment | place: USA: California...
GTTGCATTCGCTCTTCCGCGGTAATTGTGCCATGAAACATATTTTCCCAGTAAGCCACTGTCATTCCCCAGCCCGTTGGGGAATCGGTTTGACGTGGAGTTTAACAATATCGCATTGCTGTTCAATGCCGAGGCGTTTACAAAAATTATCCTGGCATAAAATTCAATTACCTCTTTCGTGTTTCCATCGATGATTCTTACGCCAGTAGCGCGTCCTTTCTTTTCATTGTAAATAATAGAATGTACTACAGCATATGGCCTGATCGTAAGCTTCATGGTCTTCATTGCCCATGGAATGGTAGAAGCATTGCTACTGAAATAGCCGCCGAACTGACACCCTCTGTTGCATTGCGCCTGATTTTGGCACTTGTGTCTTCCCTGTTCCTGGTGCACTGGCTGCGGGTCAGTGAGGTGGGCACAGCGCGCCTGAATGAGATGGCGGTCCCCATAATTCTTTTGCATACTTTCTTTGAAATAGTTTTCAATGCAACTCATTTCAAAGCCAGGCATACATTCACTGTCCGGTAATTCCGGTAAGCCATCTTTGTTCCCTGCAATGCCTGCAAACTTTTCAACGTGACTGTACCAGGGCTCAAGATCCTTGTACCGTATAGGCCAATCAACTGCAAACCCATCTCTTGCCGGACCCTCAAAATCAAAATCACTCCACCGCTGTGTCTGACGTGCCCAAAGTAAAGATTTGCCGCCAACATGGTATCCCCGAACCCACCTGAACGGCTTTTCCTGAACGTAGGGCTGTTCGTCATCTTTCAGCGCCCAATGCATTGTTTCTTCACGCATGAATCTTGCAAACTGATAATCTTTGCGCTTCTCGAGTGGAACAGTACCTCTATACACAAACTGCCAGGGCGCCTTACCGGCCGTGGGATAATCCTTTATATGTTTAACATCACGGCCTCGCTCAAGCACCAATGTTTTCAGCCCCTTATCGCATAGTTCTTTTGCCGCCCATCCCCCGCTAGCACCTGAACCGATAACGATCGCATCGTATGTTCTTTTCCGAATGGAATCAATCGCTAAATTTGACATAGCACTATGCTTTTACATCCACACACCCGTAGTAGTGTCCGGGGACCATTTGATAATTCAGGTAACTTAACATGACCTCTTTTGAGGTCCTAAACCCCCTTATCGTTTCAGACTTAATGAGATCAAAAAAATCTCTTTCATTTTTGTCATCAGAGACAGAAAGTTTTAACAGTAATTCCTGTCGCTGTTGCTGATCGCAAAGCATGAACGATTTTCCATAATTGCTTTTTGCCGCCGTCGCCAGCCCTGCCAGCTGAACCTTAACGTTTTCTTGTACATCTTTTTCGTAGCAATCGTCGATCAGTTTCTGCAGAAATTTATCTACACCCACTGTAAGCGCACCCAGGGAATCACCAGCCGGAATAATAGTGTCTGCAACACTGGAGAGGACATCCTGTTCTGCAGGAGAAAAGGAAGATCTTTCAGCACCAAACTCGCCAGGCAACCATCCCTTTGCCCAGGCGGGCAATGCAACCAGACCGGCAGAAGCAGCCATTAATGTTTTCAACGAAGTGCGCCTATTCATAATTTGATTCCTATTGCCTGCAAGAAACTCATTTAAGCAAGCGTGAAAACAAGGTATCAAACTACGAGGAACAATGAAAGAAAACTTTTTATGACTGCTCAGATCATCTTATGGAAGGAAGAAAACGCTTGTCTGCCCGCATTTAAACCTACAGATGATATTCAGGATGAACTTGACAAGGTGAATCCGCATCTTCGCCTGTAACGCACCGTATCTACAGGTGCAAAAAGGTTGTCACTTAAGCAGACAGCTTCCAGGTGAAACAGGTCTAGGTGCTAGTGCAAATCAAAAGTACGTATCAAGTCTCTGTTGGGTGTGCCGCTATGGCAGTCAATACATTTGGTTCCCTTTTCCGTAATGCTGACAATTGTAGACCCGTCCAGTGCATACTCCGCCCAAAGGTGCCCATCGGCGGCACTGGCATCACCTGGAGATTTTTTTATCACCGCGTACAAGGCCAAAACATTGTTCTCGTATATCTCTTTGACTATTACCGCGCCTGCTGCAAAAGCTCCATTTGCAGGTAGCTCACCCGTATTATCCAGTGAAGACTGGGCTATTGTATTGAATCGTAACTTAAATGAACCATGCGGACTTGGACCGGCCGGACTAAGCAGGTCTCCATTCTGATAATATACATATCCCGCCTCGTTTACTTCCGCAAACAAACTTTGGTCGGTATTTCCAACTGTCGTGATCTCACTATAATCATGGTAAACACACGAATTCACCGCGGTAAGAACTGAGAATCCGATCACCAACCCAATTATTCTCTTTTTAATCATGCAAAACAAAATAGTCTTTCAAATTGAAAATGTCAAACCAATGACAACTTATCACGCTCCTGCAGTCGGTCGCTGCGTACCACTTATCCAGTGAACTAAGGAACAAGCGCGGGGCTGAACGCTTTTAATCCAGTAGTTCTTGCGGAATAGCCGTAATCTTTTCGAGCCAAATATTGCGATAAAATAACTCAGCCCCTTCTGATTGAAGTTGAATTTTTCCTTTCTGCAATGGCAATTCACGATCACCATCAAGTTGACGCGAGTTATAAAGCACCATGGTAACCATACCATTTACTACGTGCACACTCTGGTCACCAACACAATAAAGGTCAATCGTATTCCATTCCCCATAAGGCTTTTCACCATCCGGGTTCTTGATACAATTCCTTCCCTGGGGTCCATTTTCGCTAAATGTCAGTAACGGAGCGCCCGGTGTATAGACAAAACGTTTTTCCGGTTGCGCTACGGCAGGCACATCTGCAATTCCACCTGCTACACCCCAGTAATCACCGCAGTCACCTTCCTGAATTTGAAATTCCTGCGACCGCATCCAGAACCCACCGTCAGCCCCGTGCTTGCCAACGGCATGATAGAGCAGTCCGCTATCGCGTTTGGCACTTCGTTTTGGATGCCACTTTAATGCTCCCCATTTGAATTCAAGTTGTAAGTGATAATTTTCAAAAGATTGCAACGTTGAAATACCACCAAAATTTTGACCTGAAACCCGGATCGCAGCCTTTCCATCCTCCATAACGATAGTGAAAACGCCATTGGGATCGTGGTTTAGTCCCTGGGGAATTCCGCTAAATTTTTTTTGAACCGTATCATAATCCGCTCCAATGTAGGTATCCCATCCCGTAAGGTCTTTGCCATTGAATAATGGCTTTCCACTCTGTTTCTGGTCACTTGAAGGGTTAAAATTGCTGAAGAGGAAAAGGCCTAAAAGGAAGAGCAAAGAGCCGAATTTAAAAACGCGCATGACTGGAAAGTTATTGGTGTAACCTATGAAAGTGCAATTTAATCATTTTATCCATGGGTGTTTTTTTCAGTAGAAGGTTGGTATGCAAAGACATTCTACCAGGCTTATATTGAAGGCCCTTTCAATGGCGATTTCAGACGTCGGGATATTCTTATCGACAATTCCAATTTCAAGGTGCCTTTGGGATTCCGATACAATTTTTTACGAGAAAGCCATGAGCAAGAGGGCTTCTCTGTCATGAAATTTATTATGCCCTGGATATCTATCAGCAATTATCCTGATCCGTATAACACACCTTCTGCATCTTTGATCTATAACAACAAAGCTTATTCAGGATTCGGTGATGGCGAATACAATCGGTTCTGGAAATTCGATCCAGTAACCAGCACGTGGAATCAACTGAATGATTTTCCAGGCACAAGACGCCAGCACTTCGGTTTTACAGCTGGATCGAAGGGTTATATCGCTGGAACTACTGAATATCTGGTAATTGCACCCGAACTTTGGGAATATGATTTTGCGAACGACTCCTGGACAAAGAAATTAGACCCACCAATTGCTGGCGTAATCAGAGTAGCATTTGGTTTGCAAAATACAGGGTACATGCTCGAAAATAATCAATCAAATACGCAACTTTGGAAGTACAATCAGAATACCGATACCTGGACTATGGAATCTACTGCGCCGTTTTCACTTGGCATTGATCCAGGATACTTCGTAATTGGTAAACGCTTTACCTTGTTGTTGATAACGATCTATGGAAATATGATGCATCAACCAATCAATGGACAAATCTTGGACAAACGCCAGCATACATGAGTCACGCTTTTTCAATTGGAAACTTTGGATATGGCTTGAACGCTTATGAAATGTTCAGGTATGATCCAAATCAAAACATATGGACTTCGGAACTCAGTCCGCACCAATATTTTAACACACCATCTAATATCTTCTCCGTAAATGGAAGAGGTTTCGTCATATTCGGCAATGGCGAAATGTTGGAATATGGCCCCAGTTTCTGAAATTTGAGAACCCTTTGAGAGTAGGTTTTGTTCTCCCCAATATACAATAAACATAAACCAGCCTTAATTATGAAAACACTGCCACTCGGTTCACAAGGACTTCACACATCTCAACTCGGCCTTGGCTGCATGGGTATGTCTGAGTTTTATGGATCTTTTGATGACGTAGAATCAATCAAGGTAATTCACCGTGCAATCGACCTGGGCATAACCTTTCTCGATACTGCCGACGCATATGGCCCTCATAAGAATGAAGTGCTGGTCGGCAAAGCTATTAAAGGTAAACGCGACCGCATTACACTCGCAACAAAGTTTGGCATTGTACGCGACGTGAATGATCCTTCGAAACGGGGAGTGAATGGCAAACCCGAGTATGTCCGCTCTTCTTGTGATGCAAGCCTGCAACGGTTAGGGGTAGACGTCATTGACTTGTATTATCTTCACCGCAAGGATCCCAACACGCCGATTGAAGAAACCGTGGGTGCCATGTCAGAACTTGTAAAAGCAGGAAAAATAAAAGCAATCGGTCTTTCTGAAGTGTCTGCGGAAACGTTACGAAAAGCACATGCCGTTCACCCCATCAGCGCCTTGCAGACAGAATACTCCCTATGGAGCCGTGATCCGGAGGATGAACTGTTTGATGTTTGTAAAGAACTGAAAATAGCCTTTGTGGCTTACTCACCGCTCGGACGTGGATTTCTTACCGGAAGCATAAAAAAGTTTGAGGATTTTGCACCCAACGACTGGCGGAGGGGGTCGCCACGCTTTCAAGGCGAAAATTTTCAAAAAAATCTTGGTCTTGTAAAAAAGCTGGAAGACATGGCTACAAAAAGAGGCTGCACGGCATCACAGCTTGCCCTGGCCTGGGTCCTGGCACAAGGCGATTTTATATTTCCTATCCCCGGCACTAAGCGCCTCAGGTACCTGGAGGAAAATGTGGGATCAACAAGTCTTTCGCTATCCTCAAAGGAGCTTGATGAACTCAATGCTATTGCTCCGAAAGGCGCGGCATCCGGCGGACGCTATCCTGAAGGAATGATGAAGCTCGTCAATGCATAGTACAGCATTCTCTGGTAAATACTCAACCTAAGTCGCAAGTTGTTGGTCAACATAAAATTTACTATGGAGAATTATTGCTTCAACCCTGAAATCTTAGTTGGGTAGTGTCGTGATGAAATTGCAAATATGTACTCCCGTATCTATCAGCTCAATCTTTTGCAACAACCCAATCCTGTACCCAGTAATTCTCTGGCTCATTATTCCAAAAATACAGCTTATAGTTCCCGGGGGATGTTGGTGTAAACTCAAAATCTGCCGTTTCTCCCACACCGTATCTGAAACTACTTAATATCTCTTCTCGCTGTGATGCTGGAAGATCCGCACCATCCTTCGCTACAATTGTCAACGGGACAGTGACACTGTCTTTTTCCATCCTGATTCTCATTCTCCCTGCAGGGGCTATATTCATAAGACGTAACCGGTGGGTCACACCGACGTGGGTTTTAATCAAAGGTTGATCCTTCAGGCCGTTGAGTTCAAGGTCGTCCCATGACTTTGGAAAAGGTATTTTCCAACCCACAATATACGGGTGGTCCGTTTCGGGATCATATGTTTCATTCTCAGCCATTACAATCATAGGGCCATATAAGCCGCTTGTCAGCTGATTGATATCATCCAAATGACTATGGTAGATGAAAGTGCCTGGACGCATGAGTGAAAGCTTATACCTGAATTTCTCTCCCGGTAGAATAGAGGGCGACATCTTTCCTTCCGATGAACTCCATTCAGGTACGCCGTCAGACCAGCTATCGATTTCCAATCCATGCCAATGGATACTGGTTGGTTCTGACATTCTGTTCACCATGGTGATATACGTAGGCTGATACTGTTTCAGAACCAGCAACGGACCAGGGCTGTTGGCTTCACCTGCCTCGGCCTTAAATTCTCCATCCATGCTGAACCCGTTTCGCTTCTGCTCACCACTTTCATAGGAATTGGCAAAAAGTTTTATTTCCCGGGGTACTCCTTTCGATAAAAGATCGCTGGGTCCGGGCTGGACATTTATACCTGTCACCAGTCCGGCCATGTGCTCAGCATGCTCCCCGTCCGTGCCATCCGGCAACCTGATTCCATTGTTCACATGAAATGAAAGGTGACAATGGAGCAACCATCGACCAGGTCTTCGTGGAATCCATTGCATGTTCATTGTAGTGCGACCGGTCATAAATTCCGTAACCACTTTTCTCCTGAGCTCCGGCTTATATATTTTATCCTTGAGCACGTCTCCTCTGGATAGCACATCATAGTAAAATCCATGCAAATGCATTGGATGATTCTCAACGGAAGCGTTTATAACCCTCCAATTAACAGTATCACCTACTTCAGGTTGAAAAAGTTCTGTGTATGGCCACGATCTGCCATTTATAGTATAGGATGCAAGCCATCTTATTGAATCAATCTTTTCCGGAAAAGGGGTAGTAAATACATTAATGACCAGTATCCTGTCATCCTTTGATGCCCCTTTTGGATCAATAATAAAGGCTCCGCCCAACTGTTCTTTAAATCCACTGCGGAAACTTGACACATGATTTCCAAGCCTTACCCAATACAAATAGGTACCCGGATCCCCTGCATCAAATTCAACTGTTTTCGATTCACCCGGAAGGATAAATACACTGTCTGCTACCTCAGCGGGCCTGGTTTGCATACCAAATACGCTTATTGTAGAATCTGACAGAGAATTATGAATAGTGGCCCGTATACGCGTGCCGGTTTCTACCCGGATAAGGGGTCCAGGTATCGAGGGCACATCCCCTTGTTCGCCAATGGCTGTCATATGCAAGCCTGGTCTGGCTTCCGTTTCCATGTAAAAATCTCCCCAGGTTACTTCCAGGTTTACCGTTAGCAGTCCATCTGCTAGGACTCCGGCGGTCCTCAAATTATTATTGGCCTTTATCTTTGGATAATCCGAGGGATCATCCGCGTACACCATTCTCGGGTAATACAACTTGACAATCTCTGTCGCTGCAAAAGAGTTGGCCTGAGTAGTTGTTTTACACAACGTTATAGCCTGTACGATGAGGTCTGAATTTTCTTTTGTTTCGTTACCAGGATTTCCGCATGCCCAACAGAAAAATAATAGGGCAAGACACGAAAGATTAGGATTTTTCATGGCTTCAGGCTTAGGTATCTTCATAGATACAAAAAAAAATACAAAACCCGAAGAATATTGACTATCAATTTTTGCTGCTTCCAAAATCTGTATTGTGCTCTGTCTGAACTGAATGAAATTTCTGCAGTAAAACATCGCGCCATGCAAATCATGTATTACCGGTAAGAAACCCTGGTGAACTCGGTATCACTGGATGTGTAGCATCCACGTAATGCCGCGGAGGAATGATGAGCCTTATAATACTTAGCTTACCAGCATTCAGATGTTTTTACTCAATCTGAAATTTGCGGTTGAAAATTTCCTTCAATAAGGGGTCCGCAGTAATGGTTAGGTCACGGTCGAACGGCCGATTAAGATTGTTGCCCGCCAGGTCTTCAAGGCGCGCTTCACACTGCAGATTAAATGTACCCCTTGCCCACGGCATTTCCGGTGTGAAATTATAGATTGACTCTTCCGCACTGAGTTCAATCACACCTGAAAGTGAATTTCCATCTGCATCAGTAATGCGAATAGCTTCACGGCAAAGCACCGCATCGAGTCGTTCATGAAAATCTACAATTAACGCATTCCTGGTTCCCGCTGCTGGCGCACCAATCGTCCAGGTTTCCGGATCCGGAGACAGGCTGTCACGCACGGATACAAAAAAGTCTTTGTAATTATGTTGCTTCAGGCGAATGCCCCTGGTATCCTTCCAGTCCGAAACAACCACCAGCCTATAGGCTGTTTCGCGTTCAAGGGGTTCTCCGAAACGTTGGTTGGGCTGGAGATCACGCTTAATCCTTCCCGGATCGAGCCACAGCGTTAGTATGGTACGTTCGGTATTCCATAATTCCGGCTTCAAGTCAAGAAAAACCGCTGGTACAGTATCCATTCCATTTTTCAAGAGTACCAGATTCTTAAGGGACTGGCCTTCCTGCATAGGCCTGGAGAACTCAAGGTAGATCTTCAGCAAGTTCCGCGGAAGCGTGTCCGATGTTGGATAAATTGCGCTGAGCACAGGAGGGTCTGACATATCGGCTAACGGAATCTCAATTTTGGCAAAAGATGCACCCGCCAACCGAACATCATATGTCAACCCTGGCGTAAACGGTATCAAGGGCTCGAATTCGACCGCGTCGTCCAGGATGTGAACATCCCCTAAAATTGCAGGTTGGTCAACTCCTTCGAGATGTACCCGGAATACATCTGTGATAGAATCAGGCCGAACGTGTGCAAAATAGCTACGGGGTATGGAGATACTGATGGCATGCTCCTCATTCCAAAGAATGGAAATACCACTGGTTTTATCACCACGGCCAGAACATGAACCAAGAAAAAACAACAGGACCAGATACCGCCAAAGATGCATGGTCCCAAAATAAATTAAAACCATCTATCCCCTGAACTCCAGAGATCAAGATCACCGTTGACCTTTCGTTGCAGCACAACCACATGACTATCATCGAGCTTATCAAGTTGCATTACGTTCACGACAGGAAGTGTAACGAAGTCCACACCTGCAGTAGCATAGCTCTCGGGTACAGGTTCAGTAAGCGACCCGGCATAGGCTTCAAGATTTTTGTATTTCACGCGCATAACGGGACGGCTAGAGTTTGCCATTAATAATACCGACTCATCCCCTTTCGTTAGCGTAATGATATCCAACGGTGAATTTCCACTGCCAAACTCTCCGACAGTCCTGCCTTTAACATGGGACCCGGCTTTTAATTCGTCCAGCGGAAAAAGCACAAGTGGGGTGCAGGTGTAACTCGCCACCAAATAATCTATTCCATTCAATTTCGCAGTCGTGAATGTCTTGATGGGCGCATAGGTTTCATAACGGCCATGCGCAGCATGATAGATTTCCAGAGACGCCTGATCTTGCTTGTTCACGAAAGGAAAAGGGATCGTCCGGAAAGTAGAACTAAATTCCTGGTTGGAGAGACCGCTTACCATCAACTTGCCATTGGCATAATTCATATCGGATATTGCCCACACCCGCAATGGCCTGCCGCGCTGGTCCTTCGCATCTTCAGCGGGCGCATTGTTAAGGGAAACAACACCATACGAAATGTCCTTTAGACTCACCGGTAATACCTTATCACCTTCAATAGTCAGCAAAACAGGTATGCCCTCGGCGCTTTGTACCGCACAGTATATCTTTTTTGATATGGGATTAACGGCCAAGTCCTGAATAGAGATATTCTTCGCCTCCGTACCCAACAGTGAGGCAATCTTTTGATCGAAATTCTTCATTTCAACTCCCATTCCCTTTCCAACAGCTACGTTATCCTTAGTATCTACGGCAAAAACGGCAGCACTTTTGGAGTCTCCAATGAATAGAACGCCATCCGGGCCAAAGGCCAGCGCGCTTATGGACTGAATGGCTGGAGTGCCATTCTCAAAACCAAAAATCGGAGCATCACGATTTGTGCTGGCCACCAGCAGCACGGCCATGATGTTTACGGTAAGGAAGTAATACAATTTATTCATTATTGACAGGGGTTAATGACGCTTGACAAAATAAACAGGACGCGTATTCCAAGATAGGTATACCAGCCCATGTTTCATAGTCGTTTTACGTGAACGGAATTAATGATAACCTGTGGCTGGTTTATTATTTCAAATCATATCTAACTGAAATGCCTGCCGCACATAAGAAATTTACGTCATTCTAAACTGAATTGTCTTTAGTGAAATCTACATTATAGCGCGTATATTTGCGATAGATCAAAATCACAGCATTAATATGAAAAAGAAAATATTTATCGGGCTCGGCATAATCGTTATTCTTATTTCCGCAATCACAGCATACGTTCTTATGACGACCCGCTCCCATAGCCCTTCCAAAACAACAGCATTCAGCCATGAAGGATTAGACATTAAAGTGGTTTACTGCCAGCCTTATAAAAAAGGAAGACTCATTTTTGGAGAGAAAGAAGAAGGGGCGCTCCAACCATACGGTCAGTACTGGCGGTTAGGAGCCAATGAAGCAACGGAAATAACCTTTAGCAGGGATATCAATTTCGCCGGTAAACCCTTAAAGGCCGGGACATACAGGATGTATGCGGTGCCTGGGAAATCATCCTGGCAAGTTGGTCTGAACAGTGAGCTGGGTAAGTGGGGCGCCATGGAACCGAATTATGATTTGGATGTGCTCAAAGTAGAAGTTCCGGCCGGGACATCCCTCTCAGAAACGGAGCAATTTACGATCAACTTTAGCGGTGAAGCAGGCGGCGTAAATATGGACTTTGTGTGGGATAAAACGAAAGTGACCGTTCCAATAACACTCCAATAACACCGACACAGTATTCTTAGAGGGACCTACAGTGTGGTAGAACAAGAAAATCTACAACTATGCTATGTCTATTCTATTACAAACCAATTGTAGCTTTCCCCTTCAATCGTGAAGTTCAACTCAATCTCATAATTCCGGTTGAGTGTATACTGCTTTTGGCTTAAATCTTTTTCTCTCACCGTTGCAACGGTTGAAAGTCCTGTATAATACAAGGGAACCTTAATCGTCCTGACCATTTTTTCTTTGGTGGGATTGTATACCAGCAGGAAGCCTTTTTGTTTTAATTGCGTGCTCACGTGCAGGATACCATCCCAATCACGTCCATCGGCCCTGCGCAAATGAATAATATCAGCGTTTAATATGTCCCTGTATTTCTTGTACCAACCAATCGTTTTCGTAACAAGTTGTTTCGTCGCTTCTGTATCATAGAGTCTGGGACCACGATAACAGGCCTGAACACCGGCGCCGTAATACTGTACCATTAATTGTTCATAATCCGGCAAGTGTTTACTCAGCGGTTCAAGCACTGCTTCCGGACCTCCTCCCTGGTACTTAGTCAGGGGAACAAAGCCCCAGCTCATCGACGGTGTTTTCTCCCAGGTACCATCATAAATATTCTGCCGGTTCAGGATTTTCTGTTGGTCTCTTGGCAATGAGAAATTCACTTCACGGTAACCAATTCCAATCTTATTCGTGCCATCAAAAAAATACCAGTCAGGTGCATTTATATAGACGCCCCTTTCATTCAACCAATGATATAATTCCTTCTGTATTTCCATTTGGCGCCATTGCGAATCACTTAACTCCTTATGCCCGGGATGTGTTGTGGAAGCACATACATCGCCGGGATAGGGTCCATCGTTCTCCCAGATGTCAAAACCGGTATTTGTATAGAAATATTTTATCTTATCACGGTACCGCAGTCCCCATGTGCTGCCAAAGCAGGGTGCGTTTCCGAAAAAGGCACCACCGGGTTTACCTGTGGCCGGATCGATAACATCATCTTCATCGCTTATTTTTCTGCTGCTAAACAATGAATAGCTTCCGATCAGGACATCCTTACTGTGCGCATAATCCGCTATGGTTTTCCAACGTCGTATATTAGCGATGGAAGTGTCCTCCACGTTACAGTGACTACCAAAACTCAGGATCACACCCTCATAGCCTGTTTCCGCACACTGATCAATGGCATTTTTCACCTCATCATCATCTTTGCTGATAACATGCATGAAGATGGGATTTTGCGTAGTCCAGGGTGCTACAGTGCTGTACATTTTACGAATGGCCAGACCTCTGCGCTCCCTGTCATAGCTGTCCATTACCAACTCATGGGTGCGCACCGATGAAAACAGTTCACCTGGCTGCAGCGCAATGCCGGGGGCTTTCTCAGGGTACACTTCCAGCAGACAGGGAGTACCAAAGTAATAATTAACCTGCGATGTATACAGGGAGTCAACTTTCCAATGTGTAGTCTGATCGCTGATATCATAGCGCATTGCGTTATTGAATGCATAGTTTGTTTCCACATAAATTCCGTGCTGCTTTTTCATTTGCTCGGGTGTGCCAACCACAGCGCTTTCTTCTTCGACCAACGCCAGCACTTCATTCACTACCCTGTTCAGCGCAAAACTTTGCCTGCTACCGTTTTCAATAGACACCCATTTAATAATTAGCGGAATTCCATCATACAGCTCATAATGTACTTTTACGACAAGACCACGGAGTTCCGCAAGCGATGACTCAAAAGTGAAGGAAAGCAGCTTGCCTGTCGGCTGTTTTTTATTTGAGGCCCACGTTTTACATTTCCAATTCAAAAAAGGGGGAAGCTGTGAAACCGTATAGGCTGTAAACTTAAAATCATCGTCACCGGCAGTGAAGTCATCCAACCATGAAGGAAGCAGATAGGCATTTTCCTTTTGGCCATAGAGCCCGCCAACATTATACACCTTATTGTTCAATACTATTCTCGCTTCAGGTTTTACAGCTCTCAACAACTGCTGACCGGTTGTACAGTTTCTAAAATCAACACAAACTACATTTGGCTGAATTCGAAATACACGCTTAACCAGTCCATTGTACAAAATAACATCCTTGCCATCGGCTGATTTATAGACAGCAGCATTTACCGGAGGTTTGTGCAACAGCCAATCGCCTTCAACCCGTATATCCAGTTTATTATTCCAGACAGGAACAGGAGCCTCATCTTGCCCTAAACAGGATAATCCTGACACCCAAAGCATTAGCACGAAAACATGTTTCATATTATTAGTGATTATTGCGGTTCAAAATTATGATGCAATGCAACCATCCGCGATTGAACATGCTTGCCTTAACTGGCCGGGGAATATAAAAACCATGAAAATAACTACACCTTTAATTTGCGGTCATCTGAATAGAAAGTTAATACTTTCCGTCCATTTCCGCAGTATGCTGCCACCGACCATCCTGCGGGCATGTAGTTCAGCCCGTACTCCTAATGCCGCTTCCGCTTCCTGGACACCAACGCCCCTATGTGCCTGAGAAATCCAACTTCATGTGCTTGCTTCCGACGATATACCAACTGTAAGAAACATTTCTTCAGCAATTTTAACCTTGGGCGGCAATAGATTTATTATATCTCGATCCTAATTCATTGCGGCTTTAAATTAGCCTCGTTTGCATGTCTTTTTATTTTTGAAGGTTAACACATGTAAAAAAATTAATCTTGTCGCACTGTATTTTTTTATTTTTCGTTAACCTATGGAAACTAAGGGAAAAATGTAATTTTGAGTATGATCATTAAGATTCTGGAGAACGAATTTTTGACCTGCGAATTGGATGATTCATTGCCGGTATTACGGCATCGCTGGAAACATGCAACAGATGGTGAAGATTTCAGATCTAACGTGTTAAAGGTGCTGGAGGAATATAAGAAATTAAAAAATTCCTATTCCAACCTTGCCTGGCTGGCCGATACAACCCTGCTTGGTGAATTGGATGAAGAAACAGAACATTGGCTGGTCGAGGTCTGGGAGGATTTATTATTTGGTCAGCGGGAGGTAAAGATTCATGCGGTTATACTGGGAAACAGCATTTTTGCAGATTATCCTATGGAGAATTTTAAGCAGGATGCAGAGGAGAAATTCAAGAACTTTGATGTTCACCTAGGTGTTTTTTCAACCCAGCAAGAGGCCTATGATTGGATAAGGGAACAGCAACTTGCAATCACTAAGAACGAGTAGTGATACCCGCTGTCAGTCCGCCATCATGCCTATTCCTATACTCTAAAAAATATCCACAATCCACTGGGCTCGGCATAAGCGTAATCGGATTGGACAGTTTTCAACCAAGGATTCACCACTTTCGCATACGATCTGTGAAGACTTGGTTGCGGAATTAAATGTGACGCTATCGCAAGCGCTTTGCTGCAGCCGAAAAGTATGTGCAAAATAATAATGGGAAGGCCTCTAATCATTGAAGGCCACGGTGCTCACTGTCCCTTCAAGAAATTTCAAAAGTATGCTTACATTGTGCTAAACTAATGCTTATGCTAAATACCTGGCTTCATGAAAAATCCATCGTGATAATCGGAGGAACTACCGGTATAGGGCTTACCGCAGCGCAGGCATTTGTCGAACATGGTGCCAGGGTTGTGGCGGTAGGTCGGAACCCTGAAAGTGTCGATAAGGCTTCTTCGACGCTCAAAGAAAATGGAGTGGCCATGGTAGGTAATGCTGAGCAGCCGGAAACTGCGATAAATGCCATAACCCTGTGCCTCAAGAAATTTGGAGCATTCCATGGACTGTATCATGTAGCGGGCGGAAGTGGTCGCAAATTTGGAGATGGTCCACTGCACGAAATGACGTTAGCAGGATGGAACCAGACGCTGTCACTGAATCTAACCTCACTCATGCTATCGAATCAGGCTGCCATTAAGGCCTTCCTTGATCAAAAAACTTCGGGTACAATTTTGAACATGGGCTCTGTATTGGGATTCTCACCTTCGCCAAACTATTTTGTTACGCATGCCTATGCCGCCACTAAATCAGCAGTAATTGGATTCTCCAAAGCTATCGCATCTTATTATGCGGCCAGCAACATCAGAATTAACGTGTTGGCACCCGCACTTGTAGAAACCCCGATGGCAAAACGTGCTGCTGCCGATGAAAGCATTATGCATTTCATTAAAACAAAACAACCGCTGGATGGCGGGCGTATTGGCCTGCCTGCAGACTTAAACGGTGCGGCAGTATATTTCATGTCTGATTATTCCAGCTTTACAACAGGTCAGGTACTGTCCGTCGATGGAGGTTGGAGCATAAGTGAAGGTCAATATTAATATTTAACCATGCAGTCGCTTGCCATCGGAATTGATTTGGGATCTACTAACATCAAAGGTATTTTGATGGACACCGAAGGAAACATTCTGCAGGAGGCAAAGCACGAAACGAACGAGCAGGACGACGCCCAATGGAAACAAACAGTCTTCGAAATGATTGCGGATTTTAAGGCAAAGGCTGGTGGAAAAGTTGATGCGATAGGATTGTCGGCTCCTGGTCTTGCGGACACCGAAAACACATGCATTGAATACATGCCTGAAAGGCTGCCCGGTATTGAGAACTTTACATGGTCTGATTGGATAGGAGAAAAAGTATCCGTTTTAAATGATGCCCATGCAGCGATGATGGCGGAAGCAACATTCGGCGCCGCCAAGGGACTTCAGCATGCAATATTACTTTCCCTGGGTACAGGTGTTGGCGGGGGCCTTTTGCTCCATGGTAAACTGTACCAGGGTATTTCCCAAATGGCCGGGCACATTGGACACACTACGGTTAATGCAGAAACTGCATGGCGCGATATCACAAACATGCCAGGCAGTATTGAAGATGCAATAGGCAATGCAACCTTGTCGCAACGCTCATACGGAAAATTTAACTCGACGGAAGAGCTGGTAAAAAGTTTCAGCAAGGGCGACCACTTTGCAACTTGGCTGTGGCTTTCTTCGGTGCAGAAACTAGCGGTATGTATAGCCTCAGCAATAAATATTATTTCGCCGGAAGCCGTGATCTTAAGTGGCGGCATTATCCAGGCTGATCATTTATTGCTGGATCCGCTTGAGGATTTTCTTGACCTTTACGAATGGCGTCCGGGTGGAAAGAAGACGGCGATTAAATTCGCACATTTTTCTGATCGTGCCGGCGCCATTGGCGCAGCTGGTTTTGCAATTTCCAAAATGAAATGATTATCCCATGACACCCACCCAAGATTATATACAGAAATGCCGGCACCTTATAGAAATTGTATCGAAACAGGAGGGCCTCATCAAAGAGGCGGCTCAATTTTTTTCGCAGACTATTCTCGCGGGAAGAATGGTACATGTTTTCGGTTCCGGGCACAGTCGCATTATGGTGGAGGAAATGTGGCCACGTTATGGTTCCTTTCCCGGATTCAACCCAATCGTAGAACTGTCTTTAACATTCCATAACCTGGTGGTGGGCGCAAATGGTCAAAGACAAGCTATGTTTTTAGAAAATACGGTTGGTTTGGCCGAGCGAATACTCCGCAACTTTGATGTTACCAAGCAAGACACAGCGCTAATCATTTCCTCCAGTGGCTGCAATGTTGTACCGATTGAGATGGCAGAAATCTTTGGCTCAAAAGGCATCCGCGTTGTGGCGATCATTACGCGGGAGCACGCTGAAAAAAGCAAAAGTAAACGCGCAGACGGAAAAAAACTCAGTGACTTCGCTGACCTGGTGCTGGACACAGGTGCTCCGGTAGGCGACGCGATGGTGTACATCAACGGATTGGATACGCCTGTTTCCCCCGGCTCTACCGTTGGAGGTGCCATGATCATCAATTGCATCAAAGCTGAGGTTGCAAAAATACTTTCAGAGAATGGACAGCCTCCCAGGGTCCTGAGCGCTGCCGCAGTTGTGGGCGAGAAGAGAGCGATTGAATTATTTGAGGGAGCTTACGATGAGCATGCACATCGACTCGCCCGACTATACGAAAAAGCAGGAAAGCCCTAAACAGAAACACTATGCAACCTATACCCCTTCGAACGACGGTCATCGGTAGTTATCCTTTCCCGGGATGGCTTGAATTTGCCGTGAAGAACCTGCACGAATTCGGAAATGCAGACAAAGACGAAATGATTGAAGATGCTGTTATCGCAGCCATCCATGATCAGGTCACTGCCGGATTGGACGTGATCACCGATGGGGAACAGACAAGGCTGGATTTTAATCTTTCTTTTTACGGATACCTCAGGGGAATAAAAGAAAATACCGACGATTTGCGCCGGTGGGGACCCGCTGCACACGATCAACGTGGAAAAAATTCAATTGTGGATAGCATCACGGCGCCAAACGGACTGGGTGTCGTAAAAGAATTTCAGCGATTGCAAAGACTGGCCCCTGCCGGCCCGACATTAAAGGCCAGTGTTCCAGGCCCGTACACATTAAGTGGCCGGTTACTGCCCAACGCACAGTATAAGGACCGGTACGCTATCACCGAAGCATTGTTGCCGTTTGTGAAAAGGGAACTGGAAGATTTAGTTGCGGCGGGTTGCACGGAAATTACTGTAGACGAACCATCGATGAGTTGCTATGCCTACAAGGAAGACACCAAACGTTTTGTTGATATCTTTAACCGCACAGTAGGTTCGATCCAGGGCAAGTGCAGACTCTCAACCCATTTGTGTTTCGGAAACTTCAAAGGCAGGCCGGTGGGCTATCGCAGCATCGCCCCCATGCTACCGGATTTTCTTGATCTTAAAATAGATGAGGTACATGTTGAGATGGCAAACCGGGAGTTTGCCGAAGTGGAGTTGATAGCGGAATTTGCACAAAAAATGGATGTAGCCGTGGGCATCATTGATGTGAAAAACTATTACATCGAGACGGTAGACGATGTCGTGGCGCGAATTAAAAAATGCCTGGCTTTTATACCCGCTGAGAAACTGGCAATAGCACCCGACTGTGGATTAAGCCAGACTGCACGTTGGGCATCACGCCAAAAGCTCATCAACATGGTGAGGGGCGTAAAAAAAGTAAGGGAGAATCTATAAAATGATGGCTACATCCGGATTAATCCCAGCGTATTGCAAAGGCCCTGCATTGCAAAAAGAAATTCACAGCGTAATGAAGAATGCCGGCACTGATCAGCTTGATATCTGGTGGATGGGGCAAAGCGGATTTCTGGTGCATTGGAATGGCCGTTGTATTCTTTTTGATCCTTACCTGTCCGATTCATTGACGAAGAAATACGCAGACACACCTAAGCCACATGTTCGGATGAGCGAGTTAGTTATTGCACCGGAATTGCTGGATATGGTTGACATCATTACTTCCAGTCATAACCATACGGATCACCTGGATGCAGAAACCTTAATGCCACTGCTGCGTGTTAACCCCGAAATCGCGTTTATCATCCCGGAAGCCAATCGCTCGTTTATAAGTGATCGAATAAAATGTAATCAAGATTTTCCTATCGGCCTTACCGATGGCGGAAAGATTGAATTGAAAGGTTTCACATTTCACGGCGTACCTGCCGCGCACAACACTATCGAACGCGATGCGGAGGGGCAATGTAAATTTATGGGCTTTGTTGTTCAGTTTGGCAAATGGACAATTTATCACAGTGGCGATACCTTGTGGTATAATGGCATGGTTGACATGCTCAAACCATTTCATATTGACATCGCTTTTTTGCCCATCAATGGAAACGACCCTGCCCGGCGGGTCGCCGGAAACCTGAATGCACAGGAAGCCGCACAGCTTGGCCACCAGATCGGCGCAAAAGTGGTCATTCCTCATCATTACCACATGTTTGCATTCAACACTGCGGATCCAAATGATTTTGCTGCAGCGGCAGCATCATTGCAGCAGCCTTTCCGGGTTTTGCAGTTAGGAGAGCATTCCATTTTTACGTGAGTCCTGGTTGGTAAGTTGCTGCGAACGCAATTGATATCTGGTCGCCCGTGCTTACCGCTCTCTGCACTTTTGGGTTATATTCAATTTATAATAACCATCGTCTTTCACCACGACAAAAAACGCATTCATGTATTTCTTTACGCCCTCAAATTCTTTGGGATCAAATAAACTTTCGTGATGATTGATCACTTCATTAATTGCTGACTCCAGATTGATATATTCCTGACGCACAAATTCCGTCACCATTTCATTCCGGCAAAAACCCTTGTAGATACGTTCACGTACACTCCGTATTCCTAGCGATTCATCAAATGTTGCGTAGGGCGCATTTACAAATCCAGCCATGTCAAAATCATATGGAATGGGAATCTTTTGATCGGTCCTGGTCTGGATAACTTTTGCGTTGTGCAGGAACGTAGTGGAAAAATCTGTATTCCCGATCATGTATTGAAATAGATCGTGTCGGACCGCACTTGTATCCTGCAGATACATCGGACTAAGCTTTGCTTGTTCAATAACGCTCGCATCGAGGCGCCTGGCAAGTGCATCGTCATCTTCAATGAGGAAACCAGTAACTTCATACGTCTTGCTGCTCTTACCGCCCTCGTCGGTTAATGTTATGTTCACCATCCGCGTGCTGAATGCATACGGCGTGATGGGTTCATAAAGTTTATAACACACATATTCTTTCAAAAGAAGGTCCTTATAGTTTTTGGCTACTTGACATGGCATTACAAGTTTTAAATTCTTGGTTCCGGCAAACAAGGTGCCTGCAGCGTCTTCTTTTTTGATCTTAATTCGCAATGGGGGAAAGAAACAGTGCCTCCTCCGGAAATTGCCCCTGGCCCTGATACCTATCCGAATCGAATCAAATGTTCCATCCGGGTTGCCATAGTGAAGTACGGTAGGGAAGTATGTGGAGTCACTCATACTTTTCTTTACCTCCTTCATTGAAATGCTAAGACGAATGGGTAATGTCTCTTCATCCCGAAAAATATTCGCTACACCGGCACGCTGTGCAAGAATATCAGTGCCTGTAATGTGACATAAAATTAACGCGAGGGTAATCCGTATAATCTTCATACTGCTTGCTAACAAGTATATTACTAAATTAACCAAAAATGATAAGTAAGCTCGCTTTTTATTCAAGTATACGTTTCTGAAAATAGATAGGGTCTATTTTTTGTGAAGCAAATCAAATACATGTGTGTATTTCACAGTAAGGCCCCTGCTGCGCACATTCCCCCGCGTATAAATATCATTATAGACAATAAACAGACCTGTATTCGCCTGTTCCAATAGATTAAATCGGATATTTAATGACCAGAGATCTGCCTCACTGTTATACTGAATAAAACTCTGAAGGTTGATCCGCGGTTTGAATGAGTAGGTAAGGCGCGCCGCAAAAATACTGGCAACAAAATCACCGGCAGGCAACCGCACGTCATTCCGCGCAAGACTGTATTCTGAATTAAATTTGTCGCCCAATCTTATTCCCAATGTTGCCGTGTTAATATAGCGTTCTCCCCCAAATGATCCGCCTAGTATTGAGCGGGTGTTAAGATATACTGGTTTACTAGGATTGGTGATAAAAACAATCTGCGCTTCTTTATGATTGTAAGTTCCCGGCGTGACGAATATGCCTTCGGAAATTTCAAATGGAGCAACTACACCTTCTGTAGTGAAGTTAATGCCAGTGTGAATCTCAAGGCCATTAATCCACACCCAATGGTTGTCTACATGGAGATAGCTGGTCTCCTGAAATCCGGCGAAATTCCAATAACCCCGGTAGGTGGCGTGTGGCCTTAATTCCAGCAGGCCAAACCTTCCACCCATCCGAAATTGTTTGTACACTGAAGCTTCTGGTTTACGGTAAGCTGACCGGAGTAAATATCCGACTTCAGGATTAAAGCCCTGTCCTAATTGCGTATAGCCCACATAAGACCTTAATCCATTCCACTCATATGTGGCCAAGAGCTTGAACGCTTGTTCATTCGAAACTGTGTCTGGCGTTTCTGTTTTGGCGTAAAACCCTGATATGGTTGCTTTCTTGCCAATACCCCATTTACCATCCACGGCATAGGTGCGGTTATAATCGTTCTCCTTTTCTCCCATGCCCTGGCGATTAACGAAAATGGCACCTATTGATGATCGTTGTGCAAGCTGTTGATTGACACGCGCAACTGTAAAATTGTTTTTCTCAATCTGAAGCTCCGTCGCATCGTCCGTGAATAGATTTAAGAGTCCAATATTGGTGTTTTTGATTTTTCCAGAGAGCCTGGCACCTCCGATAATGGGTACGATTTCCCCTTCGGGACCGATACCTATCCGACGGCTAAAGAAAAGATCAACCTCTCCGGGACTGCCTACAGAAAACTGACCCGCATTTTCCAAAAAGAAAGGACGTTTCTCCGGAAAGAATAAATTAAACCGGTCTAAGTTTACCTGCTGCTGGTCAACTTCCACCTGGGCAAAGTCGGTATTGTAGGTAAGATCAAGCGTGACAGCAGGCGTAATGCTGTACTTAATATCAGCACCAACAGCTGGCTTGAATTTGGTTTCTGAAGGGTCCTCTTCGAAGTCCCTCGATACCCGACCCAAAGCGTAAGGAATTAACTTCAGATTACCCGGACTTTGAAGATTAAGTCCTGTCAGGTCTCCTGCTAATGATAGACGCTTAAGGTCAAATTGAATTGGCAGCGCTGCCCAATAAGCAATCTCATTGGTCTTGCGAATATTGCGCTGAAAATTTATTCCCCAAACCTGGTCGTTGCCGGATGCAAAACGTAAGGTGCGCAAGGGTATTGCAAATTCTGCGCTCCACCCAAACTCACCCACCGACGCCCTTACTGTCCATGACGCATCCCAGTTTAAATTAAATCCGCCTATTGTACCCGACTGCAATCGGTTTGTTGAGAAATTCCCCTGGCCTTCGTTATCCACTTGTCCGTCGTACTCAATGCCAATTGAATTGGTCCCAAAAACAAATCCATTCTGACCATCGTTGTAGGTGTCCAGAATAAAAAGGAAGCTATCGGTATTATCTAAAGTTGCATCCCGCCGAGCATCAGAGACGACCAATTTGTCTGGTTCGGAATCGTAACACACAACGGATAAATAAAATGTGGTTGTCGTGTATGCTACGCGGATTTCTGTTTTTTCTGAAGCAGGGTGTCCTGCTTTCGGTTTTGTTTGCCAGAGCCGGTCAATTGCGGGAACATTTTCCCAAACCTCATCCCCCAGGACATTACCATCCACGACAGGCTCTTGATCCAAACGATAAGCCTGTGCCGTCGGTCTGCTCTTAATGTCCGGCGTCTGTAAGATTTCCTGCGCCGCTGCAAACTGTTCCAATCCCATGACCAAAAGGAATTGAAGACAAAAGCATGGTGCTATTCGGCTAATGGTCATACTACGGTTTAAATAATCCCCTTTAATATAGAGATTATTGCCAGAAAAATGAGCACAACTTATATGCGTGGAAGCATGACTTTCCACGCCCAAAACTAATCGCGCTTAAGATTTGCAACATGTGCCCAACGAATGACACCATCCTGCCCGTTTTCACTTCATTTTTGAAATTATTATTTTGAAACAAGATGGTTTGGCGGTTGATTGGAGGTATATTTATTCCTTCGGCCCTTTAAAGATGCGAGTCTTCAAGGAAAGCCCTGCCGAGTAGCAAGATTTAAAACTTGACATTTAACTTTAGAAATAAATTGAACCAAACCAGCCGATTATGAATAGAAGAACTTTTGTTAAGAACTCTACCTTAACAGCCTTCAGCGTTGCTGCTTTCGGTTCCCTCAATTGGAATGGAAAAAGCTTTGAAGGTGACACTGAAACAACCACAGATATACTTGGCCCATTTTACAGGCCCGGTGCGCCAATGAGAAGTAACCTTATTCCTTCCGGAACTTCCGGTGATGTGCTGCATCTAAGTGGAACCATCTTTCAAAAAGATGGAAAGACTCCTTTAAGTAATACGCTTGTAGAGGCCTGGCAGTGTGATGCAAATGAGCATTATGACAATACCTCTGATGAATATTTATTTCGCGGCGCAGTAAAGACTGGCAGTGACGGGAAGTATACTTTCAAAACAATTGTTCCTGTACCTTACAAGGCTAGTCCGACGCTATGGAGGCCGGCACACATTCACTTGCGGATATCCAGTGCAGACCATCAGGACCTGATCACGCAAATCTATTTCAAAGGAGATCCCTACCTGGCAGGAGACACAAGTTCTGCATCCCCGCAATCTGTTAATCGGATTTTGGATATGACCAAGAATTCCGCCAATGAAAATGTGGTGAAGTTTGATGTGGTTATGCGCAAAGCGTTTCCGTTAGATGATACCGGCTACAGAAGAATTACCGGTCTTTATGCAATGGAAAAAGGAAATGCGGAGTTTATCAAAGATGGTGATTTACTTTTTGTTAAATTAAATGGACATCTGCTGGAAGGATTGGCCTACAAAGGAAACAATACATTTGAAGGCGGGCTTGGCCACATGAAAGCAAAATTTGAACTTTTGGCCAATGGCGAAACCAAAGCAACGATCACCTTAGGGGATTTTGATTCGGCAGACCCATCAAAAAGCAAGACCCTGGTGGGAACCAAATTTCTGAAGTACACCAACTGAGGTTTTGTGAACTTATTTCCATTTAATGAATGCTTTCATGATCTGACGAAACGCAGGAATGTAGTCTAGTTGTCGGGAGCGGATTATGAGTTTTCATGTTTTGTTGTTATTGAATATTGGTTTCTAGATCCTCAAATCAATTCCACGTGGGAGCGTTTTTCAGAAAGCAGCAAAGCGTTAAGCTCTACGAAAGATTTTGCCTTGTCGCTTTGTGCTTCTTTCTATCCAATTGCCTGAATGACAACGCGCCTTTTCCTACAATACCAAATGCACCTGGCATCTATATCGCGGGCTATGAGCGAAAAAACCCTTTTGCTACCTATTGGAAGAATAGTATACAGGTGCAACTCACCAATGGCTCAATGGAGGCAGAGGTAACCGCGATGGCTGTGTCGGGGGATGATGTTTATCTTATAGGCGTTGAAGGAGGTACAACTAAGTATTGGAAGAACGGTGTCGCGGCAAACCTTTCCAAAGATGAATCCGATTACATTGGGGCAGTGGCCATTGCGCTGGGGGATAACGACGCGTATGTAGCCGGATTCGGAACTACGGCTGCAGGTATTACGGCCAAATACTGGAAGAATGGTGTTGGCATAAGTCTTACGGATGGTTCAAGCGACGCTATTGCATTGGGCATTACCATCTCCCAAGCCGATGTTTACGTTTCGGGAATTGAAAAATCTAGCGCTGTGTACTGGAAGAACGGAGTTCCGGTTTTCCTCACAGATGGTTCTTCCCCTGCTGGCGCCAACGCTATTGCCTTGTCAGGAACGGATGTATATGTTGCGGGTTACGAAGATGGTGTTGCCAAATACTGGAAGAATGGCATCGCAGTAAATCTCACGAATGGCACAACATCTGACGCCAACGCAACATCAATTGTGTTGTCCGGGAATGACGTTTACGTAGCGGGCTATGAAGGCTTCACCGTTAAGTACTGGAAAAATGGAACCGCAGTAGCTCTGCCGGGTGGCGACACCAGATATCCGCCTACCATAGCCTTATCAGGAGATGACGTGTACGTCTCAGGAAAAGTTCAGAACCTTGCGGCCTATTGGAAGAACGGTCTCGCTGTGACTTTTGGAGACAATGGTAATACAACTTACGCTACATCGGTAGCGGTATCAGGAACCGATGTCTATTTGGCCGTTAATGAAGACCCAAGGTCGGTAGCGAAGTACTGGAAGGATGGTATGGCTGTTAACCTCACCGACGGATTGCAAGAGGCAATTGCTTCCCAAATCGCAGTTTCGGGGAATGATATCTACGTAGGCGGCAGTGAAGGTGGTGTTATGAAGTACTGGAAAAACGGCGTAGCAACAAACATCATAGATGGTCCGGATTACAAAATGTTTCTCACCGTGTCAGGCAATGATTTATTTATTGTCGGTAATAGAGGAAATGTGATAACATACTGGAAGAACAATAACGCGCCGCTGCCAATTACGAATGGCTCAAAAGCTGATCGCGCCACGTCAATAGCTGTGTCAGGAAATAATGTATATGTCGCGGGTTATGAAGGTAACTTTGCCAAGTACTGGAAGGATGGTAAGGAAGTATACCTTTCCGATGGCTCGAAGCAAGAACGTACGGGCGCTATCGCAGTATCAGGAGACGATGTTTACGTTGCGGGGGTGGAAATAGTTAATCAAATTGGTATTGCCAAATTGTGGAAAAACGGTATCGCATCAAATCTGTCCGATGGTTCAACCTGGGCTTATGCAGTATCCATCGCCATTGCAGGAAATGACGTCTATGTGGCTGGCCGGGAAGGTAATGTTGTAAAGTACTGGAAAAACGGGATAGCCGTTAACCTTACGGATGGATCAACCGGGGACAATGTTACTTCCATCGCAGTATTGGAAAATGATGTGTATTTGGCCGGTCATGAAGCAATAATAGGCGGCAGTTACATTGCCAAATTCTGGAAAAATGGAATCGAAACAAATCTCACTGATGGCTCAAGCTATGCTGTAGCAGGATCAATCGTTGCCGTGAAGTAGACAAAGGTCAAGGTCCGTTCATTACCTAACACAAAGGCTGCAACCGATGTGTGCGTGTGACGCTTCGGTGCATTCATATGCTGCAAAATGCCCTGTAAACACTTCTGCAGGATTATTTTTAATCCATGACTTCATATATTACCTTTATTTTTATCAGCGCCAAGTTCGGCCAAACGTAATTACCTTAACAAGATGCCCCAACTCGGTAAATATTGGAAGCACATCGAGAACATTGTTTTTGTGATCGTCGCCGCCACCATTCTTTATGGGCTGGTCGAGGGCTTTTCAAAATCCACGTGGACAAGCCTGATGGGCAAAGGTTATGTAGGAGAATTAATGACTCCTCTCCAGACAAAAGAATACTATAAAAGTGTGCTTGCATTACTTTCGATGCTCACCACGTTTTTCATATTGCTGGAATTAATCAAACTTATTGTTGGGGCCTGGAATAAAGAGCAGGTAAATTCTCCATTGAACTACGCACCACCAACTGCCTCCAGATTCAAAAGATTTTTTAGTATAAGCGCTGAGATACTAACGCGTTACAAGTCCAATTTTCTCGCGAAAGTTTTCAATGAGTATATATCGAAGGTCATTGTCATATTTGTGTATGCGCTTTGGATGCCCTATTTCCAAAAATTTGCTCTTTTTAAAGTAGGCACACAGTGGTACTGGTGGATTTATGCTTACCTGATTTGGGAGTTGTCATACTGGATCTGGCATTACACCGCCCATAGAATCAGACTTTTCTGGTGTCTCCACTCGCCGCATCATGCACCATCAGAAATGAATCTTACTGTAGCTTGGGTACATTTTTTTGCAGAAGGTTATTACACCGCCATTATTCAGGTCCCCATATTAATGATGCTTGGCGTGACACCTGCGATGGTGATGATCATACTCGTAATCGACGGCACATGGGGAACATTTATCCACGCCGGTGAACGGTCCTTCCAGGATGGTAGATTTGGCATCCTGCAACACCTGCTGATCACGCCATCGCATCACAGGGTGCACCATGCTAAGAATCCATTGTACATCGATACCAATTTCTGCGTGTTGATTCCTTTTTGGGATTGGCTATTTGGAACCCTTCAGCCAGAAAGAAAGGAAGTGAAGATGGAGTATGGCATCACCCGCGAGTTGGATGTTACGAATTTCATTGATTTCTATTTCGGAGAATGCATATTATTGGTTAAGGATGTAATTCATGCAAAGGGATTAAAAAACAAATTATTGTATTTGTTCATGCCGCCCGGTTGGAGTCCGGAAAGCAAACAAAAAACTGCGGCAGTAGTGCGCGGTGAATTCTTAAAAACGCATCAGGAACTGGGCCACACCAGCAGAAGGTTATTTGCTTTTTGGAAAAGAGATCTGATTTCAGATCGGAAACAGCAGGCCTCAAAGTCTTAGGCCATAAACATTAAATCGTTAAACAAAATTCTTTTATGGAGAGAAGGCATTTCTTAAGGGGACTCACTTTTTTTGGGGCGGGCGGCCTGCTTGAATATCCCAGGACTATTGCAAAGGCGAAGAATTTTGTCCTTGAGCACGACCGGGATTATTGGATCGCGATGCTCACACGCATTGCAAAACCGGTATTACAGTCGCTAAGCGAAAACAAACTGAAAGAACGTATGCCCGTGGAAGCAGTGGCCGGAGCGTTGACCGGAAGGAAGAAGGTTACCTATCTGGAAGCATTGGGAAGAACCCTTGCCGGATTAGCGCCCTGGTTGGAACTTGGCGCAGACAGTACGGCAGAAGGTAAGGTAAGAAAAGAATTTATAGAATTATCTGTCGCGTCCATCAGGAATGCCGTCACGCCATCATCTGCAAATTTCATGAATTTTACAGAAGACGCGCAACCGCTGGTGGATGCTGCGTTTTTAGCGCATGCTTTGCTCCGTGCGCCAAAACAATTATGGGGAAATCTTGATGCCACGACACAAAATCATTTGATCACTGCACTCCTTTCCACGCGCACGATCAAACCCTTCTACAGCAACTGGTTATTGTTTTCCGCTATGGTCGAAGCAGCGCTCTTGAAGTTTTCAAAAAAATATGATGCGATGCGCGTTGATTATGCCATTAAACAACACGAGGCGTGGTACAAAGGAGACGGGGTTTACGGTGATGGTCCTGCCTTTCACTTTGACTATTACAATAGCTATGTAATACATCCCATGCTACTCGATGTGGTTGCAACCATAGTTCAGGAATTGGGCGAACTGACCGATATCGTGACTGCGCTCGAAACCCGGTCAAAACGCTATGCTGAAATTCAGGAAAGATTAATATCCCCGGAGGGAACATTTCCACCCATTGGAAGATCAATAGCCTATCGTTGTGGTGCATTTCAGTTGTTGGCCCAAATGGCGCTCAGTAAAAAATTACCCCCATCATTGCCACCTGCCCAGGTAAGAAGTGCATTAACAGCCGTTATCAAGAAAAGTATGGAAGCACCTGGTACATTTGACAGCAACGGCTGGCTTACTATTGGTTTCTGTGGACATCAGCCGGGTGTTGGCGAATCTTATATTTCGACCGGGAGTCTGTATTTGTGTACGGAAGCATTTTTACCACTAGGTTTACCGGCATCAGATGGTTATTGGTCTGATGCAGCAGAAGACTGGACAAGTAAGAAAGCTTACGCTGGGAAAGAATTTCCTATAGACAAAGCGTTGTATTGAACATAGCAGGATGTCTTCGGCATGCAACATGACAAAAAAAAGATCAGGTTGATGTGAACACTCCGTGTCTTTTTTGATCACATCGCCATCACTACGTTCAAGAATTCTTACAACGGAGCGTGCTGCAGTTGATAAAGCCCAGCATAGATGCCATCCATCGCGATAAGTGCTTCGTGTGTTCCTTCCTCAACAACTGCCCCTTCCGACAAGACCACAATTTTATCGGCGTTGCGAATGGTATTCAGGCGATGCGTAAGAGAAATCACTGTCCTTCCCTTCATTAATATTTCCAACGCATCCAATACTATCTTTTCAAATCCCAGGTCAATCGACGCAGTGGGTTCATCGAGAATGAGAATTGGAGCATTCCGGATCAGTGCCCTGGCAATGCCAATGCGCTGTCGCTGACCACCGGAAAGCGTCAGTCCTCTTTCACCAACCAGTGAATCATAGCCATGCGGCATTTTCAAAATAAATTCTTCGGCGTTCGCCAATCTCGCTGCTTCTTTGATCTTCGCTTCGGAGGCGTCAGGCCTTCCATATGCGATGTTCTCCTTTACCGAACCATAAAATAATACGGTGTCCTGTAACACAAAACCGATTTTACTGCGCAGTCCATCGAGTTGATAATCTCTTACATCCCTGCCATCGATTAAAACCCGTCCGTCGGTGGGATCGTAGAAGCGGGGAATAAGACTTGCAAGGGTAGATTTACCCGATCCTGTAGGGCCACATATTCCGATGTGTTGACCGGATTTGATGGCGAGGTTGAGGTCATTTAGCACGGGGGTCTTGCCGTCGTATGAAAAGAATACATGATCGAATACTATATCTCCCTTGAGTTTTCCAGGTTTTTTTGCTTTTGGCTTCTGCTTGATAACCGTGTCGGTGTCGAGTATGGATTGGATTCTTTCCAGGGCTACCGTTGCACCCGCGATCGTATTGGTCAACTTGGCAAGATCCTTTACCGGACTGAAAAACTTGTTCAGGTAGGCCAGAAAAACAGTCAATGCACCCAACGTCATCACATCAATTAGCACGAGCGTTGCACCCCGATAGAGCACAAATGCGATACAAAGGGCAACGGTAATCGTTACGACGGGAGACAGAAATGATTTAAGCCGCCGGGCTTTCAGGGAAGCTGACACCGTTGCAAGGCTTATTTTTTTCAATTTCTCCTCCTCCAGAGCCTGACGTCCAAAAGCATTCACGGTGCGCATGGATACGAGGCCTTGTTCCAGCACGGCAAGCAACTTGCTTTGCTCAAAACGCACCTTATGTGTTGCTTCCTTTACAGTTTTCTTGAATCGCGCCAGGAAAAGAAATAAAAACGGAGCAACACCAACAGCGACCATGGCGAAGTCCCAGTTGAGTGAAAACATCACGGCGAGGATACCTGCTATGGAGAGTGAATCCACAATAATATTCAGCAGTGTAGAGGATGTAAAATCCTGAACTGTGGACACATCAGACGTCATGGTGCTCAACAATTTACCAATCTGATGCGTGTCATAAAATGAAAGCGAAAGCCGATGCAAGTGGTGGTACAAACGCCTGCGGAGATCGTCCGCCACATATTGCGCCACGCTTTCCGTGAAGTATTTATCGATGTATTCCGATACCGCGCCAATCGCGGCGATAATGACGACGCTTGCGCCGGCTACCACCACAAGCGCCATTTCATTCGAGCCGATAGACAATTCCTTTATCCAGGCCAGCCACTCAGGTAATGGGCGGTCTCCAATCACGTTATCAATGATGATTTTCAACGGCCATGGAGATGCAAGGCTCATGATGGTCTCCACCAGCATCGCAAAAAAGATAGTGATCAACCACTTGTGATAGGGCCTGACAAGATCCAATGCGAGACCCGTCAGACTTCTGGATGGCGTATATAATCCATCAACAGCATCGGCAGGATCAAATTCAGCAGTTGCAGCCATGTGCCCGGATTAATAATTCCAAAACCGGAGATTGAGCGACCAGCCAATCACTATGCAGGCTGGTCCGGGAAAAAATATGCGTATTCTAGTTCGCGTTTACTTCTTCCTGAAACTCTATACAAGATAGGCACCAGTAACCTCTTATAGAAATTGATGTGTCGTTATCAGGAGTCTTTTAATCCTATGGTTATCACGAATTCACCCGGAATTGAAAACCCCTCTCCATTTTTGAAATTCGCTATGGAGGTAAGATAATCCGCAAACGCCTCTTTTCTCATCTTTTCGTCAAACCGCGAATAGGCAAGGGCCACTGGCCCCCCCGCAAAAGCCGCACCGCAGGCTTCTTCCGCCGACGCGTAGTGTAATAGTGTGCTAATCCTTTCAGTATATACGCCCGAAAAGCCAGCATCCACGAAGGTTTTTTCCATTGTTAATCCTGAACCCAATTGAAAGAATAGCGGGCACACTTCAGATTTCACGCGGCTTTCCACGATGGGAAAGATATCAGCCCATCCGCAACGGCTGCGTTGACCCCAAACGGAAGCGATGGCACGACCACCTGGCTTAACCACGCGATACATTTCCCTGATCGCCTTCTCCGCATCCGGTACATACATCAGTCCCAGTGAACAAATTGATGCATCATACAAAGCGTTGCCAATGTCCAATGCTTCCGCATCCATTCGTATGAATTCAACGTTCTCCAATTTTTTTTCAGATGCCATCCTGGAAGCCATGGCAACCATATTATCCGAGATGTCAGTAGCCATGACACGTCCCTCCTTTCCTACTGAATTTGCGATACGAAAAGTGAAAGCCCCTGAGCCGCAAGCAATGTCTACAACTGAATCGCCTGTCTTCAAAGACACCATTTCCAGCAATTTTGTTTGTGCTGGTTCAAGCTGTTGCATCCAGTACAGTTCATAATATTCCGCTGCCTTATCCCAGCCATAACGTTGTATCCGTTTTTGTAAAAGGGGATCCATATATTACAATTTGTCACGAATGATTTTCACATCTCTCACACATTTCTGAGAACGTTTGAAGATATCCAGGTAAGGACTGTGCAGGTCCCCTTCGTCAACCACACGCACGATATCTGCTTCCGGCGCACTGCTTTCAATCGTTACGGTATAGCGGACTTCCAGGTAACCTGGTGGCATATCGCCAACTCCAAAAAGCGGACCATCGTCATAGTCCGCCTGCACTTCAACCTGCATCGATGAAATGGGCACACCTAATTTCGCAGCATACATCATATAGCCAATAGCCAGACAGCTACCCAGTGCAGCTCTTCCGTAAACACCGGGCGTTGGACCCGCCGCGTTGCCACCAACCTGCGTGGGCATATCGGAAACCAGTTTCCAGGGACCCTCCTCAATCTCGCAGGTTAGTCCATTGCGGATACGGCTAATGGATGTTCCTGTTCCATGCCCCAGGGAAGGACGTAGCGTCAATGCTTTTACAGTGCGCTGAAAGGCGGTTGCAATTGTTTCAGGTGCTGACATTATTGAAAAGTTTACTAATCTTGAGAATGAGTAAGTTAATGAAGCCCTGGCGCTTTTCAAATTAATTCACAGAAACCTTTCTCTTACGGTCTTAATTGGAACTATGCGCTCTTAGCGTCCCGAAATATTCATTTGATCAGATGCTTATTTCTAATCCCGGAAAATCAAAAAGAACAATTCTGTCATAATGAAGACTTATTTGTAATTTTGCGTCGCTGTAATACTTCACACACTTACCTAAAAAAAATGAACAGAATCTTCACTTCCATCATGGTGCTGGGCATTCCTGTCTTACTTGGTTCCTGTCAAAAGAAAGACTCAGAAACGCAAGCCAATGATACTGAAACACAGGAACAGGAAACAAAACCAATCCCCATTTCCGAACCACTGATAACACATATCTATACGGCTGATCCTTCCGCCCATGTCTTTGATGGAAGAATCTATATTTATCCATCCCATGATATTGAGTCTAATGTACCGCAGGACGATGAAGGTGGCCACTTCGATATGAAGGATTATCATGTGTTGTCAATGGACAGTATTGGCGGCCCGGTAACCGATCACGGCGTGGCGTTGGATATCAAAGACATCCCCTGGGCCGGCAGACAGCTGTGGGCTCCTGATGCCGCCTATGCTAACGGCACGTATTATTTGTATTTCCCAGCCAAAGACAAAGCAGATGTATTCCGAATTGGTGTTGCCACGAGTACCTCACCATCAGGTCCATTTAAGGCCGAGCCTGAACCCATCGCCGGCAGCTACAGCATGGATCCGGCCGTGTTTAAGGACGACGATGGAAAATACTATATGTACTTTGGTGGAATATGGGGCGGGCAACTCCAGCGCTGGAGTACGGGAACCTATGCAGCGAATGGCTCCAAGACTGACCTGCAAAAAGATGATGCCCCAGCCATCAGAGCCCGTATGGCGCGGATGAGTAAGAACATGCTCGCCTTTGATGAATCTGTAAAAGAAATCAAAATCGTGGATCAGGATGGCAATGAACTGCCGGGAAAGGATCACGATCGACGCTTCTTTGAAGCGTCATGGATGCACAAGTACAATAGCAAGTACTACTTCTCATACTCGACGGGTGACACTCATTTCATTTGTTATGCTATCGGTGACAACCCATACGGACCGTTCACCTACCAGGGTGTAATCCTGAATCCGGTTGTTGGCTGGACCAATCACCATTCTATAGTTGAAGTTAAAGGCAAATGGTATCTCTTCTATCATGACAGCGTGTTGTCAGGTGGACAAACGCATTTGCGCACTGTTAAAGTTACGGAGCTGACCTATAACCCGGATGGGTCAATTCATACTATTGACGCCTATCAGAAGCATGCGCCGGATTTGCCGGATGAATAATCTGTGTGATGATGGATTTCTTCCATGATTAACGTCCCGCACGTGCATTTTGCATGTGCTTTCAGTGTTTGCCGCATTTGAATAACCAGGTTCATGACTTCAACGCATACCTTGATAATCGGTGCCAGTGCAGCAGGGCTCGCATCAGCCGCCTGCCTGCAAAAAGAAGGTATTGCATTTATCATGTTGGAAAAACAATCTCAAGTAGGCACAGCCTGGAGAAACCATTACGACCGCCTGCATTTGCATACCAGCAAAAAATGGTCAGCTCTCCCGTTTATAAATTTTGATCGTTCAGTACCCAAATATCCCGCCAAACAGGATGTCGTAAACTACCTGGATCGTTATGCCGATGAGATGAAAATTCTTCCTCAATTGAATACCGAAGTGCTGTCCGTAAAGAAGGAGACCGATAAATGGGTTACTGTAACAAGCAATGGAAAATACGAATCGAAATTTGTGATTGTCGCCACAGGCCGGAATCAAAAGCCTAAGATGCCCCACTTTGAAGGATTGGATTCTTTTAAAGGGAGTATTTTGCACAGCGCACAATACAAAAACGGAACCGCCTTTGCCGGCAAGAATGTATTGGTGGTCGGCTTTGGCAATTCAGGTTGTGAACAGGCCATATGTTTGCACGAGCATGGCGCCTTTCCTTCATTTTCTGTTCGCTCAGGCGTCAATGTAATTCCAAGGGATATTTTTGGTTTCCCGGTTCTCGAAATAGGTAAAGTTACTTCCTGTCTTCCACCAAGAATAGCCGATAAAATAAACGCGCCACTATTAAAAATATTGGTGGGTGATATAACAAAACTTGGACTGAAAAAATCAAGGTACGGTCCCCTTGAGCAAATTCAGAAACAACATAAAATTCCGTTGCTGGATATTGGCACGTTGCAACTAATCAGACACGGTCAAATAAAAGTATATGGTGACATAGTAAGCATAGAAGGGAACACAGTCCACTTTAAAGACAACAAACAGCAACATTTTGATGCGATCATCCTGGCCACAGGCTACCAGCATAATCTTGAAAGTTTTATCAAACTCGATAACGACCGGCTGGATGACCTGGACAAAGCTGTCGGCAAACGATCCGCTTTTGGACAGGACGGACTGTATTTCTGTGGATTTTACATATCACCCACGGGTATGCTACGGGAAATTGCACTGGAGGCCAGAAAAATTGCAGCCGATATAAAAAAGAAAGACAGTAGCCCGAAGGGTCGGTAGCAGCCATTCATACCCCTGCTGCAGCTAGCCCTGAGAACAATTGATTTTCTGGTTACTTATCCTAATTAGCGACCGCGTTCAAGCGTTTATTCAGAAAATAAAGCAACCGATCATCGTCACTCAAATCTGAATTTAATGCTAGATTTGGTTATTAGTTTATTCAGATTCAATGCGTTGCGTCATACTGCTCCTTTTGTTGGGAATCTGCTCGATTACTTTTTCTCAGTCAGTCGCCAGAAAATGGAACGAAGCCACACTCACTGCGATTCGCATTGACAGGGTTCGGCCAACCGTTCAGGCACGCAACCTGTACCATGTTTCGATGGCTATGTACGATGCGTGGGCCGTTTACGACGATTCTGCATCCACTTATCTATTCCGAAAACCCGAGCTGGAAAAACCCGTTGATGTCGCTGCTGCGCGAAATGAAGCTATTAGTTATGCCGCTTTCCGATTGCTCATGCACCGGTATGTGAATGCATTTCAGCCTGATACAATGAAACCTAAATTTGAAAGTATTTTCGTATCACTGATGCATGAATTGGGGTATGACGAATCCATTACCGATACAGATTACGCGACCGGGTCTCCGGCGATGATGGGAAACCACATTGCCTCCCTCATTATTAAATTTAGCCGTCAAGATGGTTCCAATGAAGACTATGACTATGCCAACAAGTTTTATGAACCCATTAACTCACCGCTTTTTCCTCTTGAACCCGGCAATCCCGGAATGGTTGACTGCAACCGATGGCAGCCGCTGGCGCTCAAACTGAATTGCGATCAGAATGGAATTTGCTTTCCAGGTAGATCATCCGCCTTCCTTAGCGCAGAATGGGGCGAGGTTGTACCTTTCGCATTAAAGCAAGAAGACCTCGGTAAATTCACAAAGGGAAATTACGAATATTGGGTATATCATGATCCAGGTCCACCACCGTTACTGGACTCTGCACAAGGGCTGGCGTTATCTCAGGAATTCATGTGGAATTTTTCATTGGTATCAATTTGGTCTTCCCATCTCGATCAACGTGATGGTGTAATGATGGATATTTCCCCCGCCGCCAAAGGAAATATTCCGCCCGGTTCCTATCCCACTACCCTTGCAGGGCTGAAAGATTTTTACGACCTGACAGGCGGAGGTGATATTGGCCGCGGGTACACCAGCAATCCAAAAACAGGGTTACCTTATCAAAAGCAAATCGTACCACGGGGGGATTATGCGCGCGTATTGGCAGAGTTTTGGGCCGATGGCCCCAATTCGGAAACGCCTCCGGGGCATTGGTTTACTATCTTGAATTATGTGAGCGATCACCCGTTACTCGAAAAAAAGTTTCAAGGGAAAGGACCTGTGCTGGACGCGCTGGAATGGGATGTGAAATCCTATTTTATGTTGGGTGGTGCAATGCACGATGCCGCGGTTTCCGCGTGGGGGATAAAGGGATACTATGATTATGTACGCCCGATTTCTGCCATCCGCTTTATGGCTGACAAAGGTCAATCAACCAGCTCAGCTTTACCACACTATCACCCGGCAGGAATTCCATTACAGGAAGGCTTTATCGAACTGGTAAAGCAAAACGATCCGCTGGCTGGTTCCGACCATGAAAATGTTGGCAAGATAAAACTGAAAAGCTGGAGGGGCACAAGCAACATACGCAATCCTGCAACAGATCAAGCCGGCGTGGGTTGGATCCTCGCTGAAAACTGGGTTCCGTACCAGCGATCCTCGTTTGTAACACCGCCTTTCGCAGGATACGTTTCCGGCCATTCAACCTTTTCAAGTGCGGGCGCAGAAATTCTTACATTACTTACCGGTGACGAATATTTTCCAGGAGGGCTGGGTGAGTTTGCGGCGAAGAAAAATAAATATTTGGTTTTTGAAGAAGGCCCCAGCAGGGATATTACCCTGCAGTGGGCACGTTACAAAGACGCCGCTGATCAGTGTAGCCTCTCCCGCATTTGGGGTGGCATACATCCCCCCGTAGATGACATGCCGGGGCGCCTGATAGGGAATAAGATCGGTACAGATGCTTTTTTTAAGGCGATGAATATCTTCAGCAATGTAATCAACGCGGTAAGCGAACCAGAGAAAGCAGCTGTCGCGGTGTCCGTCTACCCCAACCCTGTTGCGCGGGGTGAAACACTCACCATTGAGTCCCTGGATCAAGACACGTTTTTTCAATATGAGCTTGTGGACCTCCTTGGAAGGATTCACGGCATGGGCCAACGTTCTCCCTATGATTCATCCAAAATAGAAGTGGATCTTTCCACACTGTCCCCTGGCATCTACTTCGTCAGCGTAAAAACATCCGGCGGAAATTATGCCCAGAAAATTATGGTGCGATAACCCAATACATTTGTTCGGATACCTTATCTGCGTTGAAAAAGTGAGAAATAATCCAACTGCTCATTCAAGGATGTGACAATGACCTGATCAAAGGAATCGATGAATACAGGGGTGACACTATGGATAAACAGAACGACATTACAATCTATACGGATGGAAGTTGCAATCCCCTTCACAAAATCGGAGGATGGGCTGCGATCCTGCTGATTGACGATAAGAAGGTTATCCTGAAAGGAAAGGAATTGAATACCACCAACCAGCGTATGGAACTCATCGCCGTGCTTGAATCGTTGGCCTATTTGAGGAAAAATAGCTTACTGGCAAATCCCATTACGATATGTTCCGACAGTCAATATGTAGTCAACATACAGAAGAGATCCACGAACCTCACCGCGAATAACCTGTTAACTGGCAAAGGACAGTCTATCCGAAATGCTGACCTGGTTAAAAAACTTATCGATCATTTCGCTAGCGGATTAATTAAATTCACCAAAGTGGTCGCCCATCAAAAAGTACTACACAATGAAAACCATAATCGCGAGGCTGATAAAATAGCGCGGCGAATTGTTCGCGATCATTTCCGGTAGCGGAATTCATAGTAATGAGGAAACAATTCAAATATAAGCTATGCCTATTTAGTTCGTAAGCAAACACGAGATGGAACTTCATACAGCAGTACGACTCATTGAAAGTGGTGTGCCCCAGGGGGTAGAAATACAACAATGGGCGGATCTTGGAGCAGGAAATGGTTTGTTCACCAAAGCATTGGCTACTTTGCTTGGCAAAGGGAGTACGGTGACTGCAGTTGATACCGATGAAAGTGCGCTGCGAAGTATTATGTTGCCTTCGAAGGACGTAATCCTGAATAAAATTCATTTAGATTTCAGCAGTACAACTTTGGAAATGAGAAACCTCGATGGCATATTGATGGCCAATTCACTGCACTTCATCCCTGAAAAAGCCTTCATGCTTGATCGATTCGCAAGCTGCTTGCATGCTTCCGGCAGGTTAATCGTTGTTGAATACAATACGAATATTGCCAATCCCTGGGTTCCCTATCCGATAAGTTTCCATGTTCTACAAAAGCTTGCAGCCAAACAATTCAACGCCATCACAAAAATTGGAGAAACGCATTCTGCTTATAGCCGCGCGAATATGTACGCAGCATTGCTCATACCCTGAGCGGGCTGCCTTCTCCTGCTATTGAAATTCATGAGATATGTCGACCTTTTTCAAAAGATAAGGCAGCCTGCCTTTCCAAAAACGATCAGTTCTTAAAGCGAAGCTTAAAAAATAGCAATGTTGAAGCGAGCATCAGCGTGAGCAGGTTGGCGGCAATCACCGGGATATCCCGTACAAGAATACCATATGCAAGCCACAACACCACGCCAAGGCAAAAAAGTGAAAACATTCCCAGCGACAAATCTTTTGCCGAGCGACTCTTCCAGGTTTTGAGAACCTGGGGGAGGAACGCAATGGTTGTTAACATCCCCGCGGTAAGACCAATTAGTTGTATCGTGTTCATAAAATTTACTTTAGCCAATATCCTGTTCGTACTTATGAGATTAGCATATGCAAACTTAACGAAAGACATGCCCAGATAGTTGGCGGATGTAATTTTATCTGAGCCCATGACAACTATAACGTTTGCGGAAAAAAAGCTATCGAAAAGGAGTGTTTCGAAAGTACCCTGCCTGCTAGGCAGTTGTCTACGATTGCACACTAGAATACGCTTGTGGGAATAAACTTTTCCAGGTGATAGAACCTAAGGCCTATTGTAAGCATTATTTTCAAATCACTTGTCGTGAAATAGGAGGGATTGAGTTTAAAATAGCCGGCTTCGTAAACGCCTTTCAGTGTTGCATAAGTTTTAGCACCGTTATACCCAACATTCAGCGCGAAAAACCCTGCCCACTCAGCATTTAGTTTTGTTTGCGTACCTGTTTCGGCCTTGTATATATTGCAGGCGAGACCGGGACCAACAAAAACTATAGGTGAAACAAAAAACCTGCCCCCGTACATGGCAAAGTTATGGCCGTAACCGCCCATGATGATTAAACCTGGAGACCTTACATACGATAAACCTACCTGATTGCCATAGATTTCACGCGTGTCAAGCCCTGCAGGAACTATTGGCGATTTCATGCCAATTGAACGGTAGAATGGTTCAAGTCTCAATAGGAATGATCCGGCTGACCGACGTTGCAGCTCGTTTTGGAAGTTTGCCGCGCGCCATGAATATTTTTTGCAGTTGAAGTAATAGCTTAGTTGAATTCCTGTCCTCGAAAGATGAATATCCGGAGCAGAACTAAAATCTCCTCCCTGATCCACAACAATTACGCCTTTGCTGTCGCTGTAGGATGCGCGTATCGCCAATTTTCTTCCGGTAGAACTAAAGACTAACTTAAACTGTGACAGGTTTTGCCGGTCTTCGTCAAGGATCCTGACTTTGGGCAATGAATAGCTCAGGTCAAAATCAATGAATTTATAGCTCAGACCGAATCCAACCAGATCATTCACATTGTTATAAAGGGCAGTATTGACTTCGCTATCATTCTTTCGTTCTGATCCGTACGCAAGACTCGAACCCTGCGCACCATAGAATAAACGAACATCGTTTTCCCTCCGATATCTTTGAATGTAAAACGAATCAGCATCCGATGGTGCCCTTAGCAAAGCTGCCGATAGGGCCATAGGCCTTGCCGGAGATAACACATCTTGCGCGGCAACTTGCGCTGCTAAACCCTCGCATAGAAGCATTATCAGACAATACCATTTCATCTAAAAGATCATTGAATCGCCATGATAACGATTAACAATAAATTTCAAAAGCAAGCTAACGATTATTCAGATGAGTTTTTTGGCATCCAGGTTTCTCCGTGGGATGCCGCACGTAGGAAGCTACTGTTGGCAGGAAATAATACCTATTGACCCGATTCGGCCATGAAAAAAATCAGATCAAATCGCTGGAAAAAAGAAAGGCAGAAAAATTTTCCTGCAGGCAGCAAAGTTGAAGTAACTATTGACACGCTAGACCTCAGCTATTCACTCCCTGCCCAGGCGTTGTACGCCCTTTGAAATGATCCAACTCGGCGTGCCTGATGATTTGAGGTTGTTCTCGGCGAGCTTTTCTTTTCTCGCAGGTTGACCAACTCTTTTAGAAATCATCCAGGTCGGTGCGATAGATTTTGCTTTTATGTGAGACTGCCTGAGTCGCGCGTCAGTGAACAAGCGCTTATTGGCTATCCGTTGAACATCCTTTGAGGTTCTCCATGCCGGAGGCAAATCGCTTTTGGTTTGTGCGTTTACGACCACTGCGCTTGCCATAAAGAAAAAAATAAAAAAAACAGTTGTCGTTGATATGCCCACCGTGAAATTTCTCATAGCGCCGTTAGTTTGTTCCTATTTGAATTAACGGCGTATTGGGGCATGGATCGCTCCGGAAAATCACTGGTTTTACATCCGTATTTACACGGATATTGTGGGACGAACGGGGCTCTTATTGGAGTATTTTCAACTCATAAGCTTTTTTTACCAACTCTGCACTATTATTGACCTTCATTTTTTTAAGCATATTGATCCGGTGTGACTCCACGGTACGAATACTAATTCCCAATTTATCCGCTATTTGTTTCGTACTGCAGCCCTTGGCAACGAGTTCCAACACTTCCTTTTCCCGGGGTGTCAGATCGCCCAGCGCAATACTTTCAGGTTTGGAATACGGCTCAACCAAGATATTAGTGACCAAAGGACTAAAGTATTTTCCGCCCTCAAAAACGGTGTTGATAGCCCGTTCCAGGTCATACCGGTCTATGTTTTTGAGCAGATAACCCGATGCGCCTATGCGTAACGCATGCTGTATGTATTCCCGCTCTTCGTGCATGGAGAGGATAATGAATTTCATGGAGGGGTAATCCAATGACAGCTTCTCCAACGCTTGCAGACCCGACATAACCGGCATATTGATATCCGCAAGGATAATGTCAGGTTGCTCCTCCTGAGCAAGCTCCAACAATTGCTTACCATTTTCCGCCTCTCCTACAATTTCGAAATCTTCGATTTTACCCAGCATAGACTTGAACCCCGCGCGGATAAGTGGGTGATCGTCTGCTAACAGTATTCGTATTTTGCGCATACCACTACTTTATTGTATCGGAATATGAACTTCTATTGTTGTCCCAATACCCGGTGCAGAATGTATCTCTGCGGTACCATTTAATAGCGTGGCACGCTCCTGTATATTTCGTAGACCCGATCCCAGATTGTTTACCATTTCATCTTTGCTGAACCCTTTTCCATTATCTTCCAATACAAAGTAAACTTCGTCTGCTTTGTCGATCACATATAAGTTTACTGTCGAGGCTTCGGCATATTTGACCATGTTATTCAATCCTTCCTGAGCAATCCTAAACACTGCGATACTAATTTCAAAATCCAGATAGTGTTCTGTCTCATGAATATATCTAAAATCGATTGTCGCGGATGAATATTTTCGAACCATATCACACAGTCCGTTCAGCGCAGCTTCAAGCCCAAAATCTACGATGGCCTGCGGCATGACGTGGTATGATATTCGTTTCACCTCAGCAATAGTTTCATCGATTTGAGATTTGATCTGCTCGCTCCACGCATTTCCACTTTGAAGCATATCCACCTGCATGCGTAGCGCCATCAGCATCTGACCAACTCCATCGTGCAATTCCTTAGTAATCCGGCGGCGTTCATTCTCCTGTCCTTCTACTAGTGCCGCAGCGCGCGCACGCGCTGACCGTACCTCCATTTCCTGAAATCTTCGAAGTTCATCTCGCATACCAATTAACGACAGCCCCAATTCATCTTCACCACTAAGTGTCGTAAAAGGAGCGTCAAAATTGCCCGAGCCAATTTCGCGTGCAAATAATGTTTTTCGTTCCAGCCCTTGCGTCAACTGACGGATCGCCAGCGCCATCTCACCAATCTCATCTGTGGAGTTCCGCAGAGTCCTACCCTCAGGTATCATACCCTTAGAAAGAGTCACAATAATTTCCTTTAGCGCTAAAACTGGCCTGACAATTATGTTTGAAAGGAGATATGTAGTAAATATTGTCAATAAGAGAATTACCAACGTAATCACCGCAAAATAATTTCTGAGTTGAATGATCGGTTGCATCGCTTCACTTTCATCCATTTCTGATACAATGACCCATTGCAGGTCCCTGTTTTCAATATTGCGATAAACACTAAGGACAGAGACATCGCGATAATCTTTAAGGATGCTCTGGCCGGGCAACTGCTGAAATGCGCTCTTCACAGCATCTGTCCTAACACTTATTCTGGAAGGAAGACTGTCTGGAAAGAAGCGAGACGAAGATCGCATCGTATAATCATGACCAACAATGTAGGATTCACCTGAACTACCCATCCCGGTTGTCTCTCGTAATATTTTTTCAACCTTCTCAAAATTTTCCTGAACCAAGACAATTCCCACTACATCTGCATTTTCCAGGATAGGGACATAGTAAAAGAGTAACACCTGCTTGTTCGGCGAATAGCTTGTAGCATCAATGATTCGCAACCGATTCGGTGAAATTGAAACGGCGGAATCAATTTCTTTTAATAGCCCTTCAGGATACATTTCCCTATCTGTACTAAACAATTGGCGATGTTGCGTATCAAATACATGCAGATTCTTAAAATTATACAGCTTGCACAAATTTTCGATATCAGCAAGATCTTGGCTCATCTGGTCCGTGGTGGACAACCTTACTCGATCACTGTAAATTCTCGAAAACTTATCTTCTAGCTGAAGGGCTTCCAGATTTTGCTGTGATCTGAAAAAGTAACTTTCCACAAGGTCCTTTTTTAGAATGTTTATGGAAGAAAGTTGATCCAACGAGCGCTGAATAAGTGTGTTGCGTAAAACGATATAAAAAGTAATGGAAAGCGTTATGATTATGAACAAACCAAGCACGCTATGAGAAAGAGTTAGTTTAGCGAAAATCTTAAGATTTCTCATAAACCATAAGGAAAAAGGATAATGCAGCAGTAAAATATGGAATATTCTACAATAAGACGCCTTGATTCAGGGCTATGACACGAAGGGAGGATATTTTCCTGGAGCAAAAAAAAAGCTGCCATTTTACTGGCAGCTTTTTCATCCATAATGGATTACTTCTTTTTCTTAGCTGCTTTCTTTGCAGTTTTCTTCTTCGCTGCTTTTTTCGCAGGTTTCTTAGCTGCTTTCTTTGCAGCCTTTTTCGCTTTTTTTGCCATAGCGTTTTTTGTTTAAGTTAAAAAAAATTTAAAATCAACTTCATATAAACAAAATTCACAATGAAATTGATCTACAAATATAACTTAGTTATGTTGGAATGCAAATTTTCAAGAAATTTTGCGTAAATGAATTTTACACATCGATGTCGTCATTTTGAATGGTAAACAATTTGGCTGATCGAATTTATTAATCTTCACGCATAACATTCACTTGATGCAGTAACATGTTTTGATACACATGCACTCAATTGCGTAATCAAAATAAGTATGGTTATGCAAGATTCGACACGATATTCCACCCGTTCAACAACTAATATTGCGTGTGGTCTGTAATATCGTGCATCAGACTAAAGTGAAAACTATTCTGTTCTTTGTTTGTCCGCACCATTGCGCAACTCATTTGAGTATTTACTCACCAGCAGGGCAAGGATAACAGCCAGATACAACTGGCCGCTCACCGAAATTAAGATTGAAAGGGATTTTGAGTACGGTTTTAGCGGGAGAAGATCTCCATACCCTAGTGTCGTAAGCGTTACGAAACCATAATAAATAAAGTCAATATCTCCCGTCCCGGCAGCGCCTCCAAACGTAAAAGCACCAGGGTCTACTTGCGACGTCAAGGCCAGTGTGGCAGCATACAATATACCAAGAAGCAAGTAACTATTGATGGCTTCAAAGATTACCCTGCTGTTCACCACTTTTGCCTCAGCAATTTGCTTGATCAAAAAGAATACAATGGTAGCAAAAAAAACAAAATTAAGACCCCTTGATGTCGCGGTAATGATGGGCAGTGATAATGCGGTCGCAATCCATTCTACGATTAAAACACTGGATGCAAGCCACAGCATTACCTTCCTATGCCGCTCCAAATTCAAAACACAAGTAATATAGAGAAGGGTAAACAACATAGAATACGTGATGGCATGCCAGGACAACGGGAAAAATCCCACTATGAAGACAATAGCAAATACCTCGGCAAAAAGCAACTTCCCCCATATATTGCGCTTCTCTATCATAAGCTACACCAATTTATCATTTACAATTGTGGCCTTTTGGTTCTTGGCGTCTGAGGAAGACGCCATCCCCATACATTTGAAACAAATAACCGATCCTGAACTTACACCCATAGCATTAAAGATAATTATTCTTTGTCAATATCGTGTGCATTGCATTGGTGCGCATATTATCGCTTGATCCCGCCCGTAGAACAAATTAGGTGCTATCGCTGCCGAATATTTTTAATTAATACAATATTCCTGTTAGCTTTAGATGTTTACTTTTATTTTACAAATCAACTAACACGCATCCTTAATACGCTAACACATATGAAATACTTGGAAGATTTTGTTGCTGGGGCGAATGCTATTATCTGGAGTGATGTGCTTATTTATTTCTTGCTGGCAGTGGGTATTTACTTTTCTACGAGAATGCGTTTCTTCCAGGTGAGAATGTTCAAAAGCATGATTCGATTAATGTTCACTGGAACGAAATCCAAAGCCGGAATATCATCTTTTCAGGCACTAGCTGTTTCACTTTCGGGCAGGGTAGGTACCGGAAATATCGCAGGCGTGGCTACAGCAATATTTATTGGTGGTCCCGGAGCTGTTTTCTGGATGTGGCTTGTCGCCTTCTTGGGCGCGGGCTCTGCGTTTGTGGAATCTACGCTGGGGCAAATCTATAAGCGAAACGAAAAAGGTCAATATCGCGGCGGGCCCGCGTTCTATATTGAGCAAGGGATGAGAAATAAAAAAGTAGGCAGAATCTACGCAATTGTATTTGCTGTTGCTACCATCATGGCAACAGGATTATTTCTACCAGGTGTACAGGCAAACAGCATTGCATCCGCTGTCAATAATGCGTTTGATTTAAATCATGCATGGACGGGTGTCATCCTGGTGGTCTTGCTTGGGTTAATCATCTTTGGTGGTATCAAGACCATAGCGCGTGTGGCAGAATATGTAGTTCCATTCATGGCAGTTGTCTATGTGTTGGTTGCTATTGTCGTTGTTTTTATTAATTACGCCCAGATACCCGCAATCATCAGCTTAATATTTTCCAGTGCATTTGGTGCGCATGCCACCTTCGGCGGAATAGCAGGCGCCATGATTTCCATTGGTGTAAAACGTGGAGTCTACTCCAATGAAGCCGGGCAGGGAACCGGCCCCCATCCTGCGGCTGCAGCGGAAGTTTCCCACCCCGTTGATCAGGGCCTGGTTCAGGCCTTTTCAGTATATATCGATACACTTTTCGTCTGCTCAGCAACAGCTTTCATGATTCTTAGTACCGGTATGTATAACGTAAAAGGACCAGGCGACGAACTTATCGTAGATCACGGCGTGTATTACATGCAGGATGGGGTTAAACACGTTGATGGCAGTGCGATGTATACACAGGCTGCTGTTGACAAAGCGTTTAGCGGCCAGGAAGTATTTGATATAAATTACCGTGGCGTTGGGAGTTACATGGTTGCCGTAACGCTTTTTTTCTTTGCCTTCACCACATTAATGGCCTACTACTACATTGCCGAAACGAACGTTGCGTATTTGACATACAAGCGCGGTGGACCGCTGCTCATGCTTCTGCTAAAAGCAGGTATGCTTGCTGCCGTGTATATGGGCTGTGTACGAACTGCCAAACTCGCCTGGGATCTGGGTGATCTGGGCGTAGGCCTCATGGCGTGGCTGAATGTCATCGCCATTTTGATTCTTCAAAAACCGGTGTTGGATGCCATGAAGAATTATGAAGTGCAAAAGAAACAAAACCTTGATCCCGTCTTTGATCCAAAAGCGCTCGGTATTAAGAATGCAGACTTCTGGGAATTTGAATACCGCAAAGCACCTGAAAAGGAAGCGTAGGCGCAGTACCCCACATACTAAGTATTGGAACCAGCCAATTCCCGAAAAGAATACCTGTCAATTGTCCGCCCTATAGTTGGTTGAGGAACCGAAGTTGTATCGTATTCAAGAATGGTTGTTTATCAGCACAGAAAATGATTTCTGCAATTTTGAATTTTTGCTATGAACTTGATTTTTAATCAGGCCCTAACTTGCATCTCATGCGGATTTCCTTTTCTTCCTGGCTCAGGAAAAAATCGGTAGATCTTGAAGAAAGAAATAACAAAAGTATAAACTAACCCGCTAAAAGAACTCCCCAATA
>Ga0224505_10000195_pt1 | contig 45422 bp, 39 predicted proteins | sample SF_Jan12_sed_USG_FD_169102 | JGI IMG/M metagenome (GOLD analysis project Ga0224505, IMG submission 169102) | Sediment microbial communities from San Francisco Bay, California, United States - SF_Jan12_sed_USGS_4_1 | ecosystem: Environmental > Aquatic > Marine > Sediment | place: USA: California...
CTCCCAACGCGACCGGCGTGCCGGACAATGTCTCCGCCAGAGTGCCCAGATACGGATACGGCGGGCAAACCAGCAGTCTTACCGATGCCGTATCGGTCCAGCCCGCGAGGATTTCCCGGGTAAGTATCGCGTTGGCAGCCTTGCTGCCGTTCATTTTCCAGTTTCCGGCAATCAGGTAACCGCGCATAGCTCACCAAGGGTCTGTCAATTCAAAAGGCGCGCAAGGATACCGGGGCCACCCCGGCAAATCAACGCGGAATCCGGCCCCGTGCCACTCGCAGGCAGCCATTCTCAACCAGCGGCTTTTTCCACGACGTCGGCCAGGCGCTTGGACAGGAGCAGGACCTGCTGCTCGTTTTCGCCCTCCACCATGACACGGATGACCGGTTCCGTACCGGATGCTCTCAACAAGACGCGACCGGACTTGGCCAGCTCCTTCTCCGCCTGTGCGATCGCATCACGAATCACCGGCGTACCGTGCAAGTCCAGCCGTCTTGCGGTCCGTACGTTCAGGAGGTTCTGCGGGTATCGCGTCATACCCTTAACCAACTCCGACAGCGGCTGGCCGCTGCGCTTCATTATCGCCAGTATCTGCAGGGCGGCAATCAGGCCATCCCCGGTTGTAGTCTGGTCGAGACAAATCACGTGACCGGAGGTTTCCCCCCCAATGGTACCGCCGGATTCGCGCAGCGCTTCCAGCACATATCGATCGCCAACGCTTGCCCGGCGGAAATCGATATTCTGCTTTCTCAGGGCATGTTCGAGGCCCAGGTTGCTCATCACCGTTCCGACCACCGGGCCCCGCAGTTTGCCCTCGGCCTTGCGTGCGGTGGCCAGGACAAACAACAGCTGGTCGCCGTCGATCGCGTTGCCCAGTTCGTCGACCATGACGACCCGGTCGCCATCGCCGTCCAATGCTATACCCACGTCCGCTTTGACTGCCGGCACTGTCGCCCGGAGCAACTCCGGTTGCGTCGAACCACAACCCGCATTGATATTGCGCCCATTCGGCGAACAGCCAATCGGAATCACTTCGGCACCCAGGTTGCTCAGTGTCCGCGGCCCGACTTTGTAGCCGGCGCCGTTGGCGCCGTCGAAAACCACTTTTACGCCCTCCAGGCTAAGGTCCTTCGGAAAGGTCGAGGCGCAGAACTCCTGGTAGCGAATCCTGGCGGAATCGATGCGCTTGGCCTTGCCGAGCTTTTGCGATTCGAGCGTAATTGCAGGCTGTTTGAGTACGCGTTCGATTTCGATTTCGATTTCATCTGACAACTTGGAGCCATTGGCATCGAAAAACTTGATGCCGTTATCCTGGTAAGGATTGTGCGAGGCACTGATAACCACACCGAGATTCGCGGCAAAGTGTTGTGTAAGGTAGGCGATACCGGGAGTCGGTAACGGCCCGAGCAGCAGCACATCGGCACCGGCCGCCACGAAGCCGGCTTCGAGTGCCGACTCGAACATGTAGCCCGAAAGCCTGGTGTCCTTGCCGATCAATACGGTTCCGCCGGTTGGCACCAGCACCTGGGCCGCGGCACTCGCGAGGCGCAGCGCGAAATCGGCGCTCATCGGATCGCTGCCAACGGTTCCCCGAACGCCGTCTGTGCCGAAGTATTTTCTAGCCATTTGCCATTACGACCTTATGCGATCCAGCTTTCATTACAGCTTGCGCAACGCACAGTGCATCAACCGTTTCTGCTACATCGTGCGTGCGAATAATGCTTGCACCGCGCTCCACTGCCAAGACGGCCGCTGCAACACCTGCAGACAATCGCTGCTCAATGGACTTGCCCGTCAGGTTGCCCAACGTTCGCTTGCGTGACAAGCCTACCAGTATAGGTCGTCCCAGCCGGCGGAACTCATCCAGGCGGTGCAGTAATTCGAGATTGTCTTTATCGTTCTTGCCGAATCCGAAGCCGGGATCGACAAGGAGGCGCTCCTGGGCAAGTCCGGCCGCAGTGCAGGCCGCAATACGACCTTTGAGGAATTCGGCGATGTCTCCGGCCACGTTTTCATATCGAGGATTTTTCTGCATGGTCGCCGGCGATCCCTGCATGTGCATCAGGCAGACAGCGGCATCCAGGCTTGCGGCCGCCTGAAGCGCGCCGTCCTGGCGCAGTGCGTAAACATCATTGATAAGGTTCGCACCGGCTGCGACTGCGGCGCGCATGACGCCGGCTTTGCTCGTATCTACCGATACGATGACATCCAACCTATCCACAATGGCAGAAATGACCGGCAGTACACGATCGATCTCCTGTTGTTCCGAAACGGCCGTGGCACCCGGTCGCGTGGATTCGCCGCCAACATCAATGATCGAAGCGCCAGCCGAAAGCATCGACTCCGCGTGGCGAAGCGCGAGGTCATGGTCTGTAAACGAGCCTCCATCCGAGAACGAATCCGGCGTGACATTCAGAATGCCCATGACAGCAGGTTGATCGAGGTCGAGGTGTCGTGATCCGAACTGCAATTTGTTTGCCTGTGTTACGTAGAAAAAACGGCAGCCTGTGGCTGCCGTTTCGCGTCTCATTTTCGTTGCATTGTCAGAATCTAGTGCTCGCTGGCCGGCCCACCGATCGGAACCGGACCCTCGGATGCCGGTGCTTTCTTGCCGCCCTTTTTCGCCAGGCCATCGTCCGGGTCTTCCCAGTCTTCCGGCGGCTGTGGTTCGCGGCCATCCATTATGTCCTTGATCTGCGACTGGTCGATCGTTTCGTATTTCATCAAGGCCCGGGCCATGATCTCCAGCTTGTCCTTATTTTCTTCGAGAATCTTTCTCGCACGCTCGTAGTTCCGGTCGATGATGTTGCGCACTTCCTCATCGATCGTGTGCACGGTGACATCCGACACCTGCTTGTGCTGCGTAACAGAGCGGCCAAGGAATACCTCGCCGTCATCTTCGCTGTAGGTCTGCGGTCCGAGACGTTCGGACAGGCCCCACTTGGTAACCATGTTGCGTGCGATTTCGGTGGCCCGTTCGATATCATTCGATGCGCCGGTTGTAACGCCGTTTGGACCCAGCGTCATTTCTTCGGCAATTCGGCCGCCGAAGAGTGTCGATATATTGCTCTCGAGAGTTTCCTTGGAGATGCTGTACTTGTCCTCTTCCGGCAGATACATCGTGACACCGAGAGCGCGTCCGCGCGGAATAATGGTCACTTTGTAAACGGGGTCGTGGCTCGGTACACAATAGCCGACAATGGCATGGCCGGCTTCGTGGTAAGCCGTATTCAGCTTTTCCTTTTCGCTCATGACCATGGAACGACGCTCTGCGCCCATCATGATCTTGTCTTTGGCTTTCTCGAATTCATCCATGCTCACAACGCGCTTGTTCGAGCGGGCAGCAAACAAGGCCGCCTCGTTAACGAGGTTCGCGAGATCCGCGCCGGAGAATCCCGGCGTACCCCGCGCGATCAGGCCCGGCTTGACGTCCTCGTCGAGCGGTACCTTGCGCATGTGCACCTTCAGGATCAGTTCACGGCCACGAATGTCGGGCAGAGGCACGACCACCTGGCGGTCGAAACGGCCCGGGCGTAACAGCGCCGGATCCAGTACGTCCGGTCGGTTTGTGGCGGCTATGACGATTATGCCTTCGTTTCCTTCGAAGCCGTCCATTTCAACGAGCATCTGGTTCAGGGTCTGTTCGCGCTCGTCGTGGCCGCCACCGAGGCCCGCTCCGCGATGTCTGCCTACGGCATCCAACTCATCGATAAAGATGATGCACGGCGCTTGCTTCTTGGCCTGATCGAACATGTCTCGAACACGGGACGCGCCGACACCGACGAACATTTCCACGAAGTCGGATCCGGAAATAGTAAAGAACGGAACCTTGGCCTCGCCGGCGATGGCCCTGGCCAGCAAGGTTTTGCCGGTACCAGGCGGTCCAACCATCAGAACGCCTTTCGGGATCTTGCCGCCGAGGCGCTGGAACTTACTCGGATCCCTGAGGAAGTCGACGATTTCCGCGACCTCGGCCTTGGCTTCATCGACGCCGGCAACATCGGCAAACGTGACTCCTACCTGGTCTTCACCAAGCAGTCTAGCCTTGCTCTTGCCGAACGACATGGCGCCCCGGCCACCGCCGCCGCCCTGCATCTGGCGCATGAAATAGATCCAGACACCGATCAGCAAAAGGATCGGAAAGGAACTGATCAGCAATTGGCCGATCAGGCTCTGCGACTCAGGCTCCTGCGCGGTGAACTGGACACTGTTGTCCTCGAGAATACCGATCAGCGTGTTGTTGTCGGTTTCCGGGCTGATCGTGTAGTACTGCAGCGGCGTGCGGCTGCCGTAATTGATCTTCTCGCCATCGAATTCGACTCGCTGCACATTCCCCGACTTCACCTGCCGCAGGAACTCCGAATAGTCCTGCTTTTCGGGAGGCGCGCCATTGACGCCGCTGAGGCCCTGCACTACTGACAGGAGCACGACGATGATGACGACGAAAACGAGTATGTTCTTGGTTAAATCATTCACGGTAGAAAAGGCTCTCCGGCAGTCATTTTAGACTGCGTCTAATGTTTAGACATTACTACAGTCGATAGTTTCTGGCTACCAAGTAAATCTCACTGCTTCCCGGTCGCGAGGCGGCCGGCTTGACGATTTTGACACGTTCGAACGCCCTGCGCGCATCCGCGACCACGGCATCAGTGCCCTCGCCCTGAAACAACTTGCAGACAAAGCTGCCTTTTTTCCCAAGCACCTTGCCGGCCAGATCCAGCGCAAGCTCGACCAGATAGATGGATCTCGGCTGGTCAACAGCTTTGTTGCCTGAGATATTGGGCGCCATATCGCTCAAAACAAGGTCCGCACGATCCGCACCCAGTCGCTGCAACAGATCGTTCAGCACGGCCTCCTCGGCAAAATCGCCCTGGATGAACTCGACCTGGGGCAGCGCATCCATTGGCAGCAGATCCAGCGCGAGGATTCGCCCGCGCCCTTTGAGCTTTTCTGCGACGTACTGGCTCCATCCACCGGGCGCCGCGCCGAGATCGATACAGATCATATCCGGTCGGAGCAAGCGTTCCTTTTCGAGAATTTGCTCCAGCTTGAAGACCGCACGCGAGCGCCAGCCATCGCGCCTGGCCATCTTTACGTACGGATCGCGCTCCTGCCGTGCCTTCCATCCGCTGCTACTGCCTTTCGGTTTGCTCATGATCAGAACCCGGACCCTGGATTCGCCCGTGCTGTTACAATTCACCGCCATGAAACTGACGGAACCACAAAAAAAATACTTGCGCGGTCTGGGTCACCACATTAAGCCGGTTATTACCGTTGCCAACGCCGGGCTTTCCGAATCGCTCCTGAAAGAGTTCGAGTCGACCATCAGCCACCACGAATTGATCAAGGTCCGCATTCGCGCGTCAGGCCGGGAGGAACGCGATGCCATTCTGACAGAACTCTGTGCGCTTGGCGTAGCAGAACTGGTCACGCGAATCGGCAACGTTGCCCTGCTGTTCCGGCCAAGCGCGGAAAAACCCCGTATCGTGCTGCCATCCTCTTAGATGGCAACGTCGCTACTCGTAGCGCACCGCGATAATTTCGTACTGTTTTTCGCCGCCAGGTGCCGAAAATGAAACTTCGTCTCCTTCATTCTTGCCGATCAGGGCCCTGGCGATCGGCGACGTATATGAAATGAGTCCGGTCTTGATGTCTGCTTCATCTTCGCCAACGATTCGATAGGTTATTTCAGAATCATTCTGCACATCGAGCAGATTGACCGTTGCGCCAAAAATCACTTTTCCTTTCGCGTCGATTGCCGTCACATCGATAATTTGAATATTCGAAAGCTTGGCCTCTATTTCATTTATCCGGCCTTCAGCAAAACCCTGTTGTTCTTTCGCAGCATGATACTCGGCGTTTTCCTTGAGATCGCCATGTGCGCGCGCTTCGGCTATCGCCTGGATAATGCGCGGCCGCTCCACCGACTTGAGGGTTTTCAATTCCTCACGCAGAAGCTCCGCGCCGCGGACGGTCATCGGAACCTTGTTCATGCTGCCACCTCCTGGTGCAAGTCCTGCAGGCGATTAACCTCGCCATCATCCAGATGTTCGAGTGCGGTACAGGTCGCCAGCGCCGCATCCAGTGTGGTGTAGTAAGTCACGTTGCGACGCACTGCTTCGGCTCGGATTGACTGCGATTCGCGAATAGCCTGTTTGCCCTCGGTCGTATTGACGATGAGGACAATTTCGCCGTTCTTGATCATATCAACAATATGCGGCCGTCCCTCGCGGACTTTGTTGGCCCGCCGACAAGGTATCTTCGCTTTCGCAAGTTCCTGGGCCGTGCCGTGGGTTGCAACGATATCGAAGCCGCGATCAATTAATACCTGGGCCAATTCGATAGCGCCTCCCTTATCACGATCTCGAACGCTGATAAGCGCCATGCCCTGCCGTGGCAGCACGACGCCGGATGCCAGCTGCGCCTTTGCATACGCTTCGCCGAAAGATCGACCGACGCCCATGACTTCGCCGGTAGACTTCATTTCCGGCCCAAGAATCGGATCGGCACCGGCAAACTTGATGAACGGGAACACCGCTTCCTTAACTGAAAAATACGGCGGTACGCGCTGGTTCACGAAACCCTGCTGGGTTAGCGTTTGACCGACCTTGACCCGTGCCGCGATTTTCGCAAGCGGAATACCGATTGCTTTGGAAACGAAGGGCACAGTTCTGGATGCGCGAGGATTCACTTCGAGAAGGTAGATAATGTTGTTCTGAATAGCGAATTGGGTATTCATCAGGCCTATGACGTTGAGACCCTTCGCAAGCTTTACAACCTGATCCACCAGTGCTTTTTGCATGTCGTCGCTCAAACTGAATGGCGGCAAAGAGCATCCGGAATCACCCGAGTGAACACCGGCCTGCTCGATATGTTCCATGATGCCGCCGACCAGTACGCGCTCACCGTCACATATCGCATCGACATCCACTTCAGTGGCACGATCGAGAAACCGGTCGAGCAGCACCGGACTGGAATTGGACACGTGAATGGCGGCAGCCATGTAGGCTTCCAGGTCTTCTGGCCCGTGAACGACTTCCATCGCCCTGCCACCGAGCACATAAGAAGGGCGTACGACCAGCGGATAGCCGACTTCTGCGCCCATCGCAAGCGCCTCGCTCGCGCTTCGCACCGTGCGATTCGGCGGCTGCCGCAGCCCCAGCTTGTCGACCAGCTTCTGAAATCGCTCGCGATCCTCGGCGAGGTCAATGGAATCCGGTGAAGTACCGATAACCGGAGCGCCTGCGGCTTCGAGTTCACGTGCAAGTTTCAGCGGCGTCTGCCCGCCGTATTGCACGATCACTCCCTTCGGTTTTTCCTTATCGATGATCTCCATGACATCTTCGAAAGTAAGAGACTCGAAGTAAAGGCGGTCTGAAGTATCGTAGTCCGTCGACACCGTTTCCGGATTGCAATTGACCATGATCGTTTCGTAACCGGATTCCTTCAGCGCCAGTGCAGCGTGCACGCAGCAGTAGTCGAACTCGATGCCCTGACCGATGCGATTAGGTCCGCCGCCCAGGATCATTATCTTTTCACGATCCGTGGGCGCTGCCTCGCATTCCTCCTCATAGGTGGAGTAGAGGTAGGCGGTCGTAGTGGCAAATTCTGCGGCACAGGTATCGACTCGCTTGAAAACCGGCCGTACGCCATGGCGAATTCTGCGTTTGCGAATTACCTGTTCGTCCTGCTGCAGCAATGTAGCAATGCGCGCGTCCGAGAAGCCTTTGCGTTTCAGTTGCCGCAGTCGCACCGCGTCGAGAGCTTCGAGGCCGTCCTTGCGTATTCGGCCTTCCTCGGCAACCAGGTCCGCGATTTGCGCCAGAAACCAGGGATCGATTCGTGAGAGTTTTGCGACTTCGTCAATGGATAAGCCGAATCGCATCGCATCCGCGACGTAAAGGATTCGCTCCGCGCCGGGCGCGCGCAGTTCGTGCCGCAACTGGTCGCGGCCCTCTTCGCTATCGACCGAATCGGCGCGTTCGTCCAGACCAGCAATACCGGTTTCAAGACCGCGCAGTGCCTTTTGCAGCGACTCCTGAAAAGTTCGTCCGACAGACATGACTTCGCCAACCGATTTCATCTGCGTCGTCAGGCGCGTATTCGCGCCGGGGAATTTCTCGAAAGTAAATCGCGGTATCTTGGTAACTACGTAATCGATTGTCGGTTCGAAGGATGCCGGCGTGGCGCCACCGGTAATATCGTTTTGCAGCTCGTCCAGCGTATAGCCGATCGCGAGTTTCGCCGCGACTTTCGCGATCGGGAACCCGGTCGCTTTGGAAGCAAGTGCCGATGATCGCGAAACGCGGGGATTCATCTCGATAACCAACATTCGGCCATCCTCGGGATCCACGGCGAATTGAACGTTCGAACCACCGGTCTCTACACCGATTTTGCGCAATACGTCGATCGACGCGTTGCGCATGCGCTGATATTCCTTGTCTGTCAGCGTCTGCGCCGGCGCCACGGTAATCGAGTCACCCGTGTGCACGCCCATCGGATCGAAGTTTTCGATGGAACAGACAATGATGCAATTGTCATTGCGGTCGCGCACGACCTCCATCTCGAATTCCTTCCAACCGAGCACGGATTCTTCGAGCAGTATTTCATTGGTCGGCGACATCTCCAGGCCGTGGGTCACGATCTGTTCGAACTCGTCGCGGTTATAGGCGATGCCCCCACCTGTGCCGCCCAGCGTGAATGACGGGCGGATAATCGTCGGAAATCCGATCTTCGGCTGCTTTTCGAAGGCTTCCTCCATCGAATGGGCGATTTCCGCCTTCGCTACTTCCAGCCCGATGTCCTGCATCGCTTCCCGGAAAAGTTCACGATCTTCGGCCATATCGATCGCATCGCGCGACGCGCCAATCAGTTCAACTTTGTATTTCTCAAGCACGCCCTCTCGGACCAGGTCGAGTGCGCAATTCAGGGCCGTCTGGCCGCCCATCGTCGGCAGCAGCGCATCCGGCCGCTCCTTGGCAATCACGCGCTCTACAACCGACCAGTTGACCGGTTCAATGTAAATTGCGTCGGCGGTTTCCGGGTCGGTCATGATGGTCGCCGGATTGGAGTTCACGAGAATGACCCGGTAGCCCTCGCTCTTCAGGGCTTTGCAGGCCTGGGCACCCGAGTAATCGAACTCGCAGGCCTGGCCGATGACGATTGGACCGGCACCAATGATCAAAATACTCTCTATGTCGGTTCTTTTTGGCATGTGTCAGAGCGGCTTCCGGCGCTTGTCCTGTGCGTGATCAAATATCATAAATTACATTATGATTATCAGATAAATAATTGTTTTATGAGTATTTTCTAAAACGTCAATGCGGTTTTCGTATGACGGCGTTTCAGCGCGTCCATTGCAACAATGAAGTCTTCGAACATGTGCAGAAGATCGTGCGGACCGGGGCTCGCCTCCGGATGTCCCTGAAAACTGAAGGCGGGTTTGTCGGTTAGCGCCATGCCCTGCAGGCTGCCGTCGAACAGGGAACGGTGCGTAGCAACGACGTTCTTCGGCAGGCTGGTTTCGTCGACGGCAAAGCCATGGTTCTGACTGGTGATGATGACTTTCCCTGTTTTCAGGTCCTGTACCGGGTGATTGGCCCCGTGGTGCCCGAACTTCATTTTTACCGTGCGTGCGCCAACCGCAAGACCTAGCAGCTGATGACCGAGGCAGATGCCGAATACCGGCAAGTCCGCATCCAGAATGTCCCGGATCGCGTTGATCGCATAGTCGCAAGGTTCGGGATCACCCGGACCATTCGACAGAAAAACACCATCCGGCGCCAAAGCAAGCACCTGCGATGCCGGGGTCTTGGCCGGTACCACGGTCATGCGGCAATCGAGATCGGACAAAAGGCGCAGGATGTTGCGTTTGATGCCGAAATCGTAGGCAACGACATGGTATGGCGCTATACGGCGACTAAGGATCCGCGGGCGACGACCGAACTCGGTCCCATGACACCACTGGTACATTCGGTCCGTGGTGACGATCTTGGCCAGGTCCATACCGGCGATACCGGGGAACTTGCTCGCGTGCTGCACGGCGATTGCCGGATCTACCGTTCCGGTCATGATGCATCCTGACAAGGCGCCCTTTTCACGAAGAATACGGGTCAGTTTGCGGGTGTCGATATCGGCGATCGCTACGGTCTTGCCGGCTTTCAGGAAATCCGAAAAACTGCGCTCCGATCGCCAGCTGCTGGTCAACATCGAGCTATCGCGAATAACCAGGCCCGAGGCATGAACCCGCGAGGATTCCATGTCCTGGCTGTTGGTCCCGGTGTTCCCGATATGCGGATAGGTGAGCGTAACGATCTGCCGGCAATAAGACGGATCCGTCAGGATCTCCTGGTAACCGGTCATGGCCGTGTTGAATACGACTTCTCCAATGGTCTTTCCGTCTTTGCCTACGGAAATGCCATGGAATACCGTACCGTCCTCGAGTGCGAGTATTGCGGGCGTAGTCAACGATCGCGCCCGTCGGGTCGAAGATTTTTTTTGCTTTGGAATTTCATCAAAACCGTACTCTAGATGCGCAAAAGCGGAAGGACACTGTCTTCCGCTTATGGCCGCGCCGGCAGGCCGGCGGCCCGGCGTAGTTTACTCAACACAGCGCACTGGCGCCAGCGCAAGCTCGAATCAGCTAAGGATATCGCTCACCGCGTAGAGCCCTTTTGCTTGCTTGACCAGCCATTGCGCCGCCCTGAGCGCACCTTCGGCAAAAACCCGCCGATCGGTCACTTTGTGGGTCAATTCAAGTATTTCATTAGCGCCCGCAAATCGCACCGTATGCTCACCGGGATTGTCGCCTTGCCGGTAGGAAGTAACGACCACACTGTCTGCGGGTTGATCCCTCAGGAACCCGTCCGGATCGAACAGGTACACCGATTGAAATTCCTGCCCGCGGCTCTTCGCCGCTGCTTCAGCAAGCTTCAATGCGGTTCCGGACGGAGCGTCGGCTTTGTGCACATGGTGGGTTTCCAGTACTGAAACAACGAAATCCATTCCCAGGGCCGCTCCGGCCTGCCCCACGAGTTTCTGCATCAGGGCGATGCCTATGCTCATATTGCGGTCATAAAGCAATGGAATCCGCGACGAAGCCTTGCGCATGGCGGTCAGGCCCTTGGAGTCCAGTCCGGTAACGCCTGACACCAGAGGCTTGCCGGCGTCCACAACTGCAGCAAGTACCGACGCGGTTGCAGCCGGCAAGCTGAAATCCATTGCAATGTCGAACAAATCGGCGTCGAGGTTCGCCGGATTCGAAACGATTGGCAGATCGGTGCCAATGCCGGCGGCGGCAACTGCCTCCTGTGCCGCAGATTCACTGCCTGGCTTGACACAAAGCACCGCCAGTTGAAAATCCGCGTTTGCGACGACCTGGCGCATAACAGCCTGGGCCATACGGCCCGCCCCGATCAACGCGATTCTCAACATTTGCTGACCTCGGTTTACTGGCTGATCCGGTCGAAAAATCTCTTGACAGAGTCAAGCCAGCCGCCGGCCCGCGGATTGTGGCGCTTGCCCCCTGTACTCAGCAGCTCGTCAAATTGTCGAAGCAGGGATTCTTGCTCGTCGGTGAGATTTACCGGCGTTTCGACTGACACCTTTGCAAACAGGTCACCGAGATGCCGGTCTCGCACCGTGCTGACTCCCTTTCCGCGCAGTCGAAAAACCTTGCCCGACTGAGTGCCGGCAGGAATCTTGAGCGACACGTGTCCGTCCAGGGTCGGCAGTTCAACCTCGCCACCCAGCGTTGCCGTAGCGAAACTGACCGGTATTTCGCAGGAAAGATCGGCGCCGGATCGCTCGAACAGCTTGTGCGGCCGTACCCGGATTTCTACGTACAGATCGCCCGGCGGCCCGTTGTTGCGGCCGGCCTCGCCCTCTCCTGTGAGGCGAATGCGATCGCCGCTATCCACGCCCGGCGGCACTTTGACCGACAGCTTTTTGGTCTTGCTGACCCTACCCCTGCCGTGACATTTGCCGCAGGGATCCTGAATGACTTTGCCGGCACCTTTGCAGGCCGGGCAGGTTTGCTGAATCGAAAAGAAGCCCTGCTGCATTCGCACCTGACCGACGCCACCGCAAGTCGTGCACTGCACAGGTTCGGTGCCCTTCTTGGCGCCACTGCCATCACATTCGGCACAGGGTGCCTGCGTCGGAACTTCGATAGTGACAGAGTCGCCGCTGACAGCGCGTTCCAGCTCGAGCTCGAGCTCATAGCCCAGATCCGAGCCACGGAAAACCTGGCTGCGACCGCCGCGCCTTCCGCCACCTCCAAATATGTCGCCAAAAACGTCGCCGAAGATATCGCCGAATCCCTCCGCCGAAAATCCACCGGCACCACCACCGCCGGCAGCGGCACGGAGTCCGTCGTGACCGAAGCGATCATAAGTTGCGCGCTTATCAACATCCGTGAGGGTTTCGTAGGCTTCCTTGGCCTCTTTGAACTTTTTGCCGGCCTCGGCGTCCTCCTGATTTCTGTCGGGATGGTGCTTCATGGCAAGACGACGATAAGCCTTCTTGATCTCGGCCTCCGTCGCTTCCCTCGGTACACCGAGAACCTCGTAATAGTCGCGCTTTGCCATGGCCTGCCTGTTTACATAGTAAACCGGGCGCCAACTTCGGCGCCCGGTTCCGTCATTGCATGATGATCCGGAAGTCGATTACGACTTGGACTTGTCGTCGCCGTCAACCTCTTCGAACTCGGCATCGACGACATCTTCACCATTGGCTTTCGCCGATTCTTTGCCTGCTTTGCCCTCTTCTGCCGCTTTGTCGGCGTGCAGTTTTTGTGCAACGGCGGCCGAAGCTTCTGCCAGTGCAGACGTCTTCGCTTCAATTTTGACTTTATCTTCGCTGTCCAGCACCGCCTTCAAATCCGACACCGCCGATTCGACAGCATGCCGTTCTTCGCCGGTCGCTTTCTCGCCGAGCTCCTTGAGAGTCTTCTCAGCTGCATGGATCATGCCGTCTGCCTGGTTGCGTGCGTCAACCAGCTCGCGGAATTTCTTGTCTTCCTCGGCGTGGCTCGCCGCGTCAGCAACCATTTTCTCGATTTCTTCATCAGACAAGCCGCTGGAGGCTTTGATGACGATGTTCTGCGATTTACCGGTTGCCTTGTCCTTCGCCGAAACATTCAGAATTCCGTTCGCATCGATATCGAAGGTCACCTGGATCTGCGGTAGCCCGCGCGGCGCCGACGGAATGTCGGTAAGGTCGAATCGACCCAGTGACTTGTTGTCGCGGGCGCGCTCTCGCTCACCCTGCAGGACATGAATGGTTACTGCATTCTGATTGTCGTCAGCAGTTGAGAATACCTGCTCCGCATTGGCCGGAATCGTCGTATTTTTCTCGATCAGCTTGGTCATTACACCACCGAGCGTCTCGATACCGAGCGAAAGCGGCGTGACGTCGAGCAACAACACATCCTTGACGTCACCTGCAAGCACACCACCCTGGATTGCGGCGCCGAGTGCCACGGCCTCGTCCGGGTTTACGTCCTTGCGCGGCTCCTTGCCGAACAGGCTCTGCACTTCCTGCTGCACCTTGGGCATTCGGGTCTGTCCGCCGACCAGAATGACATCGTCGACATCGCTGACTTTCAGGCCGGCATCTTTCAGCGCAATCTTGCACGGTCCAATGGTCCGCGTGATCAGTTCGTCAACCAGCGACTCGAGCTTCGCCCGCGTCAGCTTTATGCTGAGATGTTTTGGGCCGCTGGCATCGGCCGTGATGTACGGCAGATTGACCTCGGTCTGTTGTGACGAAGACAATTCGATCTTTGCCTTTTCGGATGCCTCCTTGAGGCGCTGCATCGCCAGTGGATCCTTGCTGATATCCACGCCGCTTTCACGCTGGAATTCCGATGTCAGGTATTCCATTACGCGTATGTCGAAATCCTCGCCACCGAGGAAAGTGTCGCCATTGGTTGCCAGTACTTCGAACTGGTGCTCACCGTCCACTTCAGCGATTTCGATAATCGAGATATCGAAGGTGCCGCCGCCCAGGTCGTAAACTGCGATTTTGGCATCGCCGCGCTTCTTGTCCATGCCGTATGCAAGTGCGGCCGCAGTAGGCTCGTTGATAATTCTCTTGACATCGAGACCGGCGATCTTGCCGGCATCCTTGGTTGCCTGCCGTTGCGAATCGTTGAAGTAAGCTGGCACGGTCACAACGGCCTCGGTCACCTCGTGACCAAGATAGTCTTCCGCCGTCTTTTTCATTTTCATCAGCACACGGGCGGAAATTTCCGGCGGTGCCATCTTGTTACCGTTCACCTCGACCCAGGCGTCACCGTTGTCCGCCTTGGTGATCTTGTAGGACACCATGCCAATATCGCGCTGCACGACGTCGTCCTCGAACCGACGCCCGATCAGGCGCTTGACTGCGAACAACGTGTTCTTCGGATTCGTGACAGCCTGTCGTTTGGCCGACTGGCCGACCAGCACCTGGTCGTCCTTGCTGAACGCGACAATAGATGGCGTTGTGCGGTCGCCCTCGCTGTTCTCGATTACCTTGGGTTTGTCACCCTCCATCACTGCTACGCAGGAATTGGTGGTACCCAGGTCGATACCGATAACCTTTCCCATAATCTTTGATCTCCATGCGGAAAAAACTGAACTGGCTGTTAGGTGGGGCCTCTACGGCAGGTTTCAAGCGCGAAAACTCGGCCAATTGGCAGCAAATCAGCCCTCTTGGTCGGGTTCTGCGGCGACTACTACCCTGGCCGGTCGGAGCAGGCGGCCGTTTAGCTCATAGCCCTTCTGAAATACAGTCAGGACCGATCCTGGCTCTGCTTCGGCCGACGGTTGCATAGTCATGGCTTCGTGCAGCTGGGGGTCGAACGGCTCACCCAGCGGATCAATCTCGCTGATGCCGAACTGCTGCATGGTAGAGATCAACAGCTTCAGCGTTGCTTCACAGCCCTCCCGAAACGCGCCTACATCGGCACCGTCGGCGGCCGACAGACCCAGCTCGAGGCTGTCCCGGACTGCCAGCAGTTCGCCGGCAAATCGTTCCAGCGCAAATTTTCGTGCATTGTCGATGTCGCGCTGGCTGCGCTTGCGTACATTCTCCAGCTCGGCGACGGCTCGCAGGTATTTGTCCCAGTTCTCGTCGGCCAGCGCCTGCGGATCGATTTGCCGCTGATCGGCTGACTCCTGAGATTCGCCAGATACGTCTACCGGCCGAGGACCGGTATCGTCGCCCGTCGCTTCGACATTGTCAGCGACGTGTTCATCGCTTGCGATTTCGGCCTCTTTCGGCTTCCCACTCATCAGGTAACAGCTCCGGTAATAGGTGTTGCGACACCACTGTCGCGGTCATTCGGTGAATTTTGTGCAGCGAGTTTTGGGGGTTTGGCGAGGAATATCAAGGCCGGTCGGGAAACCTTCGGCTCATCTGCCGCCGGTCGCCGGCCTATTCGGCTAGCTAGCCGGTTCGTGCGCGCCTTTCATCGCCGATTCCAGAAGCCTTGCCGTAACGTCGACGATCGGCACTATCCGGTCGTATGCCATTCGCGTAGGCCCGATAACGCCCAGGACTCCGATATGATCATCGTCGACGTGGTAAGGCGCGGTAACAATGCTGCAATTGTCGAGAATGCTGTATCCCGATTCCTGGCCTATGAATACCTGCACGCCGCTGGCATTGATACTTCTGTCCAGCAGGTCCAGCAGCAACCGTTTGCGCGAAAACGCGTCGAAAAGCCGGCGCAGGGTCTCAAGGTCTGAAAGCTCGGCGAAATTCATCAGATTTGCCTCGCCGGTCAGCAGGTACTCCCCGCTCGGCCGTGAGGCACCCTCCAAGGCCGACTGGGCAACCGTAATGATGTCGTGCATCGCCCGATTCATGGAGTCGCGAGTCTTTTCGAGTTCTCCGATCAACTGCTCGCGAATCTGCGACAAATCCATTCCAACGTAATTCTCGTTGATGAAGTTGGCGGCGCGCCGCAGCTCGTCGGCACTACGAGGTGCCTCGGTATGCAGGATGCGGTTTTGTACCTCGCGATCGTTGATGACGAGTATCGCCAGAACCCGGCTGTCAGACAGCGGCAGAAAATCGATTTGCCTCAGAATTGCCTTGTGCCCCCTCGGCACCGTTACTACACCGGCGAGGCTCGTGAATTTCGCCAGCAGCTGCGAAACGGCACTCAACAACGCCTCCGGATCTTCCTGCTTACTTGCGATCTGCAGCCGCAATTTGCGTAAATCGCCGCCTTTCGGCTGCTTGTACCGAATCAGCGAATCGACAAACAATCTATACCCTTGAGCGGTAGGTACCCGTCCCGCCGATGTGTGCGGCGCGGTAACCAGACCGAGATCCTCGAGATCGGACATAATATTGCGAATCGTGGCCGGGCTGAGTTCCAGGCCGGCATCTTTGGACAAGGTGCGGGATCCGACCGGCTGCCCGTCACGAATAAAGCGGCGTATCAATACCTTGAGCAGGTATTGGGCACGCTCGTTGGGCATGGTGCTGACGGCTTCAGTCATCGTTTACCAGAGAACGAAATACGCAATAGTGACTCAACCTGAAAGTGCCCGAACAACAATGTCCGGCCAAATTCCGGAGTTGGCTTGGCGGCCGGTCCGCGGTTTGCAACAATCCGCAGGTTTTCTCCCGCCAGCAATAGCTCACCGACCCGTAGCAGAATATAGTCAAGGCAGGCATGACTCAACCATTCAATACAATTGCCCTTGTCGGTCGATTCGAGGACGAACGTGTCGCAGAGCCCATGGAGGCGCTGGCGCGTTTTTTGACAAAAGTCGGCAAGACAGTCATCGCGAATCCCGGCATCGCCAGGGAATTTGCTGCTCGCGCGGTCGAAGAATCGGCAATAGCCGCCGAGGCAGATTTGATCATCGCAGTGGGTGGCGACGGAACGATGCTCTACGCTGCCAAGATGGCGCGTCATGTCGATGTGCCGTTGCTGGGTGTTAACAGGGGCCGCCTCGGATTCCTTACTGATGTGCTGCCCAGCGAAATGCTCGCCAGCCTGGCTCGAGTACTGCAAGGGGAATATTCCCGTGAATCGCGACTGCTGCTGGATGCGCACATAGAATCCTCGGACGGCCGATCGCGTCGGGAATCAGCGCTCAACGACATCGTTTTGCAGAGAGCGCAAGGTGGCCGCATGCTCGCCTTTGATACCCGAATCGACGGCAAGCCGCTCAACTCGCATGCCGGCGACGGGCTTATAGTTGCAACACCGACGGGATCGACGGCCTATGCGCTGAGTTGCGGCGGCCCGATAATCGAGCCTAGCTTGAATGCCGTAGTCATTGTCCCGGTTTGCCCGCATACGCTGAGCGACAGGCCCATCGTGATTTCGGCAAACCTGCAAATTGAAGTGGTTCTGCATGCGCAAGGGAATATCATGGCCGAGGTTACCGTCGACGGCGTCAGTCAGGGCCAGTTCGGCCCCGACGACAAGCTGACCGTGTCGCGTTCCATGCAGCAGATCACGCTGATCCACCCGCCCGGCTACGATTTCTATGAAATCCTGCGTTCCAAGTTGCATTGGGGCCATGACAGCCGCTTTGCGAACTCATAACGAGCCGGTCGCAAGCACATGCTGACTCGATTGCAGATTCGGAATTTCGCCATCATCGATCAGGCGACAGTCGAATTCGACGCCGGAATGACGGTACTAACCGGTGAAACCGGCGCCGGCAAATCGATTCTGGTCGACGCGCTTGGCCTGGTACTCGGCGAACGCGGCAGCACGGGGCTCGTGCGTCCCGGTAGTGACCGCGCCGAGTTTTCGGCGGAGTTCGACATTTCGCAGCACGATACGGCACGAGCGTGGCTTGCCAGCCAGGCATTGGATAACGATGACGATTGCTTGCTGCGCAGGGTTGTCGGCGCTGATGGTCGGTCCCGTGCATTCGTCAACGGCAATGCCGTGACTTTGCAGAATCTGAAGACGCTCGGCGAGATCCTGCTGGACATTCATGGCCAGCATTTCCACCAGTCGCTTGTCCGTCGCAATGTACAAAGAGATTTACTGGATCATTTTGGCGGATTGTCGGACCTGCGCTCGACCACTCGGAACGCGTTCGAGGACTGGCAAAAGCTGTCTCGCGAGTGGCAGGACCTCGAGAACGCCAATTCCGATCGCGCTTCCCGAATAGAGTTGCTCGGCTTCCAGGCCGCTGAACTCGAGTCTCTTGGATTGAAGGCCGGTGAATATGCCGACTTGCAGACGGAGCGCCGCACCCTGCAAAACTCCGGCCGCCTTGCCGAGGCAGTAAACGTTGCCATCGGTGTGATCTACGATGGCGAACCGGCCAACGCACAGAACCTTGTTGCTGAAGCCACTCATGCGATTGAAAACGCCAGCAACTACGACGAGCGATTGAAGCCTGCACTAACGCTGCTCAACGATGCCGGGATCCAGATCAGCGAAGCTTACGATTTGCTGCGACGTTACGCGGAATCGCTTGATGCCGATCCCCTGCGTCGCGACCAGGTAGAAGAAAGACTGGACGCGATTCAAGCCGTAGCAAGAAAGCATCGCTGCGAGCCCGAGGAATTGCAGGAAGTGCATGAACGTGTTCGCGATCAACTCGACACACTGGAGACTGCGGAAGAACGCGGCGTAGAACTGAAACAGATGGCGAAGCGTGCGGAAACAACCTATCGGGATGCTGCGACGGCGCTATCAAAGCAAAGGCAACAAGCCTCGAAGAAGTTTTCTACAGCTGTAAGCGTCGCGATGGCCGATCTCGGCATGAGTGGCGGCGTATTCGAGGTCCAGCTAAGCAATTCGGCAGAAGCGAGAGCCTCGGGCATTGACGATATCGAATACCTGATAAGCGCAAATCCCGGACAGGCACCCATGCCCTTGTCAAAGATAGCTTCCGGCGGTGAACTTTCGCGCATGAGTCTGGCAATTCAGGTAATTGCAAGCGATGGAAGCACCATCCCGACGATGATATTCGACGAAGTCGACAGCGGCGTTGGCGGAGGCGTCGCGGAGATGGTCGGACGGCACCTTCGTGGCCTTGGACGGAACCGCCAGGTCTTGTGTGTTACACACCTGGCGCAGGTAGCCGGGATGGCCGATCAACACTTCCGAGTAGTTAAAATGAGTGACGGCAAGTCCACCAGGATTTCGATCAATCGGCTGAACCGCGATGAGCGAATCGAGGAACTCGCAAGAATGCTGGGCGGTGTCAAGATTACGAAGAAGACCCGTGAGCATGCTGCAGAGATGCTCGATAATTCACGGCGGTCGGAAGGAATTTCAAGCAAATCCAGCAAAACCGGCTAAATCGATCAAGCGCCGCCGGAAACGCTAAAATTCAAGACTTGGCATCTGATTTCTTGGCTAACGGTCTGACGTACAGGACCAGGTTGTGGTCTATCAATTCGTAATTGTGCTTGCGCGCTATTTCGCGCTGAAGTTTCTCGATCTCTTCATTGACGAATTCGATGACATCACCCGTTTCCACGCAGACCATGTGATCGTGATGATCGCCCTCGTCGATTTCGAAGACAGAGTGGCCGCCTTCGAAATTATGCCTGCTAACCAAACCGGCAGCTTCGAATTGGGTCAATACGCGGTAGACGGTGGCCAGACCGATGTCTTCGCCGGTCTCGAGTAATTCCTTGTAGATATCCTCCGCGCTGAGGTGCAGCTGTTTCTTGTCCTCGAGGATTTCCAGGATCTTCAGTCTTGGCAATGTGACTTTGAGCCCGGCTTTTCTCAATTCCTGACGTTGCAGCATGGCATTGGTCTCGTAAGGCGACGGAAGAAATTGTGGCGCTATCGGTGTGTGATACTAAGGAGGTACTATTTGCGCCTATTATGGCTTACTTGTTGCGGCCGCTCCACCACGGTCGTCTCTAATGGATACTCAAGTGATTCTGCACGGTCTTTCAAAACGATTTGAAGTTCGGAAACTAGCGGCCCTGGCCGTGGTGGTGCTGGCACTCGGCGTGTCGTCGGGCTGCGTATTTCGGGCGCCGCTATCGCAAGGCAACCTGCTCAAGCAAGAGGACCTTGATCAGGTCGCCGTCGGCATGACGCGCAATCAGGTGCGATTTCTGCTGGGCACGCCGATGATCGACGATCCCTTCCACGCCAATCGCTGGGACTATATTTACTACCTGACGGTCGGCCGCGAAAAGGCAACGTTCAAACGCTGGGTATCAATTTACTTCGAGAACGATACTGTCAGCCGGATTGTGGACGAGCAGGAGCTGAATCCCAATCTCTAGCGCGATCTTCGCGGCATGCCCATGGATTTGCCTTCCGCCGCCAGCGAGCGGCGAGCCTGGCGCGGATCGATAGCCAACGGACGGTACAGCTCGATTCTGTCTCCTTCGGCAACACGACGCTGACGAGCAACCGGCTTGCCCCAAATACCGGTTGGCAGTTTGTTGAAGTCCTGCTCCGGGAACAGTTCGGCAAGTAGTGAGAATGATATCGCCTCGGCCACGGTCGTGCCGACAGGCACGTTTAACTTCAGCAACTCCTGCTTCGTCGCGTCGGCGAATACGATTTCAATCGATATGAGCGCACCGGATGTCATCTTTCTTGCGAGGAGCTATCTACTACGCTTTGCGCGGCCCGAAGACTTCTGCCGCCCGCTTCGTAAACGCGTCTACCAGCGAGTTGCAGGTATCTTCAAAGAACGCGCCGAACATCATGTCTACGATCAGGCTCGAGAACTCGAATTCCAGCTCCAGAGCCACTTTGCTGCCCTTGTCGCCCAGATTCGCGAACTTCCAGCCGCCCGCGAGTTGCCGGAACGGTCCGCCGATCAACTCTATGCCGATTGATTCGAATTCCCTGCGCCGGTTCCGGGTCGTGAAATGATTGCTGACGGAGCCTTTGTGCAGCTCCAGCGTCGCCTCGACAACATCGTCGGTCCGTTTGTGCACTTCGGCGTCATTGCACCACGGAAGGAAATCCGGGTATGCCTCGACATCGTCAACAAGGACGAACATCTCGCGCGCCGAATACGGTACGAGCGCGCTTCTGGATACTCTTCGCATCGCTCAAGCCGCCTTCAGGCGCCCGAAAACTCCGGCAGGAGTCCGACGGCCTTGAGAAACACAAATATTATCGCCAGCGGCGCGAGATAGCGCGCGAGGAAACGCCATATGCTGTAAACGGTGCCCGCACCTCCCAACTCCTCGGCACTGGAATTTCGGCACATCACCCAGGACGCGAAAACCGTTATGAACACGCCTCCCAGCGGCAACATGATATTGCTGGTCAGGTGGTCGATGTTGTCGAATATCGTGCCTTTGAAGAATCTTGTTTCGGCGAGGACGTTAAAGGAAAGGACCGTACCGAAACCCAGAGCCCAGATGAGTCCGCCGATCATAAGGGCGGCCTGCGCACGGGAACGATGGAAACGTTCAACAACCCACGCAACGGCCGGCTCCATCAACCCGATCGCCGAGGTCCAGGCCGCAAAAGTCAGCAACACAAAGAACAAAGTAGCGAACACCACGCCACCGGACATCTGGCCGAACGCCAGCGGTAAAGTGACGAATACGAGGCCGGGACCGTCCGCCGGATTGAGATCGTTGGCAAAAACCAGCGGAAATATAACGAGGCCTGCCAGCAGAGCAATCATCGTATCCGCAACAACCACCGCCGCGGAAGCATTTGTAATCGATGTTTCCGCGGGTAGGTAAGCGCCGTACGCCATCACGGCGCCCATGCCGATGCTCAGTGTGAAAAACGCCTGGCCCATGGCCACCAGCACACTGTCCCAGGTCAGGGCATCGAAATTAGGTGTCAGCATGAAGGCGAGGCCCTCGGCAAAATGACCGGAGTTGATGGCATATCCCAGCAGGACCAGCATCAGCACAAGCAATGCCGGGACCATGAACTTGACGGCCTGCTCCAGGCCACGCTCTACGCCGCGGGCCACAACAAGAATGTTAATGGCCATGAAGATAGTGTGTGCCACGGCGACTGAAACCCAGTTGCCGGTAAAGGTACCGAAAATCGAGGCGATTTCTGCCGGCGAGCGACCGACGAAACTTCCGGTTACGCTCTTTTCTACATAAGCAACGGTCCATCCGGCTATGACGCTGTAATAGGAAAGAATCAGAATGCCGCCTATCACGCTCATGCTGCCAACGAGCCGCCAGTGCTTGGAACTGCCTTCTTCTTCTCCAAGTAAAGCCATGGTGGCAACGGGGTTCCTTCGTCCGCGGCGACCGATGAGAATTTCCGACATCATCACCGGCATGCCGATCAGAAATACACAGAAAAGGTACACGATGACGAATGCGCCGCCGCCGTTCTGGCCGGCGATGTAAGGGAATTTCCAGATATTGCCGAGGCCGACAGCAGAACCCGTAACGGCCAGCACGAAAGCCATTCTCGACGACCACTGGCCATGCAAGGACGTACGTGGCGCCTTAACGGCTGCTTCTTCTGTAGTCATTTTCTGCTCTGGGCGGATGAGAAGGCGCGATTCTGGATGAATTTGAAATGACTGACAACAAGCGAGCGCGGCGTATCGGACAGCGGCTTCCCGTATAATCGCCGCGCCGCGCCCGGCTGGCCCGCTCTGCTATCGACACACACTCGGATGACGCCAAAAAAAGACCAGAAACCGACTACCTCGACGATTGCCGTGAACCGCAAGGCACGACACGACTATTTCATCGAAGCCGACTACGAATGCGGACTGGCGCTTGAAGGCTGGGAAGTGAAGAGCTTGCGCGCCGGCCGAGCACAGATTACCGAGAGCTATGTTCACTTGCGAGACGGGGAAGCCTGGCTTCTTGGGGCACAAATCTCACCACTCCCGACCGCCTCCACGCACATCAACCCGGACCCTACCCGCACCCGAAAGCTTCTGCTGCATCGTCACGAACTGGACGGCCTGGTAGGCGACGTCGAACGCAAGGGCTACACACTGGTGCCCTTGTCTCTGCAATGGAAGAAAGGCAAGGCAAAACTCACGATCGGCCTGGCCAAGGGCAAGAAGCAGCATGATAAGAGGGCGTCCGAGAAGGATCGTGACTGGCAGCGGCAAAAATCGCGTGTGCTGAAAGGCGTTAACAAGTAAAAACAATTAGTTATTTTGTTTTTTTAATTTAGATTATCACCCGATGGCGTGAGCCGTAACTCGGCCGACCACTTGTTCAGCATAACCAGCACTTGAAACAGGCGCTCGCCCCTGGCGCTCAGCCGGTAGCCGAGGCGTGGAATTTTCTCGATCAGTCGCAGCCTGCGCAATTCGTGCAGCCGTCGCTGCAGCACGCTCGGGGACACTTCGCCGCACGCTGCCTGAAGATTCCTGAAATTCAGCGGCCCGACCCGCAGTTCCCAAACGATACGAAGGGCCCATTTGTGGCCAAACAGGTCCAGCGCGTAAGCCATGGACCTGCTCGTCGCTGCCGTTCTAAGGCGCTGAATCCCTTTGCTCATAAGGCTCTCAGCGATTTGCTACGAAATCGGAAGCGCCAATTCTAAATTGCTTCGCTATGCGTAGCAAGGCGACGGATTTCCGGCCTTGAGGGCTGTGCGATTGTTTTTTACGGGAACGCCCCTACACTACCGGGGTCCTGGCCGGAATGGCCCGGACCATCAGGGGGCGACATGGCTTCGACGTGGGTCACGAAACTCCGGGTGCATGCCGAGGAACAGATCACCTCGTAAATCCAGCTGTAAAACTATAGTTGCCAACGACGACAACTACGCACTAGCTGCTTAATAACCAGCTCAGAGCCCTCAGCCCGGATCGTGCCTGTGCGTCCGGATCCCTGGGGTCACCCACACAGGACCGTGGTGAGGGCATGTTCAGGGCCTGATCCACTAAATCCTTACTGAACTGGCCACAGGTCTTCCCTGCCCGTCGGGTAGCTTGTGGCGAGATTAAAGACGGAATAAGCATGTAGATCTCTGGGCGTAGGGCTTGCGGACGCGGGTTCGATTCCCGCCGCCTCCACCAATTGTATTGGTAAATCAGCAGGTTAAGGACAACCTGCTGGTTTACCAAACATCTTGCCCAACATCAGTTTTCGTAGCCGATTTCTGGTGCTACGCATTCACGAGTGTCTGGCACTTGCGCAAGTACCTGGACAGCGTGATCTGGTGAAGGCTGTACACCTGGGCGGCGTCAATGTCATCGGCCGAACATGGCCAATGGAGGCATCACCCCGATTCAAAAGCTGGACAAGGCCGCCTAATGTCTACTTGCAGCAGCGATTACAAATGGGGGGATTACAAGTGACAAACCGGTCCGCCAACGGGCGTGTCCCGATTGGTGATTACGCCGGGTCTTCGTCATCGATATCCAGACCTGCCGGCAATGCGGCGCCCGGATGCTGCGCCCGACCGGGCAGCCGCCCGCCATGACCACTGCGTCGGTCCGCGTTAACCGAGTCGCCGACTCACATAAGGCCGCTTATACTTCCTATCCGCAGCGGGAACTGAAACGCAAGCCGGCAGCGACGAAGAAAGCGGCAGAAAAGAAGCCCGTTAGGAAAAAGGCGGCGAAGAAAAAGCCTGTTGTGAAAAAGGTAGCCAGAAAAATGGCACCGGCCAGCAAGAAAGCAGTCGCCGCGAGTTAGCAACGATGAGCTGAGTTTCGCGCCGGTTTTCGGAAAGGATCAAAGCGAAGCGGTGCATGCATTTGTTATCTAGCAATCGTGGAAGGCTTATGCGCGGCAGTAAATGCGATCCTGCCGGGTTACCGACCTAGTCGGGTAGCTGGTCCGGAAATGTGATTTCGAGCATGTGTTGCGTTGCCGCATTGATGGTCCACTCTGACCATTCCTCGCGCCCGCCTCGGGCGGGCATCTGGAAATAACCGGCGTTCGCATGCTTCATCAAAACAGCCTGCCAGAGATGTGACCGGTTTTCCCAGTCCGCCGGATTGCCCGTAACGGGCGCTCCGCCCTCGCCGGTTTCATGGCATCCGGCACAGACCGAGTCATAAGCTTCGCGCCCCGACAGATCCTGATTCCGTATGCCGGCCTCGTCCTGCACCGGCTCAGTCAATACCGGCAGCTCTGTTGGTGAGTTGTCATCAGTACCTTCGCTGCAGGCAATCAGACCCAGCGCACACAGCGCAAGAACAGGAACTCGATCCGACGGAATGTTCATGGCTGAATAATGGGGGCCGCCGGCCAGTTTCACAAGCCGTGCCCTTGCCTGCCCGCACGCTGTCCAATAGGTGGATTCCATAGCTGTGCCTGCCGCGAAAATGCTTTACAAGAAGGCTTACGGGAGTGAAAAAGTGAGCGAGATCGGAAAAATCAGCCGGATCGACGCGCAGCTTCATGCAATCTGTGACCGGGCCAGTTATTTCGAGCAAAAATATGCTGAAGACCTGGTCGCGGTTAATGCCGAGTTCCGCGACAGTGCCAGAAATCTCGTGCACTACCTTGCTCTGCGCCATGACGATATTCGCGAGTTACAGGAGAATCTCGCCAGCCTCGGCCTGTCATCCCTGGGCCGAGCCGAGCGCAATGTTCTGCCATCGATCCGCATGGTGCAGCGTGCCTTGAGAAAGATTGCCGGTAACACGGGCAACCAGCGAGTCGAGGTGGATCCGGATCTCCGCCTGAAACATCCCAGCGCACAGTTGCACCGGAAAGCAATTTTTGGCGATTCCGGGAACGATCGTGAAGTCAGCATCATGGTTACGTTGCCGACCGACGCCGGCAGTAACAGCTTGCTGGTCGCTGACATGATCGCCACCGGCATGAATGTCGCACGAATCAACTGCGCACACGATTCCCAGCCGGTCTGGACGGAAATGATCCGAAACGTAAGAGCAGGAAGCAGGAAGGCCGGCAAGGAATGCCGGATCGTACTGGACCTGTCCGGTCCGAAGTTGCGGACTGGCGCCTTGCTTCCTGGTCCCCGGGTTGTCCACGTAAGGCCACGGCGGGATCCTCTTGGAAGAGTCATCGCGCCGAGGCGCTTGCGATTCATCCCCGACGATATCGTGTGGCAAGGAAAAAAATCGGCGATTGTTCCCGTACCGCGGGAGTGCATCGAATTTGCCGGCGTGGGGGACAAACTCAGGTTCAGGGACGCACGCGGCAAGAAAAGAACTCTTCGGATAGTAGCTAAGGATGCCGATGGGCTGATCGTCGAGAGCTATAAAGCAGCGTACATCGTCACCGGCACGAAATTACGGCTCATACGCGAAGAAACCGGAGAAAAACTCAGGTATCGCGTAGGTGAGCTTCCAAGCATCGAACAAGCGATTCTGTTACGAAGCGGCGATACGCTCGTCTTGCATCGAGACAACACAATGGGAGCGCCGGCAATTGAGGATGCCAATGGTGAAATCTCCAAACCAGCGCACATCTCGTGCCAGCAATACGAGGTATTCGACACCGTCGGCGCAGGCGATCCTGTCTGGTTGAACGACGGAAAAATCGGCGGTATCGTACGAACAGCGTCTAGCGACAGGCTGCTGATTGAAATCACTCATGCCAAACCGACCGGCAGCCGCTTGCGCGGCGATTGCGGCATCAGCTTTCCGCATAGCAAGATTCAGATTTCAGGCCTTAGCGCTTCCGACCGGTCCAACCTCGAATTCGCTGCCCTCGATGCGGACGCCGTCTGTCTTTCATTTGTCAGGACCCCGGCGGATATCGTGCTACTGCAGGACGAGTTGAAAAAGCATGCGGACAAGCAGCTGGGTCTGATAATCAAGATCGAAACCGAGGAAGGCTTCAACAACTTGCCCGAACTGCTACTAACCACGATGCGCAGCTACCCCGTCGCGGTCATGATTGCCAGGGGGGACCTGGCCGTCGAGTGTGGCTGGGAGCGTCTTGCGGAATTGCAGGAGGAAATACTCTGGCTGTGCGAGGCGGCCCAGATGCCGGTGATCTGGGCAACCGACGTCTTGCGGCAGAAAGCCAAGAAAGGAAAACCGTCACGCGCCGAGATTACGGATGCGGCGATGTCACAGCGGGCCGACTGCGTGATGCTCAACAAGGGACCGCACATTCTAGCCACGATAAGGATGCTGGACAACATCCTTCGCAGGATGCAGAACCATCAATACAAGAAGACAGCGCGGCTGCGGCGACTCAGCATATCCGGCGCCAGGGATCAGGCAAACGCCGATCAGACAAAATACTAACGTGAAGTTGCCGCTGTCCCTGCATCTGCGGTCGAATTAATTACGCGAAGACGCGCGCGCTCGTCTTTCTCCTCCAGCTGTCGAAGGAGTTCCAGATACCCGGGATGAGTCCGCAACGCGTCGAGGTCTGTATCGTTGCGCATCCAGGCCGCGCTGACCATTCCGTTTGCGATGGCCTGAGTTAGATAATCAAGCGCCTCATCCACCTCGCCCAACGTCGCGAAGTTGCAAGCGACGTTGTACAACAGCACGGAATCATCGGGATCGATCTGCAGCGCTCGCCTCAACCAGCGCTTCGCCCTTTCAACTTCGCCTAATACGATTAAAGATCCTGCGCCCAGATGCAGCGCACGGGCATCGTCAGGGTTCCACTTGAGGTGTCTTTCCAGCATTGGAACCACTTCCCTTGCCTGCCGCACAGCCTCATCGACGCGTGCTGAACCGCGGAGAATCTGCACTCGCAGACATCTAGACTGGTAGTCCCCGGTATCCACTACAGCGGCCTTCCTGAATAGTTCCGCTGCCATGTCGAGATCGCCCTGATGGAATCGGGCCCGACCGTAGTAATAATAGGCCTGAAAAAGCCGGGAATTAAGCTCCAGCGCTTTTTTGAATTCTTCCTCCGCTTCCCCGAACTCTTCCACAGTCAGGAGAGCGAGTCCTTTCGAGGCATGCGCCTCCGCAAGATGCGGGCTGATTGCCAATGCCCGGTTGCTCGCGTTGCGTGCCTCCGACCGGTAACTATCGATCGGATCTGCATACATAAACAGTAACGAGTAGCAGTCAGCATAGCCAGCCCACGCCAGGGCAAAATCGGGATCGAGTTGGATAGCTTGTCTGAACATCTGTCGCGCATATTCGATATCCATCTTGTGAAAGCGATTAATGAACTGCCTGCCCCGCAAATAATATTCGTATGCAGAGACATCCTTGCTGGATGTTGTCCTGACCAAAACCTGTTGGCCCGGCGTTATCGTTTCCAGCAGGGACTCGACTATGCTTCGTGCGATTTCATCCTGAATCTCGAAAATACCTTTCAGCTCCTCGTCAAATTTCTTTGACCAGAAATGATAACCAGTGGAAACATTGACGAGTTGAGTAATCACTCTCAGGTGATTGTCGGCTTTGCGTACGCTGCCTTCGAGTATCGACGTTACCCCGAGGTCCTTGCCAATCTTACGTACGTCACCAGCGCCATCCCTGAATTGAAATGAAGAAGACCGGGCGGCAACGCGCAGCTCAGGGATTTTTGTCAATGCATTGAGAATCTCTTCTGCCACTCCTTCACAAAAATAGCCCTGGTCCTTGTCGGGACTCATATCTAGGAATGGCAGAACTGCGATGGATGGCCGATCGTCCGGCACTTTCGTTTCGCGCATCCGGCCAGTGTCAATTCGAATTCCCTCGCGCGTAAGATCGAGAAACCATGCAAGGGCAAACACAATCGGAAAACCCGCTATAACCAGGATTATCAGAGCGGTCATCGCCCAATCAGGCAAATGCAGGGGGCTGAACGTTACTTCGCCGATTTGCAATAACACCCAGCCAACGACGGCGTAAGCTGCGATTACCGGATATACACCGCGGCGTTTCAACTCTGAGGAGAGCTTCGACAGGTCGCCGGGCGAGCGCTTATTCATTGACATGCAGCCTTGGCCAGTAAGCCTATTATAGGGCTGTCGGCTCCCCGCAATGTCGCGGGCCGGATTTATTGACCATCGGAAAGTACGTACGTGGGCCAATCGCAGGTCAAAGCTGCCGGCGCGGTAGGATGTCGGGAACGAAATATAGGCTCTGCCAGGATTGATCATGACCTCATTTTCTATTGCTCATCGATATCGGATGGCATTCAGTCAATGGACGTTACAGCGCATGTGGCCGCTGCCGGCTCTGTTCGTGGTCGGGCTGTCCGCAAACTGACCAACTCTTTGGCGGCGCAAACCGAGGCCATTTTTTTCGCGATGACCACGCCCGATCGGGCATGGACAGGATATCCCCGAACAATATCCATTCGAGGGTCGCACGGAAGCTCTGTAGACTGAATCAGTAATACCGATTTCAAACTTGGCATCTCGCCCCGAGTCGATTCTCGATCCTAGGCAGGCCAGTCGACGGCACTTCTTACGTGCTGCCGCCAGGAGCACGCCCTGGCTGGGGTGCCAGAGAAACGATAACGTTGGTCTGAAATTAGCTATAGCATCACGCAAATCGATCTGGGGGTGTTTCCGGGGGAATTACTGACGTTTATCAGTATAAGATACTGATTTATAACGCAATGTGATTGTCGCCGCCTCCACCAAACAAAAGAGCTCCCCGCCGGGGCGCTCTTTTGTTTGATAAACCGATGCATCAGAACACGCGCAGTGATTGAGATTTCGTTGCACAGGAGATACAAGCGACGATGAATGACCGACAGGAACGAGCGAGACCAAATTGCGTGAGAATCGCGACACTGTTCCTTTGCAGCACGCTACTGGCCTGTGCAGGCACGCCCGGCGAGGTTGAATCCACCGCCCCGGCAGCCAGTCACTCCATGCACACGGAGCCAGATGCGTTCCTGGGACCCATAGATCTGATTCCGCAGGCGTTGGGCCCGTATCAATGGAAGATAACGACCGACAGCGCCGAGGCGCAGGCCTTTTTCAACCAGGGCATGCAGCTCCGTTGGGCCTACAACGTCGACGAAGCCGCGCGATCATTTGCCATGGCCCGGACCATCGATCCCAGCTGCGCTATGTGCTTCTGGGGAGAGGCGTTTGCGCTCGGCTCCTACCTGAACGGCGGCATGACCGCCGCGAAAGCACCTCACGCAAACGCTGCGATCGTCAATGCGGCCAAGTACGCCGTGTCCAATGCGAATGCCCTCGAACGCGACCTTATCAATGCCGCACGGGTTCGCTATCCCGAAAATTACGATCCCGATAATCGGCGTCCGGTCGACGAAGCATTTGCGCGTCAGATGGCACAGGTCTATGCGAAGTACCCGGAAAACCATGAGGTCGCCACCGTATATGCAGTGGCCCTATTCATGCTGGAGGACAGGCGTGGGTATCGCGACATAGACGATGCGGACGTGATTCGTCTGCATGCAGTTCTCGAGGGCGTTCTCATCGAGGACATCCGGCACCCGGGCGCCTGCCATCTCTATATTCACGCGACGGAATCCAGCCAGCGGCCAGATCTGGCTCTCGAATGCGCCGAATTCCTCGGAAGTGCAATACCGGTTGCCAGCCATATCCAGCACATGCCCTCGCATACCTGGAATGAAGTCGGCTTATGGGGCAAATCGGTTCGGGCGAACGCAGTCGCCTGGCAGTCGGATCAGAAAGCCCGCCAGAATCAGGGTTTTTCCTACGCACCGATGCACAACCTGCACATGCTGCTGTTTGCGGCTTCTTTCGATGGCCAGGGCGCGGTCGCTACCCAGGCTGGCAAGGACTACCGGAAACTGACCGGCAACTCGATGTACGAAGTACTGACGTTGATTCGGTTTGGCCGTTTCGACGAGGTGCTCGAGGTCGGGAACCGCCCGACCGACGATGTCGCCGCCGCCTTGTTCGATTTCGCCATTGGCTATGCAAGCCTAAGGCAAGGTGACGCAGTGACCGCCAAGGCCATGCGCGACAAAACGCTGGATTTTGCTGCGAACACGCAGTCCGTTTTTCGATTTCATCCAGGCAGCCAGGTGGCGGGAACCGTCGCGCACATACTCGAGGGAGAAATTCTCAGGGCTGAAGGTGACCTTGATGCAGCAATCGCCGCGTTTGGCAAAGCTGTGACCATAGAAGACCGGATGAATTATGACGAACCGGAGCCGCTGCCGTTCGCAGCTCGACATTGGCTTGGCGCCGCCCTGCTCGACGCAGGTCGTTACAAGGAAGCCGCCGACGTTTACCGGACCGAACTGAGCGACCACCCGCACAACGGGTGGTCGCTCTACGGCTTAATTGCTTCATTGACGGCGCAGGGCCAAAGCGATCCGGACGTCAATCTCGATTTTGCCGAAAGCTGGTCGCGAGCAGATGTCTGGATTACCTCGTCGAGATTCTAAGCTACTGCGGATCCTCCACCAGTCGCTCCCGAACCAGCGGCTCCAGGCTGGTCAAGCCAGCCGCCCGGCCGGCTTCCAGCGCATCGGCCTCCGTGGCGCCGTGCAGCCTTTCCCGCAGCGCAACGAGGGCGCCGACGCGATTGCCACTGCCGCAGTGCACCAGAACAGGCGAGTCGAAATCGGCCAGCAGCCTGTCCAGTTCTTCTGCGTTACTGTAGTTGACAGCCGCTTTGTCAGCGATCGGCAAGCTGATGTACTTCATCCCCAGCGCCTCGACCGCCGATTGTTCGTCCAGGCCCCGATCTTCATCCGTACCGCGAAGATCGATAACCGCTGCATAGCCTGCATCTGCGGCAATCTTCAGCGCATCGGCATTCGGCTGTCCGGTCGACACGACACCCGATACTGGTAACTCGGCCTGACCGGTCACCAGTTCGTCTACTGCAATCGATGTGACTTGCGCAATCGCGCCACCGGCTGCTGCCAGCGCTACGAATGACAGAAATGCAGCGAGCAGATTTTGCTTTTTCACTTGTTTCTCCGTTCAGGACAAATCGCTTCCGCAACGATTTGCTCATTATCGATCATTGTGGGTCTCGAGCCAGCAACGGAAGCAATGTATGAAATCCTCACGGTTGCTGCCAAGCCCTCCTGAGTCTACTCTTCGCTAATGACGATGGCTGCAGAAAAAGCTCAACGCGCATACGACATCGTCGTTTGGGGCGCTACCGGATTTACCGGGCGTCTGGTGCTTGAGTATCTCGTCAAAAATTACCCGCAAGGCGGCGCGTTGCGCTGGGCTGCTGCCGCCCGGGATGAGAAAAAGCTGTCGCGCGTATTACAGGAAATTGCCGGGCCGGCCCATAAGATCCCCATCATTATTGCCGACAGCGAAAACATCCCGTCGCTGCGCTCCATGGTGACCAGCACCCGGGTAATTCTGACAACTGTCGGGCCATACGCCAAATATGGCAGCGGGCTCGTCGAGGCTTGTGCGGAGAACGGTACGCACTACTGCGATCTTTCAGGCGAACCGCAATGGATGCGACGCATGATCGACAGCTATCAGGCAACCGCGGCACAAACAGGCGCGCGGATTGTTCACAGCTGCGGATTCGACTCGATTCCCTCGGATTTCGGTGTCTGGTTCATGCAGCGAGAAGCGATTCGGTTACATGGCCACCCTTGCAAGCAGATTCGCATGCTGGTCAGGGTCATGAAAGGCGGCGCAAGCGGCGGGACCATTGCGAGTATGACACAGGCCATGGACGAAGCTCGTAGCGACCGGAACGTGGCCCGCATCCTGGTTGATCCCTACGCTCTGAACCCCGAGGGCGAACGAAAAGGCCCGGACCGACGCGACCAGACCGGCGTCGTATTTGATGACGACGCCGGATCATGGACAGCACCATTTGTGATGGCGGGCATTAACACAAAAATCGTCAGGCGAAGTCATGCGCTCAGTGGTTATCCCTATGGAAGGGATTTTCGATACAGCGAAGCCATGATGACCGGCGCCGGACCCGCAGGCTGGAGCAAGGCCAGCATGCTGACAGCGGGCCTTGGCGCTTTCATGTTTGCAAACAGCTTTCAGCTGACGCGTTCGACGCTGGTCAAAATGCTGGTACCGAAACCCGGGGAAGGTCCGTCCCGCACGGAGCGGGAAAACGGATTTTTCAAGCTGAATTTCTTCGGTAGGCTCGCAGATGGAAGTCTCATGCGGACCAGCGTAACCGGCGACCGTGACCCCGGTTACGGATCAACGAGCAAAATGCTGAGCGAAAGCGCCGTTTGCCTTGCACGGGATGCGCTGCACGTTGATGGTGGTTTCTGGACACCGGTATCGGCAATGGGCGAATCGCTCTTTCGACGCCTCATTGAGAAAGCAGGGCTGACTTTCGAGCTGGAGTGAGCGTCTGTCGCCGGCGCGATTACTTAACGCGCTTCAATCCTGACTCCCGGCGTTCAGCCTGGCCGAGCACGTCGAGATACATTCTGCGGATATCCCGAAGGTGAGTTTCGACAGTTTCAGGTTTCCAATCTTCGGTTGAGACCGGTGCGAGAACGTCTACGACAACACGGGTCGGGCGAATGAAGAAGTTCCCTTTCGGCAGCACATCTGACGCGTTGTGAATGACGATCGGAACTACGGGGACACCGGCTTGCATGGCGATATGAAACGGCCCCTTCTTGAATTCACCCAGGCGGTCTCCGGAACTTCTGGTTCCCTCCGGCGCGATGGCAACCGACAGACCGCTGCGAAGTGTTTCAACCACCGGTTTCAGCGCGTCCATCGCCTTCTGATGATTCTTGCGATCGACAAAGACGGTATCCGCCACTCGAAAGACCGGCGCGACAAGCGGATTCTTCGAAATTTCCTGCTTGGCAATAGCCGTAAAGTCCTTTCGCAGCAGCTTCGCGATAATCAAGACATCGATCGCACTTTGATGGTTAAAAAGGAAAACGGCTGGTCGCTGTTCCCACAGATGATGCTCGCCACTGATCTTGATGCGAATGCCAGCCAGCGCGCTGCCGAATTCGCCCCAGGTCGTAACGGCAAGATTGACCGCTTCCCGTCTTGACTGATTCAGTATCCAGGTTGGCACGATTTGCAGCGCCGCGGAAAAAAACGCACCGTAAACGAGTCCGGTTCTTACGAGCTCACGTACGCCGGGAAAACCGCGACTGTCGAATTTGCGGACCGGCCATCCTCTGACGCGCGCTTTCTGCTCGAGGCTATAGTCGGGGTTCACTGGCCTAGGCTTTCCAACGGCCTCCATCATCGGAAGGTCTTCTTTGCCGTCGCTGTAAAAATAGCAACTCTTGAGGTTGACGTTTCGAGCGGCGGCGAAGTCCTTCGCTGCCATGCGTTTGCCATCAGCGAAACAGACTGGCTGATTTAACGTTCCGGTAAACAATCCTTCTATGACTTCGAAGCTATTGCAGAGAACATGATCGATATCCAGTTCACGCGCCACCGGATTGACCTGGTACGGTGTTGCTGACGACAGAATGACGACAGTGTGGCCACGCTTCAGGTGCGCCCGCACCAATGCTCTCGATTCCGGGTAGATTGCGCCGGCGATGTGCTTGCTGAAAACGCGATCGCCCAATTCGATGAAATCCGACTCGGCAACGCCCGTTAGGGCCGTTGCCGCATCTTCCAGCAACTTCGAATACTCCGATCCATTGAGGCCGTGGCTCAGCAGAGAAAAGAACTGCTTGATCGCGTCCACTGGCGACAATTCGCCACTCAAGATCCGCTCGTAAAAAATCGCGGTTATGGAGTAGCCGAAGATGATTGTTCCGTCCAGGTCGAAGAACGCGATAGTGCCTGGCCCGCGAGGCGAATCGTCGACTTCCTGGGTAATGTGTTCGTAGAGGTTCATTCTGTGCCCGAAGTGCTGCTCGTCCAATTGGCCATATCAATTCCGCAGGGCCGTCACTATAATCCGCCGCCCCGCCACCCGAATACCTGAAAATGACCGACGTACAGCATATAAGAAACATCGCCATTATTGCGCATGTTGACCACGGCAAGACCACTCTCGTTGACAAGTTGCTGCAGCAGTCCGGCACGCTTGGACCGCGTTCCGAGGCCCCTGACCGGGTAATGGACTCGAATGACCTGGAGCGCGAGCGAGGAATTACGATCCTGGCCAAGAATACGGCGATCCAGTGGAATGGCTACCACATCAATATCGTAGATACCCCGGGACATGCGGACTTCGGCGGCGAAGTCGAGCGCGTCCTTTCCATGGTGGACAGCGTATTGTTGCTTGTCGACGCAGTAGACGGACCAATGCCACAAACCCGGTTCGTCACCCAGAAGGCTTTTGCCCGTGGACTGGTTCCCGTGGTCGTGATTAACAAAATCGACAGGGATGGCGCCCGCCCCGCCTGGGTCCTGGACCAGACATTCGATTTGTTCGACCGCCTCGGCGCGAACGACCAGCAGCTGGATTTCCCGGTTATCTATACTTCCGCACTGAAGGGCTTTGCCAGCCATGACTTCACCGACAAGAGCGGCGACATGCAGCCTCTGTTCGAGACTATCGTGCAGCATGTCAAGCCGCCCGAGATTGCCGTTGACGGTCCGCTGCAAATGCAGGTCTCAAGTCTCTCCTACGATCCGTACGTTGGTTTGCTTGGCATCGGGCGCATCCGCCGCGGTGAAGTGCGCACCAACATGCCGGTTACGGTGATTTCCGCCGACGGCGAACAGCGCAATGCACGCATCCTGGAGATATATGATTTTCACGGCCTCGAGCGACGCAAGACCCCGCAGGCCAGCGCTGGCGATATCGTTGTGTTCAGTGGCATTGATTCTCTGAATATCTCCGACACGGTTTGCTCCAGGGAGCAGCCCGAGGCCCTGCCTCCGCTGGCTGTGGACGAACCGACCATCAGCATGACTTTCCAGGTGAACAAGTCGCCGTTCGCCGGCCAGGAGGGCAAGTACCTGACCAGCCGGCAGATTCGGGAACGTCTGGATCAGGAGCTGAAACACAATGTGGCATTACGTGTGTCCAACACCGACGATCCGGACAAGTTTCGCGTATCCGGTCGCGGCGAGCTGCATCTGTCGATTCTGATCGAGAACATGCGTCGCGAAGGCTTCGAATTGGCGGTCTCGAGGCCGGAAGTCATAGTGCATGAGGAAGGCGGCGTACGATTGGAACCGTGGGAACAGCTGACTGTCGATTTCGAAGAAGACTACCAGGGCGCCGTCATGACTCGCCTTGCCGAGCGTCGTGGTGAGTTGCAGAGCATGACGCCGGACGGCCGTGGGCGGGTTCGCCTCGATTACCGGATTCCGACCCGCGGACTGATCGGATTTCGCACCGAGTACCTTACTGCGACCGCCGGCACCGGACTCATATACCACGTGTTCGATCGCTACGATCGCCTCGTCGCCGGGACGCTGGGTCAGCGAAACAATGGCGTGCTGGTGTCGATGGTGCAGGGAAAAGCGCTTGCTTACACCTTGTTCAACCTGCAGGAACGCGGTCGCCTGATGATTGGCCACGGTGAACAGGTCTACGAGGGCATGATTGTCGGAATTCACAGTCGCGGAAACGACCTCGTGGTCAATCCAACCAAGGGCAAGCAGCTGACCAACATCCGCGCGGCAGGAAGCGACGAAAACATCGTTTTGACGCCACCCGTCCGATACTCGCTGGAACAGGCGCTTGAATTCATCGATGACGACGAATTGCTCGAAGTCACCCCCGCAAAACTTCGCTTGCGGAAGAAAGTTCTGACGGAATCGGGTCGCAAACGGGATTCACGGCTGCGTGCCGGATAATCCGGATTCGCGATGCAGGGTTCCTTTGAATCTACGCTGGCTTTCGGCGATCTGAAGCCGGACGACATTCTCGGCGCACTGGAGGGCCTCGGATTTCGATGTGACGGGCGCTTCCTTGCATTGAACAGCTACGAGAATCGCGTCTACCAGATCGGCATCGAGGACAAGGAGCCTGTTGTCGCAAAATTCTATCGCCCGGGCCGATGGACCGACGACGCGATACTTGAAGAACACGCGTTTACGCTCGAACTTGCCAGCCATGATATCCCGGTGGTCGCGCCGCTCGTTATCGACGGACACACGCTGCATCATTGCGGCCCGTTTCGCATCGCGGTCGCGCCGCGCCGCGGCGGACGTGCGCCCGATCTCGACAATGCCGACCTGCAACGCCAGCTCGGTCGACTGATTGCCAGGATTCACCTCGCCGGTGAATCGGCAGAGTTTCTGCATCGCCCGACGATCGATATCGAGAGCTACGGGTACGAGTCAATAGACTTCCTGTTGGACAACGACTTCATACCGCCGGATCTGGTCGCGTCCTATGAGGCAATAACCACGCTGGTTTGCGAAGGCGCCGTCGCATGTTTTGAGCGATGCGGTACCTACCGCGAAATCCGGCTCCACGGCGATTTTCATCCGGGCAACGTTCTCGTTGCGAGAGATGCATTACACATCGTTGATCTCGACGACGCCCGCAGCGGACCTTCGGTGCAGGATCTGTGGATGTTCCTTTCCGGCAATCGAGAGGAGCAAACGCCGCAACTCGACGTATTGCTTGAGGGCTACCGCGAATTCCGCCAGTTCGATGCGCGCGAACTGAACCTGATCGAGGCGTTGAGGTCGCTGCGCATACTGCACTACTCCGCCTGGCTCGCACGTCGCTGGCAGGATCCGGCTTTTCCCATTGCTTTTCCGTGGTTTAACACCGAGAACTACTGGGGCGAACACATACTGACATTGCGGGAACAGGCGGCCGCCATGCAGGAACCTCCACTCGAATGGCGAGGCTGACGTCGCCAGATGACACATCCGCTGCGACTGACAGACCGAAATAGCTATGCTATTCAAGCGGCTAACCGCAATTCTATCCTGCCGGCCGTGCGTCCGCATCGCGCTATTCTCTGTTGCGCTGCTTTTGAACCCGGTCTAAAGTCGGAAACGCACGTAATCAGATGGAATTGCGGAACTCTGGGCGCGGCAACTGCTCAGAGTAAGGGATAAACGGCAGCAAATGGACGCCTCCGGGGAAACGGCATCTTGATGTCACCAAAGCTACGAATCTTCGCGCTGGCCTTGATCGGGGCCACGCTGGTCGCTTGCGGCGGATCCCAGATAAAGCTGGCCGATCCGACCATACCTGAACCGCTGATCGATAAACTGCCATTATCCGTCGCCGCCCGTTACCCGGAAAATTTTTCACATTTCGTGCACGAGGAAGTTGTTATCGGCAAGGAGAAATGGAGCATTGACCTGGGGCGCGCAAACGAGATTCTTTTCACGCAGCTGTTCAGTTCGATGTTCACGGATTACCGGGTTATTCCGCCCGGAACCGATCCGCAGGATCTTGCCATTGATGCGTACATCGAGCCCAGCATTGATGCGTTCGAGTTTTCCGTGCCTTCGCAAAGCCAGACGGAAGAATTTGCCGTATGGATCCGCTACCGTATAAAGATATTCGACGATGAGGGCAACCAGATTGCGAATTGGCCGATCAGCGCGTACGGTAAATCGCTTACGACGACTTTCGGTTCGGATGCCGCGCTTCGTCGGGCGGCGGTGCTCGCTATGCGGGATGCGGCGGCATTGGTGATATTGCAGATGGATAAAGCGACGGGAATCAGCAAACTCAGTGCTGCTACCCTGACACCTGACGTCCCTGCACGCCCTGCAGCTACCGAGAATCCGACCGATGAAAAGGTCATGCAGACAATTGCTACGGAGGAACCGAGTGATGATTCGGGAATATGACTCTGACTATGGCGATGCGCTCTTTCGCAGAGCTCTGATATCCGTAATTTCCGCGGCAGTTCTTGGCGGCTGCGTTACGTCTCGAGTAGAAGGCGTCCGGGAAGCAACAACCGGCATCGAGGAGGGTGAGGGTGTTGTGATCATGGCCAAGAGCTATCATCTTGGCAACGAAACAGAGGCCAAGTTCATAGCCTGTGTGGGCGATGCCGTGGGTCGCGGATCTACGGGCCTTCGGGTCGTGCCTAACAACGAATTTGTCGATGCCCTTTTTCCCTGGTTTGAACCAAGAACCGCACCTGCAGAAACCAAGGGCCTGCCCGACCTGATGCAGCGTCCCGGCGTACCGGAAAAAATCGCGGAGAAAGGCGTTCGATACGTAATCTGGCTGGACGGAGACACCGACAAGGTCGCTGGCGGCGGGAGCATGTCCTGTGCGGCCGGACCGGGTGGTGGTGGCTGCTTCGGATTCGCCTGGTGGCAAAACGACTCCAAGTACCAGGCATCCGTGTGGGATCTAAGCGGCTTGGAAGACGCCGGTTCAGTCAGTGCGGATGTGAGCGGGACCTCTTTTCTGCCCGCTATTGTCGTTCCCATACCGTTGATCGCCCGAACCCAGGCAAGGGCGTGCAAGGGACTGGCAGACCAGCTCAAGTTATTCATCATTTCAGACGAAAACACCTGAGCACATTGACAGGCTGTTGTCCCGCCATACGCGCAGAAATACTTTTCAAGGCCTGCCGGCGCGAACAAACGCCTGACGGTAGAACTCGTTACTGAGGCTTTCCGTTGACACACTCCGCCCTGTTGCCGGAGCGTGGACAAATCGTCCGTCACCCAGATATAGCCCGACGTGTGACATTTTGCCTTCGATATGAAAAAAGAGGACGTCGCCGACGCGAATTTCTGATCCTGGAACGGGGTCCATGCTCCGCCAGAGTCCGGCCGTTGTACGGGGAACGCTTTTCCCGGCTTTGGCGTAGGAATAATGCACCAGGCCGCTGCAATCGAAACCGTTCGTCGACTGACCGCCATACCGGTACGGAACCCCGATCTGCCCTACCGCAACCGCCGCGGCACGTTCGCCCAGTGAGTTGGGAGCGTTTCTTGCAGAGTCGATCTTGCGAGATTCCGGATATTGGGACGCGGTCGGCCCTGGTGTCGAACATGCGGCAAGCAGCGATGCAGCGAATAGCAACATCAGCGTGTGCGTCAGATTTCTGGCCGACTGCAGCAACATATGGAACACTTTGCAACGCGGAACAATCAGTACCATACGCTCTGGAGCCTGAATTCGACATGAACTGTATCCCGGAAACGGAATTTCCCGGTTTTGATAGCTCGAAACTGCGTTCGCACCGGTTTTTTGGCGGCTGGTTCCCCGGCGTCGTAATTGCGGCAATTGCCTTCGGCGGCCTGCAAGGCTGCGGGGTTTCCAGTTCGGAAAGTGCGGAGTCCCCGGATAACCGGAATCTGTATCGGATCGAATTCGTCGTGACCCCGGACCGATCCGCCGCCGGGGCGCATGTGAGTATGAATCTGGCTCAATCGCGTGGGCAGCTGCGACAAATCAGAATGCAAATCGATCCGCAGCGAATCGGAAGTGTGCACGGAGACGGCCAGTTGCAGATCGAAGGCGAAACAGTCACATGGTCGCCAGCGCGATCCGGCGGCTCCTTGCGTTGGTTTGCGTCACTCCGGCATCTCAGAGACGACGACAGCTACGATGCGTATATCGACTCAGAGTGGGCTCTTTTTCGCGCGGAGGACATTATTCCGCGGGCGACGTCAAGATCCTTAAAAGGTACAAGCAGCGACACGTGGTTACGCTTCGAGCTTCCGACGGGCTGGACGTCGGTCACGCCCTATTTCGGCCAGGATCACAAATACCGAGTCGATAATCCTGCGCGGCGATTTGATCTTCCCGGCGGCTGGATCGCGCTCGGAAAAATTGGCGTCAGAAATGACACCATTTCGGGCGTTCGTGTGAAAGTGGCAGGGCCGGAAGGTCAGTCCGTCAGGCGCATGGACACACTCGCACTTTTGCATTGGACAATGCCGGAAATGCTCGTGATCCTGCCCGAATTTCCGCAACGACTGACCGTCCTGAGTGCCGGTGATCCCATGTGGCGCGGCGGCCTTTCCGGGCCGAAATCACTGTATATTCACTCCGACAGACCATTGATAAGTGAGAATGGCACCAGCACTTTGCTTCACGAAGTTTTTCACGTCGGATTCGGGCCAGGCGCGGCACAAAACGCCGACTGGATCATTGAAGGCCTGGCGGAGTATTACAGCATTCAGTTTCTCGCCCGTAGCGGAACGATCAGCGCAACACGCTACACGCGAGCTTTGGCCATGCAAGCCGAATGGGGCGAAAGTGTCAGCAAGATCTGCGCGGCACGTTCATCCGGCGCAAGGACCGCCAGGTCTGTATCGATACTTGCAGCACTGGACAACGAACTACGTAAGCACTCCAAAAACGGTAGCTCACTTGACGACGTCACTCGCGCACTGGCAAGCAGCGACGAGAAAGTCAGTTTGGGTTCATTGCGTGACATCGCCACCAGACTTATCGGGAGACGGCCGGATGCGCTGGCCGCCAAGAATCTTCCGGGTTGCCCGGAATGACGGACCAGCGGTCACATTATGCGTACTGAGCTGACCGTCACTCGAAGCCAATAAAACCATGGACAGACAACGCGATCTTGAGCTGATCCTGCGATCACGCATGCCCATCGTAGTGATTGAGACCCGGGATGAATCGAGGATGCTCGACCTCCTGAAGTCCATTACGATTTCGCGCGCCTCGGACAGCTATGTGCCGCTGTTCCGCTGGACAGTCACTGACGGGTTGCAACGATTGGACATCTCGCTTGAACCCCAGATGCATAATGCGCAACCGACTGAAGTATTGCGACATATCCGTGCCGTCGCAAAACCAGGCATGTACGTGTTGCTCGATTTTCATCCTTACCTCGAGGATCCCGTTAACGTCAGGTTGCTGAAAGATATCTGCATACAATTTGATTCTGTTTCCCGGCACCTCATTCTGATCAGCCACTCGGTCGCGTTGCCCAAGGAATTGGAAAGTTTCAGCGCGCGATTTGACATGGCTCTCCCATCAGAGCAGGAAAGAGAAGAAATCGTTAAGCGAGTAGCTATCGAATGGAGCGTCGAAAATGCCGGATCCAGGGTCAAGTTCGACCCGAAGGCGCATCGCATGCTGATTCAGAATCTGGCAGGGCTGACGGATAGGGACACCGCGCAGCTTGCGCGAAACGCAATCTATGAAGACGGGGCGATTTCGAAGAGCGACCTTCCGCAGGTAATGCAGGCTAAGTACGAGTTGCTCAATCGAGGCGGAATTCTGCGGTACGAATACGACACCAAGAAGTTCAGCGACGTAGGCGGACTTGACAAACTCAAGACCTGGATTTCACAGCGCAAGCCGGCGTTCCTCGACAGGAGTGCATCCTCGATTCTCGATAGCCCGAAAGGGATTTTGTTGATCGGCGTACAAGGTTGTGGCAAGAGTCTCGCGGCAAAAGCAACGGCCGGAATATTCGGCGTGCCCCTCTTGCGCCTCGACTTTGGCAGCTTGTACGACAAGTACCATGGCGAAACGGAACGTAAGCTTCGCGAATCGCTCAAGACGGCCGACGTTATGGCACCGTGCGTGCTCTGGATCGACGAAATCGAAAAAGGTATTGCCGGCAAGGACAGCGAAACAGGCACCTCACAGCGTGTTCTCGGCACTTTCCTCACCTGGCTTGCGGAAAAGAAGAGCCCGGTATTCACGGTAGCGACGGCAAACGACATTGCGTCGTTACCACCGGAACTGGTCAGAAAAGGACGATTCGATGAGATCTTTTTTGTCGACCTGCCGCGAAGCGCCATACGCAAGGATATTTTCGACATACATCTGGAGTTGCGGGGTCAGGATCCAAGTCGGTTCGAAAGCGATCAACTGGTGCGCGCGTCCCGCGGCTTTTCCGGTGCCGAAATCGAGCAGGCCGTCGTGTCGGCTTTGTACTCTGCCCACGCTCAGCAGTCCAACCTGGAGACACATCACTTGCTGGAAGAATTGAAGCGCACGAAACCACTGTCGGTCGTAATGGCCGAACGAATCGATGCGATTCGCCGTTGGGCAGTAGGACGCACCGTGGCGTGCGACTGAGAACCGACCCAAGTATTTGACTTAATTCGGGTACTGGCCGATGAACATACGGTATCGTGTGGTCTCTGCGAGGGGCATGCTAGAATCCGCGGATGACTAATAAGAACAAAAAGAACATGACTTTAGTCTCCAGCGACGACGATCCGACAGCTGAACTGGAAGTGCTTGATCGCGTCAGTGGCGAACATTTTCCGGATCAGGAACTCGAAGCAGACGCCAAGACGTTTGACTGTGACTACGATGAAATTAGAGCCGATGAGCCGTCGGGTGACGTTGCGTTTCTTCGGCGTCAGATTCGACTTCGCGACGAAAGCATCGACCGGTTGCAGTTTGACATTGAACAACTTCGGGCGCGGTGGAATGGGCTCGACAAAGAAATCAAGGTTCGCGAAAAGCTTACCGACAATGTCAACTCAGAGCTGCGACAAGCCCGCAATGAACTCGCCGCAACAAAACGCGGGCTGGCTGCGCGCGAAAGCGAAGTAGACGCGCTCTTCGCCAAAGTATCTCAGCACGAGAAATCCGCCGCGGAGTTCGAAAAACTGTCCGAGACGCTTCGCGATTCAGTAGCGGATCGCGAACGACGCATAAGCGAGCTTGAAGAAAGCTTAGTCGAATCGTTGAAGGAAATAGCCGCACTGTCGTCAAAGCTGGCCGATACGGTTCCCGCAATTGAGCATTCGAATCTACAGCATGAGCAAATTCAACTCACCGAAGAAATCGAGGCATTGCGCCGACGCGTCGACGCTTCAGGTGATTTACTTGCGTCCAAAGACAAGCAGTTAGTGGAGACTGATGCCGCGTTGCAAGAATCGAAACGCCGGTTCGACGAGCTGGCAGTAGAGCTGGCGGACAGGGACGAACTGATCTCAAAGAAATCTGCAGAGTTGGAAAACACGCAACAACAGCTCGACCAGACGCAAAGCACGCTGATACAGATGCGCCGGGAAACGACCGCTCCAGTCGGTGCAAATGATGGCTCTCACGATCTGGGAAGCGACGATACGGAGCTCTCGGCCGAGCAAACGGGAATCCTGGTTGATAACCGGCAGCAAATTCGTGAACTGCAGTCCCAGGTCACGCGTACAGAGGCCTATGCTGACTCATTGCGAATCAAACTTCAGGATCAGGTCAAAGCCAGGGAAGATTCAGACCGGAACCTCGAACAGACTGAAACCGCATTAGCCGACGCAATGCAGAAGGTCGACGATTTAGCCGGAATGCTGGAAATCGAGAAATTGCAATCTGCGAACTTGCGCAACGATGTCGACAACCTGAAAAAAGAATTCGATCAGGAAGTATTAAACATTCGTTTTGAGCTTGGCGCGGCGCAACAAACCATCGCAGAGAGCGAATCGATTAACGAGCAGCTGACTTCGGATCTCATCGACAATCAGAGTTTCCGTCAGGCGCTGGAATCTCAACTGGAACGAAGCGAGGAATCGTACTCGAAGACCATCCGCGAACTTCGGCAGAAGGTCAGACGACTCGAGCACCTGCGGGCGGAAGATCAACACAAGATATCCAATAAGGACAACGCAATTGCCGCACTCCTGAGCGAGTTGACCAGCCGAAACACGCAGCAAGATGGTATGGGTAATATCGAAGTTCGAAACATCCCGGATGCGACCGGACGAGTCGATGATCGACCAGACGAAAAATCAACATCAGACCGGATTACGCGCCTGTTGATCGGCGATATCGACGGTCAGGAATTGCGCTTTCCACTGTTCAAGGACCGACTCACCATCGGTCGGACAACACACAATGACATTCAATTGAAGGCGCAATACATCAGTCGGCGTCACGCACTGATTGTCACCGAGAACGAACACACTCGAATAGTCGACTGGGGCAGTAAGAACGGCATAGCCGTCAACAAGAAGAAAGTCACTGAACATACGCTGGAAAACGGTGACATTGTGACTATCGGCACGGCGGAATTCCGATACGAGGAACGCGCCAAACGATAGTACCGGGCGACCACAGGCCCGGCTCCGCTGCAGCCGATATGTGAGTGGGATCACGGACTTCGGAATCGCATTCCATTATCTTACGTTTCGTTAAGCAGCCTAGCGGAACGGAAATCCACAATGCTTTCCAGATCGAGCCCCGAACAAATGGAATTGAGCGCGACTGAGAAGAAGTCGCAAAATGCGGGAAAACTGGCCTCCCGCAAAATCTGGCTTCCAAAACTGCTTTACGATTGCCTCCCGCTTTTTTACCTGATATCCGGCATCGGGGCATTACTGGCTACCCTCTATATCAGTCACTGGCTGTGGATACTGCCGCATTATCTGCTGTTCTCCGCAGCGTGCCTGCACCTCGCGTTTTTCGTCTACCGCCGCAGGCGGAAAAGCAGGGGCAATCAATCGTCATTGACAGACGTAGGCCAGGAGTCCACCTGACTCCAATTTGACCTTGGCCGCGATCGGCATTGCTTGACCTCGCAGGCGCCATAGACAACGATTGCGTGCCGTTTGCCACGAATCGATCGCCCATGTCTGACTCCCCGAGCCCCGCCCGAATTGCGTTACGAAACGAGTTTGCCTTATTCCTCGGGCTGTTCCTGACAGGGATCGTGATATTGCCTGTCATGATTTACCTCGTCGGACAGGGGTTTTTCGGCGCGTATGGCGGCAACGGTTTCGCTGATTTCTATTCGCGGCTCCACTATGAGCTTAGATCGTGGCAACCGGTTGCCTGGTACCTCGTTCTATCCCCGTACCTGTGCTGGCAACTACTGCGCTTGACCGTCTGGGCTTTTCTGAATATGCGCCGCCGCAGCTCCGAGCACCGCTAGCCGGGCCTGCTGTCCCGGCT
>Ga0224505_10000197_pt1 | contig 45167 bp, 42 predicted proteins | sample SF_Jan12_sed_USG_FD_169102 | JGI IMG/M metagenome (GOLD analysis project Ga0224505, IMG submission 169102) | Sediment microbial communities from San Francisco Bay, California, United States - SF_Jan12_sed_USGS_4_1 | ecosystem: Environmental > Aquatic > Marine > Sediment | place: USA: California...
GTGACGAGTTCTTTGAGAGTCGTCTTGCCGTTCGAACCTGTGATGCCGACAACTTTTACCTGCATGCTGCGCCGCCAGGATGCGGCCAGTCGGCCAAGCGCCAGTTTCGTGTCGTCTACGATGAGCTGTGCGATTCCGCAATCGACTTTGGTGTTTACCACCGCACCGGCCGCCGCTTTGTCGGCTGCAGTACTGACGAAGCGATTGCCATCGAAGTTCGGCCCCTGCAACGCGAAAAAGAGCTCGCCGGAGCGAATCGTACGACTGTCCGTGCTGATACCGCGGAATGCGCAGTTTTCGCCATGAAGTTCGCCCTGCATGATTTGCGCCGCGACTGCCAAGGTACCCTCCATCATGTCCGTGTTCCGCCCGGGGCTTGACGGACGGCGAGATTGGCAAGTGCGATGGCCTGATCAGAGAACGGACGACGCTCGTCTCCGGTGTGCTGAAACTGCTCATGACCTTTGCCTGCAATCAGGATCAGGTCGTCATCACCTGCCTGGCTTATGGCATAGGCGATTGCCGCTGCACGGTCTTCGATGACGACCGTCGGCTGCGTCATGCCCGACAAAATGTGGCGAATTATCGTGCCGGGCGCTTCGCTACGAGGATTGTCGTTGGTCACCACTGTGTGATCCGCAAGACGTGCCGCGATTTCTCCCATCATCGGGCGCTTGCCCTGGTCGCGCTCCCCACCACAGCCGAAAATGCACCAAAGCTTGCCGGCACAATGCGGCCTTAACGCCTGCAACGCTGACTGCAGGCCGGCCGGCGTGTGCGCGTAATCGACAAACACAGCGGGCATTGCCGAGTGCTGCAGGCGCTGCATGCGACCCGAAGGTGGCGAAACGTTTTGCAACGCGCCACACGCATCGTGCATGCTGACACCCTGGGCCAGGAGTAGCGCAAGCACCGCAACGGCGTTTGCGACATTGAAGTCGCCGTATAACGGCAGAATCAGTTCACCATTACCCCAGCTTGTAGCAACCGAAACCTTGATGCCATTTTCCAGCGCCGTCATCCGTTGTACGACGGCGTGCGGTCGACCTTGGATCTTCGCCCGTTTCTGAATCGATACGACGATAAGGTTTTCACTGCAACGGGCGGCCAGTTTTTTACCGAAATCACAGTCGATGTTGATGATGCGGTGATTCAGCTTGTGTTCGAGAAACAGTCGCGCCTTCGTATTGCCGTACGACTCCATGTCACCGTGATAGTCGATGTGATCGCGCGTCAGGTTGGTAAAGATGGCTGAATCGAATTGCACGCCGGCAATGCGTTCCTGCTGGATACCGTGCGATGAAACCTCCAGAGCCACATGGGTTGCCTTGGAATCGTGAAACCTGGCCAGCAATTCGTGCAAATCTATGCATGCCGGCGTTGTCATTCCGCCATTCGACAGCTCGTCCATGCCGGCGCCAAGCGTACCGATATAGGCGGCTTTGTCCTGCAACAGCTGCCGGCACTGCGCGATCAGAAACGCAACGGTAGTCTTGCCATTGGTACCCGTTACACCGGTGACCGCCATGGTCGCTGATGGCGTACCGAACCAACGGTTCGCAATATCACCTACGCGTGTCGCCAGACCGGCGACTGGAATCAACGGAATGTTACATTCTCGCGGGTCGGCTGCCGCAGTGGCGGGATCGAACAAAACAGCAGCCACGCCTGCATCGAGCGCCTGCGCAAGAAAATCCAGGCCGTGGCATCGGCTACCGTCGAGAGCGACGAAAACGTCACCGGCACCGAGCCTCCGGCTATCGCTGGCCAGGCCGTGAATCTGAATGGCCGGCGCATTGGCAAACCCTTTCAGCAACTGAGCGAGGGTGACATGCGGTCGTATGAGTTCAGCCGGCATGCTCATTGACTCATTGCCTGCATGATGTTGTCGTCGCGTCGCGCCGGCAATGCGTCCGGCGGTACCGCCATCAATCGCAGTGATTCAGAGATGACATCGGCAAACACGGGCGCTGCGACATCGCTGCCGTAATAAAGGTCACCGGTCGGCTCGTCTATGATAACTACGGCCGCCAGGCGCGGATCACTGGCAGGCGCGAGACCGGCAAAGATCGACAGGTATTTGTCGTGAGAATATCCTCCTGCTGCAAACTTCCAGGTAGTACCTGTTTTTCCGGCCACCCGGTAGCCGGGAATACTGGCCTTGGTTCCTGTGCCGCCGGGTCGCACCACTTCTTCCATCATGCGACGAATTGCAGCGGACGTATCGCTGGAGAGAATGCGCTCGCCTTCGTTCGGTTTGTCGAGCGCAATCAGGGACACCGGACGCATCTCACCGTCATTTCCCAACGCCGCATAAGCCTGTGCGAGTTGCAGCGGCGTAACGGAAACTCCATAGCCGTAGGCAAGCGTCGCCTGACTGATTTCCTGCCAGTGATTGTAATGGGTGAGCAAGCCCGCGGACTCCCCGGGGAAACCGCTGGAGGTGAGCGCACCAAGGCCGAACTGAGTCATCGTATTCCACAGCTGATCGGGTTCCAGTGACATTGCGACCTTGGTAACGCCGACGTTACTCGAACGTGACAGAACGGTCGTCAGGCTGACCCTGCCCAGGTTGTTCTTGTCTTCAATTTTCTTTGGTCCGACAACGACGAATCCGGGCGCGGTATCGACTGTACTGCTCGGCCGGTATCGTCCGCTTTCCAGCGCCGCAGCGAGTATCAGCGGCTTGATACTGGATCCGGGCTCGAAAATATCGGTGATAGCGCGATTGCGATAGCGTTCCGCGGAATACTGTGCGCGATCATTCGGGTTGTATGTCGGTTGGTTGACCATCGCGAGCACTTCGCCGGTTTGCACATCGAGCAGCACGATGGAACCGGATTCAGCCTTGTGCTGGCGGATCGCCGATTTCAGGGCGCGGTACGCGAGATACTGAAGCCGCAGATCAATGCTTGTGCGCAGGTCGCGGCCGTGGTGTGGTGGCCGGATACTCTCTACATTCTCGACCGCGCGACCGAGGCGATCCTTCAGCACCCTCTTCGCGCCGGACTCGCCGCTGAGCCAGTGATTGAATTCCAGCTCCAGCCCCTCCTGTCCATCATCGTCAACGCTGGTGAAACCTACGAGATGTCCAGAGACTTCACCGGAAGGATAATAACGACGGTATTCTCGCAGGACGTTTACACCGGGCAGCTTCAAAGCCATGACCTGTTGCGCCTGTTCCGGGCTCAGGTGACGCTTCAGGTACAGAAATTCCTTATCCATGCTTTGCGTGATTCGGCGCATCAGCAATTGCGAGTCCAGTTTCAGCGCTTTCGCGAGTTGCGGTACGCGATCCACCGCCGCGGCCAGTTCCTTGGGATTGGCCCACACGCTATCGACCGGTGTACTGATCGCCAACGGTTCACCATTGCGATCGACAATTGAACCGCGATGCGCCGAAATTTTTTCGGTTCGCAGATGCCGTGAATCGGCTTGCTGATTCAGAAAATCCTTATTCAGTACCTGCAAATGAACCGCACGCGCCATCAACGAACTGGCGGCGAGTACGAAGAACACCATTACCAGCATTACCCTGACGACGAATCGTCGTGCAGATTGCTCCTTGGTTTCTGCTCCGCGCGTCATTGCCGTTCAATTACGAATATTTCCGACGTTGCCGGACGTGCCAGTGACAATTCCTCGAGCGCGACCTTTTCGATTCGCGCATGAGTCGCCCAGGTGCTCTGTTCGATCTGCAATTGTCCCCACTCTATATTCAATTCATCACGCTCAGCGGTCAGCTGCTCGAGTTCGATAAATAGTTTTCGCGCTTCGTGCTTCGTGTAAATCAGCGCAAGAGCAGAGAAAAAACACACGCAAATGAGCACGATAGTCAATACAACCGGCTGTTTTTTCGGCTGCATCAGACTCGCTCCGCGATTCTGAGGCGCGCACTGCGCGCCCGAGGGTTTGCCGCAATTTCGCCTGCACTTGCCATCACGGCTTTGCCGATCGGTTTCATCGGCGGGCGGAATGCCTCCGGAATCGACGGCATGCCACGATACTGTTCCGGCTCCCGCGATGCGTTCCTGATGAATCGCTTGACCAAACGATCTTCAAGGGAATGAAAACTGATCGCGCAAAGTCGCCCGCCCGATGCCAGCAGATCGAGACTGGCCGCGAGCGCCGCGTCGAGCTGCTCCAACTCTCCATTTATGAAAATGCGGATTGCCTGAAACGTCTTGGTCGCCGGGTGAATACGCTTTTTTCCCGGAGGCACGACCGACGCAACCAGTTCAGCCAGCTGTCCGGTTCGCAGAATGGCGTTGGAATCGCGTGTAGCAATGATCGCACGTGCGATTCTGCCCGCGAATTTTTCCTCACCGAATTCTGCAATAACTTTTTTCAAGGATTTTTCTTCCACGCGTGCCAGCCAGTCGGCCGCACTGATGCCGCTAGCCGGGTCCATTCGCATGTCGAGCGGTCCGTCGGACCGGAAACTGAATCCGCGTCCGGCTTCATCCAGCTGGGGCGACGAGACTCCCAGATCGAGTAGCAAACCATCCACTTTTCCGAGTAGCCCGCGTTCGGCCGCGATGTTTTTGAGATGCGCAATTTCGTCCTTTATGATTTCAAAGCGTGGATCGCTGCGCATGCCTGGATCAGCTGCCGCAACTGCCTGGGCATCCCGATCGATTGCCAGCAATCGACCTTCGCTCCCCAGGAGCCGCAGAATTTCCCTGCTATGCCCCCCACGACCAAACGTACCGTCCACGTAACAGCCGTTGTCCCTGATATTCAGGCCCTGCAGGACCGGCCCCAGAAGGACCGGCACGTGGCTTCCGGCAGGCCCCGTCTTGTCACTCACTCCGTTGGCGCCGGATCAGAAGGACAGTGATTCGAGTTCGGCAGGCAGATCGGCGTTGTCGTCGTCGCCCAGCCATGAATCCCGCTTCGTGTTCCAACGCTCCTCGTCCCACAGTTCGAACTTGTTGCCTTGACCGATCAGGATCGCTTGCCGCTCGAGAGCCGCAAATTCACGCAGCTCCTTTGGCAGCAGGATGCGTCCATTCGCGTCAACTTCGAGTTCGGTCGCGTACCCCACCATCAATCGCTGCAAGCGGCGCGCCTGTTTGTCGAGACTCGGCAGCCGAACCAGTTTTCGTTCGATTTCTTCCCAGTCCGGGAACGGATAGATCAGCAGGCAGTAATCGCGGTCGACCGTGGCAACCAGCTGACCTTCGCAACGCTGCGCAATACGCTCCCGATACCGGGTCGGTATCGCGAGCCGCCCTTTGGCGTCGAGCGTGATTTTGGTAGCCCCTCGGAACACGATTTTGTTGATGGGACAGCGCAGCGCATTGCTGGTGCAAAAGCCGCATTAACCCATCTCCTCCCACTTTTCTCCACTTTTCGACACTATATTAGCGGCGCCGATCCGGGTCAACACAAGTTCAGATTATTTTCTTGTTCTACAGGGACTTATGGACAAATTCGTGGCCGGATTCGGGCGAATTATGGCAGGATTTACGGACTATAAATCAATGGCTTATCTAAGTTATCTCGATCTGACCTGATAAAAGCGTCGCCAGACCCCGACAGTAAAGGGCTGGAGAATACCGGGCGATCAGAAGAAGACGCCTGAAGCCGCAGGCCCGGCCTCAGCGACGGAGGGCGGGCCGGCAGCAGCGACTGAATAAAAAGAGTCGGCCATAAGCCGGGTTCTGTCTCGGGCAATCATTCATCTGGGACAGCCGTCACCGGCTGCCTCTAGCGACCTACCCGGGAGCCCGCTCGGGCGTGCGGTGCGGACCGAAGTCCTGCTACTCCCCTATTTGGTCTTGCTCCAGGCGGGGTTTACCGTGCCGCGGCGTGTTACCACCCGCGCGGTGCGCTCTTACCGCACCTTTTCACCCTTACCGGCGCTGTTGGCGCTTAGGCGGTATGTTTTCTGTGGCACTTTCCATGGGTTCGCACCCTCCAGGCGTTACCTGGCGCCCTGCCCGACGGAGCCCGGACTTTCCTCCGGCGTAAAAAAACGCCAGCGATTGCCTGGCCGACTCTGGGCGGCATGATACGCGAATCGCGCGCGCACTGTGGCGTCAATTCGGGCCGTGCCTCGCAACCGCATGAACGCGATGATCAGGCATTACCTGCGTCTTTTTTCAGCGCCAGCATCAATCGATAGGTTTCGTTCGGACGCCGATTGAGAATGTCGGCCGCGAGACGGGATGCTTTCTTCCCCGGCAATTCACGCATCAGCATTTGCAAGACACGGCGGGCCTCGCCGTCGTCTGCCTGACCTTTCCGCGGCTTTGCACCGGCGATTACGAAAACGAACTCGCCCCTGGATGCAATTCGCCCGTCATCGAGCATCGACTTCAGCACTCCGAGGTTAGCGGCACAGCATTGCTCATGTTGTTTGCTGATTTCGCGGCCAATAAATGCCGGCCGGTCTTCGCCGAGTATCTGCGCAAGATCGGCAAGGCAGTCCGCGGCCCGGTGCACCGATTCGAACAATACAACGGTGCGAGGATCCGCTGCGAAAGCCGCTATGCGTTCGCGCCGCGCTGCCCGCTTCGCGGGCAGGAAGCCCTCGAAGCAAAATCGATCGGTCGGCAAACCGGCGGCGGACAAAGCGGCGATCAGTGCGCTCGGGCCCGGAACCGGCGAAACCGTGATACCCGACTTCTGTGCCGCTGCCACGAGCTGGTAACCGGGATCGCTTATCAAGGGCGTGCCGGCGTCGCTGACCAGCGCAATCGACTGCCCGGCCCGCAGTCGGTCGAGTAATTTCGGTACCAGCTGAAGCTCGTTGTGCTCGTGCAGGGACTGCAGGCGCGTCGCTATGCCGAAATGGCTCAATAACTGTTTGGTATGCCGCGTATCTTCGGCAGCAATCAGTTCGACACCGGCGAGCACATCGCGCGCCCGGAGCGACAAGTCGGAGAGATTGCCGATGGGTGTCGCAACAACAAACAAAGTGCCTTCGGTCACGCCGTTTCTCCCGGAATCGTCTGTTTACTCGCATTTACTGGAAGTCAGGCTGTGGCATCCTGACTGTCACGCTATTATTGTTCATTTGCAGCCCGTCGAAAGGCTGATCAATGCAACGCGGAGCGGGCGCCCATCGTCCGGCCCGCATGTACCGATACACGGAATACGCCACACAATGAGCAAATCGATCAATCGACATTGTATTGCCCTGGCGCTGCTATTGCTTGTTGCAAGCGGCTGTTCTACAACAGATTTTTCGGGCGGCCAGGGATCACAGTCAGAGCGCCGCGCGAGCTCCCTTGCAGGCAGTGGCCGGCACGCCGAAGCGGCCGGGATCTACGTCGGACTGGCCGCCGCTGCACAGGGATCGGAACGGGACCGCTATACGTTGCTAGCCGCCGCCCAGTGGCTGGATGCCGGCGATACGCGCCGGGCCCGCAGCGCCCAGCGCAGTGTCAGCACGCCTGGCGCCGGCGAACTGTTGCGTTTATGGAGTATGAACGAAGCGGGATTGGCATTGCGGGATGGAAAACCCGACGATGCATTGAGCCTGCTGGAGCCTCTCAGCCGACTGCCAATGCCGGTGACTGAGCGAGCCCGTGTCGAGGCACTTCGCGCGGACGCGTGGTTTCAAAAGGACGAACCGGAACGGGCGGTGCAACTTTTCATCCAGCGCGAAACGTGGTTGGACAGTCGGCAAAGCATCGAGCTCAATCGGCGCCGCTTGTGGGCCGGGCTGCTTGTCAGCGATCCCCAGGTATTGCGCGCAGCGGCCGGCGAAGCCTTCGATCCACAGATTCAGGGGTGGTTAATGCTGGGAGCCCTTGCCACCTCGACCGGCCAGCAAGGAATCGGCTGGAGTAACGGTGTCATACGCTGGCGCGACTCGCACGCAGGTCATCCTGCCAATTTCCTGCTCGAGGATTTCGATCTAACAGACGCCGCACTCGCAGAATACCCGCGGCGCATCGCTTTGCTGCTGCCACTATCCGGCAGCAACGCGGCCGTTGGCGAGGCCATACAAAACGGCTTTTTTGGCGCGTATTTTCCGGCCGTAACCGCGCTTGACGACGAGCAGCAAATACGGGTCTACGATACGGCTGCCGCAGGCGGGGTGTCGCAGGCGTATGCGCGCGCCGTTGGCGATGGCGCGGAATTTGTGGTCGGTCCGTTGTTGCGAAACGATGTCGTCGAGTTGGCGAATATCGGTTTGTTGCCAGTACCGGTCCTCACCTTGAACTACCTCCCGGATGAAATCGTTCCGCCTCCGGGCCTGTTCCAGTTTGCGCTGGCGCCGGAGGACGAGGCATCTGCGGCGGCGGCGCGAGCTATTGCGGATGGACTGCGCCGCGCGGTCGTCCTCTATCCGAATAACGACTGGGGACGAAGGGTTGCCGCGAGCTTCGCCGGCCAGTTCGAAGCAGATGGCGGTACGCTGCTGGAACATCGCAGTTATCAACCGTCGAGCCAGGATTTTTCGGTGGAAATCGAAAGCCTGATGGCGCTTACGCAGAGCATCCAGCGTTTCCGTCGCCTCCGTGCGAACATCGGCGGCGCAATTCAATTCGAGCCGCGCCGCCGCCAGGACGTGGACAGCGTATTTCTCGCGGCCGATTCCAACGCGGGCCGGCTGATAAAGTCGCAGCTGAAGTTTCATTTTTCCGGTGATCTGCCGGTGTATTCCACATCGTTTATTTACTCGATGGACGGAAAATCCGACACGGATCTGAACGGCATCATGTTCGCCGATACGCCTTGGATCGTGTCACCGCCCGCCTGGATCGCCGATTACCCGCAGCTATACGCCGAATTCTGGCCAAGCGAGAAACGCCTTGGCCGCTTGCATGCCATGGGATACGACGCGTACCAGTTGGTCATGGCACTTGCCGCGAGTCGCGGCAATGCCATGGAAGAATTTGTCGGCGCAACTGGACGACTGTACCTTGGCGCCGACCGGAAGGTGCACCGAAAGCTGGCCTGGGCCCGTTTCGAACGCGGTCGGCCGGTCGCCCTGCGAGGCGACGACGCTCTGCTCTTGCCGCCAGAGGCCATCGATCCACAACCTTCTTTCGATGCAGCTCCCGAATGGCCGGATCCGACTTCAGGGCAATAGCCAGAAACACTGAGCAGCTGGCCCTCGATCACCTGGGGCGCAACGGCCTCAGACTCCTGCAGCGCAACTTTCGATGTCGACACGGCGAGATCGATTTGATCATGCTCGACCGCGCGGTCATTGTTTTCGTCGAGGTACGATTTCGCAAGCGCAGCGGATTCGCTTCTGCTGCCGCTTCAGTCGATTCGCGAAAACAAGGCAAGCTGTGCCGGGCCGCCGGCCAATACCTGCGTCGCCATCCGCAGTATCAGAACACAGCGGTACGATTCGACGTCGTCGCGTTCGACGGTCCGACACAACAGGATTTCAAGCTACAATGGTTGCAGGATGCATTCAGGCCGATCAGCCGGGAGAATTGATGGACGCCGAAACCAGAGTACGGGAACACTTTGCCGAGAGCATTGCAGCCAAGCAGGCATCGGCGGAGGCCCTGAGCCAGACCATTGCCCGTGCCGGCCAGCTGATGGCGAGCGCATTGCTGGAGGATGGAAAAATACTGAGCTGCGGAAACGGTGGCTCGGCAGGCGACGCCCAGCATTTTTCCTCGGAACTCTTGAATCGCTTCGAAAGGGAACGGCCCGGCCTTCCGGCGATGGCGCTCACAACCGACTCGTCGACTCTGACGTCGATTGCCAACGACTATGCGTACGAGGATATTTTCGCCAAACAGGTTCGCGCGCTTGGCAGGCAAAACGACGTTCTGCTGGCCATTTCGACGTCAGGAAATTCCGAGAACGTCAATCGCGCCATTGTGGCTGCGCACGAGCGTGGCATGAAAGTCGTGGCGCTGAGTGGCCGCGAAGGCGGCCGAATGGCCGCTTTGCTCGGTGACGACGATGTCGAAATCCGCGTACCGGCGACCCGCACAGCCAGAATTCAGGAAGTTCACCTCGTGGCCATTCACTGCCTGTGCGACCTGATCGATACGACCCTGCTCGGCGATTCATGACCTGAGAGTAGTCATTTGACAACTTTGAGATGTGAGCGGGCGCTCTTGGTCGTTTCTTTTTCTTGCGGATCGTGCGGCGGCTCCGGCTGATCGGCACCGTGCGAGAAGATCATGCCCTGCCCGGTTTCCTTGGCGTAAATTCCTAGCACGGCGGAGATAGGCACCCAGACGTCGAATGGCACGCCGCTAAAGCGTGCCCGAAAACTTACAGACGTATTGGTCAACTTCAGATTGTGTGCGGCGGACTGACTGATATTCAGGATGATTTTGCCGTCCTTGACGTGCTCCTGCGGAACCGAGGCACCTTCAACTGACGCGTCAACGACGATATGCGGAGTATGTCCGTTATCTCCCATCCACTCGTGCATTGCCCGAATGAGGTAGGGCCGTTTCGATTTGCTTGGGAGACTTTGAACCACGCCCTACTCTCCGAAGTTTGCCTCGTCGTGCAGCTGAATTAACGATGCAGGCATGATACCACCGCATTTCGCGCTCCAGGCCACGATTGACTATAACGCCCTAGAGGCGCATCTCCTGCTCGAGCTCCGTAAGACTGTCCTGGAAGGATCGTCGTTCGAATACCCTCTTCATGTAGCGCTCGATCGGCTCGGCATTCGAACCCAGCTCGATGCCATACACCGGAAGGCGCCACAATACCGGTGCGATACTGCAATCAACCAGGGAAAACTCATCGCTAAGGAAGTACTGCTTGGCGTCAAAAAGCTCCACACTCGCCATGATGCTTTCGCGCAGCATTTTCTTGGACTTGGCGCTCAGCTTGTTTTCGCCGTCGACTTCAAATTCTTCTGCGAGCTGATACCAGTCAGTCTCTATGCGAAAGAGCGCGAGCCGGAATTGCGCGCGGGTCACCGGATCAACCGGCATGAGCGGCGGGTGTGGAAATCTCTCATCCAGATACTCGATAATAACTCGTGAGTCATATAGCACCAGATCGCGATCAACCAGTGTCGGCACCGTGTGGTACGGGTTCAGATCCATCAGATCTTCCGGCAGATCGGGACCATCGACATTCGATATCTCGATGTTGATGTTCTTTTCTGCGAGGACGAGTCGCGTGCGATGACTATGAATACAGGTTGGCCTGGAAAACAAAGTCATGACGGATCGTCGGTTGGCAATAACTGCCATAGTGCGCTCCCTTTGGAACGTGGAATTAAGTGGCGACGCGTTAAAAAAATCGAAGTCGGCCGAATCAGGTCAGGTGACGTCTTTCCAGATCTGTTTCTTCAGCATGGATGCAATGACCAGGAACACGGTCAGGAACATCAGCACCCAGACTCCCAACTTGCGGCGCGTCGATCGGACAGGCTCCGCAATATACTCCATGAAGTTCACGGTATCGCGGACAAAAGAATCGTACTCCTCCGGTGAGAGTGCCCCGGGTGAAAACAGCTCGAAACGATCGAAGACAACTCCCTGCTGCTCGACGTTCGTAAACTCGGCTGTCTGGAGTCCCTGCAACTCCCACAGCACGTGCGGCATGCTCGTGCCGGCGAGGATAACGTTGTCGACGCCCGTCGGGCTGTCCGGATCGATGTAGAAACCTTTCAGGAAACTATAAACATAGTCCGTGCCCCTGGCTCGAGCCATAAGTGAAAGGTCCGGCGGCGCCTGGCCAAACCACCTGGCAGCGTCCTCGGCCGGCATCGCCGCACGAATCGTTTCGAAGGTCTTTTCCGCATTGAACATCAGATTCTCGATGACCTGATCTTCACTTAGGCCAAGACCACGCGCTACGTTATTGAATCGTACGTAGCGGGCAGAATGACAGCCTGAGCAGTAGTTCATGAAGTTTCGCGCACCGCGCTGCAACGAAACGACGTTGTCAACATCATTACCGGCGGGTTCGAGCTTGGCTCCACCAGCGGCAAAGCTTGCTGAATGGAGACCCAAAGTCATCAGTACTGCAATCAATCTGCCTGCCTTAAGCATGATAAACCACCCTGTCCGGCACCGGCTTGGTCTTGTCGATCGCCGTGTAGTAGGGCATCAACAGGAAGAACCCGAAATACAGAACCGAAAAAATCCGCGCCATCATCACGTAGACGCCTTCCGCCGGTTGCACGCCGAGCCATCCCAGGACAAGAAAACTGACTGCAAAGACCGCGAGTGCCGTCTTGTATATCCAGCCGCGGTAGCGTATTGATTTGACGCGCGAGCGATCAAGCCAGGGGAGGAACAGCGGCAGCAACACTGCCGCTGCCATCAGGATCGCACCCCACAGCTTGTTCGGCACGGCTCTCAAAATTGCATAGAAAGGCGTGAAATACCAAACAGGCGCAATGTGTTCCGGCGTCGCCATGGTGTTCGCCGGCTCGAAGTTCGCGTGTTCGAGAAAATAGCCGCCCATCTCCGGCGCAAAAAACATCACAAACGAAAAAATCATCAGGAACGCAATGATATAAACCAGGTCTTTCGACGTGTGATAAGGGTGAAATGCCACGCCGTCCAGCGGTATCCCGTCGGGCCCTTTGTGATTCTTGATCTCAATTCCGTCCGGATTGTTCGACCCGACATGATGCAGCGCGACAATATGTACGAACACCAGCGCAACCAGCGCAAGCGGTAATGCAATTACGTGCAGGGCAAAAAACCGGTTGAGTGTTATGTCCGAAATCGAGTAGTCACCGCGAATATATTCAACCAGGGTTTCACCGACAAACGGAATCGCGCCGAAGAGCGAAATTATTACTTGCGCGCCCCAATAGGACATCTGTCCCCATGGCAGCAGATAACCGGCAAATGCTTCGGCCATCAGCACGAAGAAAATAAGCATGCCGATGATCCAGATTAGTTCGCGCGGCTTCTTGTAAGAGCCGTACAACATTGCGCGGAACATGTGCAGGTACACGACGATAAAGAAAAACGACGCACCCGTAGAATGCATGTACCGGATGAGCCAGCCCCACTCGACATCGCGCATGATGTACTCAACAGATGCGAAGGCTTCTGCGGCGGACGGCTTGTAATTCATCGTCAGGAATATGCCGGTCAGCAGCTGAATCACCAGCACGACGGTTGCCAACACACCGAAGATGTACCAGATATTGAAGTTTTTCGACGCGTAGTATTCGGTCGCATGTGCTTTCAGCGTTTCGGTAAACGGAAAGCGGTCATCGATCCATTTCATGAAACCGCCCTTCGGGGTTCCGATCTCCGATTCTATTCTTGCCATTACGCGGCTCCCGTCTCAGCGCCGATCATTATCACGTCGTCCCTTATGAAGCGGTACGGCGGTACGCGAAGATTGGTTGGTGCCGGAACACCTTTATAGACGCGGCCTGCCAGGTCGAATTTCGATCCGTGGCACGGACAAAAGAAACCTCCAAACCAGTCGTCGCTGGGGCCTACCTGGAATTGCGGTAACGGGGCACAGCCGAGGTGAGTGCATGAGCCCTCCAATACCAGAAACTCCGGCTTGATCGACCGGTAGCCGTTTACCGCGAATTGCGGCTGTTGCTCAACTACCGCGGAGTCGGGATCGCGCAACAGATCCATTTCCTTGGTCTGATCGAGCCTCTCCAGCATTTCTTTGGAGCGTCGCAACACGAACACGAGCCGGCCGCGCCACTCCACTCTGATCATCTCGCCGGGCTCCAGGGATCCGATCGGCACCTCGACCGGCGCCCCAAGCGCCTGGGCGCGAGCACTCGGCTTTAGCGACGAAAGGAATGGAATCGCCGCCAGCGCAATACCGGCACCACCGGTAACGGCGGTAGCTACAGTGAGGAAATGACGTCTGTTGCGATCAACGTCGTCGGTCATCAGGCACTCCCATTTACACCGGTATGTGGCGTCTTTTTTAGCTTTAATTTCGAAAACTGGTAGATTTGCAGCAGACCCGGTTTGCCGTCAGGATGGCGGCTGGTTCGGGGCTGGGTGCGGAACCCGTGGCGCATTATACACAGGGCCGTTCAATATTGGCTAGGCACAGGCCTGCCATGGACCGGCGGCAGCGATCCCGCAATTTCGAATAATCGCTCTAGGCAGATCTCCCGGAATTAATGAAGTGGCGCGACTCAAGCCAGTACTGGTCTTCTTGCTGCAGTCAGTCGTGGTCGGACTGGCGGCGGCGTTTGTCGCGGTCCTGATTCGACCACAGCTGCTGCCTTCCACCGGCCCGGCCGACCCGGGCATGCAGCCGGCCAGCTACGCGGATGCCGTCGCGGTCAGCGCACCGGCCGTGGCCAATGTCTATACGCGCCGACTGGTGCTGGCAAATGCCGATGACGGCGGCGCGGCAGATCGATACCGCAGCAATACCAGCCTCGGGTCGGCCGTGGTCATAGATCCGGATGGCTACCTCGTAACCAACTTTCACGTCGTCGCGGGAGCGACCGAAATCCGGGTGCAGATGGCCGATGGACGCATAGCCAGTCCCACGGTGGTCGGCGTCGACGCCGAGACCGATCTCGCGGTTCTCAAGGTGGATCTGGGGGAGTTGACGGCCATCCCCCTCGGGCGCTCGGACCAGCTACGAATCGGTGATGTCGTCCTGGCAATCGGCAATCCTTACGGACTGTCGAAGACCGTCACGCAAGGAATCGTCAGCGCTACCGGCCGCGGCCTCCTCGGGCTCAATACCTTCGAGAATTTCATTCAGACGGATGCCGCAATCAACGAAGGCAATTCCGGTGGCGCGCTGATCAATACGCTGGGCCAGCTGGTTGGCATCAACACCGCGGTGCTGGCGCAGGATACCGGCACGGAAGGCATCAGTTTTGCGATCCCTGTGGATCTCGTTCGTGGCGTTGTCGATGAAATCAAGCGTCAGGGGCGCGTCATCCGCGGCTGGGTCGGCCTCGAGCCCGGGGAGCTCACTCGCGCGGAGGCAAATGCGCTGGGCATTGATTCCTCATCCGGCATCATACTGACGAAGATAATCGAAAACGGCCCGGCCGAGGCTGCCGGCCTGTTGCCCGGCGACGTCATTGTCGCCATAAACGGCGAAACGGTCCGGTCCCGCCAGCAGGCGTTACTGATCGTTGCCGCTATGGAACCCGGGGACCGGGTCGAACTCGACGGTTGGCGCAATGGCGAGCGTTTCGCCGCAACACTGACGGCGGCGGAGCGGCCGCCGGAGGAAAACCCCTGACCCACAGCGGTTGCCGGGTCTACCTGGGTACTCGCCGGATCTCCGCGCCCAGCTGTCGAAGTTTCTCTTCGATGCGCTCGTAACCCCGGTCGACGTGGTAGATACGATCAACCAGAGTGTCGCCTTCGGCGGCGAGTCCTGCGAGTACCAGCCCGGCCGAGGCACGAAGATCCGTTGCCATGACGGGTGCCGCGGTCAGTTTGTCAACGCCCGTACATACGGCGACATTCCCCTCGATCCGGATATTGGCGCCCATTCGCTGCAACTCCAGCACGTGTTGAAAGCGGTTTTCAAAAATCGTTTCGGTGATTGTGCCAACGCCGTCGGCAATTGAATTCATGGCACAAAACTGCGCCTGCATGTCGGTCGGAAATCCGGGATAGGGCAGCGTTTTGATACTCACGGCCCGCGGTCTCTTGCCATGCATGTCGAGCTCTACCCAGTCCTTCCCGGTCTTGATCTCTGCACCGGCCTCGCCAAGTTTGATTAACACAGCCTCGAGATCCTTCGGCGCCGCCCTTTTCAATCGAATACGACCACCGGTCATTGCCGCCGCGACAAGGTAGGTACCGGTTTCGATGCGGTCCGGCAATACCTCGTAGCTCGTTCCGCCGAGCGATTCGACACCCTCGATTCTGACCGTGCTGGTACCCGCGCCACTGATCTTTGCGCCCATGGCAATCATGAAACTGGCAAGGTCGATAACCTCGGGTTCACGCGCAGCGTTCTCCAGAACGGTTTCGCCATCTGCGAGTGCAGCAGCCATCATCAGATTTTCCGTTCCCGTTACTGTCACGGTGTCGAAAACAATATGCGCCGCTTTCAGGCGACGAGTTCTGGCCTTGATAAAGCCGTTTTCGACAGTGACTTTCGCACCCATTGCCTGCAGGCCCTGAACGTGCAAATTGACAGGCCGCGCACCGATGGCACAACCGCCGGGCAGCGAGACATCGGCTTCGCCAAATCGTGTAAGCAATGGCCCCAGCACAAGTATCGATGCCCGCATGGTCTTGACCAGCTCGTAGGGCGCGCGACGAACAGGAACATTTCTCGCATCGGCTTCCACGTTCAGCCGGTCGTCAAACGTAACCTCGACGCCCATGCTTTGCAGGAGCGTAATGGTCGTGGCGACATCCTTCAAATGCGGGACATTGCTAATCGTAACCGGTTCGGAAGCGAGCAAGGTCCCCGCCAGAATAGGCAACGCAGCATTCTTTGCCCCGGATATGGAAATTTCGCCGGAAAGCCGGACTCCCCCCTTTATCAATAACTTGTCCAAATTTCACTCAAGCCTTCGCGGCCTGCTCCAGGTCACGCCACTCGTCCGGCGTATGCGCTCGAATTGCCATCGCATGAATTTCGTTTCCCATGAGCCTGCCCAGGCACTGATAAACCATCTGGTGTCTTGCCAGCGGCCGCTTCCCTGCGAAAAGATCGGTGACTACTACGGCGGTATAGTGGGTATTGTCATCACTCCTGACGATGACGCGGGCCGCCGGGAGCCCTTGCTCAATGAGTTCGCGTACCTGTTCGGGGTCCATTGCCTGCCTCTGCTCGGATATCCGGTCGCGCAGTGTAACAAAAGCGGCCCGGCAGCTACGCTTGATGTGATCATGTATTATTGACACGCCGTGCTGATACCTCGCATAAACCGAAGAAAAAGTGCAGCATATTCCTGTCGGCGCGACGGACCGGAATTCGCTCGAACCCGGAAACTATCCCCTTAAAATATGCTTGGCGATTTTCTTGAAGTCTTAGCCGGCCTGGTTCTCCTGATATGGGGGGCAGACCGATTCGTTCACGGTGCGGCAGCCACTGCGCGCAACCTCGGAGTTCCGGCGTTGCTCATCGGACTGACTATCGTCGCATTCGCAACATCGGCTCCCGAGGTCCTGGTCTCCGTCGTAGCGGCGCTGCGGGGCGAATCGGACCTCGCGATCGGCAATGCCATCGGTTCCAATATCGCCAATATCGGCCTGGTCCTGGGTGCCGTCGCCGTCATCCGGCCAATTGAGCTGCAGTCCGCAACCCTGCGGCGCGAAATGCCCGCGATGCTTGCTGTGTCATTGTTGACCGTGTCCCTGTTTCTCGACACCTACCTCAGTCGCATCGACGGGTTCGTCTTATTGACCGGCCTGGTCATTGTGATGTTCTGGTTGGCACGGCTTGGCATGCGTTCCGCAACCAACGATCCCATGAGGGCCGAATACGAGGCCGAAATTCCGATACACGTCAGCATGCGTATGGCGATTATCTGGCTGCTCGTTGGCCTTGTGTCCCTGCTGGCGGGGGCACACCTTATGGTAGACGGCGCAATCAATATTGCGCGTGCGATGGGCGTCAGCGAGGTCGTTATCGGCATTACACTGGTCGCAGTTGCGACCAGCCTGCCGGAATTCGCCGTCACCGTCGTCAGCGCGCTAAAACGTGAATACGACCTGGCCATTGGCAACATTGTCGGCTCCAACATATTCAACCTGCTCGCCGTTATCGGCATTGCTGCGGCCATTGAACCGGCGGTATTGCCGCCGTCGGTACTCTCGCTGCATATCTTCGTCCTGGTGGCCTTCACTCTGGTCTTGTTTGCCATGACCTACGACTACGACGGCAAAGGCCGAATTAACCGCCTCGAGGGGCTCGCCCTGGTCAGCGCATATTTCGCTTACATCGCGTATGTCGTCGTTCAAAACGTTTAGACTTGGGCGGCGCACAGGAACCCACCGGAGCCCCCTTGGCCAAAGACCTGACACCTGAACAACTCGTTACGCTGGCCGGACGGGTTCTGGACATAGAAGCTCGCGCCGTCGAACGCCTGCGATCCCGACTCGACGATTCCTTTGCCCGGGCGTGTGAGCTATGCCTCAAGGTCGAGGGCCGGGTGGTCGTTACCGGCATGGGGAAATCCGGCCACGTTGGCGGCAAGATCGCCGCAACCCTTGCAAGCACCGGCACGCCGGCGTTTTTTATGCACCCGGCGGAAGCAAGTCATGGCGACCTCGGCATGATCACCCGCCAGGATCTCCTGCTCGCCGTCTCCTATTCCGGCGAGACCCAGGAAATCATAACGATACTGCCGCTGGTAAAGCGGATGGGCGCGGGGCTCTTGTCGATGACCGGCCGAAAGGACTCCACGCTGGCGCGCGCAGCAGATGTTCACCTCGACGTCAGCGTAAGTGAAGAGGCCTGCCCGCTTAATCTGGCACCCACTGCCAGCACGACGGCAACACTCGCTATGGGCGACGCGCTGGCCGTCGCGTTGCTGGAGACGCGCGGCTTTACTGCCGAAGACTTTGCTCTTTCCCATCCCAGCGGCAGCTTGGGAAAAAAGCTTTTGTTGCGTGTCGAAGACGTCATGCATACCGGCGCCGAAGTACCCGAGGTACGCGAAAACGTTACTTTGAGCGATGGCCTCCTGGAGATGACGCGCAAGGGTTTGGGAATGACCGGAGTCGTCGATACGAACGGAGTGCTGGTCGGTGTATTTACCGATGGCGATCTTCGACGTGCTCTCGATAGCGGAATTGATATACACAAGTCGACAATGAAATCCGTGATGCACCGCGGTGGCATAGTTACCGCGCCGGATACGATGGCTGCGGCTGCAGTGCTTACGATGGAAGAAAACAAGATCACAGCGTTGCTGGTTGTCGACAAAGACAACAAACTGATTGGCGCTTTGAACGTGCACGACTTGTTCCGCGCAGGAATCATGTGAGCAAACCGTCGAAGAAAAAAGCCGCCGATTTTTCCGACATCCGCTTGCTCGGATTCGATATCGATGGTGTGTTCACGGACGGTCGTTTCTATCTCTCGGACGACGGCGTTGAAAGCAAGGCCTTCAATACCCAGGATGGTTTCGGTATTCGGCGCTTGCTGTCGGCCGGTATACACGTTGCGGTCATCAGCGGGCGGCGGTCCGCCGCAGTGGAAAAGCGTATGCAGGAACTCGATATTGCGCACGTCATTCTTGGTTGTCCGGATAAAGTCGCGGCTTTCGATGCCCTGCGCCAGTCGCTGCAGCTGTCCTGGTCCCAATGTGGCTACGTCGGCGACGATGTGCCCGACCTGCCGCTATTGCGACAGGTTGGTTTTGCCGGAGCTGTTGCCAACGCCGTAGAGGAAGTTCGTCGCAAATGCGACTACGTCACCGCAGCCCATGGCGGCCACGGTGCAGTTCGAGAAGTCTGCGACCTGGTGTTCGGCGCGTCCAACCGGCGATGAGCGTTCGACGCATAACCATCCTCACGCTGTTATTGGCAGCCGCATTCGGCAGTTGGTACTTGTCACAGACATTGTCCAGGCAGCCAGCGGCAAGACCTGCTGCCGAAATCCGGCATGACGGCTTCTACCTGCGATCGGCGCGGGTGCTGGGAACGGATGATTCCGGAAGTTTGCTTTACAGGATCGAAGCCGAGTACGCCGAACAGGTAAGCCCATCGGAAACAGAATTCCAAAACGTCCGCATATTGTATGCGTCGCTTGCGAGGGTGCCCTGGACTCTGGTCGCGGACAGGGCGTCGATCGGTGAAGATCAGCAGCGGGTAACGCTGACGGGGAATGTGATGGCAGTCAGCAACGAAGGATTTTCCGGCGACGTAACCGAAATTCGCACGCAATACCTTGAATTTGAACCGGACACATTTATTGCAAGGACGGAAGATCGCGTGCAGATACGCATCGGTTCGCGAAGCCTGACGGCGACCGGCATGCTAGCATTGCTTCAGGAAAACCAGTTGCGCCTGATCTCTAACGTAAGCGGAAAATTCGTGCCTTGATGTTTCGTGAAACAGTCATCCGGCTTCCGGGCCGTCCGAAGATGGTATCCGCACTGCTCGTCCTGGCGATGCTCGGCGGCGTCTCTGCATCGCTTGCTCAGGAAAGCGACCTCCGCCTGCCTATCTCACTGGATGCGGATTCGACCGACTATGACGGTAAGAGCTCGATGCTGATGTTTCGCGGCCTCAAGCTCACTCAAGGCAATATCGGCGTGGAGGCGGACGAAGGCCGCGCCAGCAAACTCGACTTCGAAGACAGTGTCTGGCAATTCAACGGAAACGTCGTAATCGACACGGAAAATGGCCACATCGAGTGCGAAACCGCGGATTTGAAATTTTCCGGGCACCAGTTGCGACGAGCCACGATTACGGGTTCACCGGCCACCTTTCGCACTCAGCGGCCGGGTAACGAGGAACCGACCCATGCCGAGGCACAGCGCCTCAACTACGATTTCCTGGCAGGTTCAATCGAGTTCTCCGGGGACGCGATCATTACCGAAGGCGGCAACAAGATCTCCAGCGAGTTTCTGGTCTACAGCATCGCCGAACAACGCATCAACGCGCAGTCCGGAGGCGACGGCGAGCGCCGTGTAAAGATCACCTACACACCCAAGGAGAACGGCTCGCCGCCGACAGAAGTCGAGAACGCTGAAATTCCCGAGGGCGACGAAGCTCCATGAGCATACTGAGCGTTCAGGACATCGCCAAACGCTACAAGTTTCGGGAGGTCGTCAAGGGCATCTCGCTGGAAATCGCCAGCGGTGAAGTCGTCGGCTTGCTCGGCCCGAACGGCGCCGGCAAGACAACGGCTTTTTATATGATTGTTGGCCTGATTTCCTGCGACCGGGGCCGAATTCTCCTCGATGGACAGGACCTGACCTCGTTTCCTATGCACAGCCGGTCGCGCATGGGCCTCGGTTACCTGCCCCAGGAAGCATCGGTTTTCCGAAAGCTCACGGTTGAACAAAATATCCTCGCGATTCTGGAAAACCGGTCCGAGCTGGATCGTGCCGGTCGCGAAAAAGAACTCGATCAACTACTAGACGAATTGCATGTCGGGCATGTCAGGACAAGTCTCGGCATCAGCCTTTCCGGCGGAGAACGGCGGCGAGTCGAAATTGCACGCGCGCTGGCGGCGAATCCCAGGTTTGTGCTGTTGGATGAGCCGTTTGCCGGCGTGGATCCCATATCGGTCCTCGATATTCAGCGCATAATCAGGCATTTATGCGATCGTAAGATCGGCGTCCTGATTACCGACCATAATGTGCGGGAAACCCTCGGAATTTGCTCGCGAGCCTATATACTGAATGACGGCAGCCTGATCGCATCCGGTTCCCCGAACGAAATACTGGAAAACCAGCACGTCCGCGAAGTGTATCTCGGACAGGAGTTCAAACTCTGAAGTACATTGGCATTTTCGAATCCAGCAGATCGCCGCTGACCGACAGGACATCGCGTCTGGGCACACCAGGAAACGGCGCATCGCGAGCATGCAAATGCTGAAACCCTCGTTACAACTGAAGCTCGGCCAATCGCTGACGATGACACCGCAGCTGCAGCAGGCAATTCGGCTGCTGCAATTGCCCGTGCTCGACCTGAACGCACAGATTCAGGAGGCTCTCGAGGAAAATATCATGCTCGAGATGGAGGAGCTGCCCGGAGTTCCCACGACCAACTCGGAGTCCACTGCCGAAATCGAGACAATCAAGGCCGAGGACAGCTGGCAAACAAGCTCAATGGAGCGGATCCAGGACAGCGGCTGGAATGGCGAGGCCTTTGCCAGCAATGATTTCGCAGACGAGCGCGGCCAAACCCTGCACGAGCACCTGTTATGGCAACTTGAACTCGAGAATTTTTCGCCGCGGGAATCGGTCATCGGCGAGGCGTTGATCGACGCAATCAACGACGACGGTTACCTCACGGCCGATTTGCAGGAAATACGCAACTGGATCTCGGAGGATGCGGGAGTCAGCATAGAAGAGGTAGAACACACCCTGCAAAAAATCCAGCGCATGGACCCGGTCGGCGTCGGCGCACGCTCGTTGTCGGAATGCATCGTGTTGCAACTTGCACAGCTGGACGAGTCCACGCCGGGCCTGGAGACGGCCGTTCGCCTTGCGGAAGAGCACCTCGATCTGGTAGCCAGTCAGCAATACGCAGAAATTCGCCGCACACTGCGAACGTCCGAGGCCGATCTGGATGAGGCACTTGCATTGGTCAGGAGCTGCCACCCAAAGCCGGGCCTGTCCGTCAGCGGCGCCGCGACCGAGTACGTAGTGCCGGACGTATTTGTTCGCAAGATCGACAATCACTGGCAGGTCGAGATCAGCGCATCGGGAGTGCCGAAACTCTCTGTCAACCAGCAATACGCGAAGCTATTGCGCGGAAATGGCGATCACGCCGTCCTCAAGACGCAGCTGCAGGAAGCGCGCTGGCTGGTCCGCAGCCTGGAGATCCGGAATGAAACCTTGCTCAAGGTTGCAACAAGCATTGTCTCTCGCCAGAAAGAATTTCTCGATCATGGCGACGAAGCAATGAAGCCGTTAGTATTGAAGGATGTGGCAGAAGCGATCGGTATGCATGAATCCACTATCTCCCGAGTCACAACCAACAAGTACATGCATACGCCGCGAGGCGTATTTGAATTCAAATACTTTTTCTCGAGCCACTTGTCGACAGTCGATGGCGAAGACCAGTCTTCAACGTCCGTGCGAGCAAAAATCAAGAAACTTATCGGAGCCGAGAATCCGGCCAAGCCCCTCAGCGACAGCAAGCTCGCGAAAATGCTGGCCAAAGAGGGAATTACCGTCGCCAGACGCACCGTCGCCAAGTATCGCGAATCTCTCAAGATCGCGTCATCCAGCGAGCGCCGCGTCAGGGCACCCAAATAGATACACAACTCTGGCAGAATGCCAAGGAGGAATACTCGCAACTGATCCGATCGACGTCTGGAGCGCAGGGCTCTGCTCAGGAGGCAGTCCCCGCGTTTCTTGCAGGCACATAATTTCAGGAGACGACCATGCAATTAAGCGTTACCGGCCACCACATCGATATAACCGATGCATTGAGAGAGTACGTTATCAGCAAGATCGAAAAGATTGAGCGTCACTTTGATTTGGTTTCAGATGTACATTGCATACTGAAGGTCGAAAAACTTCGCCACACGGCTGAGGCTACAGTTAGTGTCAACGGCGGAAAAATCTTTGCTGATGCAACCGAAGAAGATATGTATGCGGCCATCGATGGTTTGGTCGACAAACTGGATCGTCAGGTTCGAAAATACAAGGAAAAACTTGGAGACCATCACGCAAGGGACGCAAACAAGCGCTCGTTCGTGTAGCCGACCCGTTCACCGAAACGACAACCGCGCCAGCGGATTTGCCGCCTGGCTGGCGAATCAGAAATGCCTGCTGCAGATATAATCAAATCTGAAAATGTTCTGTGCAACGCGCGTGCGCGAAGCAAGAAGCACTGCCTCGAGATTCTCAGCGAACTACTTGCGCAGTCCAGCCCCGACATTGCCAATGAAGAGATTTTTGCACGACTTGTCGAGCGCGAGCGCCTGGGTTGTACCGGACTCAGCAAGGGAGTTGCATTTCCACGCTGCCGTGTATCCGGCGCGACCAAGAGCAGCGGTGCGCTGATAAAATTATCTGAGCCGGTCGACTTCGATGCCATCGACGGCGAGCTTGTCGACATCGTATTCGGGCTGATGATTCCCGAAGAATTGGATTCCGGTAATCTCGGCGACATCAAGTTGATCACAAGTTTGCTCAGCGACCCGGCGGTACGCGCCAGCCTCCGCCAGGCCAATTCAAGCCGCAGCCTGTATGATGTGCTGCTTGCCGGCATCGAGCGCTTTGCGGCAGTTACCGACAGTTCCAATGCCGGTCCTGACGAGTCGGATATCGAAACCAGGGCAGACGAGTGAATGAGGGAGCGACTACAACCGGCGATATGAGGCTCATAGTCGTCAGCGGACTATCCGGGTCGGGCAAGAGCGTCGCGCTGCACGTCCTCGAAGACCTCGGTTATTACTGCATCGACAACATGCCTGCCGCGTTATTGAAGTCGCTTCTGCAGGAAGTTACCCGAACCCGGGATAACTCCACCCCCCTGGTAGCGGTCGGAGTCGATGCCCGAAATCGCAAGAGCGATCTGGAAGCATTGCCAGGTCTGATCGCCGAGTTGCGCGCTAATAATGTGCAGACCGATGTTCTGTTCCTGCAGGCCAGCGACGAAATCCTGCTCAAAAGATACAGTGAAACGCGTCGCCGGCACCCGTTGGCAACCGATGGCGTGGAACTGCGTGCTGCTATCGCGAGAGAGCGGGAACTTCTCGGGCAAGTCATCAATGCGGCAGACCTGGTCATCGACACGTCCCGCAGCAGCATCTATCAGCTGGCGGATGCCATCCGTGACAGAGTGGATAGTCGCAAGATCAACATGCTTTCCGTGCTGATCGAGTCATTCGGATACAAACATGGTATTCCTGCCGACGCCGACTTCGTATTTGACTTGCGTTGTCTGCCGAATCCTTACTGGCAACCGGAGCTGCGCAAGCTGACCGGCCAGGACGCTGCAGTACAGAAGTTCCTCGATGCGGAACCACAATTCAAGGAAATGTTCGAGGACATCCTCGCATTTCTCGGCCGATGGATTCCGCGGTACGTCAGTTTTGACCGAAGTTACCTTACAGTGGCGCTGGGCTGTACCGGCGGTCAACACAGGTCTGTGTACATGACCGAAAAACTGGCAGGGGAATTACGAAAACTGCACGATCCTGTCCTTACGCGCCATAATGAGATTCCAACGGCGACGGTCACGACCGACTGACGGATTCGATACAGCCGAACATTTACACCTTTCGGCGAATTCGAAAATCACATGCTCATCCGGACCCGGATGAGGTGAAAGACTTGTTAGGATCATCCAGCTAAACTGCGCACCGGCCGGCAAGTGTGCCAGGGACGAAACCATGGATGCGAGAGAGCAAACTCTGACCAATCTGCGACTGCTAAGGGAAAAACTCGGCAGCGGCAGCATGCGCTCGGTGCGCATGCTGGTACACAGCCTGCGTCCTGGCGAAGTCGCCCGATTGCTGGAATCCATGCCGCAACAGGAGCGTGCCGTAATTTGGGAGATGGTGGATTCCGAGGACGAGGGTGACGTACTCGTTGAAGTAAATGAAGAGGTGCGGGACGGCCTCATCAAAGGAATGGAAACCGAAAAACTGCTGGCCGCGGTAGACGGCATGCAGGTGGATGATCTCGCGGATTTGCTCGCGGAATTGCCGGAGGCGCTGACCCAGGAAGTCCTGCGTTCGCTCGACCATCAGGATCGTGAACGCCTGAATCAGGTGTTGTCCTATGACGAGGACTGCGCCGGCGGCCTGATGAACATCGACATCGTTACGGTTCGGCCCGACGTCACGTTGGACGTAGTGCGCCGTTACTTGCGTGCTCGAGGCCAGATTCCGGACGGAACGGATTCCATCTACGTCGTAAATCGAAACAACGAGTACATCGGATCACTGTATCTGTCACGTCTGCTGACCCTTGATCCCGCCAGTTCCGTCGCGGCGGCTATGTCCACCGATGTGTTGCCGATTCCGGCCCACACTTCGTCCGAAGAGGTGGTCTGGGAATTCGAGAATCGCGACCTCCTGTCAGCACCGGTCGTTGACGACGACTACCGGGTGGTCGGCCGAATCACGGTTGATGATGTCGTTGACGTCATACGTGAAGAAGCGGAGCACTCGCTGATGAGCGCTGCCGGTCTCGATGAAGAGGATGATATGTTCGCTCCTGCCCTGCGAAGTGCCCGACGGAGGGCTATCTGGCTGGGAGTGAACCTTGCGACCGCCTTCCTGGCCGCCTCGGTCGTAGACATTTTTCAGACGACGCTGGACAAGATCGTGCTTCTCGCCGTATTGATGCCAATCGTCCCCAGCATGGGCGGCGTCGCGGGAACTCAGTCACTTACAATCATTACCCGGGCAATGGCACTTGGACAGGTCGACCGAACCAACGCCCGGAACATCCTGCGCAAAGAACTCGTCGTTGGATTGTTCAACGGCCTTGCCTGGGCGTCCGTCGTCGCAGTTTTTACATTTCTCTGGTTTGACGAATGGCGCATCGGGATGGTCATCGCAGTCGCAATGCTCATCAATCTCTTCGCAGCTGCTGCAGCCGGCTTCGGCGTACCGCTGCTACTCAGACGATTGAATATTGATCCAGCAATAGCCGGCGGCGTCGTATTGACGACCATTACCGACGTAATCGGCTATGGATCGTTCCTTGGACTTGGCGCCGCATTGCTGCTCTGATATTTCCCATCAGTCCAGCCGGCCAAGATCCTTTTGCACCCAGTCGGGTGCAAACAATCTTGGAACATCGGCACCGCTGACGAACGCTAGCAGCTGATCCCTGACCTGCATCGCGTCCTTGTAACCGAGTTCGATCAGCTCCCGCGTATAGGACTGCTCGAACAACAGGTAACTCAGCAGGCGTCCTTCGCTGCGACCCCGTCCGCCGATGCCGCGCAAGAGCGCACGTACCGGCAGTGGCATTTCGTCCCGGTATTCCAAGGCAAGCTCGCGCAAATCGCGACTGGGCACAATGACCATCGTATCGATCGGCCGCATATGCGCGATCGCCCCACTTCGGTCTGCGGGCCTTACGGAATCAATCAGTTGGTTGATGCGCGTCATACGCTCCAGGTCGGAATACAGTCCATCAAGGAAAAGCGTGTCCAGCATGTAGCCGGCGATCTGGGCAAAACTGGGGAAAGGTGGCGGCTCATTGGAATGGCTGATCGGGTCGGCCGTCTCATCCCGAACACCGACAACCAGTATCCGGTCCGCACCGAGGTGAATCGCCGGACTCAGCGGAGTAGCCTGCCGCATTGCACCATCTCCGAAATACTCGTTGTTGATACAAACAGGAGGAAAAATCATAGGGACGGCTACGCTTGCCATCAGATGATCAAGATGTATTTCGGAGCTGATGCCGCGCCGCCGCGTTCTTGTCCATGTCTTGCCGCCCTCACCGGCCTGGAAAAACGTGGTCGACCTGGCTGAGCCATAGCTTGCTGCGGTTACTGCAACCGCATGCAGGTAACCCTTTTCAATGGATGACCGGACACGCGGGAATCGGATATTCCGGCTCAGCAGTTCGGCCAGGGGAGCGTTATCCAGTAACGATCTGGGCATCCCTACGAGATAGCCGCCGAAGACGATGGCCGCCAGCCAGTGCAGACTGCTTTTCAACATGGTCCAGCTGTCCGTGCGAAAAACCTGGTGGCTGTGAAAATGGCTCCAGACGCTTTCCAGCTCGGACACCGCCATACAGAAACGGCGCGCCTTGCTGGCCATCACTATTGCGTTGATCGCGCCGGCGGACGTTCCGCTCAGAACCTGAAATGGATTTGCGGCGTTCGACGGAAGAATTTCCACTATTGCCTTGAGTACGCCAACTTGAAACGCTCCTCTCGCACCGCCGCCGGGCAGTACAAGGGCTGATTTTCTGGCTTCGGAGTGATTTTTCATTGTTAAGGCGTATTATAAGTGGGTTAGCTGCAAGCGGCTGGTTTCCACAACAAATGCCATGTCCGCGTAACGGCGCTAAACCGAAGAGGAATATATACATGTATCTTGATTGGTCGTCCAAATGGTCATTGTTTCTTGTGCTTGCCGCCACATTGACGGGCAGCTCGCCGGCGATCGCCGACGACCTGCTTTCAGGCCAACCAGCACCCGATTTCGAATTGCGGGATCAGGACGGGCAGCTTCATTCAATCGAAGATTATCGTGGACAGTGGGTCGCGCTGTATTTTTATCCAAAGGATGATACGCCCGGTTGTACGACCGAAGCTTGCGAGTTTCGCGACAATATTTTTGCGTTTCGCAAACTGAACTGTCAGATTCTCGGCGTAAGCCTTGATGACGAGGCTTCACACAAAAATTTTGCGGAAAAGCACGGGCTGCCGTTTCCATTGCTTGCCGACATCGAAGGAACCGCATCGGATGCGTACGGCGTCAAAGCAAAGATGTACGGCATGACTGTGGCGAAAAGGCAGACTTTCCTTATCGACCCCGAAGGCCGCATCGCCAAACATTACGGAAAAGTGGACCCCGAAACTCATTCGGCGGAATTACTGGCCGACCTGGAATTGCTTTCAAAACAGTGAGCGGCGACCGGGATCAGTGCAGCTTCCGGATTCCTTCGTCAATTCCGCTTATGGTCAGCGGATACATCCTGTCGTCCATCAGCTCGCGCGCAAGTTTTATTGATGGTGTGTAATCCCAGCGCTGACGCGGTTCCGGATTAAGCCAGATCGCTTTCGGGTACGCCTTCAACAGGCGCTTGATCCAGACCGAGCCCGCTTCTTCGTTCCAGTGCTCGACGCTACCGCCCGGGTAGACGATTTCATACGGGCTCATGGTGGCATCCCCGACAAACACCAGCTTGTAGTCCGGGCCATATTTGTGGGTTATCTGCGTAGTCGGAATTTTTTCCGCATGCCGGCGTCGATTGTCCTTCCACATGCTCTCGTACACGAAGTTGTGAAAATAAAAATACTCCAGGTGTTTGAATTCACTGCGAGCCGCAGAAAACATTTCTTCACAGACGCGCACATGGTCGTCCATTGAACCGCCGATATCGAGGCACAGCAATACCTTTATGGCGTTGTGCCTTTCGGGGACCATGCGAATATCCAGCAATCCTGCGTTGCGCGCCGTTTTGTCGATGGTGTCGTCGAGATCGAGCTGATCCGCAGCCCCCTCACGAGCAAACTTCCGTAACTTGCGCAATGCGAGCTTGATATTGCGGGTTCCGAGTTCGACCTGATCGTCGAGGTTGCGATATTCGCGCCGGTCCCAGACCTTGGTCGCCCGACGATGCCGCGAACCCTGCTGACCAATCCGGACACCCTCGGGATTGAACCCAAAGGCGCCGAAAGGCGATGTTCCCGCCGTTCCGATCCACTTGTTGCCCCCCTGGTGGCGACTCTGTTGCTCTTCAAGCCGTTCGCGCAGCGCTTCCATCAATTTCTCGAATCCACCGAGCGCCTCGATCTTTGCCCTTTCTTCCTCGGATAGCATCAGCTCCGCCTGCTTACGCAACCAGTCATCCGGCACATCCGTGACCAAGGCCTTGAATGCATCCTCAACGCCATGAAAATGAGCAGCGAAGACCTTGTCGAAGCGGTCGAAAAGCGTTTCGTCCTTGACCAGGCACGAGCGTGACAGGAAATAGAAATCCTCCACGCTGGTACCTGCGACGCCTGCCTTCATGGCCTCCAGCAGCGTCAACAGCTCGGTGATCGACGGTTTCAGACCGCCATCGCGCAACATGAAGATGAATCGGGCCAACATGGCTTCTTACTGGCTACGTGAACGCCGATCCAGGAAAACCAGTTGCTCGAACAAGTGCACATCCTGCTCGTTCTTAAGCAATGCGCCATGGAGCGGCGGTATCGCCTTGCGTGAATCCTCGCTGCGCAGTGTTTCCGGTGGAATGTCCTCGGCAAGCAGCAGCTTGATCCAGTCCAGCAATTCGGAAGTCGACGGCTTTTTCTTCAGGCCCGGCACATCGCGCACCTTGTAAAACGCTTCCAGCGCATCGCGAAGCAATTCCTTTTTTAGCGCCGGGAAGTGCACGTCAACGATTTTCTCCATCGTTTCCTTGTCGGGAAACTTGATGTAGTGAAAAAAGCATCGACGCAGGAACGCATCAGGAAGTTCCTTTTCGTTGTTGCTGGTGATGATTATGATCGGCCGGAATTTTGCTTTAATCAGCTGCTTCGTTTCATAAACAAAGAATTCCATGCGATCCAGCTCCTGCAGAAGATCGTTTGGAAATTCGATATCGGCCTTGTCGATTTCATCGATCAGAAGTACCGGCTGCACATCGGACTCGAATGCATCCCACACTTTGCCACGTACGATGTAGTTGCCGATATTGTGCACACGATCGTCACCGAGCTGCGAATCCCGCAGTCGCGCGACGGCATCGTAGTCGTACAGGCCTTGCTGCGCTTTCGTTGTCGACTTGATATGCCACTCGAAAAGAGGATGGCCCAGAGCGTTCGCGATTTCAGCCGCGAGCTGTGTCTTGCCGGTACCCGGTTCTCCCTTGACCAGAATGGGTCGCTGCAACGTAACAGCGGCATTTACAGCCATCATCAGGTCGTCGGTGGCGATATAGGTGCTGGTGCCACTGAACTTCTTGTCTGCCATGTACGATTCCATCGGATATTGCAATGCAACGCACAGTATCCCTTCTGAACCAGACGGGAACAAGGGCAGAATAACGCGGACTCGGACCTAGGGCTTGTTGCTACCGAGGATCAGCGTATGCAGAGGCGGGCCGGGAAGGAATGGTGTCGCGCGGCCGCGCACCCAATCGTCATGCCCGGCACGATAAAAATCCGACATCGGGTGCCCGCTTTGGCCGGCAGGCATGTGCAGGTAGCCGCTTTTTTCATCGCCAGGCGACACACCGAATCGTTCCGACGCACCGAACGTCGGATTCAGTACTCTCGGCATGTCTGTATCGCCATCCAACGGCTCTCGCCGCATATCAAGCCATCGAGCGAATATGCCAATAGAACGACTAAGCGGATGACGGATTGCAGCCGTATTCATTTCGCCCCAATTTCGGCGATCGAGAGATCCCGAGAAATTCTCCGAATAGTGCTTGATGTTTCGATCAACCGCACTTATCAGCAGTTGCTCCCAGCTTTTGTACTCATTTGATAACAAATGCGCAGGCCGCTCGTTCACCAACGACCACAGCGGCGCTTCGAACTGATTGCCCATGCGTAAACCGACCTTTTGCTCGTAGGCATCGCGAACCGGCAGCATCAGCATGTCGAACACGGTGCTACGGACTTCGGTTCGAAACGCCCTGACCAGCCGGTACCCGACTGAATCCGCGGATGCGCGCGGCAGCCAGTTTTCCACCAGCTCGCGATAATGCCGTCGCCGCTCGTCGCCGCGAATCGCATCCTCGTCCAGCACCGTCAACAGGAGGTCACGCCAGGGCGACAAAAACAACGCTCGGTCGTCCAGTTGCACCGCGAGCATGTCTTTCGCATCGAACAGATCTTTAGCGAAAAGTTTGTCGCGAATCTGCTGCGCTCGAGCACCGAGCTCATAACCGCCATCACCAAGCTTTTCCAGGAACGTGCCGTCGATCACCCGGGCATTCGCAGTCCAGATGCGCCCGGACGGCGGATTCCTGAGCTTCGGGTAGTCGTCTTCTCCGAGCCAGCCGATCCACCCGTCAGATGCACTCCAGTCAGCAGGTAGGCCGGCATCGTAAGCGGACCGCAATGGTATTCTGCCAGCAATGGTCCAGCCGATGTTTCCGGCTTCATCCCCGCATACGAAATTCTGAGGTGGAATGCCCAGGCGGTTCGCAACGCTCATTGCTTCGTCGATGTTTCTTGCCGTTTCCAGTTCGAGATGCAGCAAATTGACGGCATCCGGCTTGTGTCCGATCCAGCTGACGGCTAACTGCCCGTCCGGCCAGAACACGTCTTCGAGAAGCGGACCCCAGCGGGTCTCGCGGACCAGCAGCGTCTCGTCGCTCGAACCCTTGACATGAATGGTCTCGCGATACTCGACAAACGGCGCCTCACCATCGGCGGAAACGTAAGTCGACTCCGAAGATCCGCTTCGTACAACCACGGCATCCGACCAGTCGCCATAGCTGTTGGTGAAGGCCCACGCAACATGGCCATTGCTGCCCGTGACGACGGCCGGCGTTCCAGGAAGCGATACGCCGGATACGTCCCGCGCATCTTGGCCGGTCTGCACAAGTCGCACGCGATAAAACACGTTTGGCGTCGCCAGTCCCAGGTGCATGTCGTTTGCAACGATGGCGCGACCGCTTCGACTCAGGGAACCGGCAACTGCCCAGTTGTTGCTTCCGGGCAGGTTTCCATCGACGAATGTTTCGCCTCGCCGCCCGGTCACGGTGGCAGCCATGTCATCAATGCGGAAAAGCTCGGGCCCTGGAGTCCTGACGTATCCTGCGGACGGCCCGGTCAGCGGTGCGTCCCATCGCGTGCCGTCGGGATAAAGCCAGTCAAATACTTCCTCCGGCAAGACACGATGGGCATAGCCTCGCTGCACATCGCGTATTGCGCGCTCATCGTTTAAGTCGAGAAACATTGCGTAGGCCACCAGCAAAGAATCTTCCGCCAGCCAGGCTCGCGGAGTTTCCCGCAACAGGAAATACTCGAAAGGCTTCGACCCAAGGCTTGATAAGCCGGCGTTGACGCCCGCAGCATACGATTCAATGACATCAGTTTCGTAGCGGCTGACGTTGTTCAAGACGCTACGTGCGCGGCTGCGAAAGCGGTGAAATCGCATGCGCTTGTCCTCGCCGAGCGCAAGGGTGCCGAACATTTCGGACAACTCACCGGCTGCCTGCCTGCGCATCAGGTCCATCTGGAAAAATCGATCCTGGCTATGCACGAATCCGGTGGCAAACGCGAGGTCAACGCGATTTGCCGCAATGATCGTCGGTATGCCCAGCCCATCGCGATGAATGGTTACATCGTTTGCAACAAATTCACTGGCCAGGGTCCCATCGAGCAGAGGAAGGCTTCGTTGCAGCAGGATCCAGCAGGAGGCAAGAATTGCGACTGACAGCGCCAGCAGCGACAGTAACAGGCGCCACAGATATCGCTTAAAGGCAGTCACCAAGGCGAGGGTCAGCCGGGTTTGTAAACGCTGAGTATCTTCATGCCATTGGTGCTGCCCGATACTCCGCTCAGGTCACCCTTGGTGAAAATGACGAGATCGCCTTCTTCAACGAGCTTGTACTGAAGCAAAGTCGAAAATATGTCTTCTGTCAATTGCCTGGGGTCGGTGTGTTCGATCCTGAACGCAACCGGGTAAACACCCCGATACAAGCACACCCGCCGGCTGGTCGTTTCGTGCGGCGTGAAAGCATAAATCGGTATGTCGGAGCGAATGCGTGACATCCACAGAGTAGTGGCGCCGGATTCCGTCAGGGCAATGATCGCCTTTACGGCCAGATGATTGGCCGTGTACATCACTGCCATCGCAATGGCCTCATCGACAGTCTGAAACTGGTCGTCCAAGCGATGGCTGGTACGGCCCCTGGCCAGCGAATGCTTCTCCGCCCCCTTGCACACGTCGGACATTGCGGATATGACCGCTACGGGATATTTGCCGACGGCAGTCTCCGCGCTCAGCATTACCGCATCCGTGCCATCCATGACGGCGTTGGCAACGTCGGATACTTCCGCACGAGTTGGAATCGGGTTGTTGATCATCGACTCCATCATCTGCGTCGCTGTGATAACGACCTTGTTGTGATGACGGGTCCGGCGGATGATCTGCTTCTGCATGCCGGTCAGCTCAGCGTAACCCATCTCCACGCCCAGGTCGCCCCTGGCAACCATGATCACATCCGCTGCATCGATAATCGAATCGATACACTCGAGCGCCTCGGTGCGCTCGATCTTCGCAACAATCAGGCCATGGCCGCCGGCCGCCCGCAGTAGCTTGCGAGCCTCCTCGACGTCGTCCGCTGCGCGCACGAAAGAGACCGCCAGGAAATCCAGCTGCAGGTCTGCCGCGATACGTATGTCGCTGCGATCCTTGTCGGTCAGAGCCGGTGCAGAGAGTCCTCCGCCCTGACGATTGATACCCTTGTGGTCCGAGAGAACGCCGCCCTGAACGACGGTCGTATGTACTCGGCTTCCGTCGACGCGGTCGACTTTCAGCATCATCTGACCATCGTTGAGCAGCAGGATGTCACCCTGCTGCACATCTTCGTGGAGTCTTTCGTAAGCGACGCCAACGCCGGCCTTGTTGCCCTCCATTTCGCCGAGGCCGGAGTCCAGAAAAAATGCGTCGCCGTCATTGAGGATGACGCTGCTGTCGAGAAACCTTCTCACCCGGATCTTCGGCCCCTGCAGATCACCCATGATGCCAATGTCGCGGCCGCATTCCCGCGCCGTATTTCGAATCAGCTTGGCACGGGTCCGCAATTCCGCTTCGTTCCCGTGAGAAAAATTCAATCGTGCGACATCCAGTCCCGCGTTGATCATTTCCCGCAATCGCTTTGGATCGTCCGAAGCGGGTCCCAATGTCGCAACAATTTTGGTTCGTCTCAGCATGGCGGCGATTATTGCATAAGGGATTAAAGTTGGTGTGAGGTTTTCAGTTGTGAGTACAATTACGCAATCGATTCCTAACCGACGCAGGCAAACTCCCGCGATGATTAACCGACGTCGATTCCTGCAGGGCCTGATCGTCGCTGCGGCCACCCCCCGTCCGGCCTCGGCGAGGACCGGCGCCGGCAATTCTCCCTTCGGCAATCTCGTCGCGGACCGCAATCAGGTACTGGATCTTCCCGCCGGATTTTCGTACCAGGTCATTTCGACGCGTGGCGATACGATGGACGATGGCCTGCTGGTTCCGGGTGCCGCGGACGGCATGGCGGCTTTTGCGGGCGATGACGGAAACGTCGTGCTGGTCTGCAATCACGAGAATGCGCCCTACGAAACTATCGAGGGTCCGTGGGGCGCCGAGCTCGACAGTTTTCCGGGTAGCGCAGCGCCAGCAATATACGATGCCGGTCGCGGAGCTACGCCGGGCAACGGCGGTACAACCACGATTGTTTACGATCCGCACAATCGCCGCGTACTGCGGCGCCACCTCAGCCTGGCCGGCACGGAACTCAATTGCGCCGGAGGCGCCACTCCGTGGGGCAGCTGGCTCAGCTGCGAGGAGTGCTTCAAGGATCCGGGCACGTCGTTCGAAGGCGGGCGGGTGGTTCATCGCGAGCGGCGCCACGGCTACGTGTTCGAAATTGCGTCGTCGGGAAGCGGCCTCGCAGAACCTGTACCGTTGAAGGCGATGGGTCGCTTCGAACACGAAGCCGCTGCCGTCGACCCCCGTTCCGGCATCGTGTACCTGACGGAGGATCGGCACCGCAGTCTTTTCTACCGATTCATTCCGCGGCAAGCCGGTCGATTGGCGGAAGGGGGAAAACTGCAGGCTCTGGCAGTCGTCAAAAAGCCCGGCTTCGATACGCGCAACTGGTCGCCCTATTCGCGTATGGCGCCGCGCCGCGCATACAACACGGCATGGATTGACCTGGAAAACGTCGACAGCGATAGCAACGATTTGCGACTCCGCGGCCGGGACAGGGGGGCGGCGATATTTGCTCGCGGCGAGGGACTCTGCCGGGCGGGCAACAGCTTTGCATTCAGTTGCACAATCGGCGGCCGCGACCGACTCGGCCAGGTGTTCGTCTATTCGCCGAGCAAATTCGAGGGAAGGCCAGAGGAAAGCCGACATCCCGGCAACCTTTCCCTGCTCGCGGAAGCCACGCCGCAGAGCATGCTGCGCCACGCCGACAACCTGACTCTGAGTCCCTGGGGCGATCTTATCGTCTGCGAAGATACCGCCGACCACTGTGGCCTGGTGGGGATCAGGCCGGACGGCGGCCAGTACGCGCTTGCCGATAACGCCTACGGCGGCAGCGAACTCGCCGGTATCTGCTTTTCTCCGGACGGCACTGTCATGTTCGTGAACATCCAGTATCGCGGCCTGACGCTGGCTATTACCGGCCCGTGGCGCAGCTGACCTTACTGCCCGCGCAATTCAAGTATCTCGACCGCTGGCAGTTTCTTTCCCTCGACGAACTCGAGGAACGCTCCGCCTCCTGTCGATATGTACGAGATGCCGTCGGCGACGCCGTACTTGTCTATTGCGGCCAGCGTATCGCCACCGCCCGCTACCGAGAACGCGTCGCTCGAGGCAATCGCTTCGGCCAGCACGCGAGTGCCTTCACCGAACTGGTCGAACTCGAAAACTCCGACCGGTCCGTTCCAGATTATCGTGCCCGCCCGAGCAAGCATTGCTGCGTACGATCGCGCCGTATCCGGCCCGATATCGAGGATGAGTTCGTCATCCAGAACCTCGTCCACCTTTCTGGTCCGCGCTGCGGCGCCGGCCGCGAACTCGGAAGCAACGACGACATCGCTCGGGAGCGGCACCACGCAGGACGTCGCGCCTTTTTGCATCAGGGCTTTTGCAATGTCCAGCATGTCGGCTTCATGCAGGGACTTGCCGACATTGTGGCCGGCCGCAGCGATAAAGGTGTTGGCAATGCCACCACCGACAATCAGCTGATCCACGATTTTGGACAGCGATTCCAGAACCGTTAATTTGGTCGAGACCTTCGAACCGGCGACGATCGCCACAAAGGGCCGCTGTGGGTTTTCGAGAGCCTTGCCCAATGCATCGAGCTCGGCCATCAGCAAAGGTCCGGCACAAGCCACCGCTGCGAACTTCGCAACACCGTAAGTGCTGGCCTGTGCCCGATGCGCAGTGCCGAACGCATCCATGACGAACACATCGCAAAGCGCTGCCATACGACGTGACAATGCATCGTCGCAGGCTTTTTCTCCTTTGAGAAAACGAACGTTCTCGAGCAGCGCAAGCTGGCCTGGGCGGATATCGACGCCGTCGATCCAGTCGCCGATCAGCGGAACATCGCGTTGCAGCGCCGATGCCAGGTAGTCTGCGACTGGTTTTAACGACGCATCAGGATCAACCTGCCCCTCGGCCGGCCGGCCCAGATGCGACATCAGCATGACGGCGGCCCCGGCATCCAACGCGGCCCTGATAGTGGGAAGGACAGCCTTGATACGTGCGTCGCTGGTGACCTGTCCATCGGCAATCGGTACGTTCAGATCCTCGCGAATCAACAGCCGCTTCCCCGACAGGTCGAGGTCTTCCATCCTGATGATCGTCATGACGCTGTATGTCCCCGCGCTGAACCTATTTCGCGTTGACCAGCGCCAGCGCGGTATCGAGCATGCGATTCGAGAAGCCCCACTCATTGTCATACCAGGCACAAACCTTCACCAGAGTGCCCTCCATTACCTTGGTCAGGCCAGCGTCATAAGTAGACGATGCCGGATCGTGATTAAAATCGATCGATACCAACGGCTCATCGTTGTACGCCAGAACACCTTTCAGGTCTCCGTTACTCGCGTCTTTCATTATCTTGTCGATCTCTTCCTTGCTGGTCTTGCGCTCTGCAACGAAGGTAAGATCCACCGTCGATACATTGATGGTCGGAACGCGCATCGCATAGCCGTCCAGCCGTCCCGCGAGTTCCGGCAGTACCAGTCCGACCGCGGCGGCAGCACCGGTCTTTGTCGGAATCTGCGACATGGTCGCCGATCGCGCACGACGCAGGTCCTTGTGATACACATCGGTCAGCACCTGATCGTTCGTATAAGCATGGATGGTCGTCATCAAACCGTGTTTTACGCCGATCTTTTCGTGCAATGGCTTGACCAGCGGCGCAAGACAATTGGTCGTACAAGATGCATTTGAAATGATGGTGTGCTTCTTGGTCAGTATCTTGTGATTGACGCCGTACACAATCGTGGCGTCGACCTCGGTACCGGCCGGGGCTGAAATAATGACCTTTTTTGCACCCCCTTTCAGATGTGCAGAAGCCTTTTCCTTAGATGCAAAGAACCCGGTCGATTCGAGCACCAGATCGACACCGAGTTCACCCCAGGGTAACTTCGAAGGATCGCGCTCTGCGAGCACCCGGATTCGGTCGCCGTTGACGACCATATAATCACCGTCGACCGTTACCTTGCCGGGAAACGGCCCGTGTGCGGTATCACGACGTGTCAGGTGTGCATTGGTCTGGCTATCACCGAGGTCATTAACTGCGACGATTTCGATCTTCTTGCGCTTGTCACCTTCGTACAAAGCTCGCAGTACGTTTCGACCGATTCGGCCATAACCATTGATTCCAATCCTGATCGTCATTGCATTCTCCCGGTGAGTCTTTTGCCGGCGCATTCGGCCAGCCAACCAATGTTCAATTTGCCAGTACTTCCTTCGAAACTTTCACGACGTTCGCGACAGAAAATCCGAAGTGCTCGAACAGCTCCTCTGCCGGCGCTGACTCGCCGAAGCGATCGAGGCCTATTACTCGCCCGTTCGGCCCGGCCAACCGCCACCAGGTTGAGGTAACTCCGGCTTCTATTACCACCCTGGCGGTGACTTCGCGCGGCAGTACTGCCTGCTGATAGTCACGTGGCTGCGCGTCGAACAGGTCGGTGCACGGCATTGATACCACGCGAACTGCAATGCCTTCCTTTCCAAGTTCGTCGGCCGCGCCGACCGCGAGTGCCACTTCGGAGCCGGTTGCGATCAGCAACAGCCTCGGCGCACCCTTGCAGTCTTTCAATACGTAGCCGCCGCATGAAATGTCCGTAATCTGCTGCGTCGCACGAGACTGGTGGGGCAGATTTTGTCGCGTCAGGACAAGACTGGTGGGGCCATCCTTCCTCTCAATGGCATCGCGCCAGGCGACAGCCGTCTCTACCGCATCGCATGGCCGCCAGACACGCATGTTCGGCATGATACGAAGGCTTGCGACGTGTTCGACGGGCTGATGTGTCGGCCCGTCTTCTCCGAGACCTATCGAATCGTGTGTGTAGACGAAGATATTCTGCAGTTTCATTAACGCCGCCATGCGCAAGGCATTGCGTGCGTAATCGGAAAACGTAAGGAAGGTACCGGAATACGGCAATACACCACCGTGCAGACCCAGGCCATTGCAAATCGCCGACATGCCGAACTCACGTACACCGAAATACAGGTAGTTGCCCGCCGCGGAATCCGCGGTAATGACTGTCGAGCCGTCGTGTTTGGTGAGATTCGAACCGGTCAGGTCCGCCGAGCCGCCGACGAGTTCGGGCAATGCGGGCGCGAGTGCGTTGAGCGATACCAGTGACGCCTTTCGCGTCGCCATGGTCGCCCCGGCCTTGTCGATCTTGCTGATTGCGGCGTTCGCGAAGCCCGCCCAGTCCGCCGGCAATTCGCCATCGATGCGACGCTGCAGTTCGCGGCCGACTTCCGCATGCGCCTTCCGGTAGGCCGCATACAGCCTGTTCCATTCTTTCTCCGCCGCTGCGCCTTTATCCACCGCATTCCACACCCGCGCAATCTCAACGGGGATCTCGAACGGAGGTGAATCCCAGCCCAGCGCCTCGCGACTGGCCGCGATTTCTGCATCGCCCAGTGGCGCACCGTGGGTACTGGCCGTGCCTTGCTTGTTCGGCGAACCAAAACCGATGACGGTCTTGCAGCAGATCAGCGTTGGCCTGTCGCTATCAGCCATCGCCGTATCGATGGCCTTTGCGATGGCCGCACTGTCGTGGCCGTCCACGTCCGGGATCACCTGCCATCCGTAAGCCGTGAAGCGAGCCGGTGTGTCGTCGGTGAACCAGCCGCCGACCTCGCCGTCGATCGAAATATTGTTGTCATCGTAGAAACAAATCAGCTTGCCTAGCTTCAGAGTCCCGGCGAGCGAGCAAGCTTCGTGCGAAATTCCTTCCATCAGGCAACCGTCGCCGAGAAATACCCAAGTGTGGTGATTTATCAGTTCGAAGCCGGGACGATTGAATCGGGTCGCCAGCATTTTTTCCGCCAGCGCCATGCCAACCGCATTGCTCACACCCTGTCCCAACGGGCCGGTCGTGGTCTCGATCGCGAGATCGGCATCGCGCTCGGGGTGGCCTGCGGTGCGGTACCCCATCTGGCGAAAATTCCGGATCTCGTCGATCGACAGCGGATATCCGGTGAGATGCAGCACACTGTAGAGCAGCATCGAGCCGTGGCCATTGGACAGCACGAATCGATCGCGGTCGAACCAGCGCGGATTGCCCGGATTGTGCTTCAGGTAATCGTTCCACAGCACTTCGGCAATATCGGCCATACCCATCGGCATGCCCGGATGACCGGAATTTGCCGCTTGCACGGCGTCCATGCTGAGTGCGCGAATGGCATTGGCGAGTTGTCGCCGGGCCGGCTGGCCGGCGGAGAATGTTCGGCTGGTTTCTGGTGGCATCTGTATTTTTCAGGGGACCTGCAGCGCGAGTCCCGGAGCTTTTATGTAAAGGATTGACCGGAGAAGCGAGGTTCTCCAAGCCCGCGCATTCTCCCTGTTTAGACCCGGTGCCGCAAGCAAACGGCTGCGGGCCGCTGCGCATGCGCGAACTCTCCGGCAGCTGGCACCGACGTCTGCTGAAACACTTGCTTACAGATCGCGGTTGGTGCCGGGCGCAAGGGATGGGCTACAATTACCCGTCTCACGTATTTCGATTCAGCCAACAGAAACCACTCCATGAGCCGTTCCTATCTATTTACTTCGGAGTCCGTCTCCGAGGGCCATCCCGACAAAATCTCGGACCAGATCTCAGATGCCGTACTGGACGCGATCCTCGAGCAGGACGCCAGGGCGCGCGTTGCCTGCGAGACGCTGGTCAAGACCGGCATGGTTCTTGTCGCGGGTGAGGTCACCACCAGCGCCTGGGTCGATATCGAAGACATCGCTCGCCGCACCGTCCTGGAGATCGGCTACAACGATTCCAGCATGGGTTTCGACGGCGCATCGTGTGCGGTAATCAATGCGCTTGGAAAACAGTCTCCGGACATCGCCCAGGGCGTGGACCGTGACGATCCGGAAAGCCAGGGCGCCGGTGACCAGGGCCTGATGTTCGGCTATGCCACAAGGGAAACCGAGGTGTTGATGCCGGCACCGATCACCTACGCACATCGCCTCGTCCGGCGACAGGCCGAAGCCAGAAAAGCAGGGATTCTGCCATGGTTGCGCCCGGACGCGAAAAGCCAGGTGACCTTTGTTTACCAGGATGACGAGCCTGTCGGAATCGATGCCGTCGTGCTGTCGTCGCAACATCGCGCCGATGTCAAAATGTCGGAGCTGCGCGAAGGCATCATGGAAGAAATTATCAAGCCCGTATTGCCGGCAAAATGGGTCAACAAGAAAACCCGGTATCACATCAACCCGACCGGTCGCTTCGAAATCGGCGGGCCCATGGGCGATTGCGGCCTTACCGGGCGAAAGATCATTGTCGATACGTACGGTGGATCAGCCCGCCATGGCGGGGGCGCATTCTCGGGCAAGGATCCGTCGAAAGTCGATCGGTCTGCCGCTTATGCCTGCCGATACGTTGCCAAGAACATCGTCGCTGCCGGACTTGCGGACCGCTGCGAGATCCAGGTGTCGTATGCGATCGGCGTGGCCGAACCGACCTCTATCAGCGTGCAGACGTTCGGCACCGGCAAGATCAGCGAAGAACGGCTGACTCTGCTGATTCGCGAGAATTTCGATCTGCGCCCCTATGGCATCCTCAAGATGCTGGACCTTATCCGTCCGATTTACCGTCCGACAGCAGCCTACGGGCATTTCGGTCGTGACGACCTCAATCTGAGCTGGGAACGAACCGACAAGGCTGAGGCCTTGCGCGGTGCGGCCGCAGCCTGACACTCGAAAAGATACCGGAGAAATCAATGAGCAGCGAAGCCGTTGTCCTGCAGAAACACGATTACAAGGTTGCCGACATCAAGTTGGCAGACTGGGGCCGCAAGGAAATTGCCATTGCGGAAACGGAAATGCCCGGTCTTATGGCGCTGCGTGAGGAGTTCGGCAAAGAAAAACCGCTGAAAGGCGTGCGACTCACCGGCTGCCTGCACATGACCATCCAGACAGCGGTACTGATCGAGACGCTCGCCGAGCTGGGAGCCGATATTCGGTGGTCGTCCTGCAATATCTTCTCGACGCAGGATCACGCTGCGGCGGCCATTGCTGCGTCCGGGGTGCCGGTATTCGCATGGAAGGGTGAAACCGAGGAAGAATACTGGTGGTGTGTTGAACAAACCATCAAGGGCCCGGACGGCTGGCGGCCCAATATGATCCTCGACGACGGCGGCGACCTGACGCTGGTGCTGCACGAAAAGTATCCGGAGATCATGAAGCAAGTTCGCGGCCTTTCCGAAGAAACGACGACGGGCGTGAAGCGGCTTTACGACATGCAGAAAAGCGGCGCTCTTCAGTGCCCCGCCTTCAACGTCAACGATTCTGTGACCAAATCGAAGTTCGATAACCTTTACGGCTGTCGCGAATCACTGGTGGATGGCATCAAGCGTGCGACCGACGTCATGATTGCCGGCAAGATCGCGGTCGTTTGTGGCTACGGTGACGTCGGCAAAGGGTGCGCCCAGTCATTGCGCGGACTCGGAGCGACGGTCTGGGTAACGGAAATCGACCCCATCTGTGCTCTGCAGGCTGCGATGGAAGGCTACAGGGTCGTCAGGTTCAATGATGTATGTGACAAGGTGGATATCGTTGTTACGGCGACCGGCAATTATCACGTGGTCACCGGCCCGCAGATGGAACGCATGCGCAACCAGGCGATCATCTGCAATATCGGTCATTTCGACAACGAGATTGATGTCGCGTACCTGAAAAAATTCAAATGGGAGAATATCAAACCGCAGGTCGATCACGTTATCTTCCCGGACGGCAAACGGCTGATCCTGCTGGCCGAGGGTCGGCTCGTGAATCTCGGCTGCGCAACGGGTCACCCGAGTTTCGTGATGTCAAATTCGTTCTCCAACCAGGTGTTGGCACAGATCGAGCTGTGGCGGAACGGCGATCAGTACGAAAACAAAGTCTACGTTCTGCCGAAGCACCTGGATGAAAAAGTTGCGCGGCTGCATCTCGATCGCATCGGCGCTCACCTGACCGAGCTTTCGGATGAGCAAGCCGGCTACATCGGGGTCAGCAAGGACGGCCCGTTCAAGGCGGATCAATATCGCTATTGAACGCGGTCGGGTGAGTGACGCCTGATTCGGTCCTGGTACTGGCCGTTGGCCTGATTTCGCGCGGCACGCTATGATTGGGCGGCCTTGAGAGTATCGAACTTGATTTCGCGGCAAGCCCGCGCCATTAGCGAGTTCAAGCGCCATTCGCAAATCGACTGATCCAGTCCGGGTGCTGCATATTACGGACCCGCACCTGTTTGCCGATTCGGAGGGTAACCTTCGTGGCACGAACACGCGCGCAAGCCTGCAGGCCGTGCTTGACCACATTTCCACCGAAGCCTGGCCGGCCGACCTGGTCGCCCTGACGGGTGACCTGATTCAGGACGACAGCCGCGACGCTTACAAAAGGGTTGCGAACATGTTCGAGCCGCTCGGGCTGCCGGTACTTTGCGTCCCGGGCAATCATGACGTTCGGAAATACATGAAAGAACAGCTGCAGACTCCCCGTTTTCGATATTGCGCCGCGAACAGGTACGGCAACTGGCTCATAGTAGGCATCGACAGCTGCGTGACAGGCCAGGCCGGCGGCACCGTTGGTAAGGACGAAATGCAGCGCTTGAGAAATTTACTCGGTGACACGGACGCAGAACATGCGCTGGTTTGTCTGCACCATCCCCCGCTGCCCGTGGGGAGCCGCTGGCTCGACACGGTGGGTCTCGAGAACGGCGACGAATTTCTCGATCTGCTGGCTGCCTGTGGCAATGTACGAATGGCTATTTTCGGCCACGTGCACCAGGCATTCGACAGCATGCATGCCGAAGTCCGGATAGTCGGCACACCGTCGACGTGCAGGCAATTTGCGGTAATGAGTGATGAATTTGCGCTGGATGACAATCCGCCGGCCTACAGGCGGCTGGAATTGCAGGGAAACGGATCCGTGAAAACGCAGCTGATTTGGGTTGACAAGTAAATGACGAGTGCAATGCGATCGGCACGACTGGTTTTGGGAAAGTCTTGCCTGCTCGTCGCAACAACGCTCATTTTTTCCGTTGCGTTATTGCCGGCGCTGCATGCAGCATCGGCAACCCGGACACTACCATTGTGGAAGGTGGAAGGCAGCAACAATCGGATTTATCTTCTCGGTTCGGTGCACATGTTGCGGGAGTCTGATCATCCGTTACCGGCCGCCATGTACGAGGCTTACGCGGATTCCGACGCGCTGATCATGGAGATAGACATTACCGCCATCGACCCGGTCGCCACTCAGGCAATGGTCAATGAACTCGGCCTGATAAAGGGCGGAAAACAGCTGGGTGACCTGCTGGGGGAAAAAGACTACGCCGAAGCCCAGCGACTGGCTGAGAGCATCAACATTCCGCTGTCGATGCTGGCGAGCGCCGAACCCTGGTTTGCTGCAATCACTATCGATTCGCTGATGCTGATGCGCATCGGCTTCAGTCCCGCAAACGGCGTAGAAATGCGTTTCGCCGAAAGCGCCGCAGTCGACGGCAAAGCTGTCTCGGGTTTCGAAACCGAGCGGCAACAGCTTGAAATGCTTGATGGCCTTTCGCCGCAGGCACAACGGGACCTGCTATTGCAGACTCTGGCCGAAAGCACGAATGTCGTCGAAATTATGGATGACCTGATTGAAGCCTGGCGTCGCGGCGATACGAAAAGGCTGGAGGACGAATTGCTGACTGAAATCAAACGGTATCCCGAGATTTACCAGGCAATTGTCGTGCGACGGAACGAAAACTGGATAGAACAGATCGTCGAACTTCTCGATGATCGCCAGAACTATCTGATCATTGTAGGCACAATGCACATGATCGGCGAAAGTGGCCTACCCGCATTATTGAAGGAAAAAGGTCATGTTGCGGTTCAAATGCATCAACCGCAATAAAATCAGACCTCAACCATCTCGAAATCTTCCTTGCCTGCGCCGCAGTCCGGGCAGCGCCACGACAAGGGCACATCATCCCATCGAGTCCCCGCATCGATTCCCGACTCCGGGTCGCCGCGCTCTTCTTCGTAGAGATAGCCGCAAATCAGACACATATATGCTTTCATGACAAAAAATATGTGCTGAAGCGCCGCAGCTGTCAACTTTTGCGATCGTAAACATCCTGCTTCTCTGGCGCCAACTCCTTCGGTAGCATGAAGTCCTGCACTCTCGGGCCCGGACTGATAACACATGTCACTTTTTGAAGATGCAAGAAAATACATCGCCGGCGGCGTTAACTCGCCGGTGCGCGCATTTGCAGGTGTAGGCGGGGAGCCGCTGTTCGTAAAAAGCGCCAAAGGCGCCTACCTCTACACCGAGGACGGCCGGCAATTGATCGACTATGTCGGCTCCTGGGGACCGATGATTCTGGGTCACGCCGATGCAGCTGTGATTAAGGCCGTCAAGAAGGCTGCGGAAAGCGGTTTGAGCTTTGGTGCGCCAACGGTCATCGAGACGATGCTGGCGAGGAAGATCTGCCAACTGATGCCATCGATCGAGAAGATTCGAATGGTCAGTTCGGGCACGGAGGCAACGATGAGTGCCATCCGGCTTGCCAGGGGTTTTACCGGCCGCGACAAGATCATCAAGTTCGAAGGTTGTTATCACGGGC
>Ga0224505_10000198_pt1 | contig 44933 bp, 39 predicted proteins | sample SF_Jan12_sed_USG_FD_169102 | JGI IMG/M metagenome (GOLD analysis project Ga0224505, IMG submission 169102) | Sediment microbial communities from San Francisco Bay, California, United States - SF_Jan12_sed_USGS_4_1 | ecosystem: Environmental > Aquatic > Marine > Sediment | place: USA: California...
CGATTCAATCCATCCCAGGTGCCCAGCCATACATAGTCATTTTGATCCATATAGACAGATGTGATGGCACTGTTCGAGAGTTTAGCTGCTTTGTCGACATGTTGAAATGGCCACGGTGAAGTGCTATCGCTTTGAACTAGATTTCCGAATAGTGTAAAGAGCAATATTGCACAGGGCATAAATTATGATTTTGTCTTATTGCTTAAGTACTGCAATTCAATGTCATCGAATCAAGACTGAAAGTGTCATAACGGGGAATTGCGAAAGACAAAAACGAAGCTCAGGACATCGAATAATGGAAAGAATATCCTCAAAGATGTCAATTCCTGAACTAGAAAGTTGGATTAGTTTGTCCGTTCTGTAATAATATGTCCTCCTGGCTCTGCATTCGTTCAATATTTATAACAGGAAGGACTCTTTAACACACATACCGGACACGTAATGCAGGTATTTCAAGCACCTTGCGCGCTTGCAATCGAATGATGTTTCGGTTGCTGGAGCCTTATGGAAGATACTGCGGTTGTTGACCTCGCTAAGAGATTTGTTCAAAATCCACTGATCAAACCAAAAGATTTGAAGCCCAGTATGGCGGGAATGAAGGTAGAATGTCTGCTCAATCCCGGTGTTTTCAGATTCGAAAAGAAGATTTGGCTGTTGGTTCGTGTTGCAGAACGCCCTGAACAATCGCCGGGATACGTTAGCCTTCCGATAAATAATGAGGCAGGTGAGTTAGAGATCCTCCGATTTGCTGAAAAGGATCCGGATCTGGATTTTTCAGATCCCCGGGTGATTCGCTACAGGGACCAGGAATATCTCACTACCATGTCTCACCTTCGGTTGATGTGTAGTGATGATGGTAAAACGTTTTTTGAACCTGAAGGATATAGCCCCCTTTTTGGCAAGGGGCCATTGGAGGCATATGGCATAGAAGACTGCCGCGTAGTTGAAATTGACAGGATGTATCATCTTACCTATACCATGGTTTCTTCCTATGGTGTCGGTGTCGGCCTCATTCAAACCCGTGACTGGAAACGTTTCGAACGCAGGGGCATGATTTTTCCGCCGCACAATAAGGATTGCGCGATTTTTGAAAATAAGATCAGGGAAAAGTATTATGCCCTGCATCGTCCGAGCAGTCCGCAACTTGGCGGAAATTATATCTGGCTTGCAACGTCTCCCGACCTCGTACACTGGGGCCATCATACATGTATTGCTACTACACGCAAGGATATGTGGGATAGTGCCCGTGTTGGAGGGGGGTGTTCGCCAATCAGAACGGCTAAAGGGTGGTTGGCTATCTATCATGGAGCAGATGAAAATCATCGCTATTGCCTCGGTGGACTTTTGCTGGATCTTGAAAATCCGGCCATTGTTATCGCACGAAGTAATGTTCCCATTATGGAGCCAACGGCAGCATATGAACTCACTGGTTTTTTTGGCAATGTAGTCTTCACCAATGGGCACCTGGTGAATGGCGACACCATAAAATTGTACTACGGCTCGAGTGACGAAGTGATCTGTGGGGCTGAATTCTCAATACAAAAAATATTCGATTCATTTTCATAACGTCCCCTCAAGGAATCTTCCTTTGATCGGCAACAAAATATAGACAATATAAAATGACGCTTACCGCACTATTAAAAAAACCACAGGAAGAGTACAACTTCTTTTTGGAAATGCCGCGGGACATGCGCGTGTTACTGGTCACCAATATGATCTACGCGTTTGTACTTCCTGTCATTGAAATCTTTGTGGGTGCTTACATAATGCGAAGCTCTAATGATCCAAAAATTGTTGCGATTTATCAGTTAACCGTGTACACGGGCATTCCGATCACCTTTTTGATTAATGGCTTTTTACTCAGTCGGATAAAAATTTCAAATCTATACAGCTTTGGTATGCTCTTGAGCGGGCTTTCGATGCTGGTTATGATGAGTCTTCAGAACCTATCGGTGATAGGTGTTGGCATCGCCGGTATATTAATGGGTTGTTCTTTTGGCTTTTTCTGGTCTAATCGAGATTTCCTGGCACTGAATACTACGCGTGATTCAAACCGAAACTATTACTACGGCCTGGAGACCTTCTTTTATACTATTACGTTCATTTTGGTTCCTGTCGTCGTAGGATCGTATCTGTCGATGGCTGATTCAAACAGCTGGTTTGGGGGAAATATGAATCGCAGTTATCAAGCGGTTACTATCGTTGTTTTTTTACTAACGATTCTTTCCAGCGTTGTTATCCATAAGGAAGTATTCAAAAATCCGGAGCAGAAAAAATTTCTGTATTTCAAATTTCATTCATTGTGGAAGAAAATGCTGGGACTGGCTGGATTAAAGGGCCTTGCCCAGGGCTACCTTGTAACCGCACCCGCCATACTCATCATGCGCCTGATAGGCAACGAGGGTTCGCTTGGATTGGTACAGGGCGTTAGCGGTATTATTACTGCCTTAATGTTGTATTTGCTGGGTCGAACTACAAAACCCGAGCATCGCATTTACATTTTTTCTGTTGGTCTTTTAATCTTCTTAGCGGGTACCTTGGTCAATGGTATTTTATTTTCGGCATTAGGCGTCATGGTCTTCGTATTGTGCAAAGTCTTATTCCAGCCATTGCATGACATCGCTTACTTCCCTATTCAGATGCGGGTGATTGATGTGGTTTCTAAAATTGAAAATAGAAATGAGTACTCCTATATATTCAATCACGAGTTTGGTTTGTATGTCGGAAGGTTTCTCGGCTTGGGGCTGTTTATTTGTTTCGCCACATACATCTCCGAAACGTTTGCATTGAAATATTCACTGATTGTCATCGCTGTTGCGCAGTTAGCCTCTATTCCGCTGGCGCGGCACATCGTGAAGGAGTCCTATAAACTGCATAAAATATGAAGTTCCGTTTCTTACTGGTAAGTGTATTACTCTTTTGTGTTTCGTGTGAGAACCATAAGAAAGTAGCGCAGCTTGCGATTAACCGGATTTCCCTGATGCCTGACCAACCTGAACCTTACAAGATGACAGACTGGTATGAAAAGGCACATCACTTCGATCAGTATGTATTTAACCTTGACCTAAAGGGAGAGTTTCGGCCCTTCATATGGATTGACAGCGCACAAAGAAACTTTCCGCAAAACACTTTCGGTATGTACACGGTCATCGGTGACATAAGACAAGGACCTGATGGCAGTAAAGAGTTTCATGAGGCACTTTGTTCAATGGGATCCATTCTTAGTGCAGGATTGGTTGGCATTGATAAGACAAATCAAAATGGATTCAACTATGTGAAGATGACGCAGAATTATTTCAATGCATCCAATGGTTGGAACATTATGATGAACAACACGAATCCTTCGGTAGCGCTACTGGGTGGAGGCTATGGACGTGATTGGTGGTATGATGTATTTCCAAACGTTCTTTACTACGGCCTTTCCGAGTTATTCCCGAATATACCTCAGGCCGATAGTCTGCAGCATATCATCGCAGAGCAATTCTTCAAGGCTGACTCCGTACTGCATGGAGATTACAACTATTCCTATTTCGATTACAGCGAAATGAAAGGTGTGTCAAACAATATTCCACATCAGCAGGATGTTGCCGGCGGGCATGCTTATGTGCTGTTATCCGCATATGAAAAGTTTGGCGATGAACGGTATCTCCACGGATCGATGTCAGCAATGGACGCTTTTGTGGACCAGAAGGAGAGCCGGTTCTATGAAGTGCTCATGCCCTTTGGTGCACTTGTAGCGGCACGGTTGAATGCGGAACATGGAACGAACTATGATGTAGGGAAAATTTTGGAATGGACTTTTGAAGGATGCAAAGCGGCTGACGGCAGAACGGGATGGGGCGTGATGGCTGAGCGCTGGGGAGAATATGATGTGCACGGCCTGCAAGGTAGTATCACGGATGGAGGTGGTTATGCCTTCCTTATGAATTCTTTTGATATGGCTTGGCCGCTCGTGCCGTTGGTGAGATATGATAGCCGATATGCCAATGCAATCGGAAAATGGATGCTAAATGCCTCCAATGCTGCACGACTTTTTTATCCCTATGAAATTGATGATCAGCATCAATGGCTACCAAATGAGAAAGATATTTCCAAGAATGTAATTGCGTACGAAGGCATACGGAAAACGGATGACTATGGAAGAAAAGATCTGAAAGGAATTTCTCCTGTCGCCATAGGCGATGGACCGAAGTGGACATCAGGGCAGCCTGATATCTCCATGTTCAGTCTTTACAGCTCAGCGCAAGTCGGGATTTTTGGAGCCATTGTCCGAAAAACGAACATCGACAAGATTCTTCAGCTCAACTGCACTGCAACAGATTTCTACGCACGTGAATCGTTCCCCACTTACTTGTACTATAACCCTTATGATACCCTTCAAACAATCTGCTTTTATCCTGAAGATGCTGCGTCGGTTGATCTCTACGATGCATTGACGAATGAATACGTTCTGCAAGATGTACATGAAGAAGGATGCTTTGTTATTTCAGCTAAATCTTCTCTCCTGCTTTCGGTTTTGCCGTCAGGTAGTCAGGTAAAATTAGAGAAAGGCGCGTATGTGGCCAACAACATCGTTGTGGCCTTTGATCAACTCCACATCCGATAAATCCGAAAGCCGTGAAAAAGATAAAACTATTTTATTTGATTACCCTGACAACCCTAACACTCAGTGCCCAAGCTCAGTTTACCCTGACCGGCTCGGTTAAGGGCACAACCAACGAGCCACTTATTGGAGCGAGTATTTTTATCAAGAATACTTCGATTGGAACAACAGCGGACATGAACGGGAATTTCACCATGCAGATCGATGAAAAGCTTAAAAGTGCAACATTGGTGATTTCGTTTATTGGATACCTCACGCAGGAAACCGGCGTTGGAGAAAGAAAGAACTTTGATATTGTTCTGGAGGAAGATTCCAAGTTGCTCGGGGAGGTTGTGGTGATGGGCTATGCCATCCAGGAAAGAGGAAAGCTCACCGGAGCAGTTAACATTGTGGGAGAAGAGCTTATCAGCAAGCTACCTGTACCGAGCATCGATCAGGCATTGCAAGGGAGAGCCCCGGGTGTCGTGGTAACGCAAAACACCGGAGCACCGGGCGAAGGTGTGGCGGTGCGTATCCGGGGTGCTGGCTCCATTAACAGTGGGAACAACCCGCTGTATGTTGTCGATGGAATTCCCACGTTGGATATTAATTCCATCGCTACCCAAGACATCGCAAGTATTACGGTATTGAAAGATGCAGGAGCGACTGCGGTTTATGGATCGCGTGCGGCCAATGGCGTCGTAATTGTCACCACAAAATCAGGGTCAGGTACCGGGCCAAAGATTCAGATCAGTAGCCAGGTGGGTGTCCAGTCGCCCAGCCGGCTGATTGACATGACCAATACCCGCGACTACGTGACTATCTTCAATGAGGCGGCAACCAATGACAATGCAAACAAGAATCCGCTTCTCTACCGGCCACTCATTACCGAGGATATCCAGGCCACCCTGCCAAACGTAAATTACGTCGATGCCATATTGCGGGATGGAATACTTCAATCTCACAGCATTTCCGTAAGCGGAGGTGAGGGCAAAACCCGATATTTTCTTTCCGGAAATTATTTTGATCAGGAAGGCATTATCAGCAGCAGCAGTTATACAAGGTTAAGCACCCGGGTTAATATTGAAACAGAAGTAAAGAAATGGCTAAAGACTGGCGTTAATCTGAATCTAACGAAAGCCACGACAAACCTTATAGGTAGTTCGGGTGACGGCGCGGGCGGTAATGGCGGCAGTGTTATTCGGTATGCATTCTTCCGCACTCCTGCAATTCCAATATATGATGCCAATGGTGAATTCACAGACAAGCCTGAACGATTTGATTTGTTCGGTGATGGGTATAGCCCGGTTGGCATGCTCGCTTACAACAACAATAAAAGGGTGAGTAACCGTGTGTTTGGAAAGTTCTTTATCGACATCACGCCATTTAAAGATTTTAAGTTCACTTCAAATGTTGGTATAGATTTTACGAGTACTAACCAAAGGCGCTTTGATCGCAATTGGGGATCAGGAAACAGGATCAATAATCCCAACCAGCTGTCGGTGGCTGATGGGCGGTATCAAACACTGACTTTTAGCAACTTTGCCAACTACACAAAATCATACGATCAGCACAATTTTAGTTTTCTGTTGGGGACGGAAGCGATCAAGGTGCAGGGTTATGATGTAAATGCTTCAGAAAAGAATTTCCCTGATCAGGCATCTAACCTGGTTTACCTGGGCAATGGTCTTGGTCAAAGAATGACAAAAGAAAATAAGACGGGAAATGCTTTGCTGTCGTATTTCGGAAGAATCAATTACGACTTCCAGGAAAAATATATTGCTTCCGCCACGCTGAGAAGAGACGGATCATCTCGATTTGGACTTGATAACCGATGGGGAAATTTCTTTGCCGGATCGTTGGGGTGGCGCATTGACAAAACATCTTGGTTGATGGATAATAATTCAATTGACAGATTATTGCTACGGGTAGGGTATGGCTCAATTGGCAACCAGGAAATCGGTGACTATCCGTTCACCGATATGGTCAATGCCGGGTATAATTATCCGCTCGGAAATGTGAAGAATACCGGATATGCTGTATCGAACCTGGGGAATAGCAAAGTGAAGTGGGAAACCAGCAATCAGTTGAATGTGGGTGTGGACCTCGAAATGTGGCATGGCAAATTCTCAGCATCGGTCGACTACTTCAGCAAGATTACTTCTGATTTGCTGGTACGGCAACCGATTGCTTCCTCAGCTGGTGAAGCACAATCTCCATGGGTAAACAATGGAAAGGTACTTAACAGGGGTATAGAGCTTTCGCTTAATTATTCCGGTAGTATTGGCGCATTCCAGTATACCGTAAGCGGCAACGCTGCCACACTGCACAATGAGGTTTTGGAAGTTAATGCGCCTATTGCCGGAGGGGCAATTGGTTCTGACAGAATCACCCGAACAGAAAAGGGTTATTCCATTGGATCATTCTACCTCTATGAAATGGAGGGCATCTTTCAAAGTCCCTCGGATATTTTTACCCATGCCTTTCAAGGGAACGAAATACAACCTGGCGATGTGAAATTTAAGGATCAAAATGGTGACGGTATTATTGACGGAAATGACCGCACGCATTCCGGAAGTGCTATCCCAAAAGTTACTGCTGGATTAAACTTCAACTTGAGTTACCATAGCTGGGACCTCTCGGTTTTCTTTCAGGGCGCTTATGGACAAAAAATATTCTCAGTGCTGAATCGTGATATTGAAGGCTTCTATCGCCCATTTAATGTTACGCAACGCTACTTTGATAATCATTGGACCGGTCCCGGAACAACGGACGAATATCCGCGCGCCTCCTGGGATGCATCGGGCAATAACACAAAGTATTCAACCCGGTTTCTGGAAGATGGTTCATACACTCGCCTGAAGAATTTGCAAATAGGATATACTGTGCCTACCACTACTCTGGCACGGCTTGGTCTTGCAGCCGTTCGCATTTTTGTGTCGGGTACCAACCTGTTCACTTTTACCAAATATCAGGGCCTTGATCCTGAGATGACTGTTAGCAACAACGCCCAGGGCCAGGGTGATGGATCTGCCGGGTTGGACTGGGGTACTTACCCTGCGGCCAGATCCTATAATGTTGGTATCAATCTTACTTTCTAAAACAGTAATATTATGAAGAGCCTGAATAAAGTTTTGTCGATACTATTGATCTTTGGCTTGGGCGCATGCTCCGATTATCTGAATGAAGATCTTCAGGGGATATATTCAAATGCTACCTTCTACCAGTCAGAAACCCATGCCCTACTCGCCATTACCGGCGTTTACAATGCGGCATCCTTTGTTTCAACGGATAACGATTTATGGGTATTTGGTGACGTCGCATCCGACGATGCCACCAAAGGAGGACTTGCAGGAGATCAAAGTGATATCCAGTTTATCGATGAGTTCACCTATTCACGCAATAACGGCTCCCTTGAAAAAATCTGGCGTCGCTATTACGAAGGAATTAGCAGGGCCAACTACCTGTTGTACTACGGGCCGGACATTTCAATGGACATCGACCTTAAAAACCGCATACTCGGAGAGGCGAAATTCTTACGGGCTTATTTCTATTTTAACCTCGTTAATATTTTTGGAGAGGTCCCTATCAAACTAAACCCGCCTATTAATCCGGATGAGATCAATAAGCCGAAATCTGCGATAGCAGATGTGTATGACCAAATTGAAAACGACCTGCAGGATGCTATCGCTGTCTTGGAGGTTAAGTACAGCGGCCCGGACGTAGGAAGAGCAACAAAAGGTGCTGCATTGGGAATGTTGGCAAAGGTTGGACTTTTTCAGCAGCGATGGGATGATGTGTTGACAGCGGTAAGCGCTTTAGATGCACTTGCCAATTATGGATTGGAAGAAGTCTACAAAAATAACTTTCTCGATTCAACCCAAAACAACAAAGAGTCGTTGTTTGAACTCCAGCACCTCAGCGGGCAGGCGCCCAAATTAGGAAGTCATTTGGATCAGTATTTTTCCCCCGCGAAAGACAATGGATACTACTTCAATGTTCCGCTTCAGGATTTTGTGGATGCATTTGAGGTGACCGCCGGGAATGTTCCAGATCCACGACTAGACTATACGGTGGGTCGGATTGGTCAAAAATGGGTTAACGGTGAGGACTTTGACCCGGCCTGGTCTCCCACAGGATATCTTCAGAAAAAGCATGTGCAACCGTTGAGAGAAGAGCCGATTATCGGAGATGCGAGCCTTAACTACGTGTATCTGCGGTATGCTGACATCCTGCTCATGAAAGCAGAAGCCTTGAACGAGCTAAGCCGAACGACTGAAGCTTTACTGCCACTGAATGCAGTGAGAAAAAGGGCCCGGGAATGCTATTTATTTGATACAGAGCTTCCGGACTTTGGTACCGTACCCGCAGATCTTTTGCCGGACATAACTGATTCTAATCAACAAACAGTGCGCGAAGCGATAAGACAAGAACGTAGGGTAGAACTAGGCTTCGAATTTCATCGCTTTTTTGACCTGATGCGTTATGGTCAGGCTGCTGCAGAAAGTGCATTAGCGGGAACCGGTTTTAACTATGCACTGCACCGCTATTTTCTAATTCCCCAATCGGAACTTGACACGAATCCATTTATCAATAATTAATTATACACTTTTTTAAACAGTAACTTTATGAAAACAAATTCAGTAAAATTAAAAATTATGGGAGTGCTGCTTCTTTTCGCGGTGCTCTTTGCCTCTTGCTCGAGCGATGACCCTGCAATCGTAGTTGATAAATCCACCTTAACGGCGGGCATCACCTCAGCATCAGCGCTAATTGCTTCGACAACGGAGGGAACAGCTGCTGGCCAATTCCAGAAAGGTTCTCAGGCCGCACTCCAAACTGCAATTGATGCAGCCCAGGCAGTAGCAGATGATGCTGCATCCACACAATCTCAGGTAACCAGTGCGGCTGTTTCGTTAGCTGCCGCTGTAACAGTCTATGAGGGGAAAATTATAGAAGCAATCGATCCGACTAATTTGGTTGGGCAGTGGACTTTCGATGAAATTGCCACAGCGACTGTCGGCGCCGTTGTCAAGGATTATTCAGGCAACAGCCATGACGGAACAATTAAGGAGGGTCATGAATACTGGGGTGGCGGTATACCTACGCTGGCTAATGACCGTTATGGAAACGCCAACAAAGCGCTTCATTTCAATGAAGGTGGAAATATTGAAATCCCGTATAGCACAGCCCTTAACACAACAACCATGTCTATTTCTTTGTGGGCAAAAGCAGATGTTAATGACCCCATTGTAAACAATCAATACATGATTTCCATGAACCGATGGAACGGCTACAAATTGAATTTCCAGGATTCACCAAAAGCTTTCTACACCGTGAAAGCTGATGTGGATGGTTCACCCGACCCTGCCTATTATGACAGGGACAATGCTTCTCCTTTAGTGACGCAAGGTGAATGGTGGCATATTGTAGTGACATTCGGAGGTGGACACATGATGTTCTATTTGAATGGTATCCTCGTTAAAGACTGGGATAACACGCCTGGCACTGCGATCTCATTATCTGCAACACCTGTAAATCTGGTGTTCGGTCAGGATTTACCGAGTACAGGCTATTCACTTCTTGACACCGACCCTAACTATTTGAACTGGGGAGGTTTCTACATCGGGACACTGGATGAAGTAAGGATATACAAATCAGTACTTTCAGCCGGACAGGTCACGAGCATCTATGATTTGGAAAAACCATAGTAGCCTTAAAAGCGATTGCCGCTGATTTAATAAAAAAGGAACAGTGGATTTTCACTGTTCCTTTTTTATTGCCTCAAAACAAAGTTTCAGCTTACGAGTGATTGCTATTTTGGCCGCCGTAAGGTTCTGAGACGTCAACAAAGAAAGTTATTCCAACAAGATGAAAAATAGGGAACGGATTGGCATATGGATTATTAAAAAGATGTGCCTGATTTTTTGGGTAGTTTTGAATGGTACCGTTTTTGCTCAAGTAGGGCAGATCGATATTAGCAGGGTGCAGCAAATGCCCAACCTTCCTTCCCCATATTTGATGCGAGATTGGAAAGAGGTGGCCTTGGCATATGATGAACTTATTTTTTCAACGAGTTCTACAGGTCAATACCTTCCGCTCCTTCACCTGAAGTCCAATGGCATCAATTATCCAGCACTTCAGCCAATTCTCCTGGACACTTATGTAGGCTCAGCAGAAGGTGGCAACCAGGCAGAAGCTATCAGTATTATACCTGCTATCATCGGTGCCACTTTGATAGGAGTAGATAAATCCAACCAGGTTGGCGTAAACTGGGTTGAAAAAACAAAGGATTTTTTCAATAAGGCAAATGGTCAACAAGTTTACCTGAATGGTTATTTGGCAACAAGTGGTGCGGATTGGTGGTATGACCTTATGCCCAACGTATTTTTTTGCCAGTTATATTCACAGTATTCACAGGTGCTTGATTTTGAGGCGCAATTTACAACCATGGCGGATCGTTGGTTGACTGCAGTCTACGCCATGGGCGGATCAACATCACCCTGGCAAACTCCTGATATGAATTACAGTGCATGGTATCTCTCCAGCATGACGCCAAACGATACGGGCGTTATTGAACCTGAAGCAGCCGGAACGATATGCTGGATTTTGTATCATGCATGGCTTCACACCGGCGATAAAAAATATTTGTCGGGTGCGCAAATGGCGATGGATTTTTTGTCCAATCTTAGTGTCAATCCAGGATATGAACTTCAATTACCCTATGGAGCATTTATCGCAGCCAAAATGAATGCTGAACTGGGCACCCAATACGATATAGGAAAGATTGTCAACTGGTGTTTCGATCGTGGCCCGCTGCGTGGATGGGGGGTTATCGCAGGCAAGTGGAACGGTTCAGATGTCTCCGGACTGATTGGCGAAGCGAATGATGCCGGAGATGATTATGCGTTTGCGATGAACGGATTTCAACAGGTTGCGGCATTAGTGCCCTTAGTGAAGTACGATAAAAGGTTTGCACGCGATATTGCAAAGTGGACGCTCAACCTGGCAAATGCTACCCGGTTATATTATTCACAGTTCTTGCCACAAATGAGTCAGGATGATTATGCATGGAGTTCGGCACACGATCCTCAATCTGTTATCGCGTATGAAGCGCTGAAAGAAAATATAGAAGGTAAAAAATTATACGGAACGGGAGATGCGAAAAGGGAAGGTTGGGCACAAACAAATCTTGGAATTTACGGATCATCACACGTCGGCTACCTTGGGGCAATTGTCGAATCTACTGATGTAGAAGGAATCCTGAAGCTTGATGTCAACAAGACTGATTTCTTCGGGCAGAATACTTTTCCATCTTTTTTGATTTACAACCCGTATGGAGATACCCGGCAGGTAACGCTTTCATTGGGATTGCAGTTGTATGACATCTATGATGCAATTACCGAATCAATCATCAAAACCGGTGTAACAGGAAATACAATTATTGACGCTGCGGCCAATGAAGTTATGCTTTTGGTTTACCTTCCCCAGGGTTCAATACCAGAAGCGAGGAATGGAAAGTTGTATGTTGGTAGTGATATCGTGGACTTTCACTATGGTTATAATTTTGATGGGAAACTGCGTATTAAATCACTGGACGTCATGGATACATTGGCGGCATATAATCAACAAGTCCCCATATTCTCCGAGATTGAAAATGCGTCAGAGCCTGTTTCGTATAGCTGGTTCGTTAATGGAATCTTATCGTTGGTATCAACCTCGAAAGCCTACACCTTTTCTGCTCCTGCGGCTGAAGGGACGTACATGGTTTTACTTAAGATTACTTCAGGGTTGAATAGTGCCAAAGACAGCATCATGCTTACGGTAGTGGAAAAAATTCCTATTCCACCGGTAGTTGATGGATTTACTACCGATAGAACCTGGTATAATGAGGGAAATGAGGCCACCATTGTCTGTAACGCAAACAATACTAATGGTGGCCCGTTGCTGTACGTATGGTCCTTCCCATCGGGATCATTGGTAAGCCAACAAGATTCAGTTATCCACTGGATTGCTCCTCAAAACGAAGGTTTGGTCCAGATTGGCTGTGAGGTTACCAATGGAGAAGGATTGAAAGCCTCATTGCCACTGAACGTACTGGTTAAAAAAGATGGAGTAAGCACAACTGCAGCTTTTGCTTATTTTCCGTTTGATGGTGACGTAAAGGACTACAGTGGTAATGGCCACGACGCTATCCTGGAAGGGGCACAACAAACCACAGATCCTCGCGGTGAAGTCAACAAGGCGTACAAGTTTTCTTCCGGTAGTGATATTATTTTTGTGAAAAATGAAGCAAGCCTGAATTTTCAGGATCAGATAACCGTTTCGTTTTGGGTTACACTTGATGCCATCCCGCAGGAATCATTTGTCCTTTCACACGGGAGTTGGGAAGAACGCTGGAAAGTGTCTGTAACACCAGACAGGAAACTTCGTTGGACTGTCAAAACTGCAACTGGAACCAGAGACCTCGATAGTTCTTTTCCACTTCAGTTAAATCAATATTATCATTTTGCCGTTGTATATTCCGGCTATTCAATGGAACTGTATGTTGAGGGTGTGTTGGACGCGTTTATCGCCGACAGCGGACCCATGGCGATGACCACAAAGGCGTTGACATTTGGAAGAAAAGATACAAACACGACCAACTACTTCTTGCGCGGAAGCCTCGATGAGGTAAGGATATATGACAAAGCATTATCACCAAATGAGATTGAAACGCTTAAATCGTTGTGGAACATTACAACGGGTGTTGTGGAAAATATACCCGGGGGCATTGCGCTTTATCCAAGTCCATCAACGGGAATAATCAATATTGCAGGGATTAATCAAATCAAAAATGTTGAAGTATGGGATGTCACCGGAAGAAGAATTCGAAGCACTTATTCTTATCTTGAAAATGAATCGCTTCTTCAGGTCGAGGTTGATCCATCAGCGGGCATGGTTGTAATCAAAATTGAAACGCAAGAAACAGTGTTTTACCGGAAAGTGTGGATATACTAACTGCATAAAAAACCTTCGACCATCAGGTCAAAGGTTTTGATTTTTACCGAACCAGCCTGTCATGTTTTCTTTTCCAACACCTTCCTGCAATAGTCAAGGCATTTGGCAACCTCTTTCACAGCATCAGAACCCTCCGGGACATCATACTCCATCTCAATGGTTGCAGGAAACTTATATTTGTTCTGCTTCATCAGTTGCAGTACCTGCTCGATTGGCGTGTCTCCTTCTCCCCAGGGCATATTCGTACCACCATTTACTTTCGATTTCCGGTCCTTTACATGCATACTATAAATGCGTTCGTGTTTACTTTCAAGCAATGGTATAGGGTCAAAACCAGCGGCAACGTAATGTCCGAGATCGCAGTTAAGACCGTTGTATTTTGACTGAGCAAGCGCTTCATCCCAACTGGTTATCGTCTGCTGTAAATGGCCATGATAGGCTATGCCGATTTTATGTTTTTCAGCAAATGCGCCTAACCGTTTGCTCTGCCCTGCATTTGAGGGTATCTCTACAGTAACGTGGGTTGCGCCCAACGCCTTTGCAGATCGAAGCGCGTAGTCAATTTCAGCATCTGTATTTTTTTCACCGAGAGCGTTTGGTTTCCATGCATAAATGGAGACTCCGGCATCGCTATACATTTTTCTCAGTTGAATAAACTTATCCATTGAGACGGCAGCGCGCCAAATGGCGATCTCTTTCGCTTTTTGTTGTCGCGTAGCCTGCTCTTCAGGTGTTGGTTCAGGCCTCGCCCCGGCTCGTCCTGGCCCCTGGGGGATTCTGGGCTCCGTGGAAGTGTTTGGTGCGCCGGCAAATTCTTCTCCCGTGTCACCCATCAGTTCAATAGCGCTGATGTTGCACTCAATACAATACTTGAGGAGTTGTTCAGCATTGTTTGGGAGACTGCGAAAGGAGTACGAAATTGCCCCGATCTGAACTCCGTTAAACTTTGAATTGGGTTTTCCCAGGTTCTTTGAAATGGCAGGCGCACCAATTACCGATGGCGTGACGATGGCAATACCCCCAATGGCAAGCGCTGTTTTGCCCATGAAGTCGCGCCTTGTGAGGGTAGAAGTATTTCGTATGGCAACTTTTTTCATTGTGTGTAGATGTTTTAATGTCTTTCTGGCTATCCTTTGTAATATCAATTTAGTCAGAAGGAACCGATCCATACAATGGAATGGTTTTAGTTGGCTAAAGCATATTCGTAAAGCTATTGCTCACCTCAATTGGAGGACATTGATTTATTTGAGCGGCATTAAGGATGAGAATGCGTTCCTTGACGGAGGCGGGCCGGACCCCGGGGAACCTTCATTAGAAGGATAATTTTTCTTTGAATTGTTTCAGGATGCTTGTATATCTAGTAGCCGATTTGTTGCTTGCTAAACGTTAACATAATATATGGGACCATCAAAACTTGGCGTTACATCTGAAATTGGAACCTTGCGAAGGCTTCTGGTGCACAGCCCGGATAGTAGCCTGGGTAAAGTAGTGCCTTCGAAGGCTCAAGACTGGCTCTTTGAAGATATCGTTCACCTGTCCACTGTTCGAAAAAATGAATACGATTTTTATACCAAGATATTGATGTATTTTCTCGATCCGGAGAAGATTTATGGGAAGCTGAGTCATATTAATTCGAATGAAAGCAATCGGGAATTTTACAAGCCGGACAATCCCAACTTTCATCGATCGGAAAAAGTCATAGAACTGCAATTGCTTTTAGATGAAATCCTCCAGGATCAGGATATCCGGTTGAATCTGGTGGCCTCTGTCTGCGCGATTGAATCCTGCTCTTATGAAATTCAAAACCAGCTGCACATGCTGGATGGCGCTGAGTTATCAAAGGTTTTTATTAGTGGTTCTTTGACTGATGGCCGCATGCTTTTTGCGCCAATACCAAATTTTATTTTTACGCGCGACATTGGGGTAGTCGTGAATGACCACATTATACTGAACCGCCCGGCAAAAATAGCCCGTACGCGTGAGGCGCTGTTGGCGAAATATATTTTTCACAACCATCCAATCTTTGAAGGATTTAAAGGGAAAATCATCGAAATAGAAGATACATCTCACCACTTCTTGATGCCAATAGAAACAGATGTCAAAAAGGTAACGCTGGAAGGGGGCGACTTGATGATGGTAAGCGCAAACCACCTCCTGGTTGGCGTGAGCGAGCGTACGACGATCGAAGCGGCACACCAGGTTATTAATGTATTGTTTGCGAAGAAAATAGTAGATAAAATCACTGTTGTCCGCATCCCAAAAAAACGGGATTATATGCACATTGACACCGTGTTTACGCAGGTAAAAAGAAATGTGTGGGTCATGCTTGGGGATTTTTCACGAAAGACTATAAATAAAGAAGGTGCGGATCCGATAGAAAAGATCCTGGAGAGCAAGAGAAAGGTTGATCAGGTCACCATCATCCAATTTCATCGGAATGACCAGGAAAACCCTGTTTATTACGAAACATTGGAGGACCTGTTGATCAGCATTAGCGAGACGGATTTGAAATGTTCGGAAGAAGTTGTCTTCATCTTTTCGGGAAACAATGAATTTCCGTACGACTTACGGGAGCAATGGACAGACTCTTGCAATGTTTTGGCTTTGAAGGAGGGTGTTGTGTTGGGATATGACCGCAATGACAAAACTGCAGAGGCGTTCAAGGCCGCTGGCTTTCAAGTTATTCACGTACACGAATTGCTGGAAGAATTGGAATCTGGGAAAATCAAGGTGAGTGACCTTGGGGATACCTTGATCCTGATGCCATCTGCAGAACTTTCGCGTGCCAGGGGTGGTTTTCATTGCATGAGTATGCCCCTGCTTCGGGACGAACTGCTCAATACGTAAGCTCATGTCACAGGCCATGCAAAATACTTCTCATTTACTAATGATCAGGCCCGTGCGGTTTTCCTTTAATGCCGAAACTGCGGTGAATAATACATTTCAATCGGCTAACGATGATGATGCCCAGGAAACGGCACTGAAGGAATTTAATGATTTAGTATCTATACTTCGAGAACATGAGATTGACGTCACCGTGATTGACGATACTCCGGAACCCCAGACACCAGATTCTATTTTTCCAAATAACTGGATATCATTTCATGGCGATGGTCGTGTCGTGCTGTATCCTATGTATGCTTCCAACAGACGATTGGAACGAAAGCCTCATGTACTGGAGAAGCTGAAATCAAAGTTCGTAATTACCGATCAAATTGACTTAACAGCATATGAAGATGAAAATGTATTTCTGGAAGGAACGGGGAGCATGGTACTTGATCGCAATGTCAAAGTCGCCTACGCCTGCATTTCTCCGCGTACCCATGTGACTGTATTAAATGATTTTTGTTTACGCCTTGAGTTCACCCCTCTTCCTTTTGAAGCCTCAGATATTAATGACTTCCCGATTTATCACACCAATGTAATGATGTGTGTAGCCGATCAGTTTGTAGTGATATGCCTTGATGCCATAAAAGGTGATGTTGAAAGAAAAGCTGTTGTTGATTCAATAATCGACTCTAAAAAGGAGCTTATAACCATAAGTTTTGATCAAATGAACCACTTTGCTGGTAATATGCTTCAGGTTAGAAATAACCTTGGAGAAAAGTTCGTGGTCATGTCATCACAGGCCTTCAGGTCGCTGGATAGCGGCCAACTTTCAAAACTTGAAAAGCATAATGCCATAATTCACTCCGCCCTCGATACGATTGAGCGTAATGGCGGTGGTAGTGCCCGTTGTATGATAGCGGAGATATTTTTGCCTGTAAGAAGCTGATTCATTCAGCCGCATACTGCCTGCGCAGAAACGGGATTGCAGCGCCATGCCATTGGCGCGATAGATGAAGCCGATTCACCCGGTTATTCATGAAACACGAAGACAGGATATGATAATACAGCGCTTAAGTCTTTGAAAACACTTTTATGGAAAAGTTTTCCGAGAAAACTTCTATGGACTGAACATATTGCCAATGCATCCGGCTGATTATTTTGTATGTAACCGTTGATGCTTTTTGCGATAGTGGCGGATCGTATGGTGTCGAACCGGAGGGTTATTTTTTCACCGTATGTATTTGTCAGAATTTCCTGTAGCTCCTGAAGTTCAATGTCCATATGCTCACTTTTCGCTTCTTCCAGGACTTCCAGTACAGTCAATCGGGCATTCAAGGCATTAACAAATGGTATCAGTTGTGTTATTGGAAGTTTTCTTTCGCGCAGATAGTCAAATGCAAAAACCATTTCTTTTATCTCACTGTAGATGCAATCAGAAGGTATGACAAGGGCCGGAACATTTGATTCTACAACAGCCTTATAGGTATGGCTTCCTAAGAAAAATTGAATGAAATCATCAGCACCATTAGATCCCATAACCAGGAGGTCATACCCGCTGGCTTTGAATGCGATTGTTTTTGACAGGGAGGCAGTGGTGGATATTACTTCAGCGTAACAAGAAATCTTAAACGTACGACTGATCTCAAAGCTTTGTTCATCAAGAAGTTTTTCGTAAGCCTTGACTTTTGATGACTTTGTCCCAATAATTTCTAATGGCAGATTTTCAAATGACGATTGTACATTAAATAGTGTTAATTGAGCGCCCATGCTATGTGCCAGTTTTGCGGCGTACGCAATAGCGTTTTGAGCGCTATCTGAAAAATCTGTAGGGCAAAGAATTTTTTTCATGTGATGGCGATTTACCCGTGTTAATTATCCTTTGCAGCGTTGGCTGCCTTTTTCTCTTCTTTTTCCAACTTCTTAAAATATCCTCTGAAAAGGAAATTTGATCTCATCGCTTCCATATTTTCATTAAAGCGCCCAGTTCCTTCTTCGACGTTCTGTCCACTTCGAAGCAACGTATTTCGCAACGTCGTGTCCGACAGCAGCAGGCCAGCCGTTCCTTCGCCCTCTTTCAATTTAGCGATAACTGACTCCAGATTTTCCATCATCAGTGAGGTTCTGTCGCTTGCTTCTTGAATTCTATTTAATGAGTATGAAAGTTTTTCTGACAGTGTTGTGTCGGTAAAGATCGTTCCTGCAAGTCCACTTCCGCTATTGAAGCGATTGATCATCAGATTTGTGGTGTATGTAAGATCGGCCAGATTGGATCCTGCGCGCCTGAAATCTTTTACGCCATTTCGAAGATCATAGGTAATAACGGTATCCGACAAGAGGTTCCACAGGCTGCTGCTGGTGTTGAGTTTTACCGTCACTTCCCGGAGATTATGGCTAATCCTTTCCAGGTTTTCGTTCGTTGTGCTCAGGGTACGCAGCATTTCATCGGTTTCAATGGGTTTTAAAGATTGTATTACCGATCCTTCTTCAACGGTCGGAGATTTGCCAGGCACTGAATTAATATTCACGAGCTTATTGCCCATAAGTCCGTCTGTTCCAACCGATGCCATAGCATTTTGTTTGATGTACGGCTTCATAGCATTGTCAATAGTCAGTGTGACATAAATCGAACTGTCGTTTAGCAGTGTAATACTTTTGACCGTACCAACGTCAATCCCTTTGAAGCGCACGTTATTTCCGGCTACCAATCCATTTACATTACTAAGTACAGCCTTCATCGTAAATGTGGAGCCAAACAAATTCCGATTCTTACCAATCATGTACAACGTTACAATCAGGAAAAGAACTCCAGCCAGTACAAAGAGCCCCAGTTTGGTATTATCAATTGTCTTTGTTTTCATAAGCTATTCAAAAAATTCCTGAATTTTCGGGTCAGTTGAATTCAACAGTTCGCCGAATGTATTGTTTGCGTAGCATTTTCCATCAATCAACATAATTACACGGTTGGCCGTAAGCCGGATGCAATTCATGTCATGTGAAATAATCACAGATGAGGCACTGTATTTTTTCTGAACTTTAATGATCAGATTACTGATTTCCCTTGCAGTCACAGGATCGAGCCCGGTCGTTGGCTCATCATATAAGATAATCTTGGGCCGAAGTATTAGCGTTCTGGCAAGGGCGATTCTTTTTCGCATGCCGCCTGAAAGTTCTGCTGGCATCATGTCAATGGTATGGGAAAGTGCAACATCTTCAAGGGCCTCCATCACTGCTTGTTCAGCACCCTTTTTCCGTTGTTCTTTTCCCCAATGTCTACGCAAAGGGAATTCAAGATTTTCACGCACGGTCATAGAATCGTACAGGGCATTGCTCTGAAAAAGAAATCCGATGCGCGCACGCATCCTGTCGAGCAACTCCTGGTCTAAAGCGCTAATATCCTCACCAAATACTTTGATGCTCCCCTCGTCTACCTTCATTAGGTTGATGATGCATTTGATCAATACCGATTTTCCGGACCCTGATTTCCCTAATATGGCAAGGTTTTCCCCTGGATTTACATCCATAGAAAAGTCTCTCAGAACGTGGTTTTCTCCGAATGACTTATTGATCTCCCTTACTTCAATGATAGCGTCTGTCATGCACAATCAGGTTAATCCTAATAAATCGGTTATCTGAACAGCAATCAGGTCAATAATAAAAACCAGCAGAGATGCCACAACTACTGCAGAGTTGGCTGATCTGCCCACACCCTCGGTTCCTTTCTGCGAAAAGTATCCCTTGTAGCATCCGATAATTCCAATGGCAAAACCGAAAAAGAAAGTTTTGACCAGAGAAGGTATTACATCTCCAAAGCTTAAAGAATCAAAGACCTGGGTCCAGAAAAGGTCCCAGCTTACAGCGCCTCTGATATTAACGCCCAAATAGGACCCATACAATGAGATCGCGTTGGATAGATTTGAAAGTACCGGCAACATAAATGTCGTCGCAAATACGCGTGTCACGACAAGGTATTTGAAGGGGTTGGTACCTGAAACTTCCATCGCATCTATTTGCTCGGTAACTTTCATAGAACCCAGTTCCGCACCCATTCCTGATCCTATTTTGCCCGCGCAGATAAGCGCAGTGATGACAGGTGATATCTCCCTGACAAGCGATACTGCCACCATTGATGGTAATAAGGATTCTGCGCCAAACTCAACAAGTGTAGGACGTGATTGAATGGTCAGCACCAGTCCCATAATAAATGCTGTAATGGTAACCAACGGTAATGATTTGTAACCTACCCAATAGCATTGCCTGAGAAATTCTTCAAATTCCTGTCGTGGCTTTGTCCACTCTTTGAACAAGCGTCCTGTAAAACGAGCGATATCACCAGTCTCATTCAGGAAATTGAAGGTGTTTTTAAATTGGGATCGCACAATTTTACAGGTCGGGGTTTAACGATCTATTTCAAAGTTGTGTTTTGTCTTGAAATAAACGGGTGATTCGAATCAACTCATCCGCTGATAATTGTCATGTTAATTGATCTTTCGGTACTCATAGACTAAGGATTCAGACCAATTTCTGACCATCGAAAGTGCTACCCGCACGTTTGATTCATTCATGCGAGCCTCATCATTGGGCCGCATGAGCCAGAATGTGCCGGATCCCAGGATTGTTCCATCTTTGCTTGAAATTAGATGTTCCAGCTTCTTTTTGGAACTTGCCGTTGAGCCAGCACCCAGTGTAATCGCCATTACCGGTTTGCCATGTAAGGATTTTTGACCCTTGATGAAATCTTGTATGGCCCAATCGGGACTCCAGTTATAGGTATTTGCACAGAATACCAAAACGTCGAATGTCTTCAGGTCATGTTCACCTGCAGCCGCCACGGAAACTACTTTTACTTTCATGCCATTTTCCGTAAAAACTTCTGCAACAGAAAGGCATACCTGTTCATCGAAATTGTAAAATGGATCGGGATCGTAAACGATTAGGGCCTGGCCGTAAATATTTGAGTCGCCGAAGTCCCAACCTTTCATTGGTCCTTTTTTTTCAACAATCCAAGTTAAGATTCCCCAACCGCAACACACCACCAGGAGTGTGTACATAACTATCCTCAGCGTCTTCTTCATTCTGCTTTAGCATAATTAAAAACCCAAGTACGAGCCGGTTGAATAAAATTGGCCTTGTAGTATTACGAAGATCCTTAGCAAACTTGGTAGTTTGTATGACAGGTATTGGAAATAATGGATGATTTTTATCATTATTTCTTGTGCCCATAAGTGCATTGTTATCAGCATGATCCTTAACGACAGCGCTTCAGAAAAAAAACCGGACTTTGGTGGATTTGTACCCTGGTTGGATTCAAGGGCGTTCAAAGAGCCATCCGATGGGCGAGGGTTTACGTACAGCAGTCAACCCGTATCGGTTGATACTTTTGTGTTTTATGAATTCCACCGCCTCATCAATGGAGTCGGTAACAAGAATGAGATTCAGGTCCTCAGGTGAAATAGTGTGCTCACGTTTCATCCATTCGATATGCTCGAGCAATTCATGATGATAGGCTTTGCCAAAAATAATGATCGGGAACTGATTGATTTTCCTGGTCTGTGTCAGCGTGAGCGCTTCAAAAAACTCATCGAGGGTACCAAAGCCTCCGGGTAAAACAATGAAAGCAAATGAATATTTGATAAGTAAAGTCTTGCGCACAAAAAAATATCTAATTTTTACCCATTTGTCAAGATACAGGTTAGTCTTCTGTTCCATCGGTAGTACTATAGTGCATCCGACTGATCGACCGTTCACGTCTTTGGCTCCCCGATTAGCCGCTTCCATGAGCCCCTGACCACCACCTGTCATGATTGTAAATCCGAGTTTTGCAATTTCAGCGGCCGCCTTTCTCGTTTTATCATAATACACGTGATCCTCGTCAAATCTTGCTGAGCCAAAAAACGTAACGCAAGGACCAACGAAGTGCAATGCCCTGAAACCGCGTATGAATTCAATCATTACTTTAACTGTGAATTTGAATTCTTCCCATCGTGATTGTGGACCACGCAAAAAACTAATTTCAGATTTTACTTCAGGCATGTTGATGCGCTTAAGCGACGAACAGCTTCATTCGAGTCAGTTTTCTTGATCTAATATCGCTGGAAATGCACCCGGCGTTTAACGTGTATACACTTCTCAGAATAGTTCTTCTATGGTATAAACAACTTTATTGTAGCCAAATGTATCTCCTTTGCTTTTGCCTTCCATAGCTTTAAATAGCGGGCTATGGGTAGACAAACCCAAATAGGTCTTTCCTTCAACCTCAAATTGTTCAATGCTTGAAGACACGAAAAATGTTTCCTTATCGGTTACCACTACAGCGCCCAGTTCAGCCTGGTCTGCGACAGCTTTATTTTCAAAATTCAGGTTTTGCAGTAGTTCCATCTCTGTAACTGCAAACTGGCGTTGGTTAATTAATGCCAGCGCTTCGGCATCCATCCTCATTTTTTGTGCGATCTGCCCGCCGTCCAGTTCCTCGTCGTTGGCATTTTTCATACTTTCCTTCAAATCATTCAGTCGCACATTGAAATCATCAATTACGGATTGATGCTTTCTGATACATTCCTCAAGAAGTTTCCTTTTAAGTTCGGCTTTTTGCATATCGATATAAGTTTCGTCTTGAACAGTGTTACCGGGAGAGAAGTAGGCTGCCTTATTAACAATGCAAAGTATATGAAAAAAGGAGATCAAAAATGATAATAATCATCTAATATTCTGATGGTGCTCATAAGGACTCTATTCATTCAACTGTAGATTTGTTATACCGCATAATAGCGTGCAATTACCGTGAAATCCTTTATTATTTCATTCGATAAACTATCCATTGAGGATATTTCCAGTGTAGGTGGAAAGAACGCTTCATTGGGTGAGATGATCGGTAATTTGTCTCCGTTGGGAATCAACATTCCGGATGGATTCGCGATAACGGTGCAGGCGTACTATGATTTTCTGGCTTTCAACACACTATCTCCGCAACTCCAGGTTTCTCTTGATCGGATAAATCGCAAAAACCTTGATAATCTTTCTGAAGTTGCTGCTTCCTGCCGCGATTTGATCATGGGTGGTATTTTTCCCGAACAGATCATGAAGGAAATTGAAGAGGGTTATACGCAACTGATGGTCAAACACGGGTTGGGTTTATCGGTAGCTGTGCGCAGCAGTGCAACGGCGGAAGATTCTCCCACAGCGAGTTTTGCAGGACAACATGATTCATATTTGAATGTTCATGGAGCAGAAAGAGTTCTGGAAGCTGTTAAAAGGTGTTATGCTTCATTGTTCAACGATAGGGCCATCAAGTACCGAATGGATAACGGATTCAGCGATATGCAGGTGGGGCAATCGGTGGGTATTCAGCTTATGGTACGATCTGATAAAGGAAGTGCCGGCGTAGCATTCACGATCGATCCGGAAACTGGAAATGAAAATATTATATATATCACTGGTGCCTGGGGCCTTGGGGAAAGCGTGGTACAAGGCGCAGTCAATACCGATGAATTTTACCTCTTCAAACCGGCTGCAAAACAGAATAAAGGCGCAATTGTCTATCGCCTATTGGGCGATAAGCAACGGATGTTGATATACAGCGATGCAGCATCCAATACAGCATGGTTGGAGACTCCTGCGTCAATGCGCGATCAGTACATTCTAAGTGATGCGGAAATAACGATGCTGGGCAGCTGGTGTGCAACAATTGAATCCCACTATAAACTTCCGATGGATATAGAGTGGGCAAAAGACGGCGAGACCGGGAAAATTTTTATTGTCCAGGCACGCGCGGAAACAGTACATGCACAGCATAAAAAGCTCTCATTGAAGGAGTACAAGCTCAACACAAAACTAGTGCCTTTGTTAAGCGGAAAGGCCGTAGGAAGGTCTATTGTAAGTGGGAAAGTTACCATTGTGAAATCCCTTGCAGATGGGCCAAAGGTTCAGCCAGGCGATATTATTGTGGCAGACATAACCAATCCCGACTGGAATGCGCTGTTGCGAAAAGCGATCTGTATTGTTACCAATAAGGGTGGGCGTACCAGTCATGCATCTATCGTGGCGCGCGAGCTTGGCATAACTGCTGTAGTAGGTACGTTAAATGCTACTGAAAAACTTACAGATGGCCAGATGATCACAGTATCATGTGCTGATGGTGATCAGGGCTTTATTTTCGACGGTAAGCTTCAATGGGAAGAAAAGGAAATACAACTCGAGTCCATTGCCAACACAAACGTAAGGCCAATGTTTATTCTGGCTGATCCGCTGAAGGCGCTCTTATATGCAACCTATCCAAATCAAGGTGTTGGTTTACTGAGGATGGAGTTTGCGATCAACAATAGTGTTCAGGTTCACCCGATGGCGCTCGTAAGATATGAGCAATTACATGCTGGTGCAGAGAAGAAACAAATTGAAGCATTAACAAGACACTATAACGATAAAAAGCAGTTTTTTGTTGAGAAGCTGGCAGAGTCTATAGCGCTGGTGGCGGCCGCTTTTTATCCAAAGGAAGTGATTGTTAGAATGAGCGATTTCAAAACCAATGAGTACGCCAAACTCCTGGGGGGAAAAATGTTTGAGCCTGATGAGGAAAACCCAATGCTGGGATTCCGAGGAGCAAGTCGATACTATAATGAAAGATATCGTGAAGGTTTTGGACTCGAATGCCAGGCGATCAAAAGGGTGCGGGAGACAATGGGCCTGGGGAATGTGAAGGTGATGATTCCATTTTGCCGTACGATTGAAGAGGCCCTGAAAGTACAGGATGTTATGAAAGCATATGGCTTGGAGAGAGGAAAAATGGGGCTTGAGCTGTATGTTATGGCAGAAATTCCAAGCAATATCTTGCTGGCCGAAGAATTCGCAGAATTATTTGATGGGTTCTCGATCGGCTCTAATGACCTTACACAACTTACCCTCGGACTGGATCGTGATTCTGCCATTATCAGTGATCTCTTTAATGAGAACGATGAGGCTGTTAAGAAACAGATTCATCATTTGATCGAGAGCGCACATAAACAGGGTGTAAAGGTTGGTTTATGCGGGCAGGCCCCAAGTGATTATCCGGAATTTACTGCTTTCCTTGTTCAATGCGGGATAGATTCCATTTCATTCAATACGGATGCATTGGTCCAGGGCATCGCAAATATTGCGGCGGCAGAAGAAATGTTGCAGGAGACGGTTAATAATTAGGTAGCATTCAATAAAAGGGAGGCGATGATGGACAGTTTTAAGCGTGAAATTTTTGAACAACTGGGAGGACTATTTTATGCTATTGCCAAAGATCAGCATGTGGCCCCGTTGGAATTTGGACAGCTGAAAATGCTTCTACGCAATGATTGGTTGGAAGATCTGGACCAGGCAGCTACTGGTACCGTAACAGAAGCTTCTCACCTGATTGTGCTTGCGATGGATACTTTTCAGACTGAGGGTGCGAGCGGTGAAGAAACGTTCAAAGCTTTCACAGAATTTTATTCAAAGTACCGGAAATACTTTCCTGAGGCGTTGAAAGAGAAAATAATGCGTGCCGCGCTGGCGATAACGGATATCTTTCCATCCGAGACCCGGCTAAAGAATAACCATATCATTAAACTAAGGCTCTTGTTTGAAAACTCCAGCCTTGTCGTCTGAAATGAATTTTGTGGTATTTTTATTCGGATGCGTTAAGTCATTTATTTATAGTGATCATGTTTACATAGTTTAGTTTTTGGTTTTGCATGTTTATACCCCTTATCCTTGTTTCTTGGTCACTGAAAAAACTGGTTACGCAATTATGATTTTCTACTGACGCCATCTAATGTATGGATATTCAAAAGCCACTTATTTCGAGCCCGCAAATTCTGCGTAACCTGCAGTTTATTATTCTTGGGGGCGTTATTTTATATTTCGGAAGAAATGTTTTTATTCCCGTTAGCTACGCACTGTTTATTAGTTTTGTACTGTATCCGGTTTGTGCATGGATGGAAAAAAGAGGTGCGGGAAGGTTGACAGCAATCATTATTGCAATTACACTGCTGCTTCTATTTGGACTTATGCTGGTTTCCTTACTGATGCAGCAAGTGCTTAGTTTTGTCGGCGAATTGCCATCATTGAGAAGTAAGTTATTTGATGGTATCGAGCAGCTGAGTCAATTTGTCAGTGATGCCTTCGGTATTTCGAAGGAAAAACAAAACGTATGGATCGACAGGATCTCAGGCCAGTCCGGATTTAATGTAGTGCAATTCCTGCGCACGATGATTTCCGCTTCGGCGTATACTGCTGTAATGTTGGTGTTGGTCCCGGTTTACGCGGTACTTATCCTTTACCATCGAAGTCAATGGTTGAAAATCGTATTTCAGATATTCCCTTCGGAAGGAAGTGACAAATTGCGTGAAATAATCATGCTCACGGTTAAAGCGTACTACAGCTTTATTAAGGGTATGGGGGCAGTTTACCTAATCGTTGGCATTTTGAACAGCATTGGATTACTTCTCCTGGGTGTGCCGCATGCCATATTGTTCGGGTTTATTGCCTCTGTTTTGACTTTCATCCCTTATATCGGGATTACAGTAGGTTCGCTCTTGCCCATTACTATTGCCTGGATCACCTATGATTCCATATGGTATCCGATCGGTATCATCTGCATTTTTGTTTTTGTCCAGTATCTTGAGGCTAATGTTATTTTTCCCATGGCGGTAAGCCGGCGTCTCAATGTCAATACTTTGGTGACGCTTCTGGCGATTTTTACGGGTGGCATTTTGTGGGGAATGTCAGGAATGATTCTTTTTGTGCCTTTTGTGGGTATCGCTAAACTTATTGCGGATTACAATCCGAAATGGAAGACGGTTTCACTGATATTGGGTAAGGATCAGAAACATTAGCAGGATAAAAATGCTAATATTGCCTTCAGGTTTATGGAGGCCCGCAGCCATAGGGAAGTGTTGCTTTACGGGCAGGATGAGGAAAGTCATCTTTTGCGTTGATTAATCTCACGCCCATTACCATGTCTGTGCAATATTTTTAAGTTAATAAAAAAGTGCTGCATCCTGTGCCTCAATGTAGTTCGGCTATGAGATCGGGTTTTTCAACGAGAAATGAAGAATAAACGATATGAAAAATATACTGGTTCCATGCGACTTTTCAGAACCGTCCGTTGACGCGTTTCGGGTTGCGATAAACATAGCCCTGAAGGCTAAAGCAATAGTACATCTCATTAATGTGATCGAGCTTCCGGTAATGTATGACACTTTACTTATGCCGGTTCTTAACTTTGAAGCGGCGATGATGGAAGAGGTAAAGGAAAAAACAGAAAATGAGTTGAAAAAGTTAATCGGCAAATACCATGCGGAAAGTGTTAAGGTTATAGCTGATCTGCAATTTGGCGCGCCTGCTCCTAAAATTCTGGAATATGCCCAAACCAAGTCAATTGACATTATCATAATGGGTTCCCATGGGGCGCAGGGATTCCGTGAATTTATGATTGGATCGAATGCCGAAAAAATTGTTAGAGGGTCCACTGTTCCCGTATTGGTAGTTAAAGCATATACTGAAGGGCCAATAGAGAACATTGTATTTCCCAATACCCTTGATACAGAGCGGCAGGAGGATTTGGTGAACAAAGTCAAAGACTTGCAGAACTTCTTCAATGCAAAGTTGCACATTGTCTATATCAATACTCCGCTTCATTTCACAGCGGATAATATTACATACGCCCGATTGGCGGATTTTGCGGATCGATATGGTATTGAAAATTATACAGCAAATGTCTATAATCACCCCGATGAAGAAGAGGGTATCATTCAGTTTGCTGACAAAGTGCGTGGTGATTTAATCGCTATAGGAACTCATGGAAGAAAAGGAATTGCTCATCTGGTGAGCGGTAGTCTGGCCGAAGATGTTACCAATCATACTGATAAGCTCATATGGACGTATTCGCTGAGGAATAAAGGAGAGAAAGCGTAATCTGTGTGCTGTTTTTCCAGCCAATAAGCAAAACGGGTAGTTGCAGCAAGGCCTTCAGCGTTGTATCAACGGGGTGTGGAACAGGAACTGATCAGCTGCGTTAGAAAACAGGATAGCCCCCGGCGATGCCGGAGGCTATAATCAGATGCTGATGTTAAATACCCTACTTCACTTCAATGGCTTTCTTAAATTTTGATTGGTCCACATGCTTCTTGGCAACATGGAGTTTAAGAATTCCATCCTCATAATTAGCCTTAATGTCATCTTCATTGACATTTTCTGGCATGGTGAAGGAACGATTAAACGAACTATAGCTAAACTCCCTGCGCGTATAGTCTTTCTCCTTCTCCTCTTTCTCTTCCTCCTTTTCAGAAGAAATTGTCAGCACACCGTTGTCAACAGTGATATTGAAATCCTTTTTGTTCAGGCCTGGTGCTGCCAGTTCGATTTCAAATCCTTTTTCTGACTCCTTTACATTTACTGCTGGCATGGATTGTTTCCGCATCCAGTCAGAATCGAATAACCGATCGTTATCGAAAAAATCAGATAACCAAGAGCCGTTCACCAATGCCGGCCAATCGGAACGCTTAATAAGTGTCATATACCCTCCTTTTTTTTTGTTGTTTATCAATGCACTAAATATCGTCAGGCTACTATTGATTGACTATGATAGCTCTCGCTGGTTCATGATGATTTTTATCAATGCCTTTGCTTCGGGTTTTTTTGATGATTATGTTTTAATATGGTGTTCATTCAGGAGCGCTGGATACTGAGTTGACTAGAATGTCCGTTAAGCCAGCAGGATTAAGGGTTACCGTGTGGCCGGGATAGGGCATGGCGGAGAATGCCCCAAAGACACCGTCCGGGAGCCTGTAGTAGGGTGAATGCCAATTTCAGAAAACCACAGCTACACTAAGGGTGGGGGGATGTTGAAGCAGCATAAACACATGAACGGTTATTGCAGTTCAAAATATAGTCAGCTGCATAAGTGGAGTCACGGGACCGTGAAGAGATCCATGGATTCACCAATGTGAATATGACAAACGTCACCTTGGGCGGAATCAAAGATCATTTTCGAAGCCAGGGCGATACCATACCTTGCTTATGTCTTTAAATCTAAGTCCAATGAGATCACTTGCATCTTTGCTGTTGATATTGCTATTTTCCTGCAGCCCGGCAATCTCTGTCTACAATGACTATGACCATGCGTTGAATGTCAGCGAATACAGTACGTATCATTGGAAGGTAAGCACGGAGATAGAAGCAAATCAGAACCCGATGTATTACAATCAGTTAAATGATAAACGCATTAAAACAGCAGTGGACAATGCAATGACCAAGAAAGGATATATGTTGGTTGCAGATGATCCTGTGCTGACACTTCACTACCACATTATTGTTGAGGACAAAAGTGTCTTTATGGTGGATCCCAGTCAACATTTATATAGTCCTTATTGGATGAGGGATGAGATGAATGCGTACCAATATCAACAGGGGACATTAATTATAGATTTGATGGATACCAGAACAAATGATCTTGTTTGGCGGGGGTGGGCTGTTGCTGTCCTGGAAGATATGCGTCCGGAGAGTATTGAAAAGCGGCTCAATAAGACCATCGAACGAATCTTCGAACCTTTACCCCATGCTACAAGCGAGAGCACGGAGTAGCGCAGAGGGCACCCATCAAAAGCAAGGTAATCAGGTGTTCGAGCCGTAAGGGAATTCAATTGGATTGAGGGAAAATCGCGGTGCGTGTTCGCATCTTCCTGACAAAAATCATTTTTGCCGCTGATGATTCTCAACGACTTTGGCACCACAGGCCGATACTTTTGATTGATTCATCTTTTAATACATTGCCATGAAAAATATCCTTGTTCCCTGTGATTTTTCGAAGCCTGCTGTCTTTGCCTTCCAAATTGCAGTCGATATCGCACAACAATCCCACGGGACTGTTCATTTGCTGAATGTTGTTGAGCTTCCAGTATATCAGGATCCTGTACTCATGCCTGTAATGAATTTTGAGCAGCAATTCTTCAAAGAACTTAAGGAAAATGCCGAATCGCATTTCAATAAGCTCCTTGATGAGCATAAGGCGGAGGGCGTAAGCGTAATCACAGATGTGCAGTTGGGAGGCGTCCATGCCACAATTCAGGACTATATTAAAGAGAAAGCTGTGGATATTGTTTTGATGGGGTCTCATGGAGCCAGTGGTTTTGCTGAATTCTTCCTGGGCTCAAATGCCCAAAAGATCGTTCAGCGTTCACCCGTACCTGTACTTATTGTTAAGGACTATTTTAAAGGTCCTATCAAAAGCATTGTCTTCCCCAATACTTTAGAGACTGAACATCAGGAAGACCTGGTAATGAAAGTAAAATCCCTGCAAGAGTTTTTTAAAGCAAATCTCCACATCGTTTGGATCAATACGCCGGCCAATTTTACCGCAGATAGCTTGACAAACCGGCGGTTGGAAGACTTTGCGAAAAGATACATGTTCAAGAATTATTCAACGCATGTTTTCAACCATTCAGATGAGGAAGAAGGCATACTATTGTTTACAAACTCTATCAAGGGAGATTTGATTGCTATGGGCACCCATGGCCGTAAAGGTATTGCGCATGTTGTGAATGGAAGCCTCGCAGAGGATGTAGTGAACCACACCGACAAACTTGTGTGGACCTACACGATGAGAAATGAACCCATCGTAGCCTGATCATGATAAGTCCTGCGCTGGCAAATGAGGGAGTCGGTACCGAACTCAAATGTTATCACTGCGGGCAACGTTGTGATGAAACACGTTGGCTGGAAGAAAAGCCATTTTGTTGTTATGGTTGTCAAACAGTTTTTGAAATCCTGCAAACAAATGATCTTTGCGCATACTACGACCTGGACAGTCTTCCGGGCACTTCCCTAAAAGATGTCGAAGTAAATTCATTCCAGTATCTTGATGATCCGAAAATTCGACAAAAAGTTCTGACATTTGATTCCGACAATTTCGCCAGGGTTACATTTAATATTCCTGCTATTCACTGTATATCCTGTATCTGGCTGCTCGAAAATCTTCAAAGAATTGAGAAAAGCATTTTGCGTGCTGAGGTGAACTTTGCGCGCAAAACAGTTACGATTGATTTTACGCCCAGTGCAATTAGCCTAAGTAAGGTTGCTGGCATTTTGGGTTCATTGGGATATGCGCCGCAGATTAACTTAGATGCAGACGATGTGCCCAAACCGGGCATCGATCGTTCATTGATTAGTAAGCTTTCAATAGCCGGATTTTGCTTCGGAAATGTTATGCTCTTCAGTTTCCCTGAATACCTGGGTATTGATCATGCAGACCAGAATCTCATGCGCTTTTTCTCCTGGCTGAATTTTGCGCTCGCGCTACCTGTCCTTTTTTACAGCGCGTCAGCATATTTTAAATCTGCAGCAAATAGCTTTAAACAGGGGCAGATCAATATTGATGTTCCTATTGCTGCCGGGCTGCTGGCCCTTTTTCTAAGGAGTAGTTATGATATTATTACTGCAACAGGGCCTGGTTATCTTGACTCCTTCACCGGTTTGGTTTTCTTTCTACTCATTGGCCGATGGTTTCAGGGTAAAACCTATGAAAGCCTAGCCTTTGACAGGGACTTTAAATCCTATTTTCCCCTGGCGACGCAAAAGTTGATTGCAGATGAATGGAAACCTGTTGTGATCTATGCGTTAGCGGAAGGTGACAGGATGCGGATTAGAAATATGGAAATCATCCCTGCTGACTGCACACTTCTAGATGACCTGGCTTTTATTGATTACAGTTTCGTTACCGGGGAATCAAAACCTGTAAAAGCAAAAGCGGGAGATGCTGTTTACGCTGGTGGAAGACTAGTAGGAAGACCTGCAGAGTTCAGGGTTGACGAGAAAACATCACAAAGCCAGCTTACAGGTTTGTGGAATAACGAGGCATTTCGGAAGGTGACCGTAAGCAAATACCAGAAAATCATAGATCAAGCGGCACGAATATTCACGTGGTCTGTCCTGGGCATCGCCATAATCACGGCTGCCTATTGGCATGTAACGAATCCATCCCAAATGTGGCTGGTTTTAACTTCGGTGCTGATGGTCGCATGCCCCTGTGCGCTGGCGCTGGCCGCTCCATTTACATATGGCAGTATGCTTCGCGTATTTGGAAGAAACCAGTTTTATTTGAAGCATGCCGATATTATTGAAAAGCTTGCTTCAATAAACGCTGTAGTTTTTGACAAAACCGGAACGGTAACCTATGGTAAGCGGCCTGATGTTGCTTTTTCCGGATTGCTTTCTTCCGAAGATTTCAGCGATGTCAAAGTGCTCACAAGTGCTTCTACCCATCCGCTGAGCATTTTGATTACAAAAGCTATCGCCGGAGTCTTCTCTGAAAACCTCTCTGAGTTCAGAGAGGTTCCGGGCAAAGGAATTCAAGGCCTGGTCAATGGCAAGTTTCTACAGGTAGGTTCATCCGAATTTGTTGGGTGTGATGCGATGCCCGACCTGAACGCATCTTATGTATTCGTGGCAATCAACGGTGAGTTGAGGGGATACTTCAGCATTCGTGTTTCAGTAAGAGCGTATATCAAGAATATGGTGGATCGTCTGGGAACTAAATGCGTGGCATTGCTATCCGGAGACAATGCGTCAGACAAGGCTAATATGAAAATGCTCTTTAATCCTGCTGCGGAACTTGTATTCAACCAGACACCCCAGGATAAGCTCAATTTCATCAGAAAGCTGCAGCAGAAAGGAAGAAGGGTATTGATGGTTGGCGACGGATTGAACGACTCCGGTGCGCTGAAACAAAGCGATGTTGGCATAGCGGTTACAGATGATACCGGTATCTTTACACCCGCATGCGATGGAATTCTGCAAGGTGACAAAATGTATGTGCTGGATAAGTTTCTCGATCTGGCCAGGTATTCAACAGTCATACTCAAAACAGCTTTCGTGATATCCTTCCTGTATAATGCTGTGGCGTTAACCTTTGCTGTGACCGGTCACCTCACACCGCTGGTGGCCGCGATCCTGATGCCCTTGAGCAGTATCAGTGTAGTTGGTTTTTCAACACTTGCCGTCAATTATACTGCACATAAAACACTATGAAATGGCTATAATTGTAATATTGATCGCTATCAGCTTGATAATTGCCGTTGGTTTTCTGATTGCGTTTTTGTGGAGCTTTAAGAGCGGGCAGTATGATGACACGTATTCACCATCGGTAAGAATGTTGTTTGACACTAAACCAAAGGAACAACAAGCAAAAGCAAAACCGAAACCTGTAATGTCGAAGCGCAGTGCTTCAGCCAAGGATTAGCTTCTCAGGGGTTCTGTTTTACGGCATTATTTACTGACAAAAGTCATTTTCTATATTGAGTATCATCATGAACGCCCACTTTCGAGACGGTTTACTTTGAGGCATGGATTCTTACCCATCAAGTTCAGCATTGGTAAAAAAATACGATGTTCCAACGCCGCGTTATACAAGTTACCCCACGGTGCCGTATTGGGATGTAGATTCATTTTCCGTGGGTAAATGGGAAGCCGCGGTCAGGAATACATTTGAAGCGTCCAACGATGATAAAGGAATCAGTCTGTATATACATCTGCCATTTTGTGAAAGTTTGTGTACCTATTGCGCATGCACAACCAGAATTACGAAAAATCATAAGGTAGAGATTCCATACATACAAGCGATCCTCAAAGAATGGGATCATTATAAAAAGATCTTTGGAAAGACACCCATAATCCGTGAAATACATCTGGGTGGGGGAACCCCCACTTATTTCAGCCCACAGAACCTCCGTTGGTTGATTACCTATCTACTGGAGGATGTAGTTGTACACAAAGAATTTGAATTTGGTTTTGAAGGCCATCCAAACAATACGACCCAAGAACATTTGCAGGCATTACACGATGTAGGATTCACCCGTGTAAGTTTTGGGGTGCAGGACCTGGATGAAAAAGTCCAACGGACGATACACAGAATACAGCCGTTTGAAAGCCTTGAAAAAGCAACACTTGAGGCCAGAAGAATAGGCTATGAATCGGTAAGTTTTGATCTGATCTATGGACTACCCTTTCAGAATCCATCCACAATTTCAGACACCATTGAAAAAGTGCTTACGTTGAAACCCGATCGGATAGCCTTCTACAGCTATGCGCACGTACCGTGGCTTAAGCCAGGGCAACGTGGCTATGAAGATAATGACCTGCCTTCTGAGGTTTTGAAGAGGCAGTTGTACGAGGTCGGCAGAAGTAAGCTCAAAAGTGCCGGCTATGTTGACATTGGCATGGATCATTTTGCATTGCCACAGGATTCCTTGTATGGAGCTCATATCGCTGGTACGCTACACCGGAACTTCATGGGATATACCACATCCAATACTGATTTACTAATCGGGCTAGGTGCCTCCGCTATAAGCGATGCTCGTCACGGCTATGCACAAAATGAGAAAAAGGTGGAAGTGTATTTGCAGAATATCATGAGTTCCGGATCAGCGATTTTCAAAGGACATATACTTACGGATGTAGACCTGTTGTTGAAGGAATGCATACTTCAGATATGCTGCCAGGGTAAGTTGAGCCAAGGTTTGTTAAACCAGGTGGTAGATCCTCCTATCCTGGTGACGTTACAAGAAATGGAACAGGAGGGTATTCTTGAGTTATTTGAGGAAGGAGGCCTAAAAGTAACGGCAGCCGGGCACCCCTTTATTCGGAATATTTGCAGTGTCTTTGATAAGAGAATGAATAAGCAAGAAAGTCATCAGCAAGTTTTTAGTAAGGCTATTTGATGATTTGTTTGTTTTCCAAACAGCTGTTTACCTGGGCATCTCAAAATTGCGCAATATTAGTATGCTAGTTAATAAAATCCACCTGGGACCAGTCGCTTTCTATTGCATCATTTTGTTGCGGAAACCCCGGGGTACTTCGGCCATCCCGGATGTACTTTGTAAGCAATGCCTTTAGTTCCGCCACTTTTTCTGTGTGTGTTGCCTCAAGATTGGTAGTCTCTGCAGGATCTTCCATTAAGTTATACAATTGAATTTTTGGCAATGTATCAATGGCTGCATAGTCGTCAGGTTTCGGAAAGCTCCACCCGCCAGAGCCTGGGCACATGATCAGTTTCCATTCTGCTTTCCGAATAGCAAAGCTCCCATTCACCGAGTGGTGTATTGTAGCCTCCCGTAACGGATGATCAGATGACTGCTGGTTAAATAACGGAAGCAGGCTATAGCTGTCTTCCGCCTCACTGTCGGCCAAAGCATATCCAATAATTTCAGCGCATGTCGCCATCAAATCTGTTGAGCATATGGTTTCATCGGAAACAATGCCTTTTTGTATTGTACCCGGCCACCTGGCGATAAAGGGCACGCGATGACCCCCTTCAAATATATCGGCTTTGTATCCTCTGAATTTGTAACTTGGATAATGCCCCTTTTCTTCCAATTCATCCGTGCCCGCATATGGCGCACACCCATTGTCACTGGTAAAAATTAACAACGTATTGCCTTCAATTCCTGCCTCCTTCACGGCGGTCATTAACTGCCCCATATAATCATCAATCATCATAACGAAATCAGCGTACGGGTTAAGCCCGCTTTTATCTTGCCATTCTTTGGTTGGCAGGATGGGCGTGTGGGGCGAGGGTAATGCCAGGTAAAGAAAAAAAGGCTGGTCTTCTTTGGCGCGTTGTTTTATGTGTGCGATCGCCCGGCGAAAGAAATTTGGGGTAACATCCGCATGATCAAAGTCGCTTGCCGTCGGTCCTTCTCTCCACCACGAGTATTTCCCTGTATTGACAGTTGTTGTATCCGGTAACGCTGTTACTTTTCCGTTTTCAACATATACATACGGGGACATGTCCAACGATGCGGCATGTCCATATGCATAGTCGAAGCCTACCTCATTGGGTGAATGGGTAATCGGACTTGCATAGTCGATGTTATCAAAATCTATCTTCGACGGGTTATCTCCTTCTTTCTGAATGTTTTTCGAAGCCCAATCCCATCCAAGATGCCATTTTCCCATAAAAGCAGTATGGTAGTTTCGCTGTTTTAGCATGGATGCAACGGTGGTCCTGGTAGCTGGAATCAAAGCCTTTGAGTTTCCTTCCAGGACTCCGCTCTTAAGGCGTGATCGCCAACTGTACCGCCCGGTAAGTATTCCATAACGGGTTGGTGAACAAACGGCGGAGGATGTATGGGCATCAGTAAACTTAATACCTTCAGAAGCCAACCGGTCGATATTGGGTGTATTTATTTTACTGTTTTCATTGAAAGCGGATATATCGCCATACCCTAAATCATCTGCTAACACGTAGATGATATTTGGTAGCTTTGTTTCCTTTCTATCGCCGGTGCAGTTGACCAAACATTGAAGCGAAATCAGGCAAAAAAGACCAAGACAGTACTTCATGAGAGAAGTGGAGTGATTGATATTGGATTTGTTTTTCGGTTTTGGGTTCATGCTGCTTGGTCTTAATAGAAATATCCTGTTGCATTCTGTTCCAGGAACTAACTAAATTAAGAAACAAATAGTATAACGCAACCATGAGCCGGTCGTTATCAACACCCCGCGTGCGTCCCTTCAGCTTTTTCAGTATTGGAAGTGAAGTAACAACGGCGGTAGATTCTTTTCGGTATGGGATATTTGCATAGCTCAAAACAGCATTGCTTTAAGATCAGTTTTGTCTTGGGAAACAGTATAGTAAAGCACTGCCCTGTTTGACATCATTAGTTTACAGACTCTTTTTCTATCAGGGTTTCTGCCGTGACAATCTCAGCGTCAAAAAAATCAACCTTTCCGGTTTCCACGTCGTACATCCCTCCAATGAGCTCGATCTCCCCCTGTTCGATCATCCTTTTAAGGATGGGACTGTGTTCCAGAATCTGTTTTTTAGTGATGCGTACATTGAGTGAAGCCACTTTTTCCACAAACTCGGAATTACCTGCATTCCTGTCCAACTTTATTGTTTTTTCAGCATCTATAGCAGGTTTCACTTTATCCAGTAGTGCGGAAAGGTTGCCCATTTTTACACCATCGCAGGCGCCTTTTATGGCGCCACACTTTGTGTGCCCGAGAACCACGACTATTTTTGCTCCAGCTACCTTGCAGGCGAACTCCATGCTGCCGAGGATATCTTCGTTTTGGATGTTGCCCGCTATTCGAATACTGAATACATCACCCAGACCTTGATCAAAAATCAGCTCTGCAGAAGTACGCGAATCAATACAACTCAGGATCACAGCAAAGGGATGTTGCCCATCAGATGTTTCATTTACCTGTTGCAACAGGTTCCGGTTCATTTTCAGGTTATCCACAAATCTATTATTGCCTTCCTTTAGGAGTTCTATCGCATTTGCAGGAGTAATCGCATCCCTCAACTCTTTTGTTAATGTTTTCATTATTGTTAATGTTTTATGTTTAAGATTTTGGTTAGTTTACAACAGGTTCAATGAAATTTATTTTTTCAACGGTGATGTTTTTGCTTTTGGCATTACTCTCAAAATCTTTTATTAGGTCAACAACATCAAAAGCAATTGATTTGGATTTTGAGCAATCAATAATCACTTTTGAATCCGCCGGTATTGCCTGTAAGGAATCCATCACACTTGCTTTGTTAAAGAATGATACTTCCTGTGCCAGTTCTATGTGGTGTATTTCATGACCGTCTTCCGTGGTGATGATATCTTTCAGATGGTGGGAGTTGCGGTAACTGTGACGCAAGGTGTAAAAGATGCCAAAGAGTATTCCTATTGAGATTCCTTTTAACAGATCGGTTGCCAAAATACCTATTATAGTGGCAACAAAAGGTATGAACTGTTCCCATCCCAATTTATACATTCTTCTGAAGAGCGATGGCTTTGCCAATTTGTAACCAACCACTAATAGTATGGCCGCTAAGCTTGCCAGCGGAATCATATTCAGGACGCTGGCAATTGAAATGGCGCTTATGAGCAGCAAAATACCATGAAGAATAGCAGACATTTTGGTTTTACCGCCAAAGGCAATATTGGCTGAGCTTCGAACAATGACCTGGGTAATTGGTAAACCACCAATCAAACCGGAAATCACGTTTCCTAAACCCTGTGCTTTCAATTCTCTGTTGGTAGGGGTGATTCTTTTGAGCGGGTCAAGTTTGTCGGTCGCTTCAACGGATAATAGCGTTTCCAGGCTAGCCACAATGGCTATTACAATGGCTATTTTGTAAACCTCCAGGTTGCTCAGGACTGAAAAATCAGGTAAGGTAAATTGGGCCATGAAACCGGCAACGTCTTCGGGCACTGGAATACTCACCAGTTGATCGGCAGCCAAGTTGAAATTAAGTATGCCATTCTTGTATAGAAAATTCATTGCAATACCCAAGACCACAACTACAACCGGACCTTGGATGAGTTGGAAAATCTTATGCCTTTTCACCAGCACTGTATCCCATAGTACCAGAATAGCTAACGACAGGACAGCAATGATCACTGCCCCCGGCGTAAAATACTCGATGGCATTGATAATTTCAGAGAATGTATTTTCGCCATCTAATTGGAAAAGTGCAAAATCTCCTTCAACATCTTTGTCCCAGCCTAATGCGTGAGGTATTTGTTTCAGCACGATCAGCAGGCCAATGCCCGTGAGCATTCCTTTGATTACTGAAGAAGGAAAGAAGTAGGCGATGAACCCTGCTTTGGCATATCCCAGCATGATCTGAATAATGCCTGCCAACACAACGGCAGTCAAAAAAGCCTCCCATGAACCGCCAAGCGAGGCGATGGATGTAAACACGATAACAGCCAAGCCTGCGGCAGGACCACTAACACCCAAAGGGGAAGCGCTTACGGCACCTACTACGATACCACCAACTATACCTGCAATAATGCCGGAAAACAAAGGAGCACCTGAAGCGAGTGCAATGCCCAGGCACAATGGAACAGCAACAAAAAAAACGACTATGCCGGCGGCAGAATCGTCGCCGAAGTCTTTAAATAAGTCTTTCATTTATGATTTCTTTTAAGAAATTGATAATGGATTTTGCCAATTGAATTCGCGTCCTCAAGTGTAATGAATGCTTGCGATGAGCTAATCACAAACCAAAAGTGCTGATACTAAATTGATGTGAATACTAGCAGAAATGCATTTCAGGAGGTAGAAATGGAGGGTTAGCAGAAACCGACAGCAATGAATTATCACTTTCAAGAGAGGGCCTCAAAATTGAAGGAACGAAAAATGAAATGGTTGACACTTTGATGAAGGTATCATCGTCTTGCGGAGAATTATCATCGGTATCCGATGATTCCTGATCATGGGATTGCTGGTCCGGCAAGTGTGAGCCTGACGTTTCCTCCTGATGAATGATTTCGTTAGTATCGGTAAACAGCAAGGCATCAGTATAGGAGGGAACTGTAAAGCATAATCCGAAGGCAAAGGACAGAATCAAGAGGAATCTGGCTTTTTCCTTCACTTTTTCCGCCCTTTCAAGGATATTCATATAAACACGAAATAATAGTAATACTATCATACGCAATATTAACGCTTTTATCCGAGATTGGTTCCGAACATTTGAGAATTGTTTCTCAAATCATGCCTTCGTGCAGGATTGGCCCAGCAGGCTTGGTTCCCCTGCATTTACATAGCGGTTACTCTTTTGCCCCGGAAGTTGGGTCCATCCGGGAAGATTCACCTCACGTAGTATTGCTTCGTTTAGTACATGGTATTTCCATTGGCAGTCGTCTCCGGAATCTGCTGGACAGCGTCCCAGTGTTCTACAATTTTGTTGTTTTTATCAAAGCGGAAAAAGTCCATCGTAACATATTGGTCGTTTCCAGGCCAGGTCTGATGTGTATGTATGGCTACCAGGTCGTCCTGGGCAACGGCCCTGACAAACGAGATACTTTTATCCGGGTATTCTATGCGCATTCGTTCAAAGTATTCAATAAATGCGTCGATACCATTCCCGACCAGCGGATTGTGTTGAATGTATTGATCACCAACATACAATTCGGTTGCAAGTCGGGGTTTCCCTTCGTAGGCCATCTTGTAAAAGGCGATGGCATTTGCTTTGTTTCGTTCAGGCTGATCTGCCATGGTTTTGATTTTTGAAAGGACAAGGTGTTTTCACTACAGGAATCTCATTTTTAATTTATTTTACCTCCTTGCTTCTTGAAACTAATTCTTGCAGAACTTCTTTGGCTTGCTCCAAATGTCTTTGCTCGTGCGCAACAATGATGTCAAAAGCCGTCTCCAGCCGGTAGACAACATTGCCATTGGCAGGGGAGGCTATGACGATATGCTTGTCTGGCAGCGCCTGGCTTGCCTGTATCCTTTGTTTTAGCTCCGCTTGATGCTTTTCAAAGTTGGCCAATATCGTTCCCGGTACTTTGCCCGTGCTGGGTTCCCAGATTGGAAAGGTTTTCATTTTCTTTCTTCTGGCGGGGTCTACAGCCTTTAATACGGTCTTGCCAAATAGATTCACGATGAATCCGATTCTCCCAATCCATGGTGTTTTGTATTTTCCTTCGTGTAATGCAGCTAGTATCGGATAATAACTTTCATTGATTATTATCAGATGTTCGATATTCTGCGCAATACTCCACGTGTCCGGATTCGGCTTCCAGTTTAGTTGTTCGGTTGTAAGGTCGGCAAAAGCTGAACTGAAATCTGTCGTTATCCGATCAAGTTTAGAAGTCCATTGTGCTGTCATACCCCGGTAACTTTCCCCGCCGGGGCAGCATACGCGGTTTCCTCGGGCACATCTGTGGCGCTTTCAAAAACCAGCTTATATCCATCCGGGTCAGAGAGCGACGTGGTCCATAGGCTATTCCTTACTACCGGTTGTGAAGCCGGAATTCCACGTTTGTGTACTTCATTATAAAAGGCCAGCGCATCCTCGCAGATGAAATAAATCGAAATGCCTTCACCCACTTTACCTTCGGGTACGTTCGTGTGTTGTCCCTGCGACCAGAATTCCTGCAACATCAGGGCAGCACCACCATGCTGAAGCCAGCACCAGCGAACCTTTTCATGATCAACCCATTTGTTGGTCATTTCGAAGCCGAGACCTTCGGTATAGTATTGGATGGAGACATTCATGTCCGACACCCAGAAAAACGGTACAGCCTGCTTGATGTTTGATTTTTTTTTCGACTGCATCTTATCTTTTATTACGTTACTTACTTCTTCACATTTGTGTAGTTTGTATCATGGTTGCTATTGGATTGGATCAACAGCAGGTTGCCTATTCAATGGTATGAATTTAACAGCAGTTATGAGAAAAGCCAACACAAATATGAAAATTAGGATGGCGCTTGACTTATTTTTAGATGCAGCTCAATCTTTCACGGCTAAAACGAATCGTGCACCATCTATCTTCGCTTGCATAGGGGTCTTCAGCGACTGTATTGTCTTCCGGGTTAAAGCCATTTCTTAGTTTTGAAATAATACAGCATGCCAAGAAATACGCTGATAATGATTCCCCAAACAGCAAAATAACCATAGTGCCATTTAAGTTCAGGCATATATTCAAAGTTCATACCATAGATGCCTGCAATGAACGTAAGGGGGATAAAAATAGTTGCCACGGTCGTTAGGACTTTCATGGTTTCGTTCATCTTATGGCTAAGCGTTGAAAAGTATATATTGGTTAAGCTTTCCAGCGCAGCGTATGTCGCGCCAGCTTCTTCAATAGCATTTGTACAACTGTTCTTCAGATCTCTGAAATACTTTCTGTTTCTTTTATTGATGTACTGTGTCCGGTCTTTCAGTATATTGGTTAGGGCTTCCTTGAAAGGTGAAAGCGATTTTTTAATTTTATCGACATCTTTTTTATTCTTTTCAATAAGCAGGAGGGTCGACTGCTTGGGATTTGTGAGCGTCTCTCTTTCGATGAGTGTAACCTCATGGTTGACATAATCCAATGTTTCAAAATAATTATCGAGCGTGGCGTCCAGCAGCTGAAACAGCAAGAAATCGCATTCTCTTTTTCTGATTAACCCAAGATCTTCCCTCATCTTGTGGCGGATGTGATCGAAGTGATCACCCACTTCTTCCTGAAATGATACCACATAGTTCTTGCCCAGCACAAAGGATAATTGCTCGATGTTCAGCCGCTGGTCTTCACCTTTTAAAATGGATTTAACACTAAAGTATATGTAATCGTCATAATCGTCCACTTTTGGGCGTTGGGTAGTATCCACTATTTGCCGGACGGTAAGCCTTTCCAAACGGAGCTTTTCACTGATTCTTTCAATCAAATCTACTTCATGGATACCGTGCACGTTGAGCCAGTAGTTATGACTTTGGTCGATAGTATCGATAAGGTGGTAGTCCCCGATCTTATCCGTTTCCACGCACGTATTTTCGTTGTATGTAAAAAGTTGAAGTTTGACTTCCTCCATCTTTTTTTCGCCAATGAAAGTGAGTTCGGTTTTTCCTTTGGCTTCACTTTTCAGCTTCGAATAGAAATTGAAATTGATGCCCGTAATGCTGCCCGTGATGTTGGTCAATGAACGTAAACTTTTAAGCAGGACTTCATCAGGATTCTTCAGGGCGTGTATCAGGTTACCTGGCTTAAAAGGTTCAAGCAGCTTTTCCGGTTTGAATGTTTTCTTGATTTTTTCCAGCATAATGGTCATGTTTTTACGCTCGGTCCGATCAAACGTTCCGAAACGAATTTAACGAACTATTTTAGACGTGCCTGCTTGTCTTCCATCGTGACTGGATTTTACCACCAATCCGTGTACGAATTGCTTAAGTTTTATACAAAGTGAACTATAAAATTGGCTCCCTGTGCATTGTAAGAGATTGATGTGGACGATCTGAATCAACATCACGTTTCAAAAATGCATTTTGACAAAAAGTTATGGTTATTGTGGTTTAAGACTAGCCTTAAATTTATATATTATATTGTGATTGGGCACCTGCAAAGCTTGAGGTTATGCCCGAATGTTGCAAACTATATTTCTAATGTTACTTTCTAGTCTATGGAAGTGCTTGTTCATGCTGATTATTGGCCCTTTGTAGTCCTGCTATTGAGCGTGCTCGTCGTGGTGGTTTTGATAACGAGGTTGCGTTTTCATCCCTTTGTTGCGCTTATGCTGTCTGCAATATTCGTCGGACTTATTTCTCCTGCATTGCCGCAGATACCAGGGCAAAATTCCCTGATTACAGTAGTTGAATTGCCGATGACGGAGTTTGGAAATATGGCTGGCAAAATAGCCTGGGTCATTGCATTGGCTGCTGTGATCGGTACGGCAATGATGGAAAGTGGAGCAGCAGAACAGATCGTAAACTGGTTGTTGAAAACGCTTGGAGAAAAGCAAGCCGCAATTGCCCTGATCATCAGCGGATTTGTGTTGTCAATACCGGTGTTTTTTGATACTGTATTCTTCTTATTGATACCGCTTGGTATTACATTGGCGCTCAAGACGGGCAAGGACTTCGTCCTATATGTTGTAGCTATTGGTGGTGGTGCAGTCATCGCCCACAGCATCGTTCCTCCCACACCCGGACCGTTGATTATGGCTGAAACTTTTAACATTGAGTTGGGGACTGTTATCGTAGGCGGTATTGTAACAGGTATTATCCCTGCCATCGTCGTACTGGGCGCTGCAAAATGGCTCAATAAGCGTTTTACTATCCCGGTTAGGGTTACAGATGCCCACGTAACATCCATTGAGAATCCACCTTCGCTTGTACTATCCATTCTGCCTGTCGCCGTTCCCCTATTGATGATCAGTCTGGCATCGTTTGTACAAGTTATTGCAGGTGAGGTTCCGGGCTGGATCGCTTTCCAGGGAAATAAAAATATTGCAATGGGTGCCGGCGCATTTATCGCTCTTTTTCTTTGGGCCAAGACCCAAAAGCTTGGATCCAGGGAACTCTGGCAAGCTGTTGCCAAACCTTTGGAAGTAGGGGGGATCATTATCCTCATCACGAGTGCCGGTGGAGCTTATGGGGCAATGATCAAGCACAGCGGCATTGGCGAAGCTGTCAATGTTGCCACAGCAGGATTTCACGTGCACTATATAATCCTTGCATGGATGATTGCAGCCGTCATGAAGATTGCCCAGGGTTCCGGCACGGTCTCCATGATTACTTCTGCAGCAATCATGGCTGCATTGATAGGACCTGAACCACAGCTTCCCTATCATCGTATTTATATTTTACTTTCAATTGGTTTTGGATCTCTTTTTATATCTTGGATGAATGACAGTGGTTTTTGGGTAGTCGTGCGGATGAGTGGTTTTACTGAGAAAGAAGGGCTACAGGTCTGGACACTCTTGCTGGCAATAATAGCAATTGTGGGACTTATTCAGGTATTATTGTTGTCATGGATATTTCCATTGGTATGATGTTGTACAAAGCTTTGCACCAAAGATTAATAATTTTATAACGTAATCATATGCGTATCCTTATTTTAGGCGGTGGCGGTTTTTTAGGCAGGAGGTTGGCTAAAGAATTAATTCAAAATGGAGGTCTTATACAAGGTGAACTTACTCACCTGACACTGGTGGATGTTGCCTTTCCTGAGGATATGCCGCAAGATCCAAGACTTGAATGCATAGCAGCTGACTTCAGTGACGAGGCAGTGATCAGCGGCATTCTTCGGCAT